>Ga0210387_10004498_pt1 | contig 10691 bp, 9 predicted proteins | sample IncBWC7OmetaG_FD_160108 | JGI IMG/M metagenome (GOLD analysis project Ga0210387, IMG submission 160108) | Forest soil microbial communities from Barre Woods Harvard Forest LTER site, Petersham, Massachusetts, United States - Inc-BW-C-7-O ... | reverse complement strand
AGCGAAATCGCAGCTTCCTCTTCCTGTGTGCCCTGCTCCTGCATCAGCGGAATCAGCGCGCGGGCGACGAAGGGGAATGTCACGAACAGCGTCGCGAGCGTCATGCCGGGTACGGCGAACAATAGCCGGATGTCGTGGGCTGCGAGCCATGGACCGAAGAAGCCCTGCGCGCCGAACAGCAGCACGAACACCAGACCCGATATGACCGGCGAGACCGAGAACGGCAGATCGATCAGCGTCACCAGAAAGGTCTTGCCGCGAAACTCGAACTTCGCGACCGCCCAGGCCGCAACGAGCCCGAACACCAGATTGAGGCCGACCGAAATCACGGCGATCAGGAGCGTGAGCCTGATCGCCGACAGCGCCTCCGGATTGCCGAGCGCCGCGACATAGGCGCCGACTCCCTTGGAGAACGCCTGCGCGAACACCACGATCAGCGGCAGCACGACGAAGATGCCGAGGAAGGTCACCGCGGCGCCGATGATGGCGATGCGCACGGCCCTCGGCTCAGTACGCGGATCGGCAGGCAGCGCAGACAGGCGGAGAGTGCCCTTTGGATAAGCGACCGAAAAAAACTGCGGCAATTCCATCGTCATCGTCGTCGCCTCAAAGCGCCGGCGCGCGGGTTTGCGCCCAGCGTTGCAGCCGGTTGACTGCAAAGATGATCAGGAAGGAGGCGATCAACATCACGACCGCGATCGCGGTCGCGTCCGCATAGCGGAACTCGGAAAGGCGGATCACGATCAACAGCGGCGCGATCTCGGAAACGTTCGGCAGATTGCCGGCGATGAAGATCACCGAGCCATATTCGCCGACGGCCCGCGCAAAGGCGAGTGCAAGGCCCGTCAGCAGCGCCGGCGTGAGGCTCGGCAGGATCACGCGCCGGATGATGTGCCAGCGATTGGCGCCGAGGCTCGCCGCGGCCTCCTCTATCTCCGGATCGAGGTCGATCAATACCGGCTGCACCGTACGCACGACAAAGGGAATGCCGATGAAGATCATCGCGACGAAGATTCCGATCGGCGTGAAGGCGACCTTGATACCGAGCTGGGCAAGCGGCGCGCCGAGGAGGCCTTTCTCCGCAAACAGCGCGCTCAGCGCGACGCCGGCGACCGCGGTTGGAAGCGCAAAGGGAATATCGACGATGGCATCGAACAGGCGGCGGCCTGGAAAGCGATAGCGCACCAGTGCCCAGACAATGATCGTGCCCATCACCAGATTGACGCAGGCGGCCGCAAAGGCGAGCCCGAACGACGTCTTGAGCGCGTTGAGCGTGCGCCGGCTGGTCACAATGGCCCAGAATTGATCCGGGCTGAGCTCGAGGGAGCGAATGAACAGGCCGGCGAGCGGAATCAGCACGATCACCGAAAGCCAGGTCAGCGTCAGGCCCATGGTGAGGCCGAAACCCGGTAGAGTGCTGCGTCTCGTTGCGATCGCGGTCACAAGGTGGCCTGCTCCACGTCGTCAGTTCGTGTAGATCTGATCGAAGATGCCGCCTTCGGCGAAGTGATCCTTCTGCGCCTTGGTCCAGCCGCCAAAGACGTCGTCGATGGTGAAAAGCTCGACCTTGGCGAAGGAGTTTTCGTACTGCTTAGCGATTTCGGGATCGCGCGGACGATAGGAATTGCGCGCGGCGATTTCCTGCCCCTCCTTCGTATACCAATACTTCAGATAGGCCTCCGCCGCGGCGCGCGTACCCTTCTTGTCGGCGACTGAATCGACCACCGCCACCGGCGGCTCAGCCAGGATCGAGGTCGAGGGCGCAACGATCTCGAACTTGTCCTGTCCGAACTCGCGCAGCGCGAGGAACGCCTCGTTTTCCCAGGCGATCAGCACGTCTCCGACGCCGCGCTCGACGAACGTCACGGTTGAGCCGCGCGCGCCGGTGTCAAGCACCGGCACGTTCTGATAGAGATCGGCCACGAATTTCTTCGCCTTCTCCGCCGATCCAAACTTCTTTTGCGCGAAGCCCCAGGCCGCGAGGTAATTCCAGCGCGCGCCGCCCGAGGTCTTTGGATTCGGCGTGATGACCGCAACACCCGGCTTGATGAGGTCGTCCCAGTCCTTGATGGCTTTCGGATTGCCTTTGCGCACCAGGAATACGATCGTCGAGGTGTAGGGCGACGCATTCAACGGCAGCCGCTTCTGCCAATCCGCCGCGAGAAACCCCTTTGCCGCGATCGCATCGATGTCATAGGCAAGCGCCAGCGTGACCACGTCTGCCTGCAGCCCGTCGATCACCGACCGGGCTTGCGCGCCGGAGCCACCATGCGACTGCTTGATCTCGATGGTCTTGCCGGTCTCCTTCTGCCAAGTGTCGGCAAATGCCTTGTTGAAATCAACATAGAGCTCGCGCGTCGGATCGTAGGAAACGTTGAGCAACGTCACGTCAGCGGCATGAACAGCACCTGCCCAGAGCAACATTGCGGCAACAGCGAGAATACGGCTGATCATCATTTTCTCCATAGCGCCCGGTTATACACCGAGGCACACGGATGAAACTCTCCATGAAGAGGCTTCAAGTCAACGAAAGCGGTTTTTCTTCTTCGCCAAGCGACAACGTCGTTGTGCTACGAAGCCTTCATCGTGTGGATGCCGCATTCTGTCTTGCCGCGGCCGCGCCATCGGCCCGCGCGTGCATCTTCATTGGACGCCGTCCGGCTGGTGCAAGGCATACACCCAACCGACAGGAATCCCGATGCGACCAATGGATGCGGCGGCAATTCGGCGAGCTTGAAGATCGCCTCGATCTCCTCGCGCGAGACATTGGCAAAGGGATTGAATTTCAGCCGCGCGCCGTCGGCCTCGACGACCGGTATTGTCGCGCGCAGCCCACCCTGGAACCGCTTGCGGCCGTTGATCCAGGCCGCGAATGGTTTTAGCGCGCGCCCCAACGGCTCCACTTTGCGAATGCGGCAGCACGCATCAGGATCGGAAAACCAGAGCTCGCGCTCGCCATCCTCGCGCGACAGCATCGCTTCATCGGGTTTGATCGAGCGGACATCGCGAAGGCCGAGCTTGTCGATCAGCGTATCGCGATAGGCCAGCGTTTCGTCGAACAGCCAGCCGGTATCGAGAAAGATCACCGGGATCGACGGGTCGACGTCGGCCATCACCTTGAGCAGCGCGGCGGACTCGGTGCCGAAGGACGAGACCAGCGCGAGATGGTCGCGGCCGACGGCCTCTAGCCCGGCCGCAATCACCTCGTGCGGCGAGGCATCGCGGAGCGCGCGGTCAAGCTCGTCCGCCGCCGGCAGAACGCCTGTCGGCAAAGCGGACGAGACTTGAGACGCGAGCGCACTCATAAACCCGCACTTTCGGAATGGCGAAGCTGCATGCGCCGATGCAGCGCGGTGATGCGGCCGTCGCCAGTCGGCTGATAGAACACAGAATAGCGTTTGACCGTCTGGGCAAACGCCTCGGCATCGGCCTGCTTCTTCACCTCGAAGGTGTCGAAGCCGGCGCGCAGCATGAACACGAACTGATCGCGCAACACCTGACCCGTCGCGCGCAACTCGCCGCGATAGAGATAGCGCTCGCGGAGCAACCGCGCCTGGCTATAAGCGCGACCGTCACGAAACGTCGGAAACACCAGCGCGACCGAGCCGAGCCGGTCGAGATACGGCACGATGTCATCGATGTCGCGGTTGTTCGGCCAGATCACGCCGATTTTGCCCGCGCGCGCAAACAGCGCTTCCGGATTTTCCAGGAAACGCCCAGCCGAGACCAGGATCGCGCCATCCGCCGGCAGCTCCGCGCCGTCGGCGACATGGACGAATTGATCGGGAACGATATTCCCGCCCTTAACGAGTGGCATAGACGCGCTCCCTGAATGGCTCGACGCCAAGCCGCTTCACCGTATCGACGAACAATTCGTCGGGCCGGGATCGCAGCGCGAGATAGGCCTCGACGACATCCTCGATGACATCGGCGACTTCGTCGAATTTCACCGCGGGGCCAATGAGCGTGCCGAGCTCGGCCTGCTCGTCGGCGCGGCCGCCAATGGTGATCTGATAGACTTCCTCGCCGTTCTTCTCGACGCCGAGAATGCCGATATGGCCGACATGGTGATGACCACAGGCATTGATGCAGCCGGAAATATTGATGTGCAGCCGGCCGATCACATTGGCGGTGTCGTGATTGGCGAAGCGGCGCGTCAGCTCCTGCGCGATCGGGATCGAGCGCGCGTTCGCCAGCGAGCAATAATCAAGGCCCGGGCAGGCGATGATGTCCGAGATCAGATTGACGTTCGGCGTGGCGAGCCCGAGCTTGTCCAGCGCCTTCCACAGCGCGGGCAGGTCGCGGCGGGCCACATGCGGCAGGGCCAGGTTCTGCTCATGGCCGACGCGGATTTCGCCGAAGGAATATTTGTCGGCGAGATCGGCCAGCGCATCCATCTGATCGGCGGTGGCATCGCCCGGAGGGCCGCCCACCGGCTTCAGCGAGATGGTGACGATCGCATAACCCTGCGCCTTGTGCGGGAACACCGAATTGGTGCGCCAGGCCTCGAACTTCGGGTCCTGCGCCGCCTTGCGCAGCTCGTCCGGCATGTGCGGCAGCTTCTCATAGGCCGGATAATAGAAGCGCGAGCGGATATCCTCGACGACCTCGTCGTCCAGCTTCAGCGCGCCTTCGCGCGTCTGCTGCCATTCTTCCTCGACTTCCTGAGCGAACTTCTCGATGCCGAGCTCGTGCACCAGGATCTTGATGCGTGCCTTGTAGATGTTGTCGCGGCGGCCGTACTGGTTGTAGACCCGCATGATCGCTTCGACATAGCTCAGCAGGTCGCGGCCATGGACGAACGGCTTGATGATCTTGCCGATGAAGGGGGTACGGCCGAGGCCGCCGCCGACCAGCACCTCGAAACCGGTTTCACCCGCCTCGTTCTTGAGCAGCCGCAAGCCGATGTCGTGGATCTTGATGGCGGCGCGATCATGTGCGGAGGCGGTGATCGCGAATTTGAACTTGCGCGGCAGGAAGGAGAATTCCGGATGCAACGTCGTGTACTGCCGCAGGATTTCCGACCAGATCCGCGGATCCTCGATCTCGCCCGGCGCGACGCCGGCCCACTGGTCCGACGTGACGTTGCGGGTGTTGTTGCCCGATGTCTGCATCGCGTGAATGCCGACTTCGGCGAGATCAGCCAGCGCATCGGGCAATTCGGCGAGCTTGATCCAGTTGAACTGGATGTTCTGTCGCGTCGTGAAATGCCCGTAGCCGCGGTCATAACGGCGCGCGACATGCGCGAGCCGCCGCAGCTGGTTTGACGACAGCGTGCCATAGGGGATGGCGACACGGAACATGTAGGCGTGAAGCTGCAGATAGACGCCGTTCTGCAGCCGCAGCATCTTGAACTCGTCCTCGGTGAGCTCGCCGGACAGGCGGCGCTTCACCTGGTCGCGGAACTCGGCGACGCGCTCGTTGACCAGCGTGCGGTCGATCTCGTCATAGGCGTACATTGCGATCTCTTTTGGCGGTCTCTTCTGGAAGCTTCTTACACTTGGACCGGCAGGCCGATATTGGCGCCGACGCCAATGGTAACACCGGAGCGGCGGATCTGCTCGCGCAGATTGCCCGGCTCGATCTTGCCGCCGTCACCGATCTCGACCGGCGCGATATAGGGGCCGATTGCGCCGAGATCGTCGGCGACGGATTCGGCGAGCAAGGCGCGCGCTTCGTCGGCGGCGCGAACGATGGCGGCACGGGACAGGTCGGTGCTCCAGTCCTTCGCCGCGGTGCGATAGATTACGACGCCATCCCAGGTGCGGTTGGCGGTCACGACCGAGGGGCCTGTTATCTTGATCTTCTGTTGCAATGGGGAGGTCATTGGGCTGCTTCCAGGATGTCAGAGAGGGTGAGGTTGAGGTTCTGGCGGCGCCAGGGCGCGGAATGCGCCACGACGTCGCCAATGATCAGGACGGCCGGACCGCCGTCGACGGAAGCGACGAGGTCGGGCAATTGCTCGAGCGTGCCGACCACGGCCTTGGCGTCCGGCCGCGTCACGCGAGCGAACACGCCGACCGGTGTCTCTGGCGACCGTCCGGCCGCGAGCAGGCCGTCGCGCACGCTGGGTGCGGCGGTCATGCCCATGTAGACGACGACAGTCATTTCCGTGTCGGTCAGTGTCGACCAGTCGACCAGATCGGCGTCATTTGCTTTATGCGCAGTAAGGAAAGTGATGCGCAGCGCCTTGCGGCGGAAGGTGAGCGGCACTTCGAACTGCGCGGCGGCGCCGACCGCGGCCGTGATGCCCGGTACGATGGAATAGGAAACTGCGGCCTGGCGCAGCGCTTCGACTTCCTCGCCGCCACGCCCGAACACAAAGGCATCGCCGCCCTTCAGCCGGACCACGCGCTGGCCGGATTGGGCGGCGACAATCATGAGCTGATTGATCGCCTCCTGGCCGATGCCGGGCTTGCCGATACGGCGGCCGACCGGGATGCGCGAGGTGTCGCGGCGGATGCGATCGAGAATTTCCGATGAAACCAGCTCGTCGTAGAACACGACGTCGGCGTCCGACAGCGCGCGCAGCGCCTTGATGGTGAGAAGATCGGGATCGCCGGGTCCGGCGCCGACCAGCGTAACGTGGCCTTGTGCTACTCCTTGCGCCTTGCCCGAGGCAAAGGCACTGGCGTCGGTGATCTTGTTGAGCGCGGCTTCGGCGTCGTCCTTGTGGCCGGAGAGGATCAGCGCGCCGATCGGGCCATCGATCACCCGTTCCCAGAAGCGGCGGCGCAGCGGCATCTCGGGGATCCGGGCATGAATGGATTTGCGGAAGCGGCCGATGAACTTAGCGAGATCGCCGATCCGCGCCGGCAACACCGCCTCGATCTTCTCGCGCACGCGGCGCGCCACCACCGGCGACGTCCCGCCGGTGCCGATCGCGACCACGACATCACCGCGATCGACGATCGCCGGAAAGATGAAAGTGGAATGGGCGAGATCGTCCATCACATTGACCGGCAGGCCGACCGATTTGGCGCGCGCTGACATTGCGACGCCAACATCGCCGGCGCCGGCACAGAACACCGCGACCACACCAGTGAGATCGGAGGCGAGCGGATCGCCCTTGGCAAATTCGATTCTCGCGAGCTGTGCCGGCTCGAGGCCCTGCACGTCGTGCGCGCCATCCGTCGCATGCCAGCGGATGCGCGCGCCGGCCGCGACCAGCACGCGCAACTTGGCGCGCGCCAGCTCACCCTGGCCAACCAGGGCAACCAGTCCGGTCTGCAGATCGAGGAACACCGGCAGATAGCGCATGCGAAACTCACCTTCCCGTCTTCGGGGTTGACTGAAATTATTTTCTCTCTAAGTGTCTTGCAACCCTCACAAAGAGAAAATTATTTCTTCTCTATTGCTGATGGCAGATGGAATTTTCGCCTCTTAAGGCCAAGGTCAACGAGATGTCTGTTCTCACCAGCGATCCCCACCTCAAGCGGCCGCCTCACGGCCCGCTCGCTCAACCCTCTCAAGCATCTTCCGTGCCGCAGATTTTTGACCACAGCGTCTCGATGGACCATCTCGACGCACTGGAGGCGCAAAGCATCTACATTCTGCGGGAAGCCTTTGCGCGGCTGAAGAAGCTCGCGCTGCTATGGTCGCTCGGCAAAGACTCCAACGTCATGATCTGGCTGGCGCGCAAAGCCTTCTTCGGCCGCGTGCCGTTCCCGGCGCTGCATGTCGACACCGGCAAGAAGTTTCCGGAGATGTACGCGTTCCGCGACCGCTTCGGCAAGGAATGGGAGCTCGATCTTCGCGTCGAGCCCTGCCCGCCGATCGATGCGGTCGATCCGACCTTGCCGCCGGCGGCGCGCTCCGCCGCGCGCAAGACCGAAGGCCTGAAGATGGCGCTCGCCAAATATGGTTTTGACGGCCTGATCGCCGGCATCCGCCGCGACGAAGAAGCGACGCGCGCGAAAGAGCGCGTGTTCTCACCGCGCGGGCTCGAGGGCGGATGGGACGTGCGCGACCAGCCGCCGGAGTTCTGGGACCAGTTCAATGCTTCGCCGCCGCCGGGCGCGCATTTGCGCATCCACCCGATCCTGCATTGGACCGAGGCTGACATCTGGGCCTACACCAAGCGTGAGAACATCCCGATCATTCCGCTTTATCTGGCGAAGGACGGCAAGCGTTACCGTTCGCTGGGCGACGCCGACATCACTTTCCCGGTGCAGTCGACCGCCGCCAATATCGAGGAAATCCTCGTTGAGCTCGAACAGACCAAGGTACCGGAGCGTGCCGGCCGCGCGCTGGACCACGAGACCGAGGACGCCTTCGAGCGGCTTCGCGTCGCCGGCTATCTCTGAGATCTGAAGGCGCCGCCATGAACATGATCGTCAACCACTCGCTCTCGGCAACACCGAACGGCACCACGCGTCCGCAGGTGCGCATCGTCATTGTCGGCCATGTCGACCACGGCAAGTCGACGCTGGTCGGCCGCCTGTTGCATGAGACCGGCAGCCTGCCCGAGGGCAAGCTCGACATGCTGAAAGCCGTCAGCGCCCGGCGCGGCATGCCGTTCGAATGGTCGTTCCTGCTCGATGCCCTGCAGACCGAGCGCGACCAGGGCATCACCATCGACACCACGCAAATCCGCTTCCGCACCGGATCGCGCGACGTCGTCCTGATCGATGCGCCGGGTCACGCCGAATTTTTGCGCAACATGATCACCGGCGCCTCGCAGGCCGACGGCGCGGTGTTGATCATCGACGCGCTGGAGGGCGTGCGCGACCAGACCCGGCGGCACGGCTATCTCCTGCATTTGCTTGGGATCAAGCAGGTCGCAGTCGTGGTCAACAAGATGGACCGGGTCGAATTCTCGAGCGAGCGCTTCAGGGAGATCAGCGACGAAATCTCCGCACATCTGATCGGCCTCGGCGTCACGCCCACGGCCTTGATCCCGATTTCCGCGCGCGACGGCGATGGCGTTGCTTTGCGCACGCCGCGCATCGGCTGGTACAATGGCCCGACCGTGGTCGAGGCGCTGGATGCGCTGGAGCCGGCGCGGCCGCTCGCTGCATTGCCGTTGCGCTTGCCGGTGCAGGCGATCTACAAATTCGACGACCGCCGCATTGTCGCCGGCCGCATCGAATCCGGTCATCTCGCCTCCGGCGACGAAATCGTCATTATGCCCGCCGGCAAAATCGCGAAGATCAAGTCCGTCGAGAGCTGGCCGGTCACGCCCGTGAACGGCAAGCATGGCGCCGGCCGTTCGGTCGGCATCACGCTCGACCGCGAGCTTTTCATCGAGCGTGGTGACATCATCGCCCATGTGGGAAAAAGCCCGCGCGACACGCGGCGGCTGCGCGCGCGGATTTTCTGGCTGCATGACAAGGAGCTCGCGAAGGGCGACCAGATCCTGGTCCGGCTCGCCAACCGCGAGGCCCGTGCTGTCGTGGTCGATATCGAGAAAGCGGTCGATCCCGGCGAATTGTCGAGCAGTGAGAACAAGGCAATCGCGCGCAACCATGTCGGCGAGATCGATATCTCGCTGGCGCAGCCGATCGCGGCCGACGCATATGTCGATAATCCGCGTACCGGCCGCCTCGTCATCGAGGTTTCCGGACGGATCGCCGGCGGCGGCCTGGTGCTGTCGGTCGATGCCGGCCAGCGCGCGGTGCCGGTCGATATCGTCCCGGTGGAATCGGCGCTGCGTCCCGACGAGCGCTCGGCGCGCCACCGTCACAACGGCGCGGTGATCTGGCTGACCGGATTGCCCGGCGCCGGCAAGTCCATCTTGGCAAAGGCGCTGGAGCGGCGGCTGTTCTCCCGCGGCGGTTCGCCGATCCTGCTCGACGGCGACACCTTGCGCGCCGGCCTCAACGGCGACCTCGGCTTTTCGCCGAAAGACCGCAGCGAGAACATCCGCCGGCTGGCGGAAGTCGCAACCCATCTGGCGAAGAACGGACACATTGCCATCGTCGCAGCCGTCTCGCCCGCGCGCGATGATCGCGATGCCGCGCGTCGTATCGCGGACAATCTGTTCCGCGAGGTCTATGTCGCAACGCCCGCCGAAATCTGCGAGAGCCGCGACCCCAAGGGCCACTACGCCAAGGCCCGCGCCGGCGCGCTCACAGGATTTACCGGCATCGGCAACGACTACGAGGCTCCGGCTCGCGCCGAATTGACGCTCGATACGAACGGCCTGTCGGTCAGCGACGCCACCGACGAGATCGAGCGGATGCTGGCGATATCAGGCATTCTGTTGGAGGAACTGATCGATCTCGCTGCGAACATCTGAGACGGCAGCCAAAATAGTCGTCCCCGTTGCAGATCAATCGCAACAACGCTATATCTCCCGCGTCGGAAAAGGCAGACTTGGTCTGGTAAGCCCAAGTCCTTTCGGTGACGAAAGCTCTGGTCTTTGGCCTCGTGCACGAGATCCCCACGACGAACGTCGGACGCCGCCCAGGCGTCCAGCTGTTCGTCCGTGTGGTTCTCGAACTTGAGGAACGCTCCGGTCGAACATCGACCCAGGAGTAGTTCATGCACGATCGCCACTCGAATCCCTATGATGTCATCATTGCCGGCGCGGGCCCGGTCGGCCTGTTTCTCGCTCTCGAGCTGCGGCTCACTGGCCTCTCGGTGCTGATACTGGAGCAAGCCGAAGACCCGCGCTCCCCTTTGAAGCGGCTTCCGTTCGGGATGCGCGGCTTGTCGGTCCCCACCGTCGAAGCCCTTCACCGCCGCGG
>Ga0210387_10004497_pt1 | contig 10691 bp, 13 predicted proteins | sample IncBWC7OmetaG_FD_160108 | JGI IMG/M metagenome (GOLD analysis project Ga0210387, IMG submission 160108) | Forest soil microbial communities from Barre Woods Harvard Forest LTER site, Petersham, Massachusetts, United States - Inc-BW-C-7-O ... | reverse complement strand
CTGCGAAGCAATGTAAACGTCCTGCCGACGCCGCCGGTGGCCGGTCGCTTCTTGAAAGGTCAACCTCTACTTGATTCGAATCAGGCCGATGCGCCCTTGGTGATCCAATAGCCTCCTTCACGGGCGTGTCTTTCACAACTAGGAGATCGATAGGCGCGCGCGGCTGACAATACGGGCGAGCAAGCTCCCTCCGCTTTGGTTCGTCTGCAACGTTCGGAATTCTTACAGCACGGTTCCGGCGATTACGAGGTTGATCACCAGATTCCACTCGAACTTGAAGGCTCCAACTCAATCACTCAATCAAATATCTCTGACCGGAGTCTTAGTCGCAGCCCTCCTTAAAACAATTGAGACTCGTTGGCTGCGTTACAGCTTGGCGGAACCGGACATGGAGGACATTTTTATGCCGGATATCGACGGAATGAAGATTCGCGAGCATCCAAGGCAGCTCTGGAAAGGGCGAAAAGAGCTTTTTGAAGCAGTATGTCCGCGAAACACTTGTGCTTGCGCAAGACGACGTCCTATGGTACTCGCGTCACCTCACGATGTTCTTGCTGGCGGCGTTCCTCGCTCATCAAAATTGCAATCGAGGTGAGTCGAATCAGTCAAAAATTAAGAACTATTCATGTTCCTTTCAGAACTGTTTAATCAAACTCTGTTTTCTTGAGTGCACGCAGGATCGCGACGATTAACGCTGTTCGGTTCTGCCAGTTAGGAACGAAAACACTCGCTCTTCGGCCCTTTGGACTCGGAGATGTAAATGTGGGCCAGGCAAACTCTTTAGTGGTTGGGCTATTCGATGAATGACTCCGAATGGTCGGCGTTTTGCGGATCCGTTCTTGAGGTCCAGCGTAGCGACTTCATGAAGGAAATGGAAGATCGGCTTCGGACACTCGGAAGTAAAAGTTCGATGGGAATATTTGATTCCGCGGTGCTCATGGCGTTGGCCCGGAAGTTTGCCCCTGCGATTTGTGTCGAGACAGGTGGCAACCTTGGGATGTCATCTTCATTTATCCTCCAAGGGATGCACGAGGCGGGGATTGAAGCTGGCAAACTGCTTAGTGTGGAGGTCAATCCGATCATCCCGGTCGGCTCGATGATTCCCGAGAGGTTAAAGAGCGGCTTCACTCCGATGATCGGAGACGTAAAGCAATTCATGAAGAAGGAAGTGTTTCCTGATCAGATCGATTTTTTCCTGCACGATAGTTCTCATCGATACAAGTATCAGTACCTGGAATTTCGGTATTTCTGGAAAAAGCTTAAGCCAAAGGGCGTCTTAGTGTCGCACGACGTGAATTTCAATGCGTCGTTCGTCGATTTTGTGTCCAGTACGTACAAGCACAATAAAATTGGGGTCACCGATAAGGCGCAGACAACGCATAGTGTCTGGGGTCGACTTGGAACAATCGGCTTTATGGTTAAATCGTAGGCTTTTGGAATCGCTTACTTCGCACGACCAGATTATTGTCACCTATCGCGCTTTGAGCTCGGCGATGGCCGGCGGATAAGCAGCGTGCTTGTCGGTGCTGATTACCCGCGGCGCCGGATGGTTCTCCCCGCCCAACGCTTTGGCGAGGAAGCGCTCAGCGGCCGCTGCGTCGCGTTTAGCCGACAGAAGGAAGTCGATCGTCGCACCTGTGGAGTCATCAAAGCACTCCTGCAAAGTTGCAACACTTCCAGAGACCCAACGCGGAATAAGGGGACCCTCTAGCTATTTTTTACGGCTACCGTACGTGCCGCCTGCCGGTTCAACAATTATTGTCGCCCTTTATAGCGAGTCAACTCACAAGTATTTCTAGTATATATAGTATGTGCGGATCCGGCAGGAATCGCAGCTGCCGCCCATTTTTATGACGACTTTGTCATCCAAAATATATACCTCTGTCATTTCCTAGAGCTATCAATGCATGACGCCATGTAGTTCCTTAGGCCCACTTAGCCTTGTCGAGCACAGTCGAGCACATGCATTTAATGAAAAATCAAAACGGCCGCATCTAAGCCACACCTGCTTTTACATAACCCTGTTTGCAAGAACCACTGCCAAAAAAGCATTTTGCAATAAAAATGTCCAGAGTCATGGAACCGCAAAACGAGCAGCATGGATTTCGGCTTCAGAATGAATCCCACGGCATACGGCGGCGATTCTTGCATCCCTACCTTCAACTTTCCATCAGCATTGTTCTCACTGCCGCCGCACAGATATTTTTGAAGATCGGGGTCGATATTCGACTTGGCACACCCGGGTATGGATTTCTTGTTTCTCTCTGGATCTGGACGGGAATTTCTGCCATCCTGCTATCTCTCTTTTCGTGGCTATACGCGCTCAAATCTGTTCCGCTGATCGTCGCATTTAATCTTGCGGCAACCAACCACATTCTCGTGGCGATCGGTGCCTGCGCTTTTCTGGGGGAGAAAATTACGCAGCAGCGCTGGCTTGGTATTAGCCTCGTCGCGCTTGGCGCCTTTTTTATCGCGCGGTCCTCGTCTCGTGCAGAGGAGAAACTGTGACGCTTTTTGTGTTTTGCCTGATCCTTTTTTCCGAAACGTGTTCTGTCACCGGACAGATCTTTTTTAAACATGCCATGTCAGGCTGCGTAGGTAGCGGTAAGGCACGTCGGTCACTCAATCTTGCCGCAGGTGTGCTCGCAATGACGGTCGGTTTCTTTACATGGCTAACGCTCTTGCAACGGTTTAATCTAAGCTATCTTTATCCGTTCGAAGGATTAGATAACGTGATTCTCGCTTTCGGTGCATGCCTTTTTCTACGGGAGAATATGACCAGAGAGCTCTGGTTAGGAGTGATCTTGATCTGCTTCGGAACGATGCTTGTATCCGCCACATAATGCCGATCAGAGTTTCGGGCGGTGGTTATCTGGGAGAGTATTTAAAATCGGGGCTACGCAGCCTTCTTTAGCCGCTCCCCTCCCGGCTCAACGCCTCAAGCGTATGTTTGGCGGGAAACTCAATCGAGACGCCACGCATCCTTCTCAATTCGGCGAGTTCCCAATACCCAGATGGTTTGGCAAACTCCTCCGGACACGTCGGGAGGAACTACATGCGTCACATGAGCGGTACGGTCTGGGGAGTGTTCGAAAAGCCCGTTCGAATGTACCGCGGGCACACGATGGCCGGATGCATAAAGGACGAGCGGTACTACAGACCGGATCGCGAATTCGTCGGTGGCTATTTTATGCAAACAGTTCACCTCGGCTTGTCGTTCCTAGCTACCAGACTCGCTACCAGTGCCGATCTCAACGGATGGGGCCGCGACTTCACGCGTATCATGGAAGCCTATGAAATGGCCGGCATGTGGCTTGTAGGCGAAGATATGCCGCAAGCAAGCAATTGTGTGAGGCTTCACCCGATAGAGAAAGATCGGTTCGGCATACCGATTCCGAATGTTCATTTTGACGATCATGCGAACGATATTGCGATGCGCAATCACGCCTACAAGCGAGGTGCAATGGTCTACGACGCCGTCGGTGCAACCCACATCATTCGGGTGCCGCCAGGCCCGTCACCGCATAATCTTGGAACCTGTCGACAAAGCGCACGTCGTGAAGATGGGGTTTGCAACAAATGAGGTCAGGCTCACGACATCAAAAACCGCTTTATTTCAGACGGCAGCCAATTCACAACCAGCGCGGCGGCAAATCCGACACTGACGATTGTAGCGCTCGCAATTCGGCAAGCGGATTACATCGCTGAACAAATGGCGAAGCAAAATATCTAAAACCTGTGTCCTCGAACGAGAAAACACCCAGAAAAACGCCTAGGACCGAATAACAGGTTCGAGTAACCCCCACCCTCTCTGACACTCCTTCCAGAACGCGGAACCCCTCACCCGTATGATCACTTGTGTCATTCACGGAGCCAAAGAGCTCACAATTGAGAATCGCCCAGAGCCGCGCCCGCAGGATGGCGAGGTATTGGTGCGGTTCGGTGCCGGAGGAATCTGCGGATCCGACCTGCACTATTATCATGAAGGCGGAATCCTGGATTTCAAAATTCGCGAGCCTTTGGTGCTTGGACATGAAGTGGTCGAGATTGGCGCCGGCGTGGGGTCGGATCGTACAAGTCGGCATCCACCCCGCCGGGCAGTCGGCGGTGCTCGTGAACAAATTAGTAGCAAAGGAATTGGAACTGATCGGGACATTCCTTTCTAACGAAGAATTCCGCTGGGCAGTCGACGCACTGGTCCACGGAGGATCGACATCGGCCCGATCCTGACCGGAGAGTTTTCGCTTGCCGATGCAATCAGCGCGTTTCAAATGGAGTCAGATCGCAGCAAAGCGATGAAGGTGAGTTTAGTGACTAGTGTCTAGTTATACCGGGCTAAAAACATAATGGCCTTGCCCGATAACATCAACCAACGCGTTCAAATATAAAAATAGCAACGACCCGGAGAATCCGGTTGCCGCTCCCTACCCCACCCTCTTACTACTCGCCGGCTTGCCGAACCGATTCTCTAGCTGTTTCTCGTTCTTAACCGCACCGACTAAGAAACAAGCGCAACATAGTCAGCGTCCACTCGTAAACACCTGGCTCCCTCGATTCCCGAGGGCCAGCCACATTCAGGACCTCGATTTTGTTTGAGCACAGTAAATCAGTCAGAGATTGAATTTCAAGGCAAAGCGAATCCTGGATTAACATACGTTCTTTCCGGGTGTCATAGATGTGCAGCACCGGCTTCCCGAGTTTTTTAGCGTGTTCCCAAGTCAGCTTGGTACCTCCGCTCAGCGGGCGCTCAAGGGTGAAAATCACGGTGCCGTCGCTTTCCTCGATGTTCCTCCTGGTTCGCGCAGGATACGAACTAGTACTAGTTGAGAGCTCAACCAGGTTGTACCTGTCATCGATTCGCCCGTCCTCTGCCTTCCTGCCCCTGGGAACATATCCCCCATGCTCCAGGCCCGTCTCGATCGCGAAATCAAGTCCGGCTCTATCAGCGCCGGTTTGGCCACCCGATATGACTTTGCGAAGCATTTTGAGCAACTCGTCGCTTCAGCGTTGCAATTCGGGCAGCTCCCAGTCAATCCCTTGTCCGGGAGTCGTTCCGAATGTTGCTCTCGCGTCAGCGAGGCTCAAATAAAGCGCTTAACTTTTGTCCTTACAAACGCGCGGTTCCCCGCGCCCCGTGCCAAAATCGCAGAATTTCCACGACTTTCGCTGTCTGAACAATTCGATATAAGATCAAATATTGCCCGGTGACCAACTTCCGAACGTTTGCACGGCGGCGGAAGGTTGGAAATCGATAAGGCAGTCGGCCTAATGAATCGGCATCATCAGCAAGCTGTTTTCCCAGCCTCAGTGCAGCTTGCGGATCATCTTGAGCGACGAAACGAACAATCTCTGCCAAATCGCTGATTGCGGTCGGGCGAATAGATTACTTTGTAATCCATTTCGGAATCAGCTTCCGAACCTCTTCCGCAGGAGTTCCGCCTTGTTCTTCGATAGAACGGATTCCTTCATCAACGGCCACAAGCATCTCGTCAGTTTCTTCAACCTCCTGGGCTTGAAACCAGTCCCACAATTCGGCACGCTCTTCTGGCCCAAGTTTTTCGATTGCATCCTGGATTTCAGCCAAACTGCTCATGATTGAAAGGATCGGTTCAACTACTCTCGGAGCTTCTCACAATTGTCATCATGCCTCAAGTCTTCGGAAGATCGTGGATACAATCATTTGCATTTTCAGCGACTTACGCGACACATTGACTATTCTACCATGCTTCGCCATCCCCTCTTTAGGCGCTCGAAACGCGGGTTATGACGGGTAATCTTCCGTCTAGGATGATTTTATTTGTGTCATTTTCCACGCTATTTGAGGCGAAGTTTTTCGCGCTTTTTGATGTACTCGCTGGCTGCGCAGAATCGAGCCTTGCTCGAATGCGGTAGTTGACATAGTCGCCGAATCAGACCGAAAGCGAGGAAGCCACGTGATCGTGGGGCCTCTCATTTTTAGTGGCAAACTAAAATGCGCTGTATATTACCTGCACAGGGTACGGCGGTCGGGCATGAAAGCGTCGGGCGTTGGCACCATCCGGCATAGAAAGAATTTGTCCTCCGATTGACATCCTTAGAACGACTCGCTGAATGAAGACTTGGTTCATCACCGGTACCTCGTCCGGTTTCGGCCGGATACTCTGCGAGAAGCTGCTCAAGCGCGGCGACCGCGTCGTTGCAACCCTGCGCAGGTTGAACGCCCTCGATGACCTAAAGGCGCAGGCTGGCGACCGCCTTCAGATCGTGTCCCTCGATGTCGCGAACGTGGAAGCTGTCCGGCGGGCCATCGACCGATCATTCGCCGATTTCGGTCGCATGGAGGTGGTGGTCAGTAACGCCGGCTACGGTTTGTTCGGCGCCGCAGAGGAGGTTATCGACGATCAAGTCGACCGGCAGATCAACACGAACCTTATCGGCTCAATCGCGTTGATCCGCGCCTGTCTTCCGCATCTGCGCCGTCAGGGTGGCGGCCGTATACTGCAGGTCTCCTCCGAAGGCGGCCAGATGACCTATCCTGGCTTCAGCCTTTATCACGCGACAAAATGGGGCATCGAAGGCGTCGTCGAGGCGGTGGCTCAGGAAGTCGAGCCGTTCGGCATCCGCTTCACGCTTGTCGAGCCCGGTCCGACGGGAACAAATTTCGGTGCCGGGCTTGTCAAGGCAGACCCATTGCCTGCGTACGATGAAACGCCCGTGGGCGAGCTGCGACGCGCCTGGGCGGCCGGCAGCTTCAGAGTGACCCCATATGTTACGACCAGTTGCTATCAACTTATAAAGTGACGCTAGTCTATTGCTATTGGGTATATTTGAAAACCTTGAATCGAATTCGGCGAGGGACAACTATGATCAGATTAAAGACGTCTTCCATTCAACGCGCGTTGCTGGGCACGTTGCTAGCAGCCTCAGCAGCCATCATGACAACGCCGGCGGCGGCATATTCCGACGTGGTTACCGATTGGAACGAGATTGCTATACAAACATTTCCTCCCACTGTGCTTGGACCTACTCAGGCACGGTTTCTCGGAATTGTGCATGCGGCAATCTACGACGCCACAAATGCTATCGATCGCAAACATCAAGTTTATGCCATCGACATCAAGGCGCCGCTGGGAGCATCGATGGAAGCAGCAGCAGCGACAGCAGCGCATGAGTGACCAGTTTGGCTTACGCCAAGGACGTAAATGAGGTCAAATCGGTTGGGGCCGCAAATAGTGAAACTCGCACAGCGGAGCAGACAGCAGTGGCGATCTTTTGGACAACTACGACGTCAACTCCGTGGAATACGGTTGCCCGCACTGCAGCCAAGGCCCATAATAACTCGCTTACCGAAAACGCTCGGTTATTCGCGCTCCTCAATATGATCACTTCCGATTCGCAGGTCGCCTGCTGGTGTTGCAAGTATAAATACAATTTCCTGCGTCCGATAACAGCCATCCATAATGCCGATCGACTCGGCAATAGTGCCATCAAGTCCGACTCCAACTGGGAGTCCCTGCTTTGCACGCCAGCACATCCGGACTACCCAGCCGGTCACTGTGCATTCAGCGCCTCAGCAGCAAAGGTCCTGCAGGACTTCTTCGGTTCCGATGAAGTAACTGCGGACGTCATGTATCCGCCGATCTTCGGCATGACCCGTCATTGGGATTCCTTCTCAGAAATCAGCAAGGAAACCAACAATGCACGCGTGTGGGCGGAATACATACCCGGCATGCCTGTACCGACGGTGCCGAGCTCGGGCGACAAGTGGCGGAATACTGCCTTGCTAACTACATGCAGCCGGTGAATTAGCTGTAGCGGCCCGAGAACGATGTGCGGGTTTTTCCCGTCGAGGATATGAGCGTTGGTGGTGAGATATTGCCGGTACAGCGCCGCATCAAGGTCCGCGAGCACCTGGGGCGGATCGAGGAAGGCTTGTAAATCGGCCCGTTCGATCAGCAGAGGCTTGTCGCGTTGCCAGCGTTCGCGGTCAATCGGGTGCGCATCGAGGGGACGGTATTTGTAGGAGTTTTCGAGATTCAAAGTGCCGGATTTGATGGCGTCCCGAGACACGGCCGTCCGATCATCCGGTGTCAGAAAATCCACGGGTGCCGTCTTATCGATAGCACCGTCCTTGAGCCTGAAATTCTCCATCGCGCGGTGCAAGTCCTTCGCACTCGGCTCGGCCAGAAACGTCACCGCCTTGAGAATCGGGCCGACTCGATTCTGCATGCGGACGGATTTGGACGACAGGATGCGGTAATAATCCTCTTCGCTCAATTCGGTGACCAACGTCGCTTTCAGTTCGGCGAGCTGCTCGGGGTCCAACGATTGCGTGACTTGATTGTCGGTGAGCAACGCGCAAATGCGTTGCACTTTTTCGGCATCGGTGAGCTCGCTATTTTTGGCGACGGCGCCGATCAGCGCGAGGGTTTCCAAGACCCCGTGGTCAAGAAACCCGACGAGCACTTGAGGGATTCATTGCGCTGCTCGCGTCGCACGTAACACTGGTCTTTGTGCTCGCGAAGCGCGCTGTTGTGAAAGGATTGCAGACTGGTCAGGAGGACATTGACCAGGTTGTCGTGCAGCCGATAGTATTGATGCGCGATAAAGGCAATGAGATGCAGATACCGTTCCCGCTCGGTGCGTCGGGTCAGCTGAAAGATCTGGGCTTTGATGACGCCATAGGCATAGTATTGAATGCCGTCTTGGCCGAGGGTGAGATGATCCAACACGGGTTTGAGCAATCGATAGCTGGCTTCAACCAACTGCAGATCGGCGACCCGTTCTTTCACTTTCGCCGGTTTGGTCGACTGCGACAGCTTCTTCATCAAGGTCAGTTTGTAGGCCTCATTGCTCCCCGCCGCCGCCTCGTCGGCGTTTTCCTGCCGCAACAGGGTATCGAGCAACGCTCGGGTGTCCGGCGTCAGCAGCTCCTCGACCGTGTCGGTCAAGCGGCCATCCAGGAGGGCATTGTAAGCCAGATTCAATACGTGATCACTCTCGTGATAGGGGAGATGCCTCTTGAGCAGCTGCAGTCGACTATCGATCTCCTGGGCCAGTCCTAGCCTTTCGCCCATCAGATGGATGGCGCCGATTCCGCCGTAGTTAATGCGGCTCTTACTTGTTGGTTCGTGGTCGGTACAATGAGAGCGAGTCGCTCTACCGGCGAGCTTTGGAGGGAGGGCTACCTAATCCGTCGTCCCTATCCCTATCCTTCTTCCGAATGTCCAAACTGCAGAGTAGGGGCCTAAGGCACCTGTCAAGTAGACGCTGGAGATTTGGGAAAAGGCTTTTGATCCCTTGAGCGTGTTGAGCGATTAAGCGTCGGCGTGCGCAACGTACGCGGCGGTCCCCGTCAGCGGAATGATGGTGTAAAACTCTTCCTGACCATGGCCAAAGGGAGGACCAAGCGGACCAGCGTGCACGGTTCTTATCCCTTCTGTCGAGACATGAACCGAGGTAAAAGGGCCCTGCGAAACAATATTTACGCGTGGCAGCAGCACTGTAAAAGTTGTCGAACCAGTATCAACAGTAAGTACGAGGGTCACGCTGACGAGTGTACCGAGATCCGGCACGTTCACGCTGCGGATCTCGTTGCTATGGAAGCTCAGCGTGCGGTGGCTGTCATGATAGGTGAAGTGAGGAGGCTCATCACCCTGACGAATCGGTCCAAGTGTGAAGGTCCAGTAGCGCAAATGTATTCCGCCGCCGGAAAGGCTCCAGAGATTTGGGGCGATAAATTCGATTGGGGGCATAGTCATTACTCCTTAAAGCAGTTTTGTCTTGGTTTGGCGTCAATTGCTACAGTCAAATGTAACCTACCAGCGAGCTTCGGTACGAATCCGTTCCATGTATGGTATCAAACGTACTTGTCGCGTGAGGGTTTACCTATCTGGAAAAGATGCCACTTTGCGACGTGTTTGGGATAAGTACACATTATGGCGCAAGTAAACGGCGGCGCTATTACCCGATCGGGTAATTATCCGCTATTTATTTATTGCTGAAGAACCAAGATGCGGAAAACGGATATTCTGAATTTGTCCTGCCGGTAAGCTGGTGAAGCAGAAGAAAAAGGCGCGCATGGGCCTTAATCCCAAGACGCAACAGAATATCAAGATTCCGGCCAAGACCGCCCTGAAATTCCGCGTCGCCAAGGCGGCAAAGGATGGGATTCTCGGCGGGAAGAATAGTTCGCTCACCGAATTGAGAAAACCTTCTGGCAGTCTAATCCGTGGCGATACAATAGGGTTTCGATGCCAGGTCCCGAACGTTATGCGTTTACCAGTTCAAGGTGGTTCTGCGTGGCATTAGCCAATGATCTGGCGGCGATTGCTCCAGGGCAAGAGGAAGGGCCAAGGGCTGGTAAACTCTAATGATTGTTCATAATCTTACAGAAAGCATTGCATTATGCATCCATTACGGTCATCATATCGGTCGTTTAGGATAGGCTTACTCGTCTTCTCTCGGCAACCTTGAGCAGAGGCGTTGCGCTCTTCGGCCAAGCTGACAATCCCCTTCTCCACTCGGCCTAGCTAATCTAGCTAGCTTAGCTAGCGCCGTGTCGTGAACGAGGATTTTTCATTTAAAATCGGGGTCCGCGCGATCGCAAGTGCTCCAGCGAGGCCGGTCACCGAACGCTTATTCCGCGGCTGTTCTGTGCTACGTGTCTTGCGCAAGGTGCCTGGATTCTCTGAGCAGCTCTTGTACCTCTT
>Ga0210387_10004495_pt1 | contig 10701 bp, 10 predicted proteins | sample IncBWC7OmetaG_FD_160108 | JGI IMG/M metagenome (GOLD analysis project Ga0210387, IMG submission 160108) | Forest soil microbial communities from Barre Woods Harvard Forest LTER site, Petersham, Massachusetts, United States - Inc-BW-C-7-O ... | reverse complement strand
GCCCGAGTCGTTCGCACCGGACCCCCCTGGTGGCGCTGGGTGTTCTGTCGGGAGTGCAGTTGTCGTGGCTCCAAGCTTCAACGCAACGGGGTACTCCCGGCCGGATTCAGTCTGAACTGAGCGCGTGACGTTGTCCCCGTTGAGGTTGACGGCAATGGTGTGCGCTCCCGCGTCCACGAACGCCGCCGTTTGGAGCGGCGTTCTGCCGACGGACCGTCCATCCACCTGTACCTCCGCCCCATCACGGTCGACTGCGATCTTCAGCGCTGCGACGTGCGTTTTTACGTCGGCGAACGCGGTCCTGATCTGCTGAAGGGTCTGCTCACTTTCGACGGGGGCGAAGTGATTGAGGCAAAAGTCCAAATGCTCGGCCGCGTCGCGGTAGTGCCCAAGAGCGATTTCCGCTTGGGCGAGGGCGGCCGCGACATCGTACGTCTGACGAAGCGTCCAGGCTTCGGTGAGTGCCTTATCCGCCTCCTCATTTTTCCCCTCACCAAAGGCGGCGACACCTTTTCGGAAAAGAGCACGCGCGCGAGTGTTGTCGTCATCGCTCACTTGAGCGTTCGCTGTCGCCGCGGGTTCTGCAAACGAAAGGGACGGGGCGAGCGTTGCGAGGATCGCTAGCGGTGCCACGTGCAGCAAAGAAGAGCGGTTCATCTCGGTTTGATCCAGGAGGTCTGTGCGGGGGCTGCTGTGGTTGCTGTCACGGGCGCTGGTTGGGGTGCAGGATGCGATGGCTTCGAAGACGCTGCATGAGGCGCACCCTGGTCGACGGGGTGCGCCGGATGAGTAGGGGGTACTGCTTCTGGCGCCGAGCTGGCTTTCGAACTCGGCAGAGCCGACGGGGTGGGTGGTTGCTCGTCCGCTTTCTCAACGACCGGAACAGCGCTTACGACGGCTGGCGCAGAGGCCGGCGTGCTAGCAACGGGAGGCGAATTCGCCTGTGATGATGAGGGGGCGGCTTCACGTGCTCGCTTCACAGAGGTAACGCTCGCAAAGAGCAGCAATGCGGCGGCCGCAAGGAGGCAGGCGACGACGACCGCCACCGGAGGATGCCGCCGCGTCGGTAACGTCGGTGAGACAGGAGCTGGCCCGGTTTCGCGAACGGATCCGTGATCGCTCGATGGAGCCTCAAGCGGTAGGTTCGGTGGGATCGTGTCTTGGAAATATTCGGGCTCGAGCCGCGGTAGTTCGCCTTGGAGCATCTCGCGGCGGAGGTTTGGCGGCACGGTAAGGACCGCGAAGGCAAACGGATCGAACGCGGGCCGCTCGGAGTCGCGCTTGGTTGGCGAGGCTTCTTTGGCGCTGGGGATTTGCCCGGCGCTCGGGTGTTCGTTCGCAACGGCGTCGTCGGAACCCTGCACTAGCTCAAGAGGAGCGCGCTTATTCGTCATCGCGCCTCACTTGATCTCGTCTGCGCCGAAAAACGCTTTCGGCTTCGGTTTTGCTGGTGCCGCGGCTACTGGCTTGGCTTTGGTTGGGGTGTCCAGGTTCGACATGTCCCAAAGCCCGCTGCCCGGCAGTTTGCTCGACGCGACGCCATGACCGGCAGGGTTGCTCGGCGCCGGCAGAGGCGCCGAGGATGAAGCGAGAGGTTTCGAGCTGGGAGTTGCGCTGGTTGTAGCGGGAGGGACCGCGACCGGAGTGGGTGCCGCTGTATCGGAAACGCCGACGACAGGCTCCTGCACGGCCGCCGCGGGGGGTTGGCTTGGAGGAACGGCAGAGGTCGGGCGCGCTGCAATAGGTTCGTCGGTCAGGCTGCTGGGTGTCAGTGACGGTAATGCCTTTGAAGGTCGCGACTGCCCGACCACTCCGATGACTAGGCCAGCCCCGACACCCACAACTATGGCCGCCGCTGCGACCTGCCACGCGGCAACTCGCTTTCCGCTCGCCGCCTTCTGCTGTGCACTCGGCAGCGAGACCTGTGCTGCCTGCGCCGGAACCACCGAGGCACCCGCGTTCCGCGGCGCGGCTTTGTTCTTCGCGTCGGGGACGGCAGGCACCGTGCTGCCTAGATGCGAGCCGACTGCGTTCGGGACTGCCCCCATGGCCAACGCCCCGTTTGGCGCAGACAGCAGTGTGGCCGCTGCGCGCTCTACGGACGACGGAGGGGACGCGATCAACGGACTTTGGTTTTCGGTCGAAAAGGGCAGATCCGAAAAAGGCGCGGTGTCTCCGCTCTGCCTCATCGAACTCCCCGCTGCCATCGCGGAGCTTGGTACTGGCTCGTGGATCTCGGTCGTCGCGTGTGTCATTCGCGCCACGCTCGTAAGAGGTGGCACCGAGTCATCGGCACACCAGAGCTTCCGCGTCGTTTGCGCCGCGCCTCGCGATTCTTCGGCATACCGCTGCAGGTTGAGGCGGAGCTGTTCGCCGACTTCCGTCATCGACGCGAAGCGCTCCGACGGGTTCTTGGCGAGCATGCGCTGAATCGTGCGTGCAACGAAGCGCGGAACCGTCTTGGTCAGCTCATCGAGCGGCGGCGGCATCCGGAAAACCTGGCTGTACGCCAGCGCTTGCATGGTCGGCACCGGAACGTCGATCATGCACGGAGCGCGGCCGGCGAGTAGCTCGTACAGGATCGTTCCGAGCCCGTAGATGTCACTGCGCGGCGTGACGACAAACCCCTGGAGGTGCTCCGGGCTCATGTAGAGCATCGTGCCGTGGATCAAATCCTTCTGAGTCGTATCGACGCCGTAGCCCAAGAATTTTGCAATGCCAAAGTCGAGGACCTTCAGCGCGTTGCCCTTCAGAAGGAACACATTCTCAGGCTTCAAATCGCGGTGAATCGCGTTCAGCTCATGCGCGGCCTGCACTCCATCCGCGATTTGAATGCCGAGCGACAGCACCTCGCTGACCGAGAGGGAATGAAACTCATGGAGCACTTCTCGGAGCGTGCGTCCCTCCAGGATCTCCATGACGATGTAGACGATCCCTGAATCAGTGGCGCCCGCGTCGATGACGCGGACGATGTTCGGATGCTCTAGCTTGCAGAGAATCCGCGCTTCTTGTTTTGCGCGTTCGCCTAGGTTCCTGCCTGGCTCTGCGGGATTTGGAATCAGTTTGATCGCGACGCTGCGATCGAGAAACTGATCATACCCATGGTAGACCCAGGCGTGCCCGCCCTTCCCGAGCAGCCCTCGGATCTCGAATTTGGTAAAGCGGTCGCCGATCTCGAGCGGCCCCTTCCGTGTGTCTTGAGCCGTGCTAGCCACGCGACCCCTGACAGTGAGGTTTGATTGAGGGCTGAGCTCTCATGACCGCCCTGCGAGAACCGCGCGCACGATTTGCGAGACGATGAGCGCCGTGGCCACTGCTACTCCGATGAAGAGGAGCGCGAAGCGCGCACCGTTGGATGGCGCCGTAGAGACTCGCCGAAGCCCCGACGAAGAAGGGCTTGCCGCAGGTTCACTCACCACCGAGAACGCCGGTAAAATGGGTGCCGCTTGCGGTGCGACCCTGCGCGCGGCTTCGTGATTGGTCACGCTTGGCTCGGCCGCGGAAAGAGATGCTGTCACATAGTCGAGCGCTTCGATGAATTCCTGAGCCGTTTGGAAGCGGTCTTCGGGTCGTTTCGCCAATGCGTGGAGAACAGCGCCATCCAGCGCCGGCGGCAGAGGAACGCCCGCGACTGTGGACGGCGGAGCGGGGCGCACAGAGGCGTGTGCAGTCAAGAGTTCAGCTTCGCCACGCAAGTGGTCGAAGGGCCCTCGGCCTGCGAGCATCGTGTAGAGGACGAGACCAGCGGTGTAGAGATCAGCCCGTTGATCGACTTTCGCTCCGGTCGCCCCTTCCGGCGAAACGAACCGCGGTGTCCCGACAACAATGCCCGTGTCCGTCGGCAGCGCCAACGGTTGGGGTGCGTGCTCGTCGTAACCTGGCAGCACCCTCGCCACACCGAAGTCGAGCACCTTGAGGAAGGGGACTCCACTTGAGGGCGAGACCAAGAATAGATTGTCTGGTTTGATGTCGCGGTGGACAACGCCGATCGTGTGCGCCGCGCTTAGCGCCATGAGGAGCTGTCGCGCGTAAGCAACGGCTTCGTGAACGGGCAGACGACCGCGCGCGGCGAGTTCGGCAGCGAGAGTCTGACCATGGAGGCGCTCCATGACGAGGAACGGGCGCCCGTCTCGCGCGGTTCCGAACCCGCTGATGGAGACGATGTTCGGGTGGTCTAGCCGACCGAGCGCTTGAGCCTCGATTCGCATCCGATCGAGAAGACGGCCGTCGGCGGCGAAGCGGCCGTGCAGCAGCTTCGCGACGAACTCACGACCGAGCTCGCGATGGAGGATGACAAACACCTCGCCCATGCCGCCCGCGGCGAGCCGACGAACCGCGCGGTACGGCGTTCCGAGGAAAGGATCTTCGGTTGCCGGCAGCGGATCTGCGGGGGCGGGCAGCGGCATTGCGGTTACTAGTCGGGCTTATCTCGGTTTTCGTTGCGCAAAATCGACGGCGACGGGGTCAATTCGTTGCTCAGGGCCGTGTTGACCCCCCCTAGGTGCCGTGGCGGGCACTGGGTAGGACATGCCCCGAGTCCCTCGGCGGGGCAACCTGATGCGCCCTCGGTCGATTTCCCGCACTTTATGAGAGCCTCTGACCGATAAGGATTTGTGGTGGCTCCTCATATCAAAAGCCCCGATGAGAGGTCGGCCGAAGCCGTCGAGGTGGCGTTATCCGCCACCCCCTACCGATTGGTCCGATATATCGGCCGCGGCGGGATGGGCGCGGTCTACGAGGTGGCCCATCGGTTCATCGGCCGGCACTTTGTCCTCAAGGTGCTGCACGCGCGTTTCGCTGATGAGCCTCAGTTCGTCGACCGGATGCGCGTGGAAGCCCAGGCGATGGCGCGCCTCCATCATCCCAACGTCGTCGAAGTGGTCGACTTTTGGAGCGATGGGAACGGAACGCCTTGCCTGGTGATGGAGCTCCTGCGCGGCCGTACCCTCGCCCAAGAGCTCGCTACTCGTCGACAATTGCCACTGGCGGAAGCAATCGAGGTGTTGCGCCAGGTGCTCTCCGCCTTGTCGGCTGCCCACGCGCTCGGCATCGTCCATCGAGACATCAAGCCCGAGAACATCTTCTTGCACGAAGCTCCCGGTGCGCCGCGGATGGTGAAGGTCTTGGATTTTGGTGTGGCACGCGTTCTATTTGAGTCGTCGCACGGATCCGTGTCGCCCCTGGCGATCCCTACTACGACCGGCACGGTGGTCGGTTCTCCTCGCTTCATCAGTCCAGAGGGAGCAGCGGGCAAAAAAGTGGATGGCCGAGCTGACCTCTATTCTGCGGGCGTCGTCGCGTATGTGATGATGACCGGGAAAGGACCGTTCGATGCCTTCAATAGCACCAGCGTGGAGCCCCCTTCGCGCGTGTCGCACAACGAGATCTCCAGTGATCTCGATGCCATCATTCTAAAGTCGATCGAAGATCAACCGGACGACCGCTATCAGTCGGCGGCTGATTTTCTTGGTGCACTGGGGCGGATTGCGCCGCGTACGCCGTCGCAGTGGCCGCGCTAGAGCGTGCTAAGAAAGGGCAGGCAAATGATCTCTCGAGCACAAGCCGACCAGCGAACGTCGAACGAGCTGAACCTGTTCTGCTCTCTCGAAGGCGAGGCGTGGCGAGTGCACGTCCGTCCGGGTGTGCTGCCTCGTTACCTGCAGCATTGCTTTGATGAGCACGGCGAAGCATATCCCGTACTGCTCGACTTCGAGGATCTGTCCCGCCATATGGAAGCCAACGGCGCCGCTTTTGAGAAGCGCGTCACGCGCTTGGGCGGCGTTGAGCTCCTTGCGCGTGATGACGCGGCGTCGGCGCTGGCGGTTTGGCTCGCTACCGCCTTCGCTAGCGGCGTGCGACCAGGCACGCGCGCGACCGACTCGGCGGGCTAATGCCTATTTTCAGGAAGAGCAGCACGCGGGTAGATTTCGCTCAAGCCGCCGAGCGTGCGGCTCGACTGTTCGAGCCGGGTCGGCCGAAGGCTCTAGCGGCGTGCGCGTTAGCGTCTCATGAGATGTGACTGTTGCCGCGTCCGGCCGGCCAGGGTTACCCGACGCTCCTTGATGGCGCGCTTGTTCGACGGAGCTTGTGATGTCTAAGAAGAATTCAGCAAAGGTTCGGCGCAGCAATCTCGCGATCGCGATCGTTTGTATTGGCGCGGTCGGCGGCGCGGTTCTGACGGAGAGTTGCTCGAGTGGGTTCACGAGCTGCGATTCCACCAAGACCTGCTCTCCGCCTACCGGCGGAGCAGCGGGGACAAGTGGTCAAGCTGGCGGCGCGAGCGGCGACAATGACGGCATCGCCGGAGCAGGCGGTGGTGAGGCGGGGGCCGCTGGAGCGGGTGGCGGTGACGCGCAGCCCGAGTGTTCAAGAGATGCTGACTGCAGTGACGGGCTTGCTTGCGATGGCGAGGAGACCTGCGTGGCAGGAAGTTGCCAGCCTGGTGTTGCTCCGTGTGCGAATCCGGATCCGGCCAATTGCGACGCATTGTGCGTCGAGCTGGACGGCGCGGCGTCATGCAGCGTGCAAGGACAAGACAAGGACAACGACGGCTACTTGTCGAGCGCCTGCGCGACAAGCCCGGGGACCGACTGCAACGACGCCGTCGCGGCTATTCACCCCGGCGCGACCGAGCTTTGTAACGGCATCGACAACAACTGCAACGGCAAGATTGACCTTGCTGATGGTCTCCCCGTCTCGGGGACGACCGTTGCGCTCGGTCCGAACGGTGCGACGCGCGGCACGCCCGCCATTGCTTGGGCGACAGACACATCCGTTTACGGCGCGATGTACTACGACGGAACGACCAGCAGCGATTCCGACTTGTACATTGAAACCTTCGATCAGACCGGAGCAATAGTCCTGGCTCCGGCGCCGTTCAATCAGCTCCTCCAAACCGGTGGGACGCGCACCATCGCTCTGACTTGGGGAGCAGACCGCTTCGGCGCGGGCTGGACGATTGCCGATCAAAGTCATACCTACTTCAATACCTGGACCAGCTCTGGCGTCCTCGGGGACCTGCTTGAAATCCCGGAGCATGGTGAGTTCATTGACGTCGCCGCAGTTGCGAGAGTCGCGGGCGGGAGTTGGGCAGTGATGTCATCAATCGCCGAAAGCAGTAGCATTTGGGGCCGAGTCGTCTCCGCCACCGGCGTCGTGAGCAGTACCGAGACAGAACTAGACTCGGGCGGCCAGGTTGAGTCTGGGTCCGCGCAAATGGTCGCGAGTGGCTCAAACTTTGTGATTGGATATGCCCGACCGACCGCGGCGGCCGCGTCCGTTTGGAGTGCCTTGCTCGCAGCCCCGCCAGCAGCGCTCAACATCGCCGGGTTACGTCCAGCGATTGGTTCTGGCCCGAGCGGTTTCGCCGTCGCGGTTACGCCGACGATGGCTGCCAATCCTCCGCAATTCTATGCGTTCGGACCTACGGGGGCAGCCGCGTGTGGTCCCGTTACTTTCGCGGACAAGGACTTCGTGCCCGCCGCGATCGTCGGGACCGCAAAAGGGTACCTCGTGGCGTCCTCCGGCTCAGTACGCGTTCAGGAAATTCTTGCTAACTGTGTCATCGGGTCGCTCTTCACGGTCGACGCCGGACCCGCCACGAACGTCAGCATCGCCGGTAGTGCTACGGGCTACGGACTTGTTTGGCAGGACACGACGGCCAACGTGCCCAAACGTCGCGTGTTTGGTCCGCTCTTCTGCAACTGACGGGTCGACGCTGTGTTGCGAGCGCTAGTTGGTGCGCCACGATTCGGCGAGCTCACTAGGCGACGTCGCGCAGTCGCTTCGAGAGCCGCGCGACCGCACGAGTGTGGAGTCGGCTCGCCCACGACTTGCTCATGTCGAGATCCTTGGCGATGAGGTCTAAACGCTCGCCTTCCAGGTAGTGGCGACGAATCAGCTCGCTCTCCTCGCTAGAAAGCTCAGCGACGGCAGTGCGCACGCGCTGGATGAGCTGGGCTCGCACTAGCGCGTCCTCGGGCGAGTCTTCGCTTTCCTGATCCGCCGCTCGAGTCTCAACCACCATTCCGACGGCCGCGGCCATCGCGATCGAGGAAAGGTGCTCGGCGAGCGCTCGGTCCGCCGCTGCGGCATCCGGGACGGGGCCCGCCGCGAATGCGTACTCCGCCTCGCCTTCGCTCACCTCCGCGGCGGCCTTGAGGGCGGCAACTCGTTCGTAGGTACGCCGTGGCAGGAGTGAGTTCTGGCGCACGCCGTCTAGAATTGCTCCGCGGACGCGCAAATTCGCGTATGCGCGAAACGGAACGCCGCGGGTTGGATCAAAGCGCCGCGCGGCGTCGAGCAGCCCTTCTCGTCCAGACGCAACTAGATCGTCCAACTCGATCGCGCGTCCGATGGTCCGAGCAACTTGCCTGGCGACAATCTCTACCAGGGAGAGTTCCGCATGGAACCGCTCAAGTACCTCCGGCGTGTCAGGAACACCCACGTCTTCGACCCTACTTTGAACACAAAGCAGCGAGCCGCTCGCCCACGCCAACCCGATCGATGGTCATCCCGCCTGAGGTTCCCGTCCGGTCGCCTGTCTTACCAGCTCGCTGAGCACTGGATCTTCGCGGAGCTGTTCCTTGAGCATTGCCCGCATCCATTCGATGCGGTCCGCGGGAAGCTTGTCTCGAAGAGGAGCGATGGCCGCGTCGACTTGCAACTCCAGGTAGTCGTCAATGCTGAGCTCGCCGCGCTTGAGACGCTCAATCAACGAGTCGGCTTCGCGAGGCGCTTCGACAGCGAGACCACCCGCGACCGCCCGCAGCTTTCCGGCTGACATGTTCGCAATGTAGCGCAGGTTGCCGACTCTGTCGCCTGGCGCCTCCCATTGAAGTGAGGCCAGACGCGCGCGCCGGCGCGGACAAGAAATGAGCTGACTTCTACGGGCGCGCTCCCTAGATTTTCCGCAACTGACTAGCACGATCGATCGACTAGTCCTTGATGGACGGTTGCCGTCTCACACGGAGCTGGGTTACCCGAGCCCGGGAGCCGAACTCTACGCCAGTACAGGAACGCAATGTCTAGAACCTCTTCGAAGAACACCCCGCGTCGTGACATCATGCTCGTGTCGCTCGTCATCGCCGGGGTCGCTGGCGCCGCCGTGACCGTGAGCTGTTCAAGTTCCTTCAGCTCGTGCGCCGCAAGCCAGACGTGCGCTGCGCCCTCGGCCGGTGCTGCCGGAATGGTAAACGCGGGCGGAAGCGGAGGTGGAACGCAGGTCGGTGATGATGCTGGTGGGAGCGATGCCGTCGGTGGCGAGGGTGGCGCAGCTGGCGCCTCTCCGCAGCCTCAGTGTGCGCGAGATGCTGACTGTAGCGATTCGCTTGCGTGTAACGGGATGGAGACCTGCAGCGCGGGTGTTTGCCAATCGGGAGTGCCTCCCTGCGCCAATCCGGACCCCACTGATTGCGATGTTTCTTGCACCGAGCTCAACGGCGCTGCCTCTTGTCTCGTGAAGGCTCAAGACAAGGATCAAGACGGCTACGGGTCGAGCGCGTGCGCAGCCGCACCCGGCGATGACTGCAACGACAATGACCCGGCGGTCCATCCCGGCGCGAAGGAGATCTGCGACGGGATTGATAACGATTGCAACGGCAAGATCGACGTCAATGACGGACTGCCCTTCTCGGGAAAGAACACGGTGCTCGCGTCCGTCGCGGGGGGCGGTGTCGCGGCTGCTTGGTTGGCAAGCGGAGGAGTCTACGGAGTAACTTGGGTAGATTACGGTCCAGAAGGCGACACCCCGTCGTACGAGTTTGCTGCCTTCGATTCGACAGGGAAAGTCGTCGTCGCCGATGAACCGGTTGTCAGTTTCTCGGTTGGCTCGGATGCTGGTTCGTTTCCGCCAGCCATATCCGCCGGAGACTCGGCGTTTGCTATCGCGTGGAATTCGGACGCTTCCGTCGTATTTCGGCGCGTCACTGCCGCGGGCGCTGTGGATGCCAACTCTGTCGTTCACGATGTCCAATCTGCGGCCCCCCTCGCTGTGATACCAGCGATGGTGGGTCAGGTTCCGGGCGGCGATTGGCTCCTTCCGTGGGCGAGCTCGTCGCTGACTCAACCGCTGACCGGCGTCGCCATTGATCCGACGACAGAGAATGTAACCCAAGAGATGTCCCTGGCTCCCACCGGAGTGGGAGTTGTTCAAGCCGTGCTCGGTGTCGGAGCCCAAGGCGCGCTGCTCGCCTATGTGGACAAGACGGGTGCGGTCTGGAGCTCGGTGCGCTCGACTTCGTTGGCTTCCTCCCTTGGCGGCGGCCAGCTCGACTCCTCAAGCGGCAACGTTCAGGTAGCGAGTGCGAGCGCGAGCTTCGGCGTCGCGTGGAACAAGGGTTCGGACGTTGTTTTCACGAATCTGAAGTCCGACGGTACCGAGTTGTGCGCCGCGACGCATCTGACCGTTGGAGCAACTGTGGTTGTGAGTAAAATCATTGCGACGGGCAATGGGTTTCTGATCCTGTTCAGCACCGACTCCGGCGCCACGACATCCCTCGTGCCCGTGTCGAACACGTGCGAGTTTGGTGCACCGGTGCCATTGGGGTTCGGCGCGCCGGTAGCCACGATCGCCGGAAACGCGACGACGGGATACGCGGTTGTGTTCGGAGCGGGTGCCGGGCTATCGGAACGCCAGTTTGGGCCTCTGTTCTGCAACTGATCGGGCTGTGGCAACCGACGCTGTCACCTCAGAACGTAACG
>Ga0210387_10004494_pt1 | contig 10701 bp, 10 predicted proteins | sample IncBWC7OmetaG_FD_160108 | JGI IMG/M metagenome (GOLD analysis project Ga0210387, IMG submission 160108) | Forest soil microbial communities from Barre Woods Harvard Forest LTER site, Petersham, Massachusetts, United States - Inc-BW-C-7-O ... | reverse complement strand
CAAGAGCACCGCGCCCTGACTTCGCAATTTCGCCACGCCGCCCCGCATCGGAACGCCGTGCGGGCACGACTTCTTGTTGCCGAAACGCTTGAGCAAAAGCGCCTCCACTTCCGGCGAGATTCCATGCTCCAGCCGCTCAGCTTCGTCGTGCGCCTTCGCCCACGAAAGCCCAATCATTTCCGTCAGCAGCATTTCCGCAAGCTGATGACGCAAAGCCAGCCGTTCCGCAACCATGCGCCCTTTGCGCGTAAGATCGATTCGGCCAGTGCGCTCCACACGAACATGGCCATCGCGCGTCATGCGCTTCAATGCCGCCGTCACCGCCGGGGGCGTCACTTTTAGCTCTTCCGCCAGCCGCGCGCTAATCGGCGTCTGATCCTCCTCAAGCATCTCCCAAATCGCCTTGAGGTAATCTTCTTGCGATACGCTAGTTTTCTCTCGCCGCAAACTCGCTTCTCCTCGACGCCTTCTACCGCCGTCGTCGTCCCTTACTGCCCTTTTGTTTGATGTTTTTCGGAATCACCTCGCTACCGTTGCCATTCCTTAGGCGCGTCGCAAGTTCGGATACACGCTGCCGAATATCCTCGAAGATTCTCTGATAAAGCGCGGCGTCGGCGCCATAGGGATCTTCCACGCGCCAATCTTCCACTTTGGCTGGATTCTCAAAAAAGAGTTCTCTCGGCCAGCCACTCATGTTGATCACGATATCTGTCGCGTCGAACGCGGAGGGCACGACTGCCTTCGAATCAAGCCCATCCGAGCGATAAGCATTGTTTTCGAGCGTCCGCTTGGTCATAGGCTCAACGCGACCGAGCGGCGTCAGCCCCGCGCTCGAAGCCTCGATCACGTCGGCGGCATCGCGCAATGCAATCGCCTCCGCCATCGGGCTACGGCATGCATTCCCAAGGCAGACAAACAGCACTTTCTTTCGAGCAATCTTCTTCATGGCACCAGATCCAACTCCGGGCCGAGCCCCACATCCCAGTTTCAGCGGAGTGCGCGTCCCCAGCTGCGCTGACCTAACAAGGAATCGTGCGCTGATTTCCCTTTTCGTTTCAGTGACTTACGGTTTTACCGCCTTCCTCTTGACAAAAGTCACTCCAGGAGTATAGTATTTGATGGGTAATGAATCGCCCCGTGCACTTCACCGCCAGCATCCTTGCTGGCTTTTTTGTTTCTGGATCCTGCAATCGGCGTCCGTATGGCAATACTTGCGAGACAAACTCCAAATTGCACAATCTTGGTACGAACAAGCTCTTTAGAATCAACACTTCCAAAAGTGTATCAAAATAAACGACTTTAACGTCTTTGGAATGAGCGCCTATGAAAAACCCTGGGGGGAGGGGGTCATTATTGTTGACTAGAGCCGTGAGATAGCCAACCTCGCCTCCATCGCATGCGCATTTTGGATGCGATGAAATCCCGGCTGACTCATGCTCTTCCCCCGTTACCGGCTACGGTTCAGAGATAACACGGTCCTTCGATCCCACATCGCAACGGTCTAACTAGCAACCGAAGCCGACGACCTCCGCCACGCCTCAACCATCTCCAGGAAATGACGATGCACGCTGCTATTTTGGGTTAGTTCGGGATGAAACGTTGCCGCCATCACATTGGCGCGTCGCACCAACACCGGCTTGTCACCATATTCGGCCAGGACTTCCACGCCGGGGCCGACTCTATCAATGACAGGAGCGCGAATGAAGACCATCTCCATGGGTTCGTCCGTCAACTTGCTCGTGCCAGAGAAAACGTCGCTGGCTAGCTGACGGCCGTAAGCGTTGCGCAAAACGGTCATGTCCAGCAAACCCAAAGAAGCTTGCGCAGGTTTTTTCACTTCTGTCGCCAACAAGATCGCGCCGGCACACGTTCCAAAGATGGCCCCGCCATCCGCCGCAAATTTCTTGACCGCGTCAAACAAGCCTTCTTCCTGCAGGAATTGCAGTTGCGTCGTGCTCTCCCCGCCAGGAAGAATTAGGCCATCGCAGCCATCGAGATCCGCGACGGTACGCACTTCAACGGTGTCCGCGCCCAACCCGGCAAGCATCGCCGCGTGCGCAGCAAAATCACCTTGCACCGCTAGAATCCCAATTTTCACTTCAAGCACTCCATCGCTTCGTAGGGGCACGGCATGCCGTGCCCGTCTTTGCAGTGGCGCAGCATGTCTATCCTGAGTCTCGAAGGGCTGCGCCGCTACAAAGATAGACTCACAACTTTCGAGAATTCTTTACCACCCGCGAGTTGAAAGCATGTCTTTTTCTTCGAGCTGGCGCACATCAATCCCACGCATTGCCTCGCCAAGCTCCTCGCAAGCCTCGAGGACCGCTTTTGGATCATCGAAGTGCGTTGTGGCTTTCACCACGGCCTTGGCGCGGGCTTCTGGATCGCTGGACTTGAAGATGCCCGAGCCAACGAAGACAGCTTCCGCGCCGAGACGGCGGACAAGCGCTGCATCCGCGGGCGTAGCAATTCCGCCCGCGGAAAAATTCGGCACGGGAAGTTTGCCGGTCTTCGCAATCTGGCGAATCAGATCGAGGGGAGCGCCGAGTTCTTTTGCTTCGCGCATCAATTCATCGTCGCGCAGCGTCGTCAGCTTTTTCATCTGGCTCACGATCGTGCGCATGTGGCGGACGGCTTCGACCACGTTGCCGGAACCGGCCTCGCCCTTGGTGCGGATCATAGCCGCGCCTTCCGCAATGCGGCGCAATGCTTCGCCGAGATTGCGTGCGCCGCAGACGAACGGCACGCGGTAATCATGCTTCCAAACGTGATTCTCTTCATCGGCGGGAGTCAGCACTTCGCTCTCGTCGATGAAATCCACTTCGAGCGCCTGCAGCACTTCGGCTTCGGCGAAATGCCCGATGCGCACTTTGGCCATCACGGGGATCGTGACGGTTTGCATGATCTCGCGGATGATCTTGATCGAGGCCATGCGCGCCACGCCGCCTTCCTTGCGAATGTCCGAAGGCACGCGCTCCAGCGCCATGACGGCGCAGGCGCCGGCATTCTCGGCAATTTTGGCTTGCTCGGCGTTGGTGACGTCCATAATGACGCCGCCCTTGAGCATCTCCGCCAAACCAACTTTCACCCGCCATTCGTTCGTATTGCCGTCCGCACCGCCGCTTCCGTTCACTTTCTTCGCATCCATATCCGTTCTCCTCTTTGCCAAATTTCTCGGCGTAGATTTCACCGCCAAAATTCTCTATACCGCGTAATTCCATGCGCTGCTACGTACTGCGCGCTTCGGTCGCGGCCTTTTCCTTCTGTCCGATCACCACAAATCTTCCGGTGCCTCGCGCAAGCACATCGCCCGCGCCGTTCCGAATTTCTCCAACGAGAAACAGATTGCGCCCCTTTACATCCGTCTCGTAACCCTCGACGACGATCTCTTCATCCACTTTAACGGGCTTCAGATATTGCACCGTCAGCTCCGCCGTCACCGCGCGAACTTCGCGAAAGCGGCAAACTTTCCCCATCACTTCATCCAAAAGCACGGCAATAATTCCGCCATGCCCCATCCCTCCTCCGCCTTGATACGCCTCACCCAAGACAAATTTTCCAACAATGCGGCGATTGACGTTGTCCTGAACAAACGTCAGCTTCATGCCATGATCGTTCGCGCCGCCGCAACCAAAACATTTGTTCGTCGGGTTCGGCGCTAATGTAATTGTGTCCGTCAAATTCAGCCAGCCTCGCTGCTTTTTCTTTCTTTACCCCATTACTTCCTTACTTCATCTCTTCAAACCAGCGCAACGCGGCTCCGCTCCGCGCGCCGCACGCCGCGCTGCCGCTTGCGCATCTCCACGCGCAGTAGGTCGGCAAGAGTCGCCACGCCGCGAGCGATTTGCTTTTCATCCAAACCGGCGTAACCGAGACGCAGCGTGTTGGGCAGCGGATTCTGCACATAGAAATACCGGCCGGGCGCGAAAAGAACGCCGCGCTCTTTCGCATGAATCAGGAGTTCGCTGGCGTCAAAGCCGAGCGGCAGTTCCAGCCACAAGCACATTCCCCCGTCAGGACGCGTCCAACGCGTTTCTTCGGGCATATTCTTGCGAAGAGCCTCGTCCAAAGCCACCAGACGCGAGGCATAGACTTTGCGCATTTTGGCAAGATGCTTGGTAAACAATCCGCGGCGCAGAAATTCGGCGAGTGTGGCCTGCGCCAGCTGGTCCGTGTGCAGATCAGTGGTCTGCTTCACGATGCGCAGGCGCTCGATCGCCGTCGCGGGGGCAACAATCCAGCCGACGCGCAGCCCCGGGAAAGCGACCTTCGCAAAACTGTCAATATGAATGACGATGTTGGCGCGGTCGAGCTGCTTTAGAGAGGGAACACGCTCGTCGCGGGCATGGAGTCGCGCGTAAATGTGATCTTCCACGACAGGCACTTGGTGACGTCCAGCAAGTTCCAAGACCTTGCGCCTGGAAGCAAGGGGCATCGATGTCCCCGTGGGGTTCTGAAAATCAGGCGTGAGCACAATCAGCTTCACGCGATTTGCGGAGAGCGTGGCTTCCAGCGCTTCCAGGTCAAGGCCGAGCGTGGCTCCCGGTTCGGGGCGCGTTTGTATCGGCACGCCGAGGCAGCGCGCCCGAGCGCCATGGAAGATCGCCATCGCGCCGGGATATGTGGGATTCTCGAGAATCACGGAATCGCCAGGCCGCACGAACGCTTTGCTGATGATGTCGAGCGACTGCTGGCAGCCGTCGGTGATGAGAAGATTTTCGTCTTTTGCAGGGATGCCGTCGGCGCGGAGATGATCGAGCAGAGCTTCCTTCAGAGGTCCATAGCCATCCGAGGGTCCGAGCTTCAGAACATCGGTGGCTTCACGCCGGAGCACGGCGTTTACGCAGATTTGCAATTCCTCGACGGGGAAGAATTCTTCGGCCGGACGGGCCATCACAAAGGACAACGCGTTTTCCGGCGCGGCGGCAGTTAAACGGCTAAGCGCTTCTTCGCCACGTTCATCAGCGAAGAGCAGTTCCCAGCGGATGCCAGCGCCTCCATTTCCATTAAGGACGGGCGGTGGTGGCGGAGTAAGTTTCAAGCCGTTTCCGTTGCCTTTGATGTACGTGCCGCGGCCGACGTGTCCCTGAATAAGACCTTCAGATTCAAGCTCGGCGTAGGCGTTCGCGACCGTGGTGCGGTGCACTCCCAACATGGTGGCGAGTTCGCGGCTGGCGGGAATGCGGTCGCCGGGGCGCAAATCGCCTGCATGCACGAGCGAACGAAGTTGATCGCGAAGCTGGATGTACAGCGGGACGTGGCTCTCAGGCTGGAGATGCAGTGGCAACATTGTCTCTCACCCTGAGCCAATTCTACACGATATTGGACTGCTGCAAGAGCCAATTTGTCTACCGCCATTTTGGCCGGTTTTTGGCGCGTATTGAGCAGGCAGGGGCCGGCAACCGGCCGGGGCGGCCGGTTCAATTGGAGGGCGGCTTGTAGCCGAGCCGGCCATTTTTTTCGCCGGAAACCAGGCCGCGGATACAGAGCTTGGTCAGGTCTTTTTCATCGCATTGGAAAATTTCCATCACCGGCAGGTCCTCGTCCTGGACCTCGTACTCCCCTGCTTGCATGTCTTCGGTGTCGTCATCCGAAACGCCGACGACAGGACTGCCGGGATGCGCTCGAATGCGAAATTGCCCGGAGGAAGGCTCGTAGTTCGCATAGCTGAAGCAGTGCCCGATGCAGGCGCGGTCGGCGATGTGACCGATGAAGGAAACGCGCGAGTCCGGCGGCGCCCAGACCGTTGCGATGACGCGGGTGCCAAATGGCAGCCGGCTTACCAAGTCTTCCGCGTTGGATTCCATGCGATTCAAGACGAGTGTGTCCTGATATAAGAAACCGAAAAAAACAATCGCGCATACCCCGAAACCTGCCAGATGCCACTTCCTCGGCTTCAGGCAGCCCAGTAGACAAAGACCAAAAACGGCGGTGATCGCGCTCAGCCGCGATGCAAGCAATCCAATCCAACCGCCGGAGATTGAGGGGCGCAAATTCTCAGGCAACAGAGCGACGGCAACGATGGCAATGAAATATAACTCGGCGGGAAACCGTAAGGACTGCCAAAAGGAAGTGTCGCGCCGACGGGAAATCAAATCGACCACGAGGCAAAGCACTCCGAAGCCTAACGCGACGCGCCCGAGCACGGCGTAGCGCTGGCCATAAAGCGTCAGTTGATCGGCTCCGTTCATAATATAAAAAGGGTCGTGCGCCCAATCGACGGGAAACTGATTCTGATGTGCGAGATACCAATGAATTCCGAGTAGCAACGCCACAGCGGCGGTTGGTGCGGCTAGCTTCCACCAATTCGGAAGCTTCGTCCAAAGAATAAGGTACAGCGCCGTCCCCGTGAGCCAGAGGAATCCCACCGGATGAGCAAGCAGAACGAATGGCAGGAGGATGAGACCGAAGAGCCGCTCCAATCCCCTTCCCCGCCACAAAAGAGCCAGGCTGAAGGAAGCCAGCCCGAGGGACAAATAGTAGTTAAGGAACCCCATGTTAAACGCGTAGCCGTAAGCGAGCATGGCGATACACGGAGTGAGAAACCAGGGCGGCCGGCCGCTGACCGCGGCAACGAAAGCAAAAACTCCCCAGAAAAAGATCAGCACGCAGAGCGAGACGACAATTTTTTCGGCAGCCGCGAAGCCCACAAGATTTGCCGCGTGCAGCAATGTCCAGTCAAACAGCACATTGTTCCACTGGCGGACGATGTAGAGGCCGGGTGCCTGGCCCTTTTCGATCAACTGGGCCAGCCACGCGTTGTAGACATGGCTTGCAAGGTCGCCAGCCTCGATGTGCCGGTGCCACAGGCATGGCACGATTATCGCGATGGAGACAGCGAGGATAGACCATTTTTTTGTGCGTACGAACTTCCAGCCTAGCGATGGTTCCCTCGCCTCGCTGGTCATCTCCTATCTCGCCTTCGGTCTCGCAATACAGACACCTCCTTCGGGAAATCGAGTCGCGCCATTCTACTATCTTCGGCGTTGCGGCCGGATATGGATTAGGCCTGCGGAGTGCTCAGGAAATGGTGGGCGACGGCCGCAGGCAAGGCGGACGGGCCAATCGCGAGGAAGTAGAGCATCTGGCTGTCGTATCGGACGGCCCGTACCCACAAGAAGCCGATAAACAAAAGTTCAAAAGCGTCGCCCTCATTGCGGTCGGTTACTAAGTGGCAGTCGCCTTCCCATACTCAATGCTGAGGCTGCTCCTAGCAATATATGCGCCTTCAAGTACGACGCCGGAAGGCTGTCGATGAAGGATGTGGTCAATTCCGGGTCGTTCTGCATTCCGACCTGGACCAAAGGTCCCAAGCCCGCAAAGAAGTGAATCTCGCCGGTTCTTTGCTGTTCCAGAAGGATATGGTTAGCCGATTCAAACCCACGCTGAAGCAGATCACGCAACACGGCCTGTTTGTTCTGTGATGCCGCGACGGAGGCTTGAGCTGAAATCAGGTTGAAGTGCATCTCATCATCAGTAGGCTGGTTATTGTGCTGCGTTTCCGCAATTAATTCCGCCGCTCGTTCCGGTCGATCACCAGCGACGCCGCGCGCGACCTCGAGCATTGTACTCGTGCGCCAATCGTCGTCAGGCAATTCTTGTACCTTGGCGATCGCTGCTTCGGGGCTGCTACGCGATAGGGCTATTGCATCCATTCGTATTTCGTCGGCGGAGTCTTCGGATTGCATGACCTCTGGCCGCACAGGTCCTTCAATCGAACTGTGCCGTCCTTCTTTGGTGTACTCCAGGAGTGTTTTTAGTGCCGGCCTGCCTGATTCCAGCTCTCGCACTAGCTCAGGATCACGGTTGATCAACATTCCATAAACCAGGATGGCTGCGTCGATCGCGTTGTCTGCCTTTGCGGTTTTGCCATCCGAGGTATGCACTCCCGCCACAAATTGGTACTTGCGAGTGTCCGTTGCAAGCAGGTTCTTCACCAGCACGCGCAATGCAGGTTGTACCGAATCAAACGGCAGGCCGCCGGAGAGCACGTCGAGCATCCTCCCAAACTCCAAATCATCCGAATATCTCTGAGGGCTTTGGCTGTACCTCGCAAATGCCGGATCGAAAACGGACTGAAGCAACCGAATCGCGCGTTGATTATCCTTGCCCCAGTCTTTCGAAGTAGCTTGCATCGCGGCATACCCTAAGGCAGCGTAAGGATAGTGTCCTTCGTTTCCCATGGCCTGCGCTTCTTGTTCCAGCAGGGGTAGGACGCTTGCTCCATCCCGCTCGACCAACACCTGGAATACCAGTTGGGCTAACCGCATCTTTGCTGGCGAGGAGCCCCCGTATGCCTCTGGTTCCTCCATACTCATGCTATGTAGAAGTTCTAGCGCTCGGTCGGGATCTAATCGCACCAGCACGCCCATGGCGGTGCTCTGTACCCACGAGCGTTGATCACCTTTTGTTTGGAACGATATTGTGAAAAGTTCGTTGGCCCATTCTCGCCCCAGGTCATTGCGCAACTTGGAAACCATCCAAGTCTGCCGGGGCAACAGAGTCAGTCGCTGCGATAGCGGCAACTGTTGACCTATGTCATGGCTTTGTTGAAGGAGGCTTATGATCGCGGTTTCGGCGCCAGCTTTGGAAGCGGCTCCAGATTCCAGGGATTGCGAATTTGTTTTTTGGGGCTTCGAGAGGTTAGCGAAAAGAACAAACGAGGCAAGGACCACGCCAAATGGCCGCCGCATAAATACCTCCGACCACCCCAGATCGGCTTGGATTATACCTCTACTCTGTGGGACTGAAGGGTTCGAGAATTGGGATTTGTCACCGGATCAAATTCACCGACTTGGATCCCCCAGAACCCGGTTCTCTTTACTGTTGTAAATCTACATGACCGATTAGCTGGGCAACGGACATGTGGTGTTTGGGCGTTAAACCGCCTCCGGCGCAGCATGCATAACTTCCGTGTAGCCAACCATTCGGCTAATTGATTGCTTTGCTGGGCATTTATTGCCCCAATTTGGAAAAGAAGAATCTCTTACGATGTCTGCTTACTCGGAGGACTAAATAGGTAATAAGGCTGATAGACGCGAAGATCAGGCCGATGATCCAAGGATTGCTGAATGTAGATTCTGTCGGGAATTCGGTCCATCCATATTGTTTAGAGAGGGTGTGGATAATCTCCAGGCCCAACGCTTTGGTGTTCTCCCCATTGGTCATCAAGACCACACCATCTCCCTTCTCATATACGAAGAGAAAGGCTACGAATCCTGCATTCACCCCGGGGTGCGAAAAATACCGATTGGGACCATTTCCCGCGATCGCAAAGCCGAGGGCATAGAATCCTAGAACCGGCTGTAACATCTGATGAGCCGTCGATGGCGACAATATCGCCCCGGGCTTGCCGGCTAAAGCGTCCTGGATGGCCAAAGCGAACAACGCTAGATCCGAAGGGGTCGTCCACATGCCTGCGACGGCCATCTCGGGGTAGGTGTGCGGACCTCCCTCGATCGCATTCCCATCTTTATCGTAGGGCATTGCTATTAGGGGACGTAGTTTCTCAGGAATGGGTTGTTGAAAGGTGCTGTGCACCATATGCAGCGGCTGCAGCACTATTTCCTGCATCAATTCGGGGAAAGGCTCGCCTGTCACGTCTATCAAAATCTGCTGAATGATCGTGTAATTGCCGCCAGCATATCGGAACTCTGTCCCAGGGACAAAGTCTATAGTCACCGGCGCAGAGTTTGCGGGACTCTCACCGTTCAGCACCTGGACAAGCGTGGGCACCTTTTCTCCAACAGCGTAGCCCTCAAAGCCGTGGACGGTTGCGCCTGCTGTGTGGCTGAGTAATTCTCGGAGCGTCACCTTCTTCTCCTCGGTAAACCTGCTAGTCGGTAACTTCCAGCTTCTAAGGTAGTGGCTCACATTAACGTCGAGATTCAGTTTTCCCTGCTCCACGAGTCGCAGCACAGCCAGTGCCGTCACCGGCATACTGATGGAACTCGCCTGGAATAGGGTTTCGGGCGTTACCGGCTCACCGCCGACTCTGGCAACCCCGAAAGCTTGAGTCCACGCTACGGTGCCATTGTGAATACAGGCCAAGCTCAGACCTGGCACGTGCTGGTGGGCCATACGATCTGGCACAAAAAGCAACGATTGTTGAATGTCCTGCGCAGATGGAGGCGCACCGCGCACGACGGCAGTAACTGACGGCGGACTCGTCTGCGTGATCAACGCGATTGCGCTAACCAGTGCCGATAGCCTTTTCACAAGCTCACAACCCATCACAGCGAGTGAGATTTGAAGTCCTCTTTCACCAGCCGAACCAGTGAACTATTCGCCGTTGCACACATGCGTCATTGCGTGAAATACCGCCATAAACAAGGCAAGCGACGAAAGCAGTGCCAGCGACGTCGCAATCACAATTGAGTTTTGCAGTTGAAGTGGTACCGCGACAGAAAGCACTTCCTTTAGTGCACACCGCCACACTCGCGCGGCTCCCGGCAGGCCGCTGTGTTCCCATTCGGCGCATATTTGGTCGGAAAACGTGGTTGCCATCTCGCTCCCGAAGCGCAGGCGAAAATCGCGCGGATATGTGAGCAACACCATTTTGTAGAGGCCACAGCTCACTCGAACAGCGCTGGTCATAACATCACTCCGATGTTTTCGGCACCAGCTTCTTCTCACGTGCCAAGCGCACTACAGACTCCATCCGGCTTATGTCGGCAGCGAGGATTGTCTTTCCCGTGCGGG
>Ga0210387_10004493_pt1 | contig 10702 bp, 12 predicted proteins | sample IncBWC7OmetaG_FD_160108 | JGI IMG/M metagenome (GOLD analysis project Ga0210387, IMG submission 160108) | Forest soil microbial communities from Barre Woods Harvard Forest LTER site, Petersham, Massachusetts, United States - Inc-BW-C-7-O ... | reverse complement strand
GCAAGATTGGTTTTGAGGGCGGCAACGCGCTCAGCGACGGAAGGCGGCGGTGTCTGGGCCATGAGACCGTGGTACGCGAACGCTACGGCTGCCCCGAGGACGACGAACTGAAGAGCTTTTATCTTGTTCACGGGTTCACCCACGGATGAGAACGGCCTCTCGCGATCGGTCATCCTAGGCTGGCCCGGATCAGGCCTCAGTAGACCTTGTGCCAATTGCCGGACTCGCTTCGCAATGTATTGATACTCGAGGGATGGGGTGCTCGAACACGCCTTGTCATAAAACTTGGGCTTTTGCGGGAGGCACGAATGAAAATTGCTTGCGGAGTCGTTCTACTAACGCTGACGTGCATCTCAGTGGCCCCGGCGGACGAAGTCATCAGCGACGCTCAAGCGCGGCAACTTTTAGCAAAATATGGCTGTCAATCCTGTCATTCCGCAGGCGCGTCACAACTACCGGGCCCGTCATTCCGCGATATCGCGAAGAAATATGCATCCGATCCGGAGGCGATCGACGATCTCGAGGACAGCATTCTGAATGGCAGCAGCGGGACATGGGGCGACAACGCGATGCCATCGAGTGATGTTTCACGGAAGGACCTCAAAGCCATTGTTGTGTGGATATTGCAGCTGATGTGACTGGCCGCGATTGGCCCGAACGCTCGACCACGGCGAGCCTCGCTAGGTATAGAGGCCAATAGTGAAGCGGCAAAACTCTCCCTAAGCTTGCGTCGCGGCCTTGAGCCGTCACTGAGGTTGGAGGTCACTATGAGATTCCTGAGCAAGCAGCTTGCGGTTAACAATCTGGTCGTATGTCTGATCGCATTAGGATTGGCGGGGGGCTGCGCTTCGACCAAGATTAGCAATCAACAGCAATTGGTAACGGGTGCCCTTCCACGGCCCAATCAAATCTGGGTTTACGACTTCGCCGCCACGCCGGGGGACGTTTCCCCCGAGTCATCCCTGGCAGGGGAAGCGACCCCGGGGGCTGCGCCGCAATCGGCAGATCAGATTGCCGAAGGGCGCAAACTGGCTGCGCAAATTGCAACGCAACTCGTCCAATTGATACGTGCGATGGGCATGCCGGCCGCAGCTGGGTCTGCGGCGACGAGACCGCAGCTCAACGATCTTCTCATCGAGGGCTCTATTCTCTCCATCGAACAGGGAAGCGCGGCCAAACGGATCGCCATCGGTTTCTCCGCCGGTGGATCGGAGATGAAGGTAGCGGTGGAAGGCTTCCAGATGACGACGAATGGTCTGCGAAAGCTTGGATCTGGCGACGTAGGGTCGACCGGCAATAAAACGCCGGGCTCTGCGGTGGGACTTGCGGTGCTGATTGCCACTCACAACCCTGCGGGACTCATCGTCAGCACCGGGATGAAGGTCTACGGAGAGGAAAGCGGCAGCAATACGATTGAAGGTAGAGCCAAGAAGATTGCCCAAGAAATTAGCGACGCGCTGAAGAAGCGATTCCAGGAACAAGGATGGATCAGTAGTGCTGTGTAACCCAAGTCTCATCGAAGTCGCGCGGACAGATTGGCGACTATTGGTCCAAAGTCCACTGTGCTGTGTGCCTGGCTCAACTGATATTGAGCCGAAGATTGCCGTGACGCGTTTCTAATTTCCGATACGTATGAGTTTAACCTAAGGGAATGACGACCATGACGTTGATAACCACTCTCAAGATCTCCAGCGCAGCTGTATGCATGATTGCCTTCGCGGGTTGCACGGACCTCAAACCGATACAGGCGCAGATTGATGATTTGAAGTCGCAGGTGAGCAAACTGCAAACCGACGTCGCCAAGGCGGGCAGCGACGCGATCGCCGCAAAGGGTGCGGCCGATAGCGCGGGCTCGGCTGCCGCGGGCGCCCAGAGCACGGCCAATCAGGCGTTGGCTGCGGCCCAGGCCAATTCCACGGCTATTGCAGCGATGAACGAAAAGATCGATCGGATGTTTCAGAAGTCCGTGTCGAAGTAAGCCCGGAACGGAGGCCCCGAACACCGCGGGTCACGCCGCGGTGTTGTCCTCTTCGCCCGGTGCCGGCAAATCCTCGCCGCGGCCTATCAGTTCACTAAAATAGTCCCAGGCCGGGTAGTGGAGCGGGACGGGGCCTTCAGCACCGCCATCCATGAATTGGCGCACGGCAGCTGACCTGCAGTTTCGCATTTCGACCGGCGATCCGCGCGCCACGAGTTTGCCGGCCGAAATCAGGAATATCGTGTCGGCGACCGTCGAAAGCTCTTGAATACCGTGCGACACGATGATGCTGGTCAAACCGAGCACATCATTCAACCGACGTATGAGGCGTAAGATCACACCGAGAGAGATGGGATCGAGCCCGACGAATGGTTCATCGTAGATTAGAATTTCCGGGTCCATGACGATGGCGCGAGCCAACGCGACGCGCCTTGCCATGCCACCGGAGAGCTCCGACGGCAGGAGCGCGCGGGCGCCGCGCAATCCGACCGCCTGCAATTTGAGGAGCACAAGTTGCCGTATCAGGCGCTCCGGGAGATCGGTGTGTTCGCGTAACGGAAAAGCGACGTTTTCGAAAACATCCAAGTCCGTTAGCAGTGCGCTGTTTTGGAACAGCATCCCCATGCGACGACGCAGCGCGAACAGTCCGGGCCGAGGCAGTATTCGCAAGTTCTGACCGCCTACGATGATCGAACCGCTGTCGGCGGATACTTGTCCGGTAATCAGGCGCAGTAGAGTTGTCTTGCCGGCGCCGCTGGGTCCTATGATCGCAGTCACTTTGCGGCGTTCAATCTCGATGTTCAAGCCGTCGAATACTGTCCGGTCGCTCACTGTGTATGTGAGATCGCGAATGTCCACGATCAGCTGCCGGCGTCTCAACACAGGCAGTTCCCATTTTGAATGCAGCGGCCTGGTGCGTGTCTCCCGCGATCGCGGGGTAGGAAGTCGTTCGCCAGAGCGCGTCGCATTGCGCTTCAGTCTCTGGGAGATTGCCACTTCCGTAAATTAGCCTATGGGGTCAGGTGATTCAGTTGCCCCGGTTATGGACCAAGGTCTTATGGACCGCTGTGGCGAAGCGCCATAGCGTATGGGCGCCTGGCCAGGCCGCTTCGCTGCCGACCGCCTGCGCCGCGTCACCTCAAAGAGCGCGGGGCGGAGGCAGCTTCATCAACGCCTGAATGAGGTCTTCCGGTGAAAATGGTTTGCTCAGGAATGCAATTCCGCCGGACGCGACCGCCCGCTCTTTCACGGATTCGGTGTTGTGCCCGCTCATGAATATGATCGGAAAAATTAAGCCCGCGGCCGCCAGCTGCTGCGGAATATCAAATCCGCAGGTTTCGCCGAGCTGCACATCGACGATGAGGCAGATCGCTTCTGTCGTGCTCGCGGCATCCAGGAACTCCTTAGCGGAAACATAAAGTTCCGAGTCGTACCCGAAGGCGGATAGCGCGCGGCTCATGACACGCAGGATATCCAGGTTATCGTCAATCACGGCAACGACTTTGAGTTTGTTTGGCATCGAATGGGTCCGGGGCGCGGTGTACGCGCAGATAACCGGCAAGCGAAAGACGGGGCTCTCACGCCGGAACTTTGGTAGGCGACTTTATATGTCCGATTTCGCCACCAGGTCTTGTTACGGTCTGCCAACGACTTGTTTCGCCACGCCACCAGGCGAATTTCGGACATGAGGGCTCGAAATCAGTTGGACAAAGGGCGTCTTAGCACCCTCCCGACCGCCACCGGCGGGATCACGCGCCTGGCATACGAATTGGCGAAACGAGCAGGAATTGACCTCTCGCCCATATTAAGAAAGGCAGGACTGGAATTTCGCGAGGTCCAGGATGGCGAAACGCGGCTTGCAGTCTCCCGTCAAATCGAATTTCTAAGGCTCACCGCGGATGCGTTGGGAGACCCCTATCTTGGCTTCCACCTTGCACAGTCACCCGATCTTCGAGCGCTGGGATTGCTGTTTTATATCGCAGCCTCGTCAGACACGTTGGGCGAAGCACTACAGCGGGCGGCGCGCTACAGCACCATTGTCAATGAGGGTGTGTCTTTGCATTGTCGCGCAGGACCCGATATTCGCGTTGTGTTTGAGTATGTCGGCGTGGCACGTTATTTGGATCGCCACCAAATCGAGTTCCTCATGACCGCGCTGATACGTGTGTGTCGTCACTTGACGGGCCTGCGGCTCATGCCGAGCCGCGTTCGAATCGCGCACCGGCGTATCGGTCCGGAAGATTCTCAACTGGCACCCTATTTTGGCAGTAACACCGTTTTTGGAGCAAAGGTGGACGAAGTGACCTTTGCGGGAGCCACGGACATGCCGGTCACCAGCGCCGATCCATACCTTAACGCGCTTTTAATCAAGAATTGCGAGCAAGCCCTTGCTCACCGGCGGTTGCATCCCCGTGCGTACCGGGTGGCCGTGGTCAATGCGATTGCGCCCCTGTTGCCCCATGGAACCGTGCGCGCTTCCCAGGTCGCTGCGCGACTCGGCTTGAGCCCGCGAACTTTAGCGCGGCGGCTTGCCATGGAAGGCGTGACATTCTCGCAGGTACTCGAGGGCTTGAGGGGCGATCTTGCCAGGCAATACCTGTCGGACCGGCATTTATCCGTTTCCCGAATCGCTTGGCTGCTGGGCTATCAGGAAGTGAGCGCGTTTTCCCATGCATTCAAACGTTGGTCCGGGAAGACTCCGCGCGAGGCGCGTGCAATAGCCAATTGAAATCGCGATCCCTCAGAAGTGTGCCCGAATCCTCCATCGATCCGGCAAGTCAGTCGCAGTCGCTATCTGCATATACCTTCACGGTATCTCCGTCATTGAGATCGGGATTGTCGTTGTGCCCGCACATTCGCATGTCGCTATCCAGACTCATCGCCGACCAATACAAGTGTCCCTTCCCGGAATTGTCCTCACCGACTAGAACGGTTATCGATGCATTGCCATACAGCGGCCTTCTGGAAATAACCATGCGTGCCGGAGGGGTACTTTGGTCGTAAACCGTCACCAATAGATTGTCGGACGTGTCGTTTCTGATAGTGATCATAAAAGCGTCCTGTGCGAAAGCCGCAACGCTCGCGGACGCGAGCAGACAAGATGCAAGGGCAGAAGGCAGCCGGTTGAACGAGCGCATATGACTCCTCCCTAAATAAGTATGAAGATCGATCGATTCATGCTTCGATCCCAACGTGCGCCGCAGTCTGTGGCAGAGCGTCAGTCGCGTAAATTGGCCTTAGGGACCAGGCAGTGAATCTCGCAATCAGCGGTTTGGGGGAGGCTTTGGTCGAAGCCGGTCAGTCTCTCTTTTGACCACCGCGTAGCATTCGCAGCTCAACTTTTCGAGTTGCTGCCGATCCACTATCGTCACGACTCCACGGCTATAACGAATCACACCCAGCTTTTGCAGCTTTGCAGCGGCGATCGTGACTCCTTCACGGCGCACGCCCAACATGTTCGCAATCAACTCCTGGGTCATTGACAATCGGTTGGAGCGGAGCCTGTCGAGCGAGAGCAGTAGCCAGCGGCACAGCTGCTGGTCTACGGAGTGAAGGCGGTTGCAAACGGCCGTCTGCGCCATTTGCGTGAGCAAGCTCTGGGTATACCGCAGAAGCAGCAGCTGCATTTGACCCTGCCGGCGAAATTCATCTTTGAGCCGCCGCGCATTCAGGCGATAAGCGCAGCCTTCGCTCTGTACGATCGCCCGACTCGGAGTGGATTCACCACCCATAAACAGCGCAACCCCGACCAGGCCTTCGTTGCCCACGAGCGAGATCTCGGCTGAATCGCCGTTCTGCATCATGTAAAGAAGCGAGACGATACAGTCGATGGGAAAATAGACGTGGCGTAGAACGTCGCTGGGCTCGTACAGGACCATGCCGAGCGGCATGGCTACTCGCTGCAGGAAAGGGTAGATGCGCGCGCGCTCGCCCGAGGGCAATGCCGCGAGCAGTTCGTTGTGCTCTGGCTGACTGGAATCTCGCAAGATGCTGGACATCTCTGCTATCCCGATCAGTGCAATGCCGCATAGTATAAATTAATTTTTCGCTTATGTGCGGAAGCGCACATAGGGAAATCACCGCAAGGAAAACAACGACGGGGGAAAAAAGCGGCTATCCGGCGCACTTGGCGCCGGATAGCCGAGTCGGCTGGAGAACAAAACAAACAGGGGAGAAAAGTTCTCGCAACGCCAACCTACAGCCCGTTGGAGGTGTAGATTGTCGCAAGTCAGACTACTGCTTTCGGCGCCGGCAACCATGAGACCAAGGTCCAATGCTGCGGGTGGCGATAGAACATTGAATCGCGGGGTTAATGCTGTAAGTTATCAAAAACGGGGGTGGAGCAGGATTTGGCCTTATGTGTGGTAACGCACAGAAAAGCGGCCTTTCGGCTCGCACTTTAGAGAAAGAGGGATGCCGCGGAGCGGAAGGGGGCGTGTGCGCTCTGTTTGGCAGGGACGCGCCGCTTGAGTCATAGGGACGCAATAGAGTCGATAGAGTCGCTGACATGATCAATCGAACCCTGGCGTGGGCGCAGTACGATCGGCCTCCGAGTGCGAAACGGCGACGGTAGTGGAAGCTATGATTTCCATCCCTCAAAGCACCTTTTGGTTCGCCCTGCTGCTGGAAGTCGTACAAGTGGCTTTGATTGTATTTCTGTTCGGCGGCGCACGGCGGCGCAGTCGGGCGGAACATGAAGCCGCGCAGAGCGAAGAGCGTCTGTCGCTCATTTCTTCCATGAGCAGTTTCGGTTTTTGGAGCTGGGACGCGGGCAGCGACGCCGCTTGGGTCAGCCCGCATTCACGCACCATTTTGGGGCTCAGCGAAGATGCTTTTCTGACCGGGCAGTCACTGCTGGCAGCGATTCATCCGGACGATCGTCCAAAAGTTCTTGAAGCGATCAACTCGACGCCGCGTCCGAATACCATCGAAATGGAGCTACGCGTCGCGGGGCCGCGCGGGGAGATTCGTTGGATCACCACAAAGGCCTGCGCCTACTTCGGGCCGAAGGGCGTGCTCAGCAGAGTGGCTGGCTATGTCATCGATGATTCTCAGCGCAAGCGGACGGCACAGGATCTACTCAAGTTGCAGGAGAAGCTGACGCACCTTAGCCGAGTCGCGCTACTCGGAGAGCTTTCGGGCGCCCTGGCTCACGAACTGCAACAGCCCCTGACCGCGATCCTGTGCAACGCACACTCGGCGCAACTGTTGACAAAATCCGTCTCGTTCAACGTCGAGGAACTGCGCGAGATTCTTCAGGAGATCGTGAATGACGACAAGAATGCGGGACAAATCATTCAACGTCTTCGCGCACTGTTGATTCGCGGCGAAACGCAATTCGACCATTTGGCTATCCGGGATTTGGTGGGAGATGTTTTGGCGCTCGCTCGCGGTACGCTGCGCGAGCGTAATGTGCAAGTTAATACGCGGATCGCGGAAGGCATTCCGTGGGTGAAGGGCGACCGGGTTGAACTCCAGCAGGTGTTGTTGAACTTGGTTCTCAATGCGTGTGAATCGATGACCGCCAACCCGGCACGCGATCGCCGCGTAGAGATAGTCGTAGATTTTGATGGCAACGAAAGTGCAGTTCTTATTTCAGTTCTCGATTGTGGCAGTGGTATCGACGTTGAGCAACTTGAGCGGGTCTTTGACCCCTTCTTCAGTACGAAGGTTGGTGGACTGGGTCTGGGACTCGCCATCAGCCACTCCATTATCGAGGCGCACGGTGGACGGCTGTGGGCGACCAACAGATCCGATCGCGGTGCGGCATTTCATTTCACATTACCAATAATGACAGGGACACAAAGCCATGAACGGTACAGTGCGAACGGTGTTTATAGTTGATGATGCCCGCGAGGTGCGCGTCGGATTGTCACGCCTCTTGACCGCTGCAGGGTATAACGCGCGTGCGTTCGAATCCGCGCAATGTTTTCTCGAGGAGCAGGATCCCGAGGCCCCGGGTTGTCTGCTGCTGGATGTTTGCATGCCCGATCTTAATGGGCTCGAATTGCAGCGCGCACTCACCTGTTCCCGATCTGCGCGGCCCATCGTCTTTTTAACGGGTATGGGCGACGTTCAAACCAGCGTGGAGGCGATGAAGTTGGGAGCGGTAGATTTTCTCACCAAGCCGGTCGATGACGTGAAGCTCTTTGCCGCCGTTGAACAGGCACTGCGCCGCGATGAGGAACAGCGGCTCGAGCGATCGATCCGCAACACCATACAACAACGGCTCGAAATACTCACGCCAAGGGAACTACAGGTAATGGGGCAGGTGATCCGGGGCCGGCTCAACAAGCAAATCGCGGCAGATCTTGGCACCGGCGAAAAGACCGTGAAGGTCCACCGTGCGCGCGTGATGTCGAAGATGATGGCACGCTCAGTTGCAGAGCTTGTGCAGCTTGGCGCGCGCGTTGGAGTCTCGATCCAGCCTACACAAGGCGGCAGTTCGGCGTCGATAAACTGGAAACAGGTTTAGCATAAACGCAGCGATCCTCCGAGTTTGCGCCACTAATGCAAACTCAGGTGGCCGCTGGGGCGGATTCGGGAGAAGAGGGCAGCCTCCTCGCACTGGCAGGAGTTTCAGTGCTCGTGGGTGGTGTCGCGGCTATGCTGGGATCGGGGTTTATCCGATCACTTGAGCATGCTACCCGGTGGATGGGCGCGCTGACCGCGTGGGCGCACGGCCGATCTGCCGGCTGTCTTGTCGTTATCGCAGTTTGTGCCGGCTCCACGGTTTTCGCAGCGCGTTGGGTTCGGCTCTATTCAAAATTCGCATCGGGCAGCGGCATTCCACAGGTGGAGGCGGTATTGTCCGGGGATTTGCCGCCGGCCAGGAGAGGCCTAATCCTGGTGAAGTTTGTCGGCGGAACTCTGGCCATCGGCGCGGGATTGGCCTTGGGGCGTGAAGGTCCTTGCGTGCAGATGGGAGCGGACGCCGCATTTTGGATCGGCAGATTTCTGCGACGTACCTGGGCGGACTCTCTGGTTCTGATGGCCGCCGGCGCCGGCGCAGGTCTGGCGACGGCGTTCAATGCGCCGATCGCCGGTGCCGTTTTTGTGCTCGAAGAGCTGATGCGCCGTTTCGATACCCGCGCAACCATCGCGACGTTCGCCGCCTCCGCGAGTGCGATTGCAGTGAGTCGATCATTTTTAGGTCAGGGGCCGATATTTAACATCGCTGCGCCGGTGTATCCGGCTTTTGGATCGCTGCCCCTCTATCTCGGTCTCGGCATCCTGGCCGGTGCATTGGGAATTGCCTACAACCGACTTTTGCTCATGACTCTTGCGTGGGCGGATCGATTGCGCGCTCGGAATGCGATGATTTTTCCGACGAGCATCGGTGCAGTGGTGGGTACTATCGCCTGGTTTCGTCCAGACCTCGTCGGCGGCGGCGATGCAATCACACAAAGTGTTCTGGTCGGCGCAGCAACGCTATCGGCTGTTCCGGCGGTATTTCTGTTGCGCTTCGCGTTGGGTCCGCTATCTTACGCTGCGCAAACACCCGGCGGGTTATTCGCGCCCATGCTGGTTCTCGGTGCACAGAGCGGCTGGCTCTATGCTACCGTTTGGCAGCAATGTTTTCCGTCAATCGACGTCGATCCAAAGTCGTTCGCTGTCGTGGGTATGGCGGCGTTACTAACGGCCATCGTGCGGGCCCCGCTGACCGGCATCATCCTGATTATCGAGATGACGAACAGCTTCGCCTTGCTGCTGCCGATGCTGGGAGCATGTTTTGCCGCCATGCTCCTGCCCACCCTGTTCGGCAATGAGCCCATCTATGATTCGCTAAAGACTCGCCTGCTACGCTAGTACCGGGACGAGCAAACCTCGCTCCCGCAGCGATGGCTTTTTTGCTGCGACGATTTGTGGGCCCGGCTCGTAATGGATCAAGGTCCAATAGCTGGACCAAACTGCCTCGGCCTAGGCTTTGCAGTTCCGCGTTCTCGCTTTGCGATGAATGCAAGCATCATTCTGGACCAAAACATGAAAAAAAAACTGTTCATTATCGGCGGCGCTCTCGTTGTGGGCGGTGGACTTATCGCGGGCCTTTTGTACCTGACGTTTCCCGTTCAGGTGTCCACCATCGGAGGCTTGTCGCGCAACTTCTTTATTACGTTGAACTCCCCGGCCGGCACCACCATCACTGAAACGAATGTCGAATACCAAGCACCCACGCCGAGCGCGGCGGCGGCGGACGCGGAATCGCCGGACGCGGCGAGTGCGGACTGGCCAAGTTACAATCGAACGGTGAGCTCGCGGCGATTCTCGCAGCTAAAGCAAATCAATACGGTCAACGTCGCCCAGCTGAAGGTTTTGTGCATCTACGATACGCATCAATTGGCAGCATTTGAATCAGGTCTGATCATGGTGGAGGGTGCTTTGATCGGCACGACGGAATTCGACATTTTCTCCTTGAATCCCGCCACGTGTGCCGAGAACTGGCGCACACATGAGAAATATCCACCGAGCCTGCTGCCTTCCAACCGCGGCGCTGCATACCTAGACGGGATGTTGTTTCGCGGCACCCAGGACGGGCGCGTGCTCGGCTATGACTTCAAAACCGGCAGACGCTTGTGGGAAACCACGATCGCGGACACGAAACTCGGCGAGTCCGTACCTTCCGCACCCATCGCCTATGACGGTCTGGTCTTCGTTGGCAACTCGGGCGGTGACTTTAAGGGCGGCAAAGGTCATATGTATGCTCTCGAGGCAAAGACGGGCAAG
>Ga0210387_10004492_pt1 | contig 10703 bp, 7 predicted proteins | sample IncBWC7OmetaG_FD_160108 | JGI IMG/M metagenome (GOLD analysis project Ga0210387, IMG submission 160108) | Forest soil microbial communities from Barre Woods Harvard Forest LTER site, Petersham, Massachusetts, United States - Inc-BW-C-7-O ... | reverse complement strand
GCAGCCACTGTGGCAGCGGCGTTGGAGCACCAAATCGAACAGTGTGGCGTACCCAGTGCAGCGCGGCGCCGAAGCGTTGTATTCCGCAGAGGGCCGTAAACAAGTGCGCGCGCTGATCGATCACTACATGACGAACGCCAAACTTCTGCACGCTGCTGCAGTCGATGCCGGTCTCGAGGTTTTCGGAGGGATAAATGCGCCTTACATCTGGATCAAAACGCCGCGTGGCCTCACCAGTTGGGAGATGTTCGACACAATGTTGCGTGAGCTCAACGTAGTTGTTACCCCGGGTGCTGGTTTCGGGGCGCAAGGGGAAGGTTATTTCCGTCTTTCGGCATTCAACAACCGCGATAACGCTGAGGAAGTGGCGCGACGTTTGAAAACCTTTCGAAGATCGTGAACGGGTTTTCACTCGCAGGCACGATTGCCTGTGTCGGCGGGTGCGGGTAAAGTGCGCGAAGTTTTTCGGGGACCATCAGGCGTGCCGGATCGAAAACAAAATCTGCCGCAGCTTTATCGCTTTTGTTTCTTGATGCTGGGCGACTCGCGCAAAGCGCTGGAAGTCTTTCACGCCACGTTGCGCGAGGTAGCCCAACGCGCAGCGCGCGGCGAACTGCCGAGTGAACCGTTCTGGCTTTTCCGCGACGCGCGGTGGCGCTGCCTGGAAGCGACGAAATCCGACTTGCAACCAGAATCGTTTGAGCTGGACGAGCATGAAATCACTCCGCAGTCGGCATCTCAAATCGAACGACTCGATCCGACGCAGCTCGCGATTTGGATTTCCGCCGCGCCGGATCCGCAGCGGAGTGCACTGGCACTTTTCTATCTCGATGAGTTCGATTATCGCGAAATCCTCGATCTCGCCGAGCTGAACCTAAGCGAGCTATCGCGCTTCCTCGTTCAGGGGCGCCGGCAATTGCAGGCATGGCTTGACGCCAAATTTCCTCAGCTGCGCGACGTATGAAAATACTGTCGTTGATGCGCCGCCAACGTTTTCTTTTGAATTGCGCACCGATCAATACGGATCAGTCGGGCGACCGCTCCATGCGCTCGGCTATGGCGCGTACAGACGGCTCGGTTGAATTTATTAATCAACAGAAGTTCGATCGCGCCGTCGCTGGTGTGGTTCGGCTGATTCCGATTCCGGCCGAGTCGGCCGAATGGTTGTCGGAAAAAAACCTCGTTCCCGCGACGATCTGGACTTGGAAAAGAATGGTGCGCAACCCCGCCGTTCTCGCGATTAGCATCGCCGTTGCGGTTATAGCAGGCGTGTTCGTGTTTAATTTTGTCAGCCACTTAAGTGATTTTCCGGGGTCGGCGACAGCTCGCAAACTGTTGAGCGTCGCCGCTTCCACACGACCGGTGATGCTTGACCCGGTGAACGCTGAAGCAGGAACATTAAGCGATTTGTTTTTTATGAAACACGGCCTGGAACATTACGATGTTCCGCCAGAGTTCGCCGAGTTTGGCACGATCGGCTGCCGCGTTTTTGAAGACGACGAGTCGCGGCGTATTGCTCAAATCTGGGTGGCCGAGAAACGCATGCAGTTCTTTCTCTTTCCGGCCGAGAGAGACAGCAAAACGGGAGCAGTGCTGCGGTTCCGAAGCTGGCGCTACGTTCATCAGGAGGGCTGGACCGGTGCGGTGACTGAACAGAGTGGCATCTGTTTCATGGCTGCGATCCGCGGTCGCGACAAGGATCTAGAGCCCTACGTCGCAAAACCGAAGGAGTAAGGCAGTGCCAGGGGGGAGATTCGAACTCCCGACCAAGGGCTTATGAGTCCCCTGCTCTACCACTGAGCTACCCTGGCGCGGAGGGAAGAAAGCTCAGTCTCATGGCATTCAGTGTCAACGCGCACAGCCATGCGAATGGATTCGATGTTGAGTGGGGCTTGAGCGTTGAATGTTTGCCGGTGTGCTGGTAAGCAGAATCCCGGATCAATGAACGGCGAAGGGGTTCTCGAGAAGTTTTTTGCACTGGGAAATTCATACTGGCTGACGCGATTTGTGATTCTGCGACTGCTTGGCTTTGTCTATGCAGTCGCATTTTTGATCGCAGCGAACCAGCTCGTTCCGCTGATTGGCGAACACGCGTTGACTCCGGCCAGCGATTTTCTGCACGTCGTTCAAACGCAACTCGGTTCGCGAAGCGCCGGCATAGTACGGGTTCCGACACTGTTCTGGTTCGGAATCTCCGACAACGCATTGTCAATCTTCTCCTGGGTCGGCTTCGCGCTGTCGCTCGTTGTCCTGGGCGGGTATGCGAACGCAATCCTACTCATGCTTCTCTGGGCGATGTACATGTCGATCGTGCACATCGGGCAAATCTGGTACGGCTACGGCTGGGAGATTCAACTGCTCGAAACCGGTTTCCTGTCCATCTTTCTTTGTCCGCTGCTCGATGCTCGGCCTTTTCCAAAGAGCAGGCCGCCGATCCTGGTTATCTGGCTTTTTCGATGGCTCGGATTTCGCATCATGATCGGCGCAGGCTTGATCAAATTGCGCGGCGACCCGTGCTGGCGCGATCTCACCTGTCTTTACTATCATTACGAGACCCAGCCGATCCCGAACCCGATCAGCCGGTATCTACATTTTTCGCCGCATTCGCTGCTGAAATTCGAGACGGCATGGAACCATTTCATTGAACTAGTCGTGCCATGGTTCTCGTTTGGTCCGCGAATGGCACGACACATCGCGGGCGTGTTGCTCGTTACATTTCAGATCTTCCTCATCATCAGCGGCAACCTTTCGTTCCTCAATTACCTCACCATTATTCCGTTTCTCGCGTGCTTTGATGACACTTTCCTTCGCCGTTTTTTGCCGGGAGCCCTCGTCAGACGCGCGGAACGCGCGGCTCAGGAATCGCAGCGGTCGCGTATCAACAACGCGACCGGTGTCGCCTTATCGATATTGGTTGCCTGGCTTAGCACACCGACCGTCCTCAATCTCGCCTCCGGCCGGCAATTGATGAATTACTCCTATGATCCGCTTGATCTTGTGAACACTTACGGCGCATTCGGCACAGTGGGCCGCGAACGCGACGAAATTGTTTTTGAAGGCACAGACGACGCGCTGATTACTGGCGACACGCGATGGAAGGAGTACGAGTTCAAGGCCAAGCCAGGTGATCCGAATCGTCCCCCGCCATTCGTCGCGCCGTATCAGCCGCGAATCGACTGGCAAATCTGGTTCGCAGCGATGGCTTCGCCTGCGGAGTATCCGTGGACGCTGCATTTTGTCTGGAAGCTTCTGCACAATGACCGTGGCACGCTTTCGCTGCTTGCGAATAATCCGTTCCCTGACGCGCCGCCGCATTACATTCGAGCGCGACTCTTTCGTTATCGGTTTACGCCAATTGGCGATAAAGCATGGTGGAAACGTGAACTGATTGGCGAATGGCTCCCGGCGCTTTCCACGGACGATCCGCAGTTTCGGCGGTTACTTGAGGCGATGAATTGGCTTGAGTGAGTCACGTTGGCTGTCTCGCTGCGAAATGAAATCTGCTTGGTTTGTCAGCCCGAATTTCCTGGAACGGATTGCTGAACCTAGGTCATCGTTTCATTCTCATTATGTTTCTTACCAAAGCGGTGAGATTACGCGACCGGAGTTGATTGCGCGGCTTCCGCATGTTGCCATGCTCGGCGATAGCGTCTGCATGAACGTCTACATTTCATCGCGGTGGGGGACGTTCTGGCGTGCGCGCACTGGCCGCGGCAAAAATTGGTTTCTTCACTTCGACGCTGCTCCGGGTCTTTGCAGTGTTTTGAAAGGACTGGAGGCAATTACGCCTTTTGTCGCGATCGAGTACGCCGGGATTGGTGCGCTCGTAGATGATAAACATGCCCGACAAAATCTCTTCCGCCGCCTCCTCGGAACACACAATTTTTCGGGGCAGATCCGTCAATTGCTGCGAGCGCGCCGGTTTCCCGATCTGATCTTAATTTGCATCGGGCACAACAATGTGGATTGGGCATGGCGTTGCCCGCCGCATGAGATGGATAGACCGGAAGAGCGATTAAAACGCCTGAGCAAAAGATTCCGGCAAAATTACACCCGCGAACTGCGACGACTGCTTTGGGGCGCACGCATTCAGCAACATCGAGTAGCGATTGTGGTTTTCGGACTAATCAATTTTAAATCGTATTTCAAAGGTCGAGAGGCAGCCGAGCGTCTTCGAGAATCGGATAGAACGCTGTATCCACACTTGGAAACGACTTACAAATATTTCGTTTCTTTTCATCCGCCTTACCGGGGCAACTTGATTCGGCTTGCGGCAATTGCGAACGAAGAACTGCGCGCAATGGTGGAACACTTGAATCGTCACGTCGTCCGGAAGACCGAACACATTCAGTTGCGATATTCTGACGCGTTGGCGACCACGGACCTCAGCCGCGCGGAATTGCTCCATCCAATCGATGGGTGGCATGCGTCCGTAGAAGGACATAAAGCGCTTGCCGAGGCGGCCTTCAGGGGGCTTGGGCCAAGTTTGGAATTTATCGGAATCCGGTGACCCTCATTAACACGGTGCTTTAGCGCGGTGCTATCTCGCGGCTAAGCGTTAAAGGTTTGAACGGCTTATTGCGGTTGCGTATCGGCGCAGGACCTGGCCGAACCGAGGTGTTAATGGAAACAGGGCTCATCGAATTTGATTCGAGAGCTATAAATCGCCGCGCTCTTTCAGCCGCGCGATCGTTTCCGGCATCATCCTATAGCCGAAGTGTCCCTGCCGCACGCGTAACAGTTCCGAGCCCCGCCATGTCTGTTGGATCGTCTCGATTTCTTCTGGTGGAGCAATTGAATCGAATTCGCCTGTGACAAACAGAATCCGCGCGGGATCACACAGCGGCCGGCCGTGCACAGGCGAGCTGAGATGAAAATGCCGCGCAACGAGCGACGGCTCGACATTTGCCTCCACCAGTTCGCGCCGAAGACGCCGTGCAGCAGGGCTTTGCCAGATCGCGTGCTCAACATTTACGATCGGAGACATTAACGCCACGAATCGGAAATCACTCTCCACGAGCGTCAGCAGCGCGCCAATCCATCCCCCGTAACTGGTGGCCAGCACGCTAAACTCACGGCACCCCTGTTTTCGCAATGTTTCCATTATTTGCCGCAGCTCGATTACGCCCTGACGCAGTCCTTCCGCGTTGCGAACCAAATCCGGTGTGATCGCTAGTTCGCCGTTCCAGTAACCAGTCGGGACACGCGAAAAGTGATATGGCAAATGAACAAAACATGCGTTCCAGCCGAGTTCATTGAACTTCTCTGCCCAACGGTAATAGCCGGTTGGACTGGATGACATCAGTGAGTGCAGCAGCAACACTGTTGGCGCTCCGGTCCATGTGCGCGCATCCCTTCGGAAAAAATCCACGCGCGCGGTATTGTTTGCTGCAAAAGCTGTTTCGATCGGGCTGCACCATGACAGTGTTGCCATACGTGAATCGCGTATGCCATCCACCTCCGGCTCTGAATCGGAGGCACCGTTGCTACCGATCGCTTGCGGAGGGACATAATATTCCTGCGGCGAGAGCCGCTCGCATGCGGTTAGGTAACGCTCCATCTCTTGTCGACTGTTCCCATTCAGGGGGTGGCGTCGATGAAGCCAATTGATCGATGCGCAGAGAAGCGAATCGACAGGTGTCGTTCTTACTCGGCGAACTTTGGAGCGTAAAGACGTGTGTGCTCTTTGCAAATCGGCGGCATCCCGCTCCGCTCCAGAGCGCTCTCGGGGCGAATGCGGCAGATCGTCCGTCGTGAGGCGAAATTTTTCGCGCAATTCAGCGTAGAGATTTTTGCAAGCGGCAGCCAGTTCGGATTCGATTCGTTCGCGCGCCTGAGATTTTTGCAACTCGGCAAAACATGAAATCGGCTTCCCAAACGCGATCCACACTGGCGTTCGCCGGAACGGCAACCACTGGTTTTTGGAATAAAAGCGATCCGTACCGAGAATTACGCACGGTACGACAGGAACATCGGCAATCTGCGCGAGTGTGGCGGTGCCCGGCCGGAGCGGCGCACCTTCGAGCAGCGAGCGCGCTCCGTCGCGTATGCCGCCCTCCGGAAAAATGCCGACGACACGTCCGTTTTTTAGCCGTTCGATCGCGGTGCGGATTGTTTTCAGGTCAGCGCGGTCCCGCTCTGCCGGAAACGCGTCGATCGAGTGCAGGAACACTCCCAGCAGAGGCGGCCGAAAAAATTCGGCCATGGTCATCCAATCGATTTTCCGCCTGACCGCCAGGCCGATGAGAAACGGATCGCAATGACTGATGTGATTCGCCGCCAGCAAAAATCCACCGGCGCGCCTCGGATGCTCGCACCCGAGCACGCGAGTACGAGTGATACAACCAAACACTAGTCTCACCAGCAGCTTGCCAGCGCTATAGAACGCCGTTTTCATCTTTGTCTTTCGAGTTTTTCGCAGTCTCCCTGCGATTCGGAAAGTTATTTTTTCAGGCTGATTGATTTTTTGAACGTGGTATTGTGTTGGTGGTTCCAAGTCAGTTGTCGGTCAGAGTCTATGAAACCGAGGAGTCCTTCCACCGGCGGTAAGGGACGCTTTCCGCAGACGGACTATTTTTATCACTCCGGGTTCAGTCAATGGCACGGCCGTTTCTGGTCTTCCGACGGAGAAGATGGATCGGAGTTTAGGAATCTCTACAATTTGGGACGCGAATACCGTCTTGAAGCGGCGCGCGAACGAGCCAGGGAAATGGCGGCTTTTGCGGTGATCGTTCTCACTTCGGCCTGGCCGGTGCTCTACATGATCGTCACGGTTGTGAAGTTGCTCAACAAAACGCGGCCGCTGAATTGATCGCGCGCTATTCCGAGCGGTTAGTGCCGCGGTTTGGGCCAGAGAAATTCGTCGCGGTACTCGGGAGACTGTTCCGGAGCGAAGCCGTGCCGGCTGGTATTTTCCGTCACGACACGCGGAACCAGGAATTGCAGAAGATAATCTTCGCCACCGGCCTTGGTGCCGCTGCCGCTCATTTTGAATCCCCCAAACGGATGCCGGCCAACAATGGCGCCCGTGCACGAGCGATTGATATAAACGTTGCCGGCTTCCAATCGCGCTTTCACCCGTTCGATGTTGTCGGGGCTGCGCGAGAAAAAGCCGCCGGTCAACGCGTAGTCGGTTCCATTTGCGACTTCGAGTGCTGTATCGAGATCGCGCACTTTTAAAACGCTCAGCACGGGGCCGAAAATTTCTTCGCGCGCGATGCGCATATTCGGTTTTACGTCGGTGAAAATCGTCGGCGGAATAAAATATCCATGCGGCGGAACTTCCTTTGCTTGATAAGCGAGTGTAGCCTCTTTTTTTCCGGTCTCGATGTATTCCAAAATGCGGCGGTACGCAGGTTCATCGATGACCGGGCCGACCATAATGCCTGGTTGCTCCGGATTGCCGATTCGCAAACTGGCTGCGGCCGGAATTAAACGTTCCATCACGCGATCGTAATTTTCCTCGAGCAGAATCAAGCGCGACAGCGCCGAACACTTTTGCCCCTGAAAACCGAACGCGGAATAAATTGAATACATGATCGTCTCATCAATATCTGCGTCCGCATCAACGATCATCGCGTTTTTTCCGCCCATCTCACAAATCACCCGCTTCAGCTCGCGTTGACCAGGGCGGGTGATCCCAGCCGATTCCCAAATTTTCAATCCGACCTCGCGTGAGCCGGTGAACGCGATTAAATCGACATCCTTGTGATCGACCAAATGCGCTCCGACCACGGAGCCGTGCCCCGACAAAAAATTCAACACGCCCGGCGGAACGCCTGCTTCCTCGAAAACCTGCATGAGCATGGCGCCGCAGATAATCGACTGCTCGGACGGTTTCATAATCACGGCGTTTCCGGTAACAACTCCGGCCGACGCCATGCCGCAGAGAATTGCGACCGGAAAATTCCACGGCGCGATTACGAAGGCGACGCCACGCGGCCAATAATGATGATAACTCTCTTCGCCCGGGACCTGTTGCGTGAGTTTGGGGCGTCCGAGTCGTCGCATTTGCAGTGCATAGAACCTGCAGAAATCGATTGCTTCGCGGATATCGGCGTCGGCTTCAGACCATGGCTTGCCGACTTCGAAAACTTCTACTGCCGAGAGCTCGTAGCGCCTGCGCTCCAAGATGTCGGCCGCGCGGTCCAGCAACTGCGCCCGCTCTTCGAACGGCGTCCATCTCCATTTTTCGAATGCCGTCCGCGCAGCTTTAACGGCACGCTCGGCTTCGTCGACTCCAGCTTCCGTTCCGTAGCCGACAATCTCGGTCGGCTCGGCTGGATTAACTGAGGGCGTCAAATTATCCGTCCAAATCTTTTCCCCTCCGATGTACAACGGATGTTTTTCGCCGAAGCGCTTCCGCATCTCGCGTAACGCGCTCTGCATTTTGTCCTGGCTGTCTTTGTAAACGAAACTCACAAGCGGTGCGTTTCGGAAACTATCGCCAGCTGTTGCGTGAAGTGAAGCGCCATTTTTCTGATTCGATCCACCTAGCCCGCCGGGGTCATCGATCCCGGCTACAGTGGGATTGATCAGCTCTCTTGGATCGCGCAGCAATTCTTTCGCCGGCACGTTCTCGGCAAATTTTGCCCGCAAAAACCCTTCGTTCGACGTGTTCTCGAGCAGGCGCCTAACGAGATACGCCATGCCCGGCAGCAATTCACCGATCGGACAGTATTCGCGAACGCGATAGCCCATTTCCACCAGGGCGCGTTTGATCGGGCCGGCCATACCGTAAAGCAATTGAAACTCGAAGCGGCTGCGATCGATCCCCAGCTCGTCCGCAACCGCCTGCGCGTGCGCGATGCTGCGAACATTATGCGATCCGAACGCAGCGGTAACGATAGATTCATTTTCAATAAGCACGCGCGTGAGCTTTTCGAAATTTGCGTCGCTCTCGGGCTTCTGAAGAAAGACCGGAGGATTCGATCCGTTCTGGCCCGATTTCGTTATCTCGTAATCCCAATATGCGCCTTTCACCAGTCGGACTGCGAAGCGAGTGCCGCGTGCACGGCCCGACTCGATCAAGTCACGCAAGTCGTCCTCTGAATCTCGCAAATAGGCCTGGATGACAATCCCGGCATGCGGCCAATCTTTGAACTCCGCCTCGGTCAAAATGGTTTTGAACAGCTCGAGAGTCGTATTTTTGAGGGCGTAACTCTCCATGTCGAAATTGATAAATGCGCCTAGCTCGCGCGCGCGGCGGAGAAGCGGCCGGAGTTTGAAGCCGAGATTGGCGATCGCATCCGCCGGAGCAGCCGGACTCATTTGCGAATACAGAGCAGAGATTTTGACCGACATATTTACAACCGGGAAAAGCTCCGCGTTTTTTCCGAGCGGGTCGGTCCAGTCTCTTGTTTCGCGCGCCAGTTTCTCCAGTAAATCCGCGTAACGCGCTGCATATTTATCCGCCTCGGCCTCGCTCACAACAGCTTCGCCCAAGACATCCACGGTGAAGCCGATTTTTTGTGCCTGCCGCTTGCGCAATGTCGCTATGACTTCATCCGGATTTCGTCCGGCAATAAACTGGCGAGCCGTTTCGGAAACATTCCATCGTAAGAGTGGAGCGCTTATCCACGGGACCAGGCGCGCCACACGAACCCCCACACCAACGAGCGGGTGGAAACCATCGTTGCCATCGCTGAAATATTCTTCGAGATGCTGAATAATCTCACTTGACCGGCGCAGTGACGGCAGAACGGCGACAAAGCGAAACAGTTGCGTCTTGAACCGCTCGTCGTGCATCGAGAGCGCCATTAGGCGCTGATAAAATCGGGCCTTGCTGAAAAGTCGCTCGGGATGTTTATCGACCAGCTCAAAAATACGCGTGCCGCGTTGCTCGACTTCGCTCTGGAGCGATCTCATTGGCGAAGGTTAGTCCGCGCCCGCGCGTTAGGCAAAATGCGACAAGAGTCGACCATCCAGTATAAAAATTTATCAAGAAACACGCTCACCCAGCGCGCGCTCTTCGAAGTACAAAATGAACCGCTATTACGCACTTCGAGGAGCAAGTAGAGGAAGGATTTGCCTGGCAGACTCGGAGGCCCAGGGCTCCGCTGTCAGGCAATCTCTTTTGTGCTATGGTTGTCCGCCACATCCATTGCTGGTCGAAGCGATGACAGGGGAAATGAACTCTGATTGGGATTTAGCGCGTCTAAATGATTGAACAGATCACAATGAGGATACATCTAGAAAGGCAATGAAAACGTTGGAACGAGCTTTGTTATTTCTGGCCGTGTTATTCGCCGGATGCGGAACCACGCGTCACGTGGCGGTCAGTTCGTATCATGTTACGCGCGACGTTGCCGTCGGGTCCTACCGTGTTGCGACCGCGCCCGTGCATTATGCTCTGCGACGTCACAGCAACGAGCCGACCATGGTGGGCACGACAGATGCAATTGAATCCGATGTGACGGAGCCTGGTCACCCCGCTGCATCAACGCAGGTAGTATCGGCGCCGCAACGCAGGCCAGAAGCCGAAATGTCCAGAACTCCAAAGCCAGCCAGAACGTCTCCGCGTGTCGCTCAGACGGAAAAGACGGAGCCCGTGGCAAAGCCATCGCCGCCGTCGCAAACGTCCTCCACCTCGACGGCGTTCCCAACAGCCAAAGCGGTGCCCGGCAAACCCGGATATGTGTTCAGTCCATTTGATTCCAGCGGTAGATACGTTGATGTGAGCGGTTACACGACCGGGACAAAGG
>Ga0210387_10004491_pt1 | contig 10703 bp, 9 predicted proteins | sample IncBWC7OmetaG_FD_160108 | JGI IMG/M metagenome (GOLD analysis project Ga0210387, IMG submission 160108) | Forest soil microbial communities from Barre Woods Harvard Forest LTER site, Petersham, Massachusetts, United States - Inc-BW-C-7-O ... | reverse complement strand
GCCGAAACGGCACCCATATAAGGCACTAGGGACCAGTTGAGTGTCTTCATCTATGACACTCATCTGTGTCCCCAGGTCAATATAAGTGTTATATCACTTCGTTCAATATGGACAGGGGAAGTTGTTGTGAGGAATGCTGCTGATGTTGGAGCAAGGCATTGTACAATGTTTCATATAGGAGTGGAATGCGTGTCCAAGTTGTGGGGTCCAAATGGAGGTAAGTCAGCACCAATCCCATGCAGTCTGATTTCCTGGAAAAGATCTGTGACCACATGAACAGGAGTAGCTGGCATCAAGGGTAGATGGCCCCTGCATGTCGTTTCCAGGCTAGAAGCCATCATCTCAGATGTAACCACATTTGGATTGAATGGCCAGACTCCCATCTTCTTGAATGCCATCTTTACTGTCTTCTGTGTGAGAGCACAGATATGGGCAGCACCATAAATAGCAAGGAAGTTAGTTTTCATAATTTCTGATGTTTCTCCCTCTCCCACTTATCCTTCTCCTGCATCCAATATAGCTTAAGGACACTGAAAACGGCAACATCAAGGCCTTGATAAACATGTGTTCCATGTGCAGGGTAGCAAAGGATATGGATATGGGCTGCTCTGGCGTATTTGAGAAAGGCACATGTATAATGCAAGTTATGCCCATCAACTAAAAGTAAGCATGTCCATCCTTTCACTTTTTCTCATGTTTGCTCATTGAAGTTCTTGATCCACTCTGCACCAATTTCCCCATCAGTCCACCCCTTTTTTGAATGTCCCAATCTTCAAACACAACAGTTAAGTCACAAACATTCATGACGTGAAAGAAGGTATGCACAATGCATTTGTTGGATTATCTTGATCCCATTTGACTTGAAATGCCTGACCTTTGAAAATCACAGCCGGTGCGAGTGATGTACCATCCGCACAAATAGTTACAATAACGGTGGTATTTTCTCATCCACCATCCCCTTGTTTATGCTGACATTTCTTCCCTTGTGCTCCAATGACTCTTTCTTGTGTTCCACCAGCAGGCCAAAATCCAGATTCATCTACACCATGTGTGCATTCTTGTTTGATTGGCTCTTTCTCCCAGTCCTCGAGACCCTTGATTTCAGGTCCACCCTCTTCTCTGACCCCAAGCGTCCCAGCAAGAGTCTTTCCAAGCAGGTCAAACCAAGCTGCATTTGTGATTGGATTGACAGCATGACCTTGTGCATTGTCCAGAGGTCTGGCCCAATAGGTTCCCAACCAGTCCGAAGATTTTTCAACAAAATGGTCTGTCCATCTCTTCCCTACCCCTTCATCGGGGAATGCAGCTCCAAGTCATGCCCTACAGATGCTATTCACATGCTCCCTGAGCCACCTGTGACTGAGGGGGAATCCATGTGAAGCGACTTCGATGGCGTAATTAATGACAATATCAACTTTTGTTGGAAGAAGCCATCCTTTCAATGCATTGGATTGACTCTTTGGCATCCTTCCATTGGCAAGTTGGCAAAGGGTAGAGGATGACAATTTGACAGTTTTTCGAGTCTCTGCAAAGTATTCAGCCTCAACTTGCAAATTTTTTGTAGGCCTGCTTTTGCTTTGCCAGGCCCCTTTCCTTTTTCATGAAGGTGTGCAGCAACAGCTCGTGTATACAAAGCATCCATGACATTCCATACTATCTGGGCTTTCTTGGTGTCTGATTTAGCACCTCCAACCATAGTACTAGTGATGAGAATAGAGTTGTTTGTCACCAAAACTTTTTTTCGTCACAATTACTGCTTTGGCAGTGTGACATGGATACTGTGACATTTGTTTCCCAATATGGTCAGAATCTGAGCCATATCCACAGATTGGAGCAGGTCTCTCAATCCACAACACTACACATCTCACTTGGCTGAAGTGTATTACTTTCGAAGCTGTTACAGAGTATTTCAGCACAAAAATGACATTTTTGGGCTATGAATGCAGCCATCATTCTGCTGCAGAAATTCACAAATTTCTGAGGTTCTCACAAATGCACATCATGCATTTCTTCAGTGTGATAAATCATCCACAAAAGTTATAGAATACATAGGCATAAGGTATACCTATTGATTGCCCAAAACAATTTGGCAAAAAAATCAAAATTGCACAAGTTTTATCAGACATGTGTCATTGACCCAGGGTGTGCCATTGACCCATTGAAGACTGTAAGGTTCAAGGCAGCAAAAAGAATATTTGAAAATGCAAATTAAATAAAGATATGTAATATTATAATATGACAGGAATGGTTAGAGCATGCAATTATAATTAAGATAAAATGGGTGATTATGGAAATGGGTGGTCACAGGAAAGGCATGATAATGGACAATGATGGGAAAGGTAGTTACAGGGAAACTGAGAAGGAAAAAAAGGATAAAAGGGACTTTGGAAGATTGGATGGCAGATAGAATGTACTTATTCACAGGTAATGTATAATTGAATAGGACAGTGTTAAGGGAGGAAAGATAATTGTATTTAGATTGAGCCAGGGGTCCTTCTCTCTACATTCCTTTTTGGGCTAATCTGAGACCACTGAGGTTTTATTCCTTTTCAACTTGCATCCCTTTTATCTAGATCCTCAGGTCATCACATGAGGGATCACTGTATCACAATGCCATTCACTAGATGCAAACCACACTTGACTTTGCATCTCTGCTGTTCAGATATGAGTTGGGTTGGGTAGATGTCTATGTAAACTTTGTATACAGATTCATTGAACCAAAAACTGTTAAACTTTGAAGCTTATATATCTAACATGCAAGTTAGTGGAAGATTGTGTACAGTTAGGATAAAGTCATGATTTCCAAGCATGTTTTACAGAACCCTTCAATACCTAGGCATAAGCATAAATAAAAGCAAAATTAAGATATGCAAAATGGATTTCCATCCAAAAAACAAAATATGTGGAATGAATTTCAACCTGAAAAACAACCATGGAATGATGTGGAAATAAAAAAAATATAAACTTGCAAATCTAAGGACATCATGCCACAAAGGTCTGGATTGTAAGCTTGAGGGTCCTTGCTGTGAAAATGGAGAGGATGAATGATATATGCATAAGATGTGAAAACACATACTTCCTAAGAGTATACAAAGGGAAATCAGTTCAAAATTTGAAAGGAATGTGATCAAAAATAAACATACTTCCTGAAAAGAGACAATTGTCATTAAATGTTGAAAAACTTTTCAATATCAGATGGTATCACATACAAACTGAAAATAATTGTAAAGCAGTTACAAGATCAAAATATGGGACTTGAAGCAGGAAAAACAAAGACCCACAAACTGTGATAGGAGAAAGTGTATGACTTCAGCATGAAGAGCAGCAAGAGAAAGTAGAACATACATGCTGAAAACATATTATTACAAACTGTTAATGAAATTCACAAGTGATCATCAATATGATACACACATCCTGTGAGAGAAACATGGAGGTTCAGCGCCAAAAAATAACTACATATACTGGAGTCACTTACTATCTAAAGAATAATTGAGGTATGAGTATAACAATGCGAGGAAGATTGTGAGAAGGGGTGACATACAAGCTAAATTGGGCAATGAGTAAGTAATAAGTACAAGTCAACATACTTATGGTGAGATCTCATACATTCTAAAACAGAACAAAAGATGCTTAGTTGTATAATACAACAATGACATAACTGCTTACTTTCTGGTAGTTGAAAGATTAATGTTAGTGAATCATGTAAGAAAGACCAGCAAATCAATGACACATACCCACTGAAGTGAACCACATCAATAATATATCAGAAGCATTTGCAGATGATCACAAGCAGTCACATACATTCTAAGTATGAGTTTCAGCAGGAATTTCATTAGCAAAGCCTTGTGTGCATCTGTCATGCATATCACATACCTCCTGAATAGACAAATTCCAAAATGTCTCAGAAGCATGTCTTGTACATGTCAAACAGAATCACTCACAATCTGAGAGTAGGCAGTTGCCATAAAACTGTCAGGAAGGGGTCCTGCATATGTCAAACAGAATCACTTACTTTCTGAAGGTAAGCAAACACCATAAAACAATCAGCAAGAGGTCTTGTACATGTAAATCAGAATCACTTACAGTCTGAGGGCAGGAAGATGCCACAGACCCATCAGCAGGAGGTCTTGCACATGTCAATCAGATTCACATACAAACTAAGGACAGATAAATGCCACAAAACCATCAGCAACAGGTCTTTTACATGTAAAACAGATTCACTTACATCCTGAAGGTAGGCAAATGCAATAAAACCATCAGCAAGAAGTCTTGGACATGTAAAACAGAACCACTCACAGTCTGAAGGCAGGCAGTTACCAAAAAACATCAGTGACAAGTTTTTGCACATATCAAACAGAATCACTTACAGTCTTAGAGCAGGCAGATGCCACAGGACTGTCAGCAGGCAGTTTTGCATATATAAATCAGATTCACATACAAACTGGGCAGGCAGATGCCATAGAATCTTGAGCAAGAGATTTTGGATATGTAAAACACAGTCACTCACAAGCTGAGGGTAGGCAGATGCCACAGAACCATCAGCAGGAGGTCTTGCACATGTAAATTAGATTCACATACCCCCTGAGGGCAGGCAGATACCATAAAATCTTGAGCAAGAAATTTTACATATGTAAAACAGAGTTACTCACAATCTGAGGTCAGGCAGATGTCATAAAACCTTCAGCAAGAGATCTTAAACATGTCAAACAGAATCACTTACATGCTAAGGGCAGGCAGATGCCATAGAAGAACCATCATCAAGAGATCTTGCAAATGTCAAACAGGTTCACTTACTTCCTAAGGGCAGGCAGGTGTCACAAAAATATCAGCAAGTGATCCTGCATATGTTAAACAGATTCACTCACATACTGTAGGCAACCAGAAGTCATAAAATCATTAGTGAAAGAAAATCTTGCACATGTAAATGAGATTCACTTACATACTGAGGGCAGGCAAATGCCATCATCAGCAAGGGATTTTATGCACGTCAAACAAATTTACATACAGTCTGAGGACAGAAAGATGTCACAGAACCATTAGCAAAAGGTCTGTGTAAATCAGATTCACATACAAACTGAGGGCAGGCAGATGCCATCATCAGTAAGGGGATCTTGTACATGTCAAACAGAATCACTTACTGTCTGATAGTAGGCAGATGGCACAAAATATCAGCAAAAGTCTTGCACATGTCAGTCAGATTCACTTACTCCCTAAGGATAGGCATATATTATATGACCATTAAAAAGAGGTTTTGCACATGTAAAATAAAATCACTCACTCCCTGAGGTTAGGCAGATGCCCATTAAAACATCAGCAAGAGATCCTACACATGTCAAACAGGACCACTTACAGACTGAGGATGAGCAGATGCCATAAGACCATCAGCAAAGGGTCTTGCACATGTAAAATACAACTGCTTACATGCTGAGTGTAGGCAATTGTCACATGCCAATTAGCAAGAGATCTTACACATTTCAATAGAACCACTTACAGGCTGAGGGCAGGCAGAGGTGATATGGCCATCAGTTAGGGGACTTGCACATGTAAATCAGATTCACTTACATACTGAGGGCAGGCAGATGCCACATGTTAACACATTAGCAACAGATCTTGCACACATCACACTTAGTCACTTACATACTATTGACAGACAGACATCATAGAACCATCAGCAAAATGTCTTTCACATGTCAAACAGAATCACTTGCTCCCTAAAAACAGGTAGATCAGATGCCATAGAACCATCAGAAAGAAATCCTGCAAATGTTAAACAGATCCACTGACATCCTAATGGCAGGAAAATTCCATGAAATTATCAGCAAGTGGTCTTTCACATGTTAAACAGAATGACTTACATTCTAAGGGCAAACAGATCACATAAAACCTTCAGCAAGATATTTGCATGTCAAACAGGAGTCACTTACAATCTGAGAACAGATGAAGACCACAAGATTGTCAGCAAAGGGTCTTATAATATGCAAAATGAAACCACTTACATGCTGGAGCAGACAAATCCCACAAAGTCATCAGCAAAAAGTCTTACACATGTCAAAGAGACTCACTTACCCCCTGAGGGCAGGCAGATGCCACAAGATAATCAACAAAGGTTTTGCATATGTCAAACAGATTCATTCACTTACTACCTGAAGGTAGGCAGATGCCACAAAGCCATCAGCAAGAGGTTCTGAACATGTCAAACAGAATCACTTACAATCTAAGGCCAGGAAAATGCCATAAAGGCCATCAGCAAGAAGTCCTGCACATGTATAATGTCAAACAGAATCACATACATCCTGAAGGTAGAGGAATGCCATAAACCATCATCAAGAGGTCTTGCATATTGTAAACAGATTCACTTACTTTCTGAAGGTAGGCAGATGCCACAAAGCCATCAACAAGAAGTCTAACACATGTCAAGCAAACTCACTTACCCTCTGAGGGCAGGCAGATGCCATAAGATCATCAACAAGACATCTAGCATATGTAAAACAGATTCACTTACTTCCTGAAGGTACACATATACCACAAAGCCATCAGGCAAGAAGTCCTGCACATGTCAAACAGAATCACTTACAACCTAAGATCAGGAAAATGCCATGAAATCATCAGCAAGGAGTTTTGCACATGTCAAACAGAATCACTTACATACTAAGGGCGGGCAGATCCCACAAAACCATCAGCAACAGGTCTTGTACATGTAAAACAGAATCACTTACATCCTGAAAACAGGCAAATGTCATAAACCCATCAGCAAAAGGTCTTGTATATGTAAAACAAATTCACTTACATCCTGGAGGTAGGAAAAGCCATTAGTGACAGGTCTTGTACATGTAAAATAGATTCACTTACTTCCTGAAGGTAGACAGATGCCACAAAGCATTAGCAAGAAGTCTTATGCATGTCAAGCAGACTTACCCCCTGGTGGCAGGCAGATGCCACATGATCATCAGCAAGAGGTTTTGCATATGTAAAACAGATTCACTTACATCCTGAAGGTAGGTAGGTGTGACAAAGCCATTAACAAGAAGTCTTACACATGTCAAACAAATTCACTCACTTGCTGAAAACATACAGATGCCACAAAGGCCATTAGCAAGTAGCTTCTGCATCATTTAGACAGAACCACTCACTTGCTAAAAACAGACAGATGCCAGAAATATCATTAGCAAGTAACTTTTACATCAGTCAGACAGAATGACTTACACCCTGAGGACAGATAAATACAAGGCCATCAGCAAGTAGCTTTTTGATAAGTCAGACAGAACCACCCACTTGCTAAGAGGAGACAGATGCCACAAAGGCCATTAGCAAATAACTTTTACATCTATCAGTCACAGAGCCACCTACAATCTAAAGGCAAGTAATAACCAGTCATCCAATCAGCCACAAATCATGTATCAGGCAAATATCATGACACACGCTCTGATAAAAAGAAAGTGTATGATTTCAGCTATAGAGTATTCTGAAAATCAATAACTACAAACCAGCTGGTGTAAAATCACAAGGCACCAAGATTAGCTAATGTGTGCCATCACACACAGTTCCACATACTTTCTAAACATGGATGATAAAGTGAAAAACTATCTTTTGGCTCATCAGTATTCACTCACCTTAAGAACTTTCTGTATTTGCCTGATGCTCCCTTCAACAGCTTTCCACTGGGCAGGTGATTCCTGTATTTGCATTGATAAGTATTTCCAAATACTGTGATGAATCAAACTTACTGCCATTCTTGCAAGTGCTAATTCACAATCTTGACAAACAGTGCGGACAGCATTAAAACTTCCCAATTCATACATCCACAGCTTCAACCACTGCCACTCCATATTCCTCATGAGCATGACTACCCCATTATTACAGTGGGCATTCATAAAGCCCATTGTTGCTTGATGCTGGAGTGCAAAAGAAAAGTGGTAACACCAGTTCTGAGAGGCATAGATGAAATGCTTGCCACCTTCTGCACAATTCTCCTTCACCTTGATTAACTGCAAGCAGTCAACTAAAAGGTAGACATGGTACATCATGGGATCAAGGAAATGACCCTTCGCTCGGTCATGATCTGAGAGAAAATCTCTCAGTGATGCATGATATGGTTGAACTGACTCTGAATCAGTGTCAGGAACTGCAACAACCGACTGGCATCCACGCAACCCCAGTCGAATATAGCTAGATTGTAGCTGCAGGAGCTGGGCCAGCTCACCCACAGCAAGAGGCCAACGAAGATTTATGATGGCACCAACAACTCGTTCAAAGTATTCAAACTTTCGAGCGGCAGATAGAACCTGGTCATAGAGGGGATCAACACCTGTATGTGCTGTCATGACCACCTGCAACTTTTCCTGAGGAAGGCCTCTTCCGTCAGCCACGAATTTGAGCAGTGTTGACACGTAGATGAATAAGCCCTCCGACTGCTTGACCAACACTTCAAGCTCTTGTCGTGACGGCCAAGGTCTCGGCACACCTCGCATAAGCTGATGTTCATTTTCGCGTATTTTCGATAGGTGTAATTGCAAGAACTCGTGGATGTCATCGCGGGCATCAAAATCTCGAAGCGCGAGGAAGTAGGATTTGGATTTGATCGAGGGAGATTCAAACGTCTGTTGAATATAGGTCTCGGGTCGGCTCGTAAAGAGAATTCGAAATGGCAGCTGATTTGTTGTATCAACAAGTAGCCGGATGAGCTCCTGTAAGAAATTCTCCTCGCCACATTCATCCAGGGCATCGATAACGACAATCATGGATGGGATGGGTCTCTCAATGGTAAGGATAGGTTCCACGATAAGTTTGACAATCTGATCGCTCAGACGTAGATGGGGAATAGATGGATTGCCTGCGAGAGCACACCGCATCGACGTCTGTATCGCCGGAAAGGACTCGGCAAGTTGATATGCAAATGTAGGAAAAAATTTGGTGGTATCGCTTCGATCTAGCCTGCCTCTGGAGAAGAAAAAACTGAAAGCAAGCATCCGATCGTCATCGCATTGCTTTGCGATGGTATGTGCGATTGTCGACTTTCCCGAGCCAGCTGGTCCCTGGAGCCAGCATATCGGAGGGCCGTCAATTTCCCTGGACCACGTAGAGATCTTTCTTAAGACATCTCTGCGAGTACCCTCTTGACAAGTGGATGCATGCTCCGATTCGCGCTCCCTGGAATTATAAGCAGCGTGGACAGCAGTGTGTTCCTTCAAGATGTCAAACACAGACACTGGTTCCAAACAATCATGGAGAGATAGTTATATGTATGAACCAGCAACACTCACGACTGTTTGTGTAGTTGATCTGATCACGCCCAACGTTGTTGAACTGACTGTTGGAAACATTCACTTTCCAGGCGCCCGGGAAAAAAGACATTCTGTATAACAAGCGAAGAGTCTGATCAGCCGCGGTTCATTTCAAAAGGCAATTTGGAGAGTCAACTGACTGAGCGGCGAGTCTTGAGTTTGTTGAGCTTGTTGAGTTCTGCCAGAGGATGATTCAACTTGTTGCGGCTGATCTCCGACGAGACCGCTCAAGTTGTCATAGCAATCTTTTCCCACGTGCCAAAATAAACCGAGCAGGTCCACTTTCTCTCACTGGTGGGATGTGTGCCAGTGAACGGACGTATGTCAGTTCAAGATAAAGTGAATTCCCTCTCTCCTGCCCGCCTCACCCGTCTCACAACCACGAGGCCAAATGGCCCAAACCTCGAGTGAAATCGCCACACGATTATCATGTTCGAGTAGAGATCCCTGCTAGCGTAATGGGCAAGTTCGATGCCGCCATCGTAGAGGGCAAATTCGACACCTTCATGCAGAAGACATGAGTAACCCGACTCCGTTGTCAATATAAAGTCCGGATGCGTCCACTTAACACTAGCCGCATAATCCTCGAGGCCTGCATTTGTACCTTCCCGTCATGCGGCGCAGCCGTCGGATCGTGTTCTGTACATACAGGACGAGTTACCACTTGTGCGTGACCGCACTGTGGTATGTGAGGTGGAGTTCACGAATGACTTTTGGGTCGCAAGGCGCCCATTTTCATTGACGGTGTTTGTGTGTTTTGTAACCAGAGCAGGGAGGTGGGGGTCGCTTGCTGTGAGCCGGATGATACCGTAAGATCGACGGAGACACATTATGAGGCACATATCAATTCGGAAATTCACGTCGACAAGGCGAGTTATGGTGGGGCAAATGTATACGGGTATTGACTGATGCTTTTATTTGGGGCACTAGACGTATACAGATGCAGTCCACTGCGATGGCTCTGTACCTCTGGAGGACCGTATTCTCTTCACTGAGTGACCCCATTCAGATCTTCGAGACGGCGCAACCCGTGAAGGGATGGTCAAGGATGTGCTCGAACAGTATAAGATAGCAGCGGCTCGCCGATACCCTTTCGGAGGACAAGAGCTCGTTGCTGTAGGCAGGGTATACCAGTGCATGGCTCACCGCCCTCTCTTTTTGATTCATTGTCGAATAACGTGGATGATTTCGGGTTGGATGTTATACTAAGATGCACAACAAGGGCGCACATCTGCAGCGGCGCCTTGTGCAACGCAGTCATCACCAGTCATCACTCGTTTCTGTAAAATGGCTATGCGAGGGACCCGAGCATTCATGGTACGAAACATTTGTCCAGATACAGCCCCATGGTCCTCTTGGGTTCTCTACTCGCTCACCTCTCCTTCCCCCAAGACCCTCCCGCCCCCCTAAATAACCCCCCTT
>Ga0210387_10004489_pt1 | contig 10704 bp, 20 predicted proteins | sample IncBWC7OmetaG_FD_160108 | JGI IMG/M metagenome (GOLD analysis project Ga0210387, IMG submission 160108) | Forest soil microbial communities from Barre Woods Harvard Forest LTER site, Petersham, Massachusetts, United States - Inc-BW-C-7-O ... | reverse complement strand
TGCTTGCACCTCGGCTTCAAGCTCCTGGTCTTACTTAACCTTTATTGGTCGCGGTTGAAGCGTCTTAAATTCATCTATGACGAAACGGGCACGCACTACCGGCAGCGGTGTCCTCCGGAATTCTTTTGGAGAGATTTTAATCTTAATTCAGATTCAGAAAAGTCATGGAACCGCGGTACGTTGATCTTCCATCAAGGCGAGATCGGCGAATACGGCGTGGATGCTGACTGGATCCTCCCCTCGCCCCGGCGCGGGATCCCTGAAGAACCCGAGGTCAATTACCGCCCCCTAAAGGAGGCGGCTTGTGCGGTGCGAAAGCATTGAACAGACCCGATTGACCAGATCAAGAAAGCAGAAATGCAATCTACGTTGAAAAATAAGCTGAAGACTCACCGGCGGATGCTTCCTCAGTCTGCCGCTCTGGGAGTCTCGAGCGAACAAAAGGGAAAGGTAAAGCCCCGCACGAGCGAGATACGTGCTGTTTTTCAACATGATCGAGAGGAGCGTCCGGCGCCTAGCGCCGGGCCTTCACCGGCAAAGCGTCGCGAGACGCCAGCCGAGCAGAGCGGGGTAACCCGCGTTTTCGTGCTGTCAAAAGACGGGGAGCCCATGATGCCCTGTCATGCCGCGCGAGCCAGAGAATTGCTCGCCAAGGGTAAAGCGGTTGTAGTGCGGCTTTACCCGTTTGTCATCCGAATCCCGTTGCAGCCGGAAGGCAACCTGTTGCGTTAAAGATTGATCCGGGCGCCAGGACGACCGGGATGGGAATAGTGAGAGTTACGCCTGAGGTGCAATATGTCCTGCATCTGGCTGAGCTTACTCATCGAGGGGCCGACATCCACGCCCGGATGGGTAAACGAGCGACCTATCGCCGCAATCGGAGGAACCGGAAGACGCGGTACCGCCCCAAACGGTTCAGTAACCGGACCCGGGATGAAGGCTGGTTGCAACCGAGCCTGAACTCTCGAGTGGATAACATCATGGGTTGGGTTGGCCGCTACCGGCGCTGAGCGCCGATCACTCAGATCGTGGTGGAGACGGTTCGTTTTGATACACAGCGGCTAGTCAATCCCGAGATCGACGGAACAGCGTACCACCAAGGAACGCTTTACGGCTATGAAGTCCGTGAATATTTACTGGAGAAGTGGGGACGCCGATGTGCCTACTGCGACAAGAGAATGTGCCTTTGGAGATTGAACATATCGTACCGAAAGGCGGGCGGGGGCCAGGAACTGATCGGGTGAGCAACCTGGCGCTGGCCTGTCAGGAATGCAACCAGACAAAAGCCAATCAAAGCGTTGAAGTCTTTCTCAAAGGAGATCCTGAGAGATTAGAACGTATTTTAAGCCAACGGCAGATCCCGCTGACCGATGCCGCGAGCGTCAACGCCACGAGCAACAAATTGTTGAGGGAGCTTTATAAGACCGACCTGCCGGTGGAGGTCTCCACAGGCGGTAAAACCAAGTTTAACCGAACGCGACTTAATATCCCCAAAACCCATGCGCTGGATGCAGCCTGCACAGGAGAGACGCCGGCCCTCGAAGGCTGGGAAATTGGAGTGCTAGCGATCAGGGCGTTTGGTCGCGGCGCGTACCAGCGAACCCGAGTCAATAGCTCCGGTGCCCCGACAGGCTTTCTAACCCGTAAGAAAAAAGCGTTCGGGTTTCAGACCGGTGACATTGTGGTGGCAGTGGTCCCGCGCGGTAAAAGACGAGGAACCCATTTTGGACGGGTTGCCGTGCGAGCCAGGGGCAGTTTTAACGTGCAAACAAAGTCGACGACCGTCCCGGACATCAGTTATCGACACTGTCGAATCCTCCAGCGCGCCGACGGGTACGGTTACCAATTCGGACAAACGGCGATTCACCCCTCACCTAAAGGAGATGGTCCCCTTGCCTGAGAATCTATGGCGCCCGAGCCGGCGCCGGAGATTAAGGGTCCTCCCCCAATGACACACGCCTTTCTGGGGTGGTGAATATGGCGATTGTTTCAGCCGTTTCATTAGACGGCATGCCTCTGGACGATAAAAGTTGCGGCCTGCCCGTCCTGACGAAAGTGAGTTGGGTTCATTCCGAAACGCAAAAGTGCTTTACCATCACTGCACAAGAATTCGAAAAGAAAAATCGCAGATGGAACAAGCTGCATTACTGCTGGACGCCGCGGCTGAAGATCCTAGCTGCGGATCAGGCAAGCCTGGATGCCGCAAAACATCTTCCGGCCCCGTTCTCGACTGCCGTGTTTCCAACTACGTGAGAGAGATTCGGTTTTACCTCAAACCGCGCCTGGAAACTTGCCGGTTCGATCTGGAGTCTATTCGAACGCACGATAACATTTCGCCACGCGAAGTTTGCGGGACCCCGATGTCGCTCGCGGCGCCAGATCTGCGACTCGAAGCCATTTGCGACTGGAAAACGCAAACAGTGCGGCAGTTCGCGCTTACCCTCCGACAGCGTTTCGAAGGCGCCTTGAACTGCGAAAGTGGATCGACCGACCAGGAAGATCAAATTACTTGGGTCGTGTGCTCCAGTCGCGATATTGACCGTACGTTAGCCAAGGAGCAGACCGGCCGGCATCCGTCTGGCTCTACGTCACGCGTAGGGTGTTCGACTTGCTTTCACGGTTCATCGGCTTTCGAGCAATGCTCTTGGGGATGTTTACGGCCACACTGCTCTTCACCATCGGTTATTTTGGCTCTTCGCCGAACGCTTTGGCGCTTCCCGAATTTAACATGTTCAATCCCACCCACGCCTTGATCGGCAACGGTCGGATGTCCCGTGGTCCGGTCAAGCATTTTCAAACCTGGAAAGTTCTTCACTCCGCAGCGTTTGTTTCTGCAGAGGCCGATGGTAAAATAACTGTCGCTTATCAAGCCCATCAATTTGGTCTGCGGCTCTATTACCTGGACGGGCTTAACAGCGCCGCGGTTCCGTATCTCGCCGGTTTACTCAAAAACGCCCCACTGACGATCGTGACTCGTTGGGAGGCTTTCCAGGGAGCGTTCGGAGCATTCATCACTGTTCCTTCCCTCCAGCGAGATCTGGCCGCGCTCCTGATCGAAGAATCTTTGGCGAGGATCGGAGGCGTGCAGCCGCCGCCCCCGGCTTCGACGCGCAAACGGTATCTAAGCCATTTAACCTCCTTGAAAACCCTATGAGTGATCTTCCAAACACTGAGGATTTTTTACTCGCTTGCGACAACCAGTTGGGAGCTCTGTGGGCGCATCACTATATCGATGGACCCTACCCGGAAGCGATCCAGGATTGGCTGGGCGCACGGCAGGTTTTTTATAGCGCCTATGTGGGGTACCGGGAGAAACAATACCTCGCCGAGCAGCTGTTCCGGATTCCTAAAGCGCTTGCCCCGGGATCGCCTCTCTACCTCCAGAGTGTTCAGGCCGCTCTGGACGCCGGTCGCGTGGTCCTGGATTCTGAATGGCTTATAGACCGAACGCGCGTCCGGGTGCCGGTCCTGCAAAAAACCAGCGAAGGGATCGAGGCGTCCACCGTCCGGAACAGTAAGATTTATTCCCGGTTCGGCAGCCAGCACGATACGCTCGAGCGCGGACTTGTCGCTCTGGCTCTTGAGGAAAACTCGATTCCGGGAGTAACAGTTAGTTCGACAAGAATGCTAAATAGCGAAGGTCCCAAGGGCTTTCGTCATACCTTCAAGCCGCCGCAGCAAATCTCTGCGCACGCCGATGAAAGGACCGTCAGGGACGGGCTTGACAAGTTAAAACGGGTTTTAGCTGACCCGATGCGGCCTCCGGAAACCGGCGAGTATTGCGCGTTGCTGGACGACGCAGGCCTTTGTTCCGAAGACGGCCTGTTAAAACGAGTGTCGGCTCAGGCCGGAGTGGATTGGCGTCATTTGAGCGCCTCCCACCGGGCGGTCGTCGAGCGGTTGATGAAATGTTTTGAAGATAAGACGATGCACGTCACCCCGGATTTTTGCACAAGTCCGTCCGTGCTCTGCTTTAGTCTGGACGTTATGCCGGTGCGTTCCACGCTCTTAAATCCAGAGGAGGGCAGCCAGATGACAGTGACGCCGCGCGCAATGGCCGCTGCCTGGAACGTGAATGGGAGGATTTCCTCGATGCTTTTCCGCTTGAGCGATCTGCGCGCCGATTCCAAAAAGATTGCCGAATTCAAAGATAAAGCAGGCCCTCTGGATCAACGCTCCTCTTTCCTGGAATGCAGTAATGTTCACGCCGCGTCCCGAGTTCACCAGTGGTTCCGGCGCCGGTTTGGGATCGAACACACCAAAAGCCTCGACTCTCTGTATACGAGTCGCAACGGGTGCGTTCATCCGGAGCTCGTTCAGAACGGATTTACCCTCGAGGCGTGGAGTAAGGCTTTTCTTGGCCTGGAGATCACCTCGCTTTCCGCTCAGCGGCCACTTCAGACGCGACTTATAAACTGGAACGAGGGCAAACAGGACGCCAAGCTGGATGCGATACTCTGTTCGCGGGCGGAGATCTTTGCACAAGGGGTTTTAGCGGCCAAAGCGCACTTGGCAAACTGTCAGGCCAAAGGCGTGGCGCGGGAATTAAGCAATTCCCGGATTATTCAAATTCCGATCCCGACGCACGGTGCGAGCGGAACAATACGCTCAGGGAATTCACTACCGGTGGCTGAGTTGGAACAATTTTTATTGTGAAGGGCTTCATCTCAGAAATTGACGTGGCCCTTTCGCGGACGGGGCGCACCAGGAATCTGTGGGCCGCGCTATATTTTAATCTCGAGCTGTTGCCGGAACACCGGCAAACGCAAGAAATCCGGTCTAAACTCTTTGACCACGTTTGCGCCCACCGCAAAGCGGTTCCTGCCAGCCTCGGTGATGAAGTTCTCTTTTTTGTACAGGGTGCCGGCTTCCGTGTCGATCGAGGATTCCTATCAATCGGAGATGCGCTTAGCCCTGACAACCGGCCGCACCGTCATCGGCGGGATTTACGTGCGAGCCGAGTTTTTGGCCGAAATCCCGGTCGTGGGTCCGACGCACTACGAAGTGCGCAGCGATTGATCGCGCTTTGAAAGCCGCCAAGGGTGCGAATGTAGCGATGACTGGTGTTGGGAAGGCAGGCAAGGCGCTCCCCGCGGTCAAAGCGCAGGTTCTGGGCGCTCCGGAACAACAAGAGCTGGCTCTGTGAGCTTTGGGGCCACGGGTTCCAACCAGGAAACGGCCTTCATTGGACGGACCGGGGCGATAGGATTTGCGGGCCGGCAAGCCCTGCTCGGGCCGGGCTTTTACGCGCATCCAGGACTTGGACTGCTCAAGGAGCCGGTTCTGGAGGCGCAAGCCGTGTTCCAGCTTCCACAGAGCGCTTCACCACCGGGAGCTAAAAATGCGGAGATCGTGCGGGCGCTTTTTGAAGAAAGCGGCCAACCGGCGCATCACCCCGACGCCGTGACCGCTGACTTGTTGGCTTACGTGAAAAGGACGCAGGCCCGTGGCCACGGTGACGATCGCTTGTCAGGATTGTAATCAGACCAAAGGCCACACGCTTATCGAATTCTTTCTGGCCGATCAACCACAGCGATTACAGAAGATTCTAGCGCACATCAAGAAACCGCTGGCCTCAAGTGCGATCGTTAACTCGACCCGGAAATGTCTGGTTGCGAAGCTCCGTGAAATCGGGTTGCCAGTCACTATTTTCTCCGGAGGCTTCACCAAGTTTAACCGGGTGAAACTTTCAGTCCCCAAAGCCCATGCTTTGGACGCCGCTTGCGTCGGCCGCGTCACTGAACTTAGTGCCTGGGTAAGGCCTGTCTTTTACATCAAAGCGACCGGTCGCGGTTCTTATCAAAGAACACGGGTCACTAAGGAAGGCTTCCCGCCACGCACCAAAACCGTCCAAGGATTCCGGACCGGCGATCTAGTGAAAGCCATCGTCCCAAAAGGTAACAAACGCGGCGTCTATACCGGCAGAGTAGCAGTCCGCACTTCGGGTTCGTTCAATATTCAGACCCCAAAAGGGACCGTCCAAGGTATCTCCCATCGCCACTGCCGATCCATCTACCGAGCCGACGGGTATACCTATCACCGGCTAATCGCCCAATCTCCATCCAACCTTCAATTCCTCCCATGCCTAAAGCCATGGGTTTTCTTGAATATACCGCTATGATTTTCGAAGTGTTCTGGCCCCGCAAAATCAGTTTGTTCGCGGAAAATTTGAGAGTCGCTTAAATGGGCGAATTTGATGACAAAGGTTTAACATTAAGCTTGTGTTTTTCCTTCAGGGATAGCCATAAGCACTCCAGTGAAGGCGAGGACGTTTATCTTTGCGGCAGTGGTGCTTTTAATGTTCGCGGGATGCGCAAGCTCTCGCAAACGCGCGTCTCTGGGTGACTCGGGCGCGCCGGATTTAACACTTGTCCAAGGCCACAAAATTCTGGATCAGGCCGCCCCTCCTCCTTTTGGGCGAATTGTGTCGAGTAAACCCGGATATTTGGAGAGTCCCTACGCGCCGTTTGTTTTGGTCGACGTGCATGGCCTTGAGACCGGGACGTTGGTCATTGATCCTTTAAGCAGAAAAGGCTTTGTCGTTCCTGAAATGCCTCCTCCTGCCACCTACTACGCGCCCCCGCCCGATGGCAAATCGATCATCGAGCGGGGACTGCGCAAATAAGCCGCCCGGACGCACGATCTTGCCTAGCGAGAGGCCATGACCCAGTCCATGTGTTTGCATGTTCAAGCGGAGTCACCGCTGAACGAATCATCTCTGGGCTGAATATCGCTGCAGTGACCTCAGCGGCCCTTCTGATAATCGCCACCATCATCGCTTTGTTTGTTCGGCCTAAAGATAGGGCGTAGCGGTTGAGCCAGATGAGAATAGCCGCCGCGTGGGCAAGACGTATCGGCGTTACGGCGTAGCGGGGCGTAGGGCCGAACGCAAGGTTTCAAAGTGCGAGTCCACGAATGCGCGAACAATCTCTCCTGGATGTCCGTTTACTCGACTTCGTGTTTCAGCGGTTTCGTCCCCAGCGCCTTGGCGCAGACGATGCTCAGGATGACCAGCGGCAGCCCGACGCCGAAACGACCAGCGGATGCCGAAACGCTCGGCGATATAACCGAGCAGCGGCGGTCCGAGCAGGAATGCGACGAACGAGATTTGTGCCAGCGAGGCCACGTTGGTCGGCGCCGGGCGGTCGGTGAGCTGCGCCGCCGCCGACATCGCCAGCGGGAAGATCACCGAGGTGCCTGCCCCGATCAGGGCAAAGCCGACCTGCGCCACCCAGTCGCGGGGGCAAAAAACACTAGCAGCACGCCCGCGCCGAGCAGCCTGAGCAGCACCCGGGACACAACGGTCGGCGAATAGCGCTCGACGAACGGATCGGCAAAGAAACGCGTCACCGCCTGCGCCCCAGCGCCAAGCGCCACCGCGAAGCCCGAGAGGAACGGCGGCACCGCGAAGACGTCGCGCATGTAGATTGCAGACCAGTCGATCCCCGCGCCTTCCATGATCATCGCGCTCAGCGTCACCGCAACGAGCGCCATGATCGCCATGGTCGGGGCCGCGATCTGCGGCGGCTTCTGCTCCGAGGAGCCAGTGCGGTGCGGTGCCGGATCGAACCGTCCGAGGATCAACGCCACGAGATGATGTCCGCCGAGAAAAACCCAAAACTCCAGAACGCGTGCGCCCGGTTCATGATGCGATAGCCGAGCAGGTGTTCGGGCGGTCGGCTTCGAGGTTCAAAATGATCTCGATGCCGCCGATCGCGAGCCCAGCCGGAAACAGCAGCAGGAAAAACGCCAGCGGCCCGCGGGCAAAACTGGCGATCGCATAGAGCAACGACAAGAGCGGGATCAGCGTCAGGACGGAGCGGCGAGAGCCAATGCGCTCGAGGATCGGGCCGGAGACGCCTAGCGAGACCAGCGTCCCCGCGGCGAGGCCGACGAGGCCCAAACCGAGCAACCCCTCTTTGACCTGCATCATCCGTTGCAGGTCCGGCAGCCGTGGCGCCAGGCTGCCCATGCAGAACGAATAAACGAAAAAACCGGCAAATACCCGCTGTTGCGGCGGCAGATCAGCCCGAACTTCATGGGACGCTCGATGACTTTATTTCGCGTCCCGGAGTAATTCGAAAAATTCTTAGTCGTCAGGCGGTTCGATGTTGGCCTTCGTAAACTCGTCTCTCAGCTGTTCGATGTCCGTTTTGAGCTTTCCCGTCACCGCCTCGCGATGGCCCTCAGATAATTCGTAAAACACCATTCCGGCATGAGCTTGCTCCTCCAGCGCATCCCACCGAGTCAATAACTCCCGGTGCAGTTTACGCTTCTCGAGCCAAAGTAGTACTGGATTAGACATAGGGCTTCAACTTCGTGACGCCCTCAAGGGAGTCAATCAAGGTGGGATTGGTTCTCGCATCATTCACAAAGAAAAATTCTCTCGCCGGCAAGTTTTTGTGACGGAAAATCAACACGTTCTCCTCGCCATACGCAGAAGTAAGGTCGACCTCGCGGAAAGAGTATAGGAGAAGGTGACCCATGGCAGCTAAGTTTAGGGTCTAACTATGTTGATTATCCTTCTGATTTTGATCCTCCTTTTCGGTGGCGGTTTCGGCTACTACCGCTATGGTTACAGTCGGTACGGCAATCGAGGGTACGGCCTGATCGGTATTATCGTTTTAATCGTGCTTTTGTACTGGTTATTCGGCGCCGGCGACCTGGGCGGGTTTCATCGTTCCTGACCACCTTGTCGCGCAGTCCATCGCGCTAGCCCAGGGTAAACCCTGAGCTAAACTTCTTGGCCACTTCGGGCCGTCTACTGAGCGGTCTCTCAGAGCCATCCCGGGAGCTATCGTCGTGCACCCGGAGTGACGACGCGACGGCGTAATTTTCAAGAGGATCCACCTCATGAGCATGGTTGATAATGATTCAGTAAGCGCCAAGATAAAGGCCAGTGCACTTTTCACCGATGCTACGGGCATTCCCGCTCGATCCGGCACGACGTACACAGGCGACTCGATCCAGGGCGTGCCGGTCATTAGTCTATTGGACATCAACGACCTCGAACCCGGCGTGAAGCACCGCTTTCTCTTCCAAGGTGCGCAGATGGGTGTTCCCGCCGTCGTTGGTGTTGATTATGGCGTTTGCAGCCGTGCTCGTGCTCGCAAATACCAGGGAGCTTGCGCCGGTGTTAAATGTGGGGCTGGTAGTTTCCGAAGCATTAGCAATCCCTGACCCGTCGAGTTCAAAAATCACCGAAGAGTCGGCAAGGGTGAAAGTGTATGCGGGCGCTGTGGCGGTAAACTGCAAGGCGGCAACGACCGCTGTCCCTGAGACGCCGATTTGCGTGTTATTGGCTACATCAAAGGTTGCTGTTCCAGTCGGTACCGCACTGGGAGTCCAATTGCCTGGAGCGTTCCAGTCCGCGGAACCGGGAAAACCGGGAACTGGCGGCGACCACAGGGCGTCCTGTCCAAAGCCGTGAATTGAGAAGCTGGAAAGAGCGATCCAGACGATCGTCTGAATCTGGAGCAACCATTGAGTCAACCTCATGAGAGGTCACCCTATAACTATTGATTTTACAATACACAAACCTATTTGTCGTCTGTGTGATTTATAGATTGGTTTGCCATTCGCGACCCTTTTCAACTCCGCGACGAAGGGAATACGCGCCTGAATTCAATCGGCACTGCCTTGTCCAAGTTAAATTCCGTGACCGCCTCGGGCGACTCTGTTCGCTTGGGGAAGGGTTCCCAACAGACGTTCCAACCGTTATGCTGGGCGGAGCGACCCCAGCAGAAAGGATCGGCGAGTTGAGCAGAATGGATCTGGATCAGAAGCAGATCGAATATTTGCTTCCCTTCCTTCATCATTTCGTTGAAACGGGAAAGTTGCCCGGGCCAGAATCTGGGAAGCCAGAGGAGTTCGCAAGGCCCGTGACATCGCAGTGAAATTCCCTCCGTCCGGTTGCTGTCTGAAAGAAAAGCGAACTCGTAAGAAATAATTGATTAAAGCCAGCATTGCATTAGACATTCAAAGGCAAAGGAATGCATTCAGACCAACGCACCGCTTTGAGCGGAACTCTTATACGGTGGCGCAAAAATATTTGGGCTTGGAGCGATCATTGTCCGGCGCCGGACGTTCAAGATTTAAGCGCTACTGACTACTACCACTTCCGCATCAGGAACCGGCGCTGGATTGAAGTGTTAGTGCGATTAGCGCGAGAAAAAGAAGCCTTGCAGTGGGTTACTCAAGGCGGGTACGAGATTTCCCTGAGCGGGTATCATTATGGGCCGATCGTCGTCCATGAAGACGGCCGCATGACTCGCGCTAGCCAAAACGGGAAAGTGATACCAGAGGTGTACCTGGTTCCTGTAGCGGATTGGGCATCCCACGACCAGTGTTTGGCGGCGCAGCGGCCCGCTGCGGAGCACAACGCGATCGTCGCTAAAGCTCGTTCGCTTGGTTGCGATTACTCCTCCGATTAGTGGGACGGTATCTGCTTGCGTCGGGCCGAGCGATCAATCGAAAATCTCCCGCGGCGCGTTTCAGGTTAGTGTACACGAATTTTGGCTTGTTGATCCCCAATATCAGGCGCAAGCGGCTCGCGCCAGCAGCGCGGCGATGGTTAGATACAGGCTTTTGGGCAGTCGTTTGCCCACGATTTGCATACGGATTGCAGGGCGATCAACTCGACAAAGGCGAAGAACAGTTACGGCGGCATGAACGATACTCCTCGGAACGAAATTGGCAGGCGGT
>Ga0210387_10004487_pt1 | contig 10706 bp, 12 predicted proteins | sample IncBWC7OmetaG_FD_160108 | JGI IMG/M metagenome (GOLD analysis project Ga0210387, IMG submission 160108) | Forest soil microbial communities from Barre Woods Harvard Forest LTER site, Petersham, Massachusetts, United States - Inc-BW-C-7-O ... | reverse complement strand
GTATAACAATCTCGTCGAGTATGGAACGGTGAGTTGGATGGGATCGCTGGTGGAAGACAATGCCGAGCAGACGTTCACCCAATATCGCCGGAACCGGTTCTATGATCCGGTCACTGGTCGGTTCACTCAGCCCGATCCAATCGGGCTCGCCGGCGGGGTCAACGACTACGGGTTTGCGGCTGGTGATCCGGTCAACTACTCAGACCCGTTTGGGTTATGCCCTGACCCGGTGATGGAAGTAGAGAAGGCGCTGCAATGCTATCGCGACGCCAATCGGACGCAGGGTAACGTTGAGGGAGTGGGCGGGGCCGATGCTGCCTATCTGGAAGCGCACGACAAGAGGGAAATAGAGCTGGCCATCGCTGCTTTCCCAGGTGGGGGTGTAATCGAGGATGCGGCTGCAGCGGAGGCCGTACTAAGCTCCTGGCACAAGGGAACATTCCCTTCGGAGGAAGCGAGCGCCAGTTATCACTTGGCGAAGCACGGCTTAGGCAAGACCCTCGCTGAGTATACTGCGGACGCCGTGAAGTTCTTTACTGACAATAAGGCCTCTGGAGTCAGAGCCGTGGCGAAAGATGGAGCACCGGCCTTGAAATTCCGCACGCCGGGCGGTCCTGGTGGCTGGTTTACTCAAGCTGGTAAGATCATAACTTTCTGGTACAAGTAATTGAGAATGGGGTCTTATGAGCGGTCACTCGCGACTCGAATTGCTTGCATCGAAAATGCGTTCATTGCCATTTCCCTCTGGAAGCACTGACGATCGTGTGAGCGATTTGCATGCACGCCTCGCCGAGTACGATGGATACGTCGCGGGCCTCGTCGAGCGACGAGTCGCTGGAGAGTTGCTGACGCAGCCCGTACAACGGGACAACGAACTCGCCTCCGAGTTGGCGACCGTTGTATCGAACGGACGAGAACCGGCGACGAGCGATGCACGGCGGCTATTGCAGTACCTCGATGCTGTCGACGAAGTCGTGAACGTGCTGTTGCAGGACGCCACTTAGGGCCTGACATAGCACCGAGGTGGTGCCGGCGCGATCAATTCTCAACTCGGAGGCCGCACCCGTCCCAGTAGTTGGGCGGGTGCGCCTCACCGGGATCCGCTGGATCTACGCCGGCGCGGCTCGCCTGCTGCGCATCGGCCCGATCAAATCTCATTCGGGAGGCCGCGCTCTCTCACGCCTGATAAGCAGTCCACGCATCCGGGCCGTGCGCAGGCGATGACGGATGTCGTCCGATGCCCATTGTCGTAGACTCGTCAGTGGCGACGAGTCTGGAGATTGCGATAATAAAAGCTCGTGGCGCAGAGCCCCCCGTTGGGCCATAGGGCGTAGTCGGGGATCACCCCCACCAATTGCCAACCCATTCGAACATACAGCCGCTCGGCGTCCCCACTCGCGGTGTCGAGCACGAGCAGGGTCTTGCCGCACTCGCGCGCGACGTGTTCGGCCTCGCGCATGAGCGCTTCGCCAATGCCGAGTCGCCGTGCACGATGATGCACGAGCAGTTTCGAGATTTCGGCGCGGTGTGGCTGGTTCTCAGGTTGTGCGAACACGAGTTGGACCGTGCCCACGATCCCGGTGTTGTCCTCGGCGATCAGCAGGACACGGGTGTCGGCGGCGACATCGCGGGCGACTTGGCGCCAGAAGGTCGTCGCTTTGTCGAGTGACAACGGGAGCATGAAGCTCACCGATGCGCCGCCCTCGACGCAGTCGATCAGCACGAGCGCGAGCTCGTGGATCTGGGCGTCGGTGACCGTGGCGACGCGACGGACGGTGATCATTGCGCGACGACCACGGCGTAGCGAGCTGGCGCACTCGATGGATTCGAGAACGCGACCGGGCGATCGAGCACGAATGCGACGCAGTCGCCGGCGGTGAGGGCGTAGCATTCCGGGCCGACGCGGATTTCGATCGAGCCCTCGAGTACCCAGACTTGTTGGTGGGCGCGGGTGCCGCTGTCGAATGCGATGCGAGCGCCCGGGGGGAACTCGACTTCGACGATCTGGAATGGCGACGAGACGCCGCTCGGGCTGATGTTGCGGCGGATGTAACCCGAGGCTGGGTCGCGCCATTGGAGTTGGTCGGCGCGGCGCGAAATTGGCTGCGGTCGCGGTGCCGCGTCATCGAATAGGCTCGCGAGTGGAACGTCGAGGCCAGTCGCGAGACGCTCGAGCAATACCGCGGTTGGCGTGCTCTCAGCGCGTTCGATCAGCGAGATCATCGAGCGGCTCACGCCGCTTCTCTCGGCGAGACTTTCGAGGGTCAGGCCGCGAGATACCCGGAGATCGCGGACGCGCGTGGCGAGTCGCTCGGTGATGTCTGACATACTGGAATCTATTCTAGCATACTGGACGTAGCAGGGAGATTAGATTCCAGCACAATGGCAAATCGTTCTGGTAGCGACCTCATCAGTGACGCGAAGACTCGCATCACCGAAGTCGGTGTGCCCGAGGCGACCGCCGCGCCCGACGTGGTGTTTCTCGACGTGCGCGAGCCAAACGAGTGGAATCTGGGTCGCATTCCTGGCGCAAAGTTCATCCCGCGCGGCACGCTCGAGACGACCGTCGAGAAGCAGATCCCGCGCGATGCGAACGTCGTCGTCTATTGCGCCAGCGGCAATCGCTCGGCCCTCGCGGCCGACACGATGCGCGTGATGGGATACGAGCACGTCTCGTCGCTCCGCGGCGGATTCCGCGCATGGGTCGACGCCGGCGGCGAGGTCGAGGGGTGACAGTACCGCGGGCCGCGGTGGCCCTCGTGTTACGCGAGGGGCAAGACGGCCTAGAGCTGCTCTTGATCAAGCGGGCTGAGGTCGATGGCGACCCCTGGAGCGGCCACATCGCGCTCCCCGGTGGACGCGAGGAGGCCGAGGACGCATCGTTGGAGGACACGGCGGTGCGCGAGACCTTCGAGGAGACGGGGATCGATCTCCGGCGGTATGGTCGCATCGTGTGGGAGCTGGACGAGCTCCAACCGCGTGGCGGGGCGCCGATCGTCGTGCAGCCTTACGTCGCGACCGTGGGCGCCGATCTTCCGCCGCTCACGCTCTCTGACGAGGTGTCGGCGGCGTTCTGGGTGCCCCTCTCGACGTTCACGGCGCCCGGGGCTAGCGTCGAGTCCACGGTCGTGGTTCGGGGGGTCGAGCGGCAGGTGCCCAGTTTCCGGCATGGGGAATACGTGGTTTGGGGAATGACGGAGCGCATCTTGCGACAGCTGGTCGAGCTGGTCGGCTGAGGGAGGTCACGGTGTACGATCGTATTCTCGTGCCGTTGGAGCACTCAGCGGCCGACGCGAGCATTCTCGCCCACGTGCGTCCGCTCGCGCGCATGTGCAGTGCATCGCTCGTGCTGATTCACGTCGCGGATGGCTGGGCGGCCCGCAACATCCGGCATCTGCACCTCCGCGAGTCCGAGGAAATGAAGAGCGACCGCGCCTACATCGAGCGCATGGCGGCCGAGCTCGAGGCCGAGGGGTTCGAGGCGGACGCGATTCTCGCGACCGGCGACCCCGCCGAGGAGATCGCGGACGCGGCGGAGCGCGAGCAGTGCTCGCTCATCGCGATGTCGACGCATGGGCACAAGTTTCTGTCGGATCTCCTGCGCGGGAGCGTCGCGAACGAAGTGCGGCATCGGTCGATGGTGCCCGTGCTGCTCGTCCGCGCTGGGTGGCAAGACCCTTCGGTATCCGTGGCCGAGGCCACTATGGCTCGCTCGCATAGCTGACGGCGTGTGCCCACGATTTTCGGCAGTCGTCGCGGGATTCGCGCTCGTCACTGCCCTCGCCGCCGCCACCGCGCGCGCGCAATCGTCGATCGCGATTGACGAGCGCTTGGCCGCCGCCGCGCATCTCGGCGTCGGCGACCGCGTCGTGCTCACATCCGAACCCGGCGTGCGCGGCGACACCTTTGTTGTCGGCGCCATCACGCGTCGCGGCGCCGACCCGAGTGAGGTCGCCCGCGACGGCTACCGGGTCCGTCTCCATCTCGGCGATCTCCAACGGCTGCTGGGCGCCGGCGATCGCGTGAGCCGCTTCGCGGTCGCGAGCACCGACCCTGCGCGTACGCTCGAGCGAATCAATAGCGTCGCCTTCGGGTTTCGTGCGTACCCGTCGGCCGAGATTGCCGTCCGCACATCGAAAACGTTTCGTGTGCTCCGGCGTTTCCATGCGGCGATTGGAGTGATTACCATCGTCGCCAGCGCGATCTTCTTGCTGTGCATTTTGCTGCTCAAGGTCGATGAGCGCCGGCGCGACATTGCCGCGCTCCGCCTCATGGGGGTCTCGCGCACGTCAGTCATCACGATGGTCGTGTGCGAGGCCGCGCTGATATCGCTCGTGGGAACCGCGTTCGGCGCCGTGGTGGGTTGGGTGGGATCCCTGGTCATTAACTGGCATTACCAAGGGGTCTATCACACTCCCCTGACGTTTTCGCTCGTGACCCCCGGCATTCTCACGTTCGCGGCTGCATTGTCCATTGTCCTCGGGCTCGGGGCCGGCCTCGCGGCGGCCACCCGACTCGTGCGCCGGCCACCCCTCGCCCTCCTCGGCCGCTGACCGTGCGTCGCCGTCTCGCATTCGCTTCCCTCAGGCGCCGCCGCGCGCGATCGCTGCTCGCGATTCTCGGCGTCGCGGTCTCGGGCGCGCTCTTGCTGGACATGGTGATGCTCGCGGGCGGTATGCGCGACTCGTTCCGCAAGCTGCTCCTCGTGCGCGGATTCCAACTGCGCATCGCGCCCAAAGGGACGCTGCCATTCGACACGCAAGCGACGATCGGGCGGGCGTCGGAGATCATCGCCACCCTCCGCACCAATCCCGACATTGTCACCGTGAGCCCGATTCTGGGACTCAAGCTGCACGTGCCGAGTCGCAACGTGACGACCGTCGCGATCGGCCTCGATGGCGACGTGCAAGCCGACTACGAGTTGCTCTCCGGCGGACCAGTGTCGGGCGCCGATCACATCGTCGCCAATCAGGCGTTCTTGGATGCGACGCACGCGCGAGTCGGCGATACGCTCACCGTCGCCGTCGGGTATGACACGCCGCGGCGTCGGGTCGTGATCGCCGGCATCGCTCGATTTTTCTATACGGCCGCCGGCGAGCTGGTCGTCGCTGTGCCGCTCGCGACGCTGCAAGCGATGGGCGGGCCGGTAGCGACCGATCGGGTGTCGCTCTTCATGGCCCGCGTGCGCGAGGGCGCCGACGTCGAGCGCGCGAGACAGTGGATCGCGGACAAGATTCCCCGCATCTCGGCCATCTCAACCGGGACGGCCCTGCAGCAGTTTGATCAACGCATGGGCTACTTCCGCCAACTCGCCGTGATCCTCGGCTCGATCAGCTTGGGCGTCGGGTTTCTGCTGGTCACCACGTTGGTCACGGTCTCCGTGAACGAGCGCGTCGGCGAGATTGCGGTCATGCGCGCGATCGGTGTCAGCCGGCAACACGTCGTCGAGCAAATCGTCCTGGAGGGCGTCGCATTGGCGCTCGCCGGCACGATCCTCGGCATGGGCCTCGGCCTCGTGACCGCGAGAGCGTTCAACGCGATTCTCTCCGATTTTCCGGGACTACCGGCCGCGTTCGAGTTCTTCGTGTTCCGCCCGCGGGACGCGTACGCGGCCATGACTCTGCTGGCCACCGCCGGCGTGCTGGCGGGCATTTATCCCGCGTGGAGAGCCGCGTCGCTGCCGGTGGCCGACACGCTGCACGGCGAGGCCATCGCATGACGATCGCGATCGCCACGCCGACGCCACGGCCGCTCCTCAAGTCGGAGTTGCTGAGCGCGCGGGCCCTGGTCCGCGACTATCCGGTCGGCGGCGAGATCGTGCGCGCCGTGCGCGGCATCGATCTCGAGGTCACGGCCGGCGAGTACGTCGCGATCGTCGGCCCCTCCGGCTGCGGGAAATCCACGCTGCTCAACCTGCTGGGCGCGATCGACCGGCCGACGAGCGGCACCGTCGCGATCCGCGCGCTCAACGTCGGCGCGATGACCGATACACAAGCGACGCTGTTCCGGTTGCACAACATCGGCTTCGTGTTCCAGCGCTTCTACCTCATGCCGACGCTCTCCGCGCGCGAGAACGTCGAGCTGCCGATGGCGGAAGCCGGTGTGCGGAGCGCCGAGCGCGCGACGCGTGCCCACGAGCTGTTGGAGTACGTGGGACTCTCGGACCGGGAACGTCACCGACCCACGCAGCTCTCCGGTGGAGAGCAGCAGCGGGTGGCGATCGCGCGGGCGCTCGCCAACCGGCCCGCCCTGTTACTGGCCGACGAGCCGACTGGCGAGCTCGATGCGCAGACGGGCGCCGAGATCATCGGGCTGTTCGGCCGTCTCAACGCGAAGGGCACGACCATTCTCGTCGTCACGCACGATGAAGAGCTCGCGGCGGCCGCGGCGCGGGTGATTCATATGCGCGATGGACGCATCATCGCCGATGAGACCCGGCGGCGATCATGATGCGCCTGTTGGCGGTCCGCAATTTCCTGTACAAGCCCTGGCGATCGCTCCTCCTCTTCCTCGGGTTCGGCCTCGGCGTCTCGGTCATGATCATCTTGCTCTCGATTGGCGAGGCCATGGTCGATCAGGCGCAGGACGAGCGGCTGGTCGGCGGCGGGAATGTCACCGTGCTACCGGACGGTATGGACATCGAGGTCATGAAGACCGGGGGGCTCGGCAGCTTGTTCCTGTCGATCAACAATGCGCGGTTCGTGTATCTCCAGTTGCTGGCCAAGCAAAAGGCCGCGCCGCAGGATGAGGACGAGTTGCTCTATCTCACGACGCCCGACGGCGTCGAGAGACCCGTCCTGGCTGCCGGCGATATTCCCTCGGCCCAACGTGCGGTCGGTGTTATGCCTGTGCTGGCGGCTGGCACGTGGACGGACGACGGTGCCGATCGGCGATGGATCGCGCCGACTCAGGCGGAGCTCGAGAACGACATCGACCATTTTCACACGGCGGCGAGCGACCCGACCTGGGCCGAGTGGCATTACTTCAACGTGCTGTCGAGTGATCACGCGCGGTGGACGTTTATCACGTTCATCGTCGGCGCTCGAGGCGCGCGCATGCTCGTGACAACGCACGCGACGGGCAAGCCCGCTCAACGCTTCACCGCCGACATCCCACTCTCGGCTGTGCGCACCTCTACGACTCGCGCTGATATCACCCTCGGAGCGTCATCGGTCGCCGTGCGACCCGACGGGCGCTACTCGGTCCGTGTGCGGATACCACGCCTCTCAGCCGATCTCGTCATCTCACCGCACTCGGGCGCGTATTTCCCGGGAGCGCCCGGCTACACTGTTCCGGCGTTGATCGCTGATGCCTCGGGTCAGATCTGTATAGACGCGCATTGCGAGGAGTACAGCAACGTGCAGGCGTATCACGATCACAATTGGGGCGTGTGGCGCGGCGTCACTTGGGACTGGGGCGCCGCGAGAATGGGCCAGTATGGCGTTCTGTATGGCCGGGTCAGGGCCCCGGATTCGGTGTCGACGAGCGCGCCCGTATTCGTGTACCTGGTGGACTCGGCCGGATTCCGGGCGATGTTCCGGCCGGAGCGCATCGTCTATGACGATGACAAGCATGTTCCGAGACATGCGACGCTGACCGACGTGCATGGCGCCGACACGTTGCGGCTCGACCTCGACATCGAGGACGCCTCGGTAACCGACCATTTCGTTCAAATGAAGGGCGTCGCGCGCCTGAGCGGCCGCGCGGGCGGCGGTGTGCTCGCCGGAGAGGGTGCAGGGTTTTTCGAGACGTATCGTTAAGTTCCGGCATGGTGCGCATCGGCACTCAGGGGTGGAACTACGACGCCTGGGTCGGACCGTTCTATCCGCCCGGGACACGCGCGGCGGATTATCTGAGCATCTACGGTCGGGCATTCGACACCGTCGAGGTCGACTCGACGTTCTACGCGATTCCGCCCGCCAAGACCGTGCGGGCGTGGGCCGAGCGGAGTCCGGCGGGGTTTGCGTTTGCGCTCAAGATGCCGCAGGAGATTACGCACGACCACCGGCTGCGCGACTCGGGCGATCTCCTCGCCCAGTTCTTCGACCGCGTGCGGGAGCTCGGCAGCAAGCTAGGGCCAGTGCTCGTGCAACTCGCGCCGGACTTCGAGCCGTCGGAGCTTCCGGCGCTCGCATCGTTTCTTCCGATGCTGCCGAAGGATCTACAGGTCGCGATCGAGTTCCGGCATCGGGGATGGATCTATGACGGCGTGCTGGCGTTGCTCGCCGAGCATCACGTCGCGCTGGCGCTCACGGACGCGCGGTGGATTCCGCGGAAGACCATGCTCTCGCTGGTCGAGCGGCCGACAGCGGATTTTATGTATCTTCGCTGGATGGGCCCCGACCGGGAGATCATCGACTACTCGCGCGTACAAGTCGATCGCTCTCGCGAGATCGAAGCATGGGCCAATGCCTTATCCCGTGCGCGGAACGTCTACGGGTATTTCAATAACCATTTCGCCGGCCACTCGCCCGCGTCCGCACGTGCGATGCAACACGCGCTCGGGCTGCACTCAGTAGATCCTGAGCAGCTCGGCGAGCAGATGTCGCTCTTCTAGATGCTGAATATCAGACAGGTGGTTTTTATCGCGTGCGCCGCGGTATTCGCCACGCTCTGCGTGCGCCTTGGCGTGTGGCAACTCCACCGCCTTGGCGAACGTAAGCGGCGGAACGCCGAGCTCGTCGCGCGCCTGGACGGCGCACCCGTCGATGTCACGGCGCTGCCGCGGGACACGAGCGAGGCGCGGTTTCGTCGCGTGCGGCTCAACGGGCGGTATGACTACGCGCACGAGGCCGTCCTCGCGTATCGGGAACGCAACGGCGCGCCCGGAGTCGACGTGATCACTCCGCTCCGGATGGCCGGCAACGATACGGCGGTGCTGGTCGATCGCGGCTGGGTATACTCGCCCGATGGCGCGACGATCGACCATGCGCAGTGGCGAGAGCCGGACTCCCTGTCCGGCACGGGCCGGGTCCAGACGCTCTGGGCCGGCCCCGGCCCGGCTGTCACCGGCAACCGGCCGGACCGCCTGCGTTGGGTCAGCCCCGAGGCGGTCGCCGCATGGGCTGGTTATCCCGTACGGCCATACGACGTCATGCTCGAAGGGGATACGACCGTCACACCGGCGCACCCGGTGCGTTTCGGGCAACCGTCGGTCGACGAGGGTCCGCACATGAGCTACGCGATCCAGTGGTTCTCGTTCGCGCTCATTGCCGTCATCGGTGCGGGCCTCGCGGTCGTTAGATTCAAGTAACTGGAGGACCGCGTGACCGATCAGACTGCCGTCTCCGAGCAAGAAGCCCGCGACGTCGCCGAAGCAGCGCGCGAGACCGAGTGGACGCACCCGAGCTTCGTTCGCGAGCTCTTCCTGGGACGGTTCCGGCTCGATCTCATCCACCCGCACCCGAAAGAAGACCCGGAAGATGCCGTGCGCGCCGCGCCGTTCCTGGCGCGGCTCAAAGAATTTCTGACGCGCGTCGATTCGGACGCGATCGATCGCACCGGCGAGATTCCCGAGGCGCTCGTGCAGGAGCTGCGCGATATGGGCGCGTTCGGGATCAAGATCCCGAAAGAGTATGGTGGGCTCGGGCTCTCGCAGATGACGTATGTGCGGGCCATGGAAATGGTGACGTCGAAAGACGGCTCGCTCACCGCACTGCTCTCGGCCTCGCAGTCGATCGGCGTCCCGCAGCCACTCAAGCTGTTCGGCACCGACGAACAAAAGCGAAAATATTTCCCGCGCCTGGCGAAGGGGGCCATCTCGGCCTTCGCGCTGACCGAGGTCAACGCCGGCTCCGATCCGGCGAACATGACGACGAGCGCCACGCCAGTCGACGGTGGGGCCGCGTTCGTATTGAATGGCGAGAAGCTCTGGTGCACGAACGGCACGCGCGCCGAGTTGTATGTCGTCATGGCGCGCACGCCCGATGTGATGGTTGCCGGAAAACCAAAAAGACAAATTACGGCGTTTATTGTCGAAGCCTCTTGGCCCGGCGTCGAGATCGTGCACCGGCTCCGGTTCATGGGGCTCAAGGCGATCGAGAATGGCCTGATCCGATTTAATAACGTGAGGGTGCCCCGCGAGAATATTCTGTGGGGCGAGGGCAAGGGACTCAAGCTGGCATTGACCACGTTGAATACCGGGAGACTGACCCTTCCAGCCAGCGCGGTCGGCGCCACCAAGGCCATGATCGAGGTCACGCGGCGGTGGTCGAACGAGCGCGTGCAGTGGGGCCAGCCCATCGGCAAGCACGAGGCGGTCGCGCGCAAGCTCTCGCTCATGGCCGCGAACACGTTCGCGATGGAGGCGATCGCCGAGCTCTCGACGGCGCTGTATGAGCGCGGCGGATACGATATCCGCCTCGAGGCGGCGATCGCGAAGATGTACAACACCGAGGCCGGGTGGCGGATTGTCGACGACGCGCTGCAGATCCGCGGCGGGCGGGGATATGAGACCGCGGACTCGCTCAAGAGTCGCGGCGAGCCGCCGATCGCCGTTGAGCGGGCCATGCGCGATTTTCGGATCAACCTGATCTTCGAGGGCTCGTCGGAGATCATGCGATTGTTCATCGCGCGCGAGGCCGTCGATCATCACTTCAAGACGGCGTTTGCGCTGATCGACCCGAAATCATCGGCGAAAGCGCGTTGGGCAGCCGTGGGACGCATCGCCAAGTTTTATCCCGCGTGGTATGCGTCGCGCTGGTTCG
>Ga0210387_10004486_pt1 | contig 10706 bp, 12 predicted proteins | sample IncBWC7OmetaG_FD_160108 | JGI IMG/M metagenome (GOLD analysis project Ga0210387, IMG submission 160108) | Forest soil microbial communities from Barre Woods Harvard Forest LTER site, Petersham, Massachusetts, United States - Inc-BW-C-7-O ... | reverse complement strand
CATTCGTGAATATGACCGCTCGACCGGCAGCCTGGTGCGTGTATTTGCCCCTCCATCCGTGGTCGGCTTCCATCAACCCCGAGGCTTACGGTTCGGTCCCGACGGGCATTTGTATTGCGTTGCGCGCGACCACGTTATGACATTCGACTTTGGCGATGGACGCTTCCTTGATTCCGTGGTGCACATGCCACGGCTCAATGGCCAGGCCATCGTCTTCTTTCCACGCCTCGGGGACTAAATTCGCCAGTCCTCGCCACGAACGACTCGAAATCAGATCGGTGCGACGGTGTCTGAACTTTTCACCCGATTGCGCGCCACCTGTGAACGGCCTGTCGCCCTCGTCGTCTGCGGGGTCGCCTTCCTTGTAACTGGCAGCGCACATGCAACGGACGAACCTCGAGCCGCTGTCAGGCTGATCCGGTCGTCCGCCACCCAACAGACCAGCATAGACCTTCGCCGGATCAGGGTAAAAGTCAATCATGCGCCGATTCTCACCGACCGTAGGCAATCCCCAACAGTCGATACCTACCCTCGCACATCCGTGTCGGCACGCGTTGCCCCGTTCGAACAGGCACGATCGCGCACCGCAAGCCCCGGCTTCCTGAAGGTGCTCGGCTTATACCTCGTCGCCGGTCTGATGCTAGGCGTGCTGCCTGCATCGTTTCCAGTGGCTTTGATCCTGTCGGCTGTCGTCGTCAAGAACAGCACCCCCACCACAGGGCGCCGCGCTTTAACGCTCGCGTTGTGCTATGTCGCGGGTACGGTGGTTGCCTATACAAGCCTCGGTCTCGCCGTGGTGTCCAACGAACGTACCTCCGGACTTCTCGGGCATCCGCGATGGCTCATTCTTTTTGCCGTGATGCTCGTAGTTTTCGCGATCCGGCTATTGGCGGGTGACCTCGTGCACCTTCCTGCGCGATGGCAACGCACACTAGCAAGCGCTCCTTCCCAGGTACGCAAGGCAGGCGACTATCTGGTTGTCGCTGGAATCGGCACGCTATCGGCGCTCGCAGTTGGTGCCGACACAACGACTCGTCTCATATCCGACCTCGCTTTCCGAGCACCCGCGGATGGCGGGATCGCGGTGATGCTGGCACTGTTGGCGATGAGTGTTGGGCTGGGGATGCCTCTCCTCGCGATCGGAAGTGGTATCGGGAGACTCCTGCGGCGAACCTCTGCGTGGAAAGACGGCGTAAAGGTCTTCTTCGCAATTGAGTTGCTTGCCACGGCCCTCCTGACTATTTGGCCCTCTCTGGACAGCGAGCTACGGCTCGTCATGGGCTCGTCGTGGCTACTCGTCGTCATCTCCGAGCTAGGTTTGTTCTCCTGTCGTGGCAGACCCGGAACAATCTGGCGCAAACCGGGCCGAGGCCTTGCCGCCGCAGTGGCGATCTGGACAACAGTACTGCTTGCCGGTCCCGTCACCAGTCCGGTGGATATGCAGGACCTGTTGCAACATCTCGGAACCGAGGCTCGAACGCCAGCCAGGTCGATCAACAGTCGTCTCGCGAATGCTTCGACACCGGCCCCCGTTACTGTCTTCACTCCTCGATAATTGAGAATTTGGCCAACCAGGCCGGGCATGATTCTCGCCCCCAGTCGCACTCATGATCCGGGGGGGGGGGGTTGTCACCGGGCCTGGTGGGTGGCTGGTGATCGCTAATCGGGACTTGGCCAGGATCTCTTGAGGCCGTCCGTAACGTGGATGCCGAGACTAGCCACTGATGTTGCGGGCCAAACCATTCAACCTGCAAAGCCTTCGATGCAAGAGAACCAAAAACATAGCTCTGTCGATGTGTCCATCGGCGTCGACGTCGGCAAGGGCCACCATCATGCCATCGCCCTCGATCGGACCAGAAAGCGTCTGTACGACAAGGCACTGCCCACCGATGATGTCAAGGTGCGAGCAGCCCGCCACCATCGGCGCACTGCCCGTGGCAGTTGCCCGCGACGAAGGCGTCCTGGTTGCCTATCTGCCGGGTCTGGCCATGCGCCGTATTGCCGATCTGAATAACGGCGAGGCCAAGACCGACGCCCGCGATGCCGCCATCATTGCTGAAGCCGCCCGCTCGATGCCGCACACGCTGCGCTCGCTTCGACTGGCTGACGAACCCGCTCGCCGAACTCACCATCTTGTGCGGTTTCGACGATGATCTCGCCGCACAGATCACACAGACCAGCAACCGCATTCGCGGCCTGTTTACCCAGATCCATCCCGCACTGGAACGGGTTCTGGGGCCGCGCCTCGACCATCCGGCTGTGCTCGATCTGCTTGAGCGATACCCGTCGCCCGCCGAGCTTGCCGCGACCAGCGAGAAAACACTCGCCAACCGCCTCACCAAACTAGCACCGCGCATGGGCAAAAGCCTCGCGGCCGAAATCGTTCAGGCACTCAGCGAACAGGCAGTCGTCGTACCCGGCACTCAGGCCGCAACCATCGTCATGCCGCGTCTGGCCCAGCAGCTCGCTTCCTTGCGCAAGCAACGTGACGAGGTTGCCAGCGAAGTTGAAGGCCTGGTACATGCGCACCCTCTTTGGCCGGTCCTGACCAGCATGCCGGAAGTCGGCGTCAGGACCGCCGCCAGACTCCTCACTGAAGTCGCTCACAAAGCCTTCGCTTCAGCCGCGCGTCTCGCCGCCGACGCCGGCCTCGCCCCGGTCATCCGGCGCTCGGGCTCTTCTATCCGTGGCGAAGACCCATCCAAGCGGGGCAACAAGATGCTTAAGCGAACGCTCTTCCTCTCTGCCTTTGCCGCCCTGCGAGACCCGATCTCGAGCGACTATTACGCCCGCAAGGTCCAGCAAGGCAAGCGCCACAATCAGGCGCTCATCGCCCTTGCCAGACGGCGCTGCGACGTGCTGTTCGCGATGCTGCGCGACGGCACCCTCTGCCAGCCGAAATCCGCCCCTAACGCTTGACGAAACACACAGGGGGCCCCCCGACCGTTCCGCAATTCGCTCGTGTGAAAATACTTGGAAGGTTGTAGAAGCGGCTTTTCGCTGACAGGAGATAAACCGGTCAGTCCTCTACCGGTGTCTCGCCGTCCATGGCCATCGACAAGATCCAGTTTTTGAACGTAAGCAATTGTGGCAGGGGCGCGGATTGCGACGGAAGGATCAGAAAGTAGCTCAACCCGGTCTTAAGGGGACGCTCAACGGCGATCTGCACCGCACCGCTACGCAGCTCGTCCTCGACGAGGAAGCTGGGAACCAGGCCGACGCCGATACCGGACGATACCGCCTCAATAAGGTGAGAAGTCAATTCAAATTGTGGCCCGAGGTTCATCACCTCGGAGTCGAGCCCCTGAGCTTCGAACCATCGCCCCCAGACATCCGGTCGCGTGGCGACGCGTAAGAGCAGATGCCGCGATATGTCCGCCGGCTCATTCACCGGCGTAGCAACCGCGAGTGCCGGGCTGATGATCGGCAGGAGCGTTTCGTCGCGCAGGCGATACGAAGCCAGACCCGGCCATGCGCCATCGCCAACGCCGATCGCGGCGTCCATACCTTCTGCTGTCAGATCGAACTGGCCGATTCTGGAATGAAGATTGATCAGGATACCGCCGTGTTTGGCGTAGAAATCACTTAAGCGGGGAAGCAGCCATTTGCCTGCGAACGTGGGAAGTGCTGCGAGATCTATTGTGCCGCGCCCTGTTGCCGAAGCAATCGCGTGAAGCGACGCACTCCTCACCCTCTGCAACGCAGCACTAATCTCCCGATGATAGGCAGAGCCGATTGCTGTCGGGAGTAGTTTGCGATTGATACGCCGGAACAACGGGACTCCTAGCAATTCCTCCAGTGCCTGAACCTGGCGGCTTACGGCGCTCTGAGTCAGCGCCAACTCGGCCGCTGCGCGGGTAAAACTCAAGTTCCGCGCTGTCGCGTCGAACGCTATGAGCACCGACATGGATGGTGTCAGGCGGCGTGGGTTCATCCATAGTCCTCAAGCACTTGACTCGCGTAACGGCGAGCGTCCTCATCCAGTCGAGCTCTCCTCGGCTTTGTGATGTCAATGATGGACGTTCACTATTGCGTTGAATAGACGGCACGTCTCATAACAGTTATTCCGACGAAGCATAACCGCTCGCAGCGCGCCAGCCTACGTTTGCTCGATGAACTCAAAAAAGGGCGACGGAGTCAACAACCCCGCCGCCCTTCGTCCCTACCAATTCAATCAAGCCACGGCATCTTCAACCACCGACTTGTAGTCGGTATAACCGCGCGCGTCACCACCGTAAAACGTTGTGCGATCGTATTGATTGAGCGGCGCACCTCTACGCAGCCGTTCCGGCAAATCGGGATTAGAGATGAACATCCGACCGAAAGCAACAAGATCCGCGTGGCCATCGACAATAATCTGCTCGGCATTCTCATGCGTGAAGCCACCTGCGGCGATGATCGTGCCTTTGTAGATCCGGTGAATGTCCTTCGACGTAACATCAGAATTGCTCGTCTCCTGCTCCACGATGCCCCGAATGCGAGGCTCAATCACATGCAGGTAGGCGAGATCATACTGATTTAGCCGCTCCGCCACGTAACCGAACGTCGCATGCGGGTTACTATCGGACATCGTGCCGTACGTACCGCTCGGCGAAAGACGGATGGCCACGAGGCCCGGACCCCAGACGGAAACGACCGCATCGAGCGTATCGAAGAGGAAGCGAGCGCGATTTTCGATCGGACCGCCGTACACGTCGTCGCGGTGGTTCGTCCCATCTAGCAGAAATTGTTCAAACAGGTAACCATTCGCGGCGTGAAGCTCAACACCGTCAAATCCAGCCTGCTTCGCAAGCACAGCACCGCGACGGAATTGCTCGACAATGCCTGGAATCTCATTCGCTTCGAGCGCGCGGGGAACGGGCAATTCCGCCTCGGCGATCTGGCCGTTCTCGTCGCGAATTGCGGCGTGCTCGAGCGAACGCAATGCGGACGGCGCAACGGGCGTGACGCCGTCGGTATTGGCCGGATGCGCCTGACGTCCCGCATGCCACATTTGCAGGAATATACGAGCACCCTTGGCATGGACGGCGTCGATCACCCGCTTCCAGCCCTTAACCTGCTCCTCAGTATAAATTCCGGGCGCATCAACGTAAGCAATGCCTAGCTGGGATACAGCCGTTGCGTCGGTGATGAGCAGTCCGCCGTCCGTCGCCCGTTGCGTGTAGTACTCGACCATGAGATCACCCGGGACATTGCCCGGCTCAGTTCGCATTCTGGTGAGCGGCGCGAGCACCACACGGTGTTGCAATTCGAAATGTGCAACTTTGGTACGACTGAAAAGCTTGCTCACGATGTCATCCTCAAAAGGAGTATTGGGTGACGACATAATGGCGGCCAACGCGACTACGCAGTAGAGGCCACTGAGCAATAGTTATAATTCCGCAACGGAATAGGGAACTCAGCGACTGGACGCAAATCCGACAAGGACAGAACGTTTGAGGTTGAGCCAAAGAGCTGACGGCGAACGGCGAACTGTAGGGACTTATCGAAGCGCGCGTCGCTGGACTCTCGCTTCAATTTTCCCACGGTACACTGCTCACAGATTTTCGTAGACGAACGCCATGTTGGCGATTCGTCGACTCGCTCTATCACCGCTCTGACGCATCAGCACGCGAATAGCCATCTCTCCAGTACACACCGTCTGCCCGTATCGTCGTTCGATCGAGGATACGATGCTGATCCATCGCGATCGGCGTAGCACGATGGGCAACCCTAAAGTTGTCAGCGATAACGACATCGCCTTCGAGCCAGTGATGCACGCAAGAAGCACCTGTGCGAGAAAGGTGATCGTTCAGATCGTGCCGCAATGCCATGAACTCTTCGTTCGTATAGCCAACGATGCCGCGAGTAAGGCCGACATTGAAGTACAGCGACGGGTCGCGGGTGACGGGATGACGGATGACGAGCGGGTGTTCCACTCCGTTTCCATGGAGAGTGATGAGGCCATTGATTGAGGCCTTCCGATCGTCTGGAAGGGTCCTGTACGCTTCCCGCAGATCTGTAAATAGCGTCTCGCCGCCATCGGCCGGTCGTGCAACCAGATACCAGATCGAAATAGGCGTCGCCTGTGCGCGGAACGAGCCGTCGGAATGCCAGTAGCGGCCAACGTTTGTGTGGCCATTGGAGGGACGGCTAGCCACTCGGAAAATTTGAGGAAAATCAGTTAACTGACCGTCGCCGGGGGGAAACGTCTCAAGCGCTCCAAAGACCTCTGACATCCTGACCTGATCGGCGGGCGAGAGATTCTGATTCCGGATGGCCAGCAAGCCATGCTCGAGGAGTGCCGTGCGCAAGAGATCCATATCCCTTTGCGTCAACGAGGCCAGATCGACCTCTTCGACCCGCGCGCCAAAGCTCGTATTCGTGCCGCTGATCTTCATAGTTTCCTACAATTGTGGCAGCCGTACCCGATCCCTCCCGCTGGAAGTCCGCCTTAGGTGCCTCGACGCGTCCAGTCAAAGAGGCGACGCACATTCGCACGAGCGGTTCGCTTGTGAGAGACGCTACCGGCTGATGTGGTGCTGGGAACGTCCGACACCGACCATTCCCCGTTTTCGTTCATGCAGATCAGGCCGCCGCGCCCGCGTCGACCGGCTTCGTCCATTCGTTGCCCTTCATGAATGGATCGTATTTAGTATGAACGATGTGATTCGTGTAGTTGCTCATGACACACATCGCGTTGTCATAGCAGTCGCCCGCCGTGCCCATCGACGGCCGTACACCCGCTTCGCGACAGCGCCGGCCGAAGGAAATGGGAGTGTATTGACACCCCTGATCCGAATGGTGGATCACCCGATTACCGTCCATAGCGCTCCGGGCCGTTACCCCGTCCGGCTATCTTGTCAACGCAAAGAGTTGCGCTTTGACTAGTTTCCTTGAAGCGATTCTCGTCCCAGTCCTTTACCGTGGCATTGGGAAACGGTGGCACGACGTCTTGACTCTGACGGCCACGGATTGTCATGCTGTGCGGTTGCGGCGGTGCACCGGCCTGGCAGGGGAATTATGCGATTTTCGCCCGATCCAGTCACAAGCCCCGGTGCTGCGGCTAGCTGCCCGGCCGCGTCTTTGCGGCGGGCCATCCACCGGAAAAGTCGACTATGGCGCCCGTTAGAAATCGAGATCCCGTCGACGCGAGGTAGCGGATAAGGTCGCCGATTTCGTCCGGTCGCCCCAATCGTCCCAAGGGAACCTCTGATTTAATGTAGTCTCTGCCAGCTTCGGTATCAACGAATACTGCTCGAGGGTAATAGGCTTCGCTATAAAGAAAATTGGGCGCCACCGCATTTACTGCAATGTGCAACGGCGCCAGCTCAACCGCGAACGATCGTACGAGTGCGTTCGCTGCCGCTCTCGCGGCATCTGGTATCGCACCGCCGTACATGGGGAGGCGCGATCGACATGATGTGATCATGACGATATTGCCTCCGCCTTGCCTCTGGAAGTAAGGGGTAGCGGCTTTCACGACGCCAAACGGCCCAATAACGAGCTTTTCAAGGGTTTGTCTCAGGTCGTCAAGCGATGCTTCTGGCGAGGGACTATGTATCGCGGGAAAATGGTCGTTGCTGACTATCGCGTCGATACTACCAGCAGTGTCCCAAGCTGCGCTGACGAGCTCGTCTGGTGTTCCCGCGCGAATCAACTCCGCGCTGCGGTGTCCAGACGAAAAACTTGCCCACGCTTCTTTGTCCTCAAACGTGTCATCGTGGACAAGGACCCGAAAGTTGGCCTCTGCGAGCGCGTTCACTGCGGGCGGTCCGGCATAGTCGGAGGCATTCGTTACCAGCGCGACTTTACGACTCTCTTCCATGGTGGACTCCAAAGCAAGTGAGAGACGAGGTTAAACGTCTCGGAGGCCGGCAATAGACTTAGGCGCGCTCCTTTATCAGGGCGGGTTCCGCCGGCTGTTTGGAACGCGCAGTTGCTAGCCCCAATGCTGTCGCGCAGTTAGGCAGCACAGCCGCGACGAATCCCACGACCTGCAGGCCACCAAGTCTATAACTGTGCCACCGATGATAGCGCCCAGCTCAATTCCCGTGTTGACGAAAGACACATTGAGCGACGCAGCAATTCCTCGCGGCCCGCTTGCGCCGCCTTGACGACCCGTACGTGGGTCGCTAGGAAGGAGGTCGCGTGAGCGGCTCTCAACAGTGCAAGAGCCAAGATAACGCTGACCGGGTTCAGCATAGACGGTCCCGAAATTTCCATCGCGATGGCCACGATTGGCACTAAAACGAAAGACGTCTCAACCGGGCTACGATCCAGGAATCGACCCGCAATGGAATTCCCTGCGGCCCCGGATCGCAGAAATCCATCAGGATCCAGCCAATCGAAGTCTTTTTACATAGATAGCATGACCAGTAAATCGATTTTGTAGTTGTTGTACTGCAGCTTCGTTCATGCCGCAACACGCTCATCGAGAGAGCTGCTCCAGACGCTAACCGGGTGAGGCAAGACGGTAGTAACGTGTTTGTCGGCTACGGCTTTGGTTATGTTCACCGGTATCTTGAGCGGAGAGACTATTTCCGGTGAAGCATGGGGCGTCCCGTGCTGGGCATCGCCATCGGCGGACTTGCACCTGTGTCCCGAATTCCGGCGCCGAGAAAGAGCGTCCTGACGCTTCACATCTGGTGTGACCATCAACGGGAGAAGCAAAGTCCTGACGCTTTGGAAGCGTCAGGAAATACAAAGCGGCAATGTCGCGGGCGGAAAACTCAGTCTTTCCAGCCTTGCTGTGGGCGAGGCCGGGCCAGCGGCCAGGTGAGCACCGCGGAGCCGGCGATCGATCCCATCCAAGCAATTCTGGACGCCGGGTTTTGAATGGGCTAACTCGGACAACCGGTCGCGCCAAAAGCGCTCCACGCCTGCCAGCGTTACGAATGCCCGATCGCGTGGGACGCGAGTCCAATCTTCATCCGACAAGGGAATATGAATCAAACCGACCTCACTTTTTGACGATGCAACGGGACACCAACTCGCCGCATACGAACGATCGGCCGTCGCCCATGTCACACGTGTTGACGCGCGCTGCGCGACCACTCGCCCGTACCGCTCAGTTGTCTATGTCGTCTCCCATGCCCAGCCGGAATGACAGTTATGCAGTCGTGCGGCCTTCTCCGCCGGTTTGCATTAGCGGACTATCCATACCACGCAATGTGCGTTAAACCCCACGAGGAAGGAGATCGTCATGTCACTTCAAGCCAGGCTCGATGCATTCAAAGCCGATTTCAAAGGCGGAAAGGCGCCCTACTTTGCACCGCCGGAAATCCATCCGATCATGGAACGCGCGACGGCCGAACTCATCGCATCCGGTCAGGCGGCACGCGCCCTCAAAGCGGGCGACGTCGCGCCAGAATTTACCCTCAACGACCCGGGTGGCAATCCGGTGTCGTCTGTCGACCTGCTGAAGCAGGGGCCGCTCGTGATCAGCTTCTATCGTGGCGTGTGGTGCCCGTATTGCAATCTGGAACTGCTGGCGCTTGAAGAAGCGCTGCCATCGTTCAAGGCCGAAGGTGCAAGTCTGGTTGCGATCTCCCCGCAGAATGCCGTGAACAGTCGTAAATCGGTCCGCACCAACAAGCTCAACTTCCCGATCCTGAGCGACACGCACAATGATGTGGCTGCTGCATTCGGCATCCGCTTTGCTTTGCCTGACTATCTGGTGGATCTGTACAAGAACCTCAAAAACGATCTGCCGGCGTTCAACGGAGACGGCAGTTGGACGTTGCCGATGCCGGCGCGCTACGTGGTCGGGCAAGACGGAACGATCCTGTACTCGGAAGTCAACCCGGACTATACGCGCCGTCCTGATCCGCAGGACATGCTGCCGGTTCTCCGCAAGAAGGTCGCTTCGGCGTCTTGATTCGGTCCTGCTTCGTTCCCAGCCGTGAACCGTCGGGAACGATTGGACAGGCAAGCCGGTACATCATCATCGAGGCAATATGAAATCACGTACTTTTCTCGTCACCGGCGCCAGCAAAGGCATCGGCCAGGCCGTTGCACAGCGGCTGAACGCAGACGGGCACAAGGTTGTGGGACTGGCACGTCAGGCGCACGATTCTGACTTCCCCGGAACGCTCGTGTCCGTCGACCTGGCCGACCGCGCGAAAACGCAGGCCACGCTCGACAAGCTCGTGGCCGAATACCAATTCGACGGCCTGGTCAACAACGTGGGCCTCGTCAATCCGCAGCGGCTGGGCGGCATCGACCTGGACGCACTTGACTCCGTCATGTCGCTCAATCTGCATCCCGCGGTACAGGCGGCGCAGGCACTCCTGCCGAATATGCGCGCCCAAGGCTGGGGGCGAATCGTCAACATCACGAGCCTCACGATCCTGGGTATCGCGGAACGTACGGCTTACGCGGCCGCCAAGTCCGCTTTGGTGAGCTTTTCACGTTCCTGGGCACTCGAGCTGGCCACCACCGGCATCACGGTCAATTCCGTGGCCCCTGGCCCTACGGAAACCGAACTCTTCAGAGCCAACAACGCGTCAGGAAGCGAAGGAGAGCGGCGCTATCTCGCTGCCGTACCTATGAAACGCTTCGGCAAGCCGGCCGAGATCGCTGCAGCCATCACGTTCCTGTTGTCCGACGATGCGGCTTTCATCACGGGTCAAACGTTGTTTGTCGATGGCGGCGCCTCGATCGGGAAGGCGTCAATCTGAGGAGCGAATATCTCCTCCACCCAGGCGACGAAGGCGCGCGCCTTT
>Ga0210387_10004485_pt1 | contig 10706 bp, 8 predicted proteins | sample IncBWC7OmetaG_FD_160108 | JGI IMG/M metagenome (GOLD analysis project Ga0210387, IMG submission 160108) | Forest soil microbial communities from Barre Woods Harvard Forest LTER site, Petersham, Massachusetts, United States - Inc-BW-C-7-O ... | reverse complement strand
CTGTGTCAATCTCCAGAACTCTTCCCACGGAAAAGCAAGAGAAACAGCAAAAAGCTCTTCTGGTGCGAAAGCGCAAGGCATGGAGCGACCTTCTCAAGGAGCTCAAACGAGGCGGTTTTGCGGTCAACATCAAGCCAGATGTCCTTCGTCAACAAATGGACACGCGATACATCAGAGAGCAACCCATAATACTTTCTGTCGCCAAACCGTCCATGTCGATTGAAAAGAGTGAAAATTACTTTAATCGGCTTCATGGTTCCCTTCCAGAGCTACGGTCATCGCTCTCTGACCACCATGCTGATTTGACAACTCGTGAACTGCAGAGGGGTCTCACCCTGCTAGAGTCTGGTTTCACAATGGCACTGGATTCAAGATCTCGGTATGGATTTTCGTTACCCATTCATTCTGCGTCAATACCCATGATTATTATTTTCAGCTTGGCGCAAGCCTTCATTAGCTACGACAAACTGGAGCAAATGTCGCGTCGTTTGAAGATGTTGGCGTCGGCTTCAAAAATCGTACTCTCTGGCTGCAAGCTTACAGAGCATATATCACACATCAATGACACAATGTGTAGGCTTGCAGGCGCTCTCGATGAAATATCGCATGGGCTAGACACATTCAATGAGCTTCACCCTGAGCCAGTGATTCCTGCATCCTTCGTGGATCAGTCGAAGGCTCTTACCGCCTCAACGAAGGTCCTCCGCGATCGTTTAGCTGTGGTATTTAACAACGTGAAACTCACTGCTTTGTCTTTCTTGTTAGAAAGTAAGTTCTCCTGAGCTACATTACCGCGAGGTAGTGCTCAATTCTCACCTTTCATACTTTAGACGAACATCTTCTGGTGCTAGAGGTCTTTGAGCACCTTGCTCAAACAACACGCACTCTCCATCAGTGGTCAGATGAGCAGCCACGCCTGAGACATATTTTCCGCCCTGTTCGACTGTGGCTCGACCCCCCAGAGGCCCCCTCTCTGTTCTCTTCGAACATGGGACCCACATCTATTGACGGTAACACTGATCTGGTCATCGATGCACTCTTGGTCAGCGTACAAACCATGCTGCTGAAATGCACAGACTCGACTGACGTGGAGCCAGAGAATGAAAGAGATCATTACATCCGCGATGACTATCACACTGTTCGTAATTTCACTCAACTCCTGAACATCGACGGGGTTCTCGAACATCTGGAGGGCGCTCTGCAGCTGCTTGCATCTCATGAATACGGCCTACAGAGGAGCGTGCGACGGTTCTTGCCCTTCCTTGACGTTTATTTAAATCTTGTGGAAGATCAACTTGCCATTCACACTCAGTGGACTGGGGCTCTTTTTAAACTTATCTTCGTATTGTGTTCCGTCATGCATACCATCGCCAAACAAGGCTTCTGTAAACCACCTGGTATCGATGAGTCAGGGGCTGGTGGAGATGCATCTGAGGCAGTCGGAGGTGTGGGATTAGGTGAAGGGTCTGGGACTGAAAATGTGAGCAAAGATATTGAGGACGAGAGCCAGGTTGAAGGGCTACAGGGGGACGATGCTGAGGGCAACGACCCGAAAGAGAAGAATGGTGATGACGATGCTATAGAGATGAGTGAGGATTTTGGCGGTAACATGGAGGACCTCCCGGACTCTACATCCCAAGATGAAAACAACTCGGAACAGGAGAGCCAAGCGGATCCAGAAGAGCAGCTTGGAAATTTGGACACATCGGATCCTTCTGCTGTTGACGAGAAGTTGTGGGGCGATGAGCAAGGCCCGCAAGACATCAGTGAAAAGGACGAGAAAACCAACCAAGATCACTCGGAAGAGAAGGGTGGCCACTCGGATGTCGTGGCCAAGGAGGGGAACCAACCTCAAGCGAAACAGATGTCGGGCGACAAAGAGGACAATGAAGAAATGCCTTCCAATGTCGAGGACGAATCGACGCCAGAAGGTGATGCTGACAATGATCATGGAGAGGAACATCCTGACGCGAGTGGCGCCCCCATGGATGACTACGTCCCGGACGCGAACACTTTGGATCTGCCTGATGATATGGATTTAGGACTTGGGGAAGAGATGCCTGAGGACGTGAATGCAGAATCCGACGATGACCCAATGGAAGGTGACGTACCAGAGCCTGTCTCCGACAACTTAAACGACGAACGAGGCAGCGAAGCGCCACCCGAACGGCCACAAGAAGTAATGGACGAGAGTCAAGAAACCGAAGATCCTGGACGAGCACAGGAAATGGAAGAACAAGACGGTGACCGGGAAGATCCTTCTGAGGAGCACGCCGTAGCCCAGCCCGACGTCTCTGCAGGTGAAGGCGATACTGCCTCAAATGAACCTCATAATCCGGATGGCGGAGAACGCGCGACCGCAGGAGAAGCAGGCGGCTCTGAAGGAATGATGGGCCAGGTTGGTGAAGCTCAGGAAAAGGCGAATGATCAGAATGGGTATGGCTTCGAATTGATCATCTAGATGGAATAATCTGACGGGTTTGTAGGCTTCCGGAAAACAGTCAGCCTCAGCTCGAATCTCAACCCGCTGATTCTCAGACCGCTGGATCAGCCACGGCAGGATCTCAGCAAGGTCAAGTTTTGTCACAACCCGACCGTCAATTATCAAGTAATCCGCTCCGCAGTTTAGGAGATGCGCTGAAAGAGATACAACACCGCTCCAAAGAGATCCTAGATGGGGATCAAAAGGATATGATCCGGGAAAATCTTAACGACACCGCTGAATCAACACACGTTGAATATCTCCCTCATGAAGACACTGACCACGACATGCAAGCACTGGGGCCTGCGGGCGACGAGCAGGTTGCCAAGCTGAAGGAGCTTAACCTTATCGATGAGGATAATCAAGACAACGAGGTGGGAGCTCCAATGGATGTGGATCTTCCTCTGGAATCGGAGCAGCACGATCAGCCTTCTCAGAACCATTCTCGCCATGCGAAGTCTACTGCACTCGACGTGCAGGACGCTCTTGAAGGTGCAATCAGCGCAATTGCTCGTCCTTCCTCAGATCATCTTGCCCTTTTACCCGATGTTTCTGGACCCAAAGCTGATGTTGAGATGCAAGATGTCGATTATGGCAATGTCGAAGCGGAACTAAGGCGCTGGCAAGCGATGGGTCTGCCTGATGAGGGGGCCGAGCACATATGGCGAATCTACGAGTCCTTGACGCATGATCTTGCCTACGCTTTATGCGAGCAACTGCGACTCATTCTCGAACCTACTCTTGCTACCCGTCTGAAGGGCGACTATCGAACCGGTAAAAGACTCAACATGAAGAAGGTCATTCCTTACATTGCAAGTGACTACACCAAGGACAAGATTTGGTTGCGGCGAACGAGGCCCAGCCAACGTGAGTATCAAGTACTCATTGCCCTTGACGATTCTCGGTCTATGGCCGAGTCCCATTCCGTCCACTTGGCGTACCAAACCCTCGCACTTGTCTCTAAAGCGCTCAGTCGACTCGAAGCGGGCGACATAGCGATTGCCAAGTTTGGCGAAGCAGTGGATATACTCCATGGCTTCGAAGAAGGTCCATTTACCGATCAGGCGGGTACAAAGGTCATGAATGCTTTCCGGTTCAACCAGAAGGCTACCAATGTGCTGTCTCTTGTGGACACTAGTTTGAAAGCCCTCGAGATTGCCAGAGAGCGTCGCTCCATGGGCTCTGCATCTGCCTCGGATTTGTGGCAGTTGGAGATCATCATTTCCGACGGCATGTGCCAGGACCATGACCTGCTCCGTACGGTTCTGAGAAAGGCTGAGGAGCAGAGGGTTATGATTGTTTTTATCATCATCGACTCTCTTCATTCTGTTGCAGCGAGTTCTGCAGTGGGAACATCCCTTGCAGGGCAACACCGATCTGCGCAAAGCTCAATCCTTTCAATGGAAAAGGCGGAGTTCAAGAATGTCAACGGCCGAATGGAGTTGCAATTAGAACGATATTTAGATTCGTTTCCCTTCGAATACTACGTCGTCCTAAGGAATGTGGAGGCGTTGCCGGAAGTATTATCGACTACTCTTAAGCAGTTTTTCGAGCGCGTTTCAGAGGAATAAATGTACATAGCATATATATCACTATTATTTCAATTCAGCATACCAGCAACATACTATACTACAATTGTTACTAACTGCGCCAGCAGTGCTGACGTAAGCAGAAGAGCGTCACGGTTACAGACGGTTACTAGGCTGAGATGAGGTACCGTGACCGTGACGAACCTCTGTACAAAATCCGCCCTCACTGTACCGTCATGTCTTCCTCGATCTCACTTTCCCACATAAATGTAAAATCACCCTACGAGTCTGAACATGTGGCAGCCGAGGAACTGAAAGGTCTCCTCTCCGGTTCAGAAGATTTCGACGAGCAATTCGAAACAAGATCCTCTCACAGTGATTGGTCGCGGAATAAAATCATCGGAACTGCCTCTATCTTCATTCTGTTGTTGATTTGTGGCACCTTTGCTCGTTCGTTCCTCCTAATCAATTCTCCAACACACCCAAACTTGTACTTCCATGGCAATGATCTGCGCACAAATGGCACTCACGACTTCAAGAGGACAGTTCTGATTGTCTCTATAGACGGATTGCGGTGATTAGGCATACCTCAAACTTAGCATCAGACAACGAAAATTGATTCCGTCACGATAGGGCAGATTACCTGGACCGAGGACTCACGCCCCATCTGCTCGATATTAGCAAACAAGGTCTACGGGCTAAATCTATGGTCCCGATATTTCCTGTAAGTGTTGGATAGTTAGCATCGCTAACGAACCTGACCATAAGTGATCGTCAGACGCTAACATTTCCGTGAGTCAACATCACTGGTTCCTCTGAACTTGTCAATAATCCAAGCCGCGCACTAAATGCAGAAATCATTGGGCTCTTATGTGAGTATGATTTCCTTCAAAAGTACGCGTCAATAACCTAGAATACAGGACGGGTCTCTACGCAGAGTCACATGGCATTGTCGCTAATGTATGTTCAGCCTTGATCAAAGCGTGATGGCCTCCAGCTGACCCTGGGTTTATTCACAGAACTTTTGGGATCCGGCGACAAAATCAGAGTTCCACTACAACAAGGAAAAATCTTGCTGGAATTCTTCATGGTGGTTCGGAGAGCCAGTTCGTCGGTTCCTCCCCTCACCTTTCCTCCGGAATGAAAAATCAATTTACCTTGTGTTTTAGATGTGGGAAACCGCTGGTAAAGCTGGAATCATGACCGCGAACCTGATGTGGTCAGTTTAAGGGTCCTGTTATTTAACCTATACTCATGGTTATAACCCACAGGCCCGGCCCTCCTAAGACAAGTTCTGGAGCTACTGCGACATACTTTGTACCATGGAAAGTAAGGTCCATCGAGTTTTCTGCCCTGGTGCTCGAGTTCTAACCTTGGCACGTCTGCAAATCTAGAACAAGGTCCCCCTGAAAGAGAAACTTGATCAAATCATCGACTGGATTGATCTCCCTCTCGAAGAGAGACCTCAACTGATCATGGGTGCGTCCCTTGCATTCCAGTTTGATGTGCAGCCATCTAATTCGACATGATTTAGCATACGAACCTTCACTTGACCAAGCTGGTCACCTAACTGGACCAATGTCCACTCTTGTCAATGTCAGTATTCACATCGACGGCTTATAGCTGTAATGGAAAAGAAGCTAACGGTCTATTTAGAAAACACTCGGTGAAGTGGATGTCTTCGCGAAGGATCTTCACACATCACTCAAAGCACGAAACCTCACCGACATCGTCGACATAGTCTTCGTCAGCGACCATGGCATGACAGATACCAGCCACCCCGAATTGGTATACATGGACGACATCCTTGGCTCAGACGGTCTTGCCATGATCGAGCATGAAGACGGTTGGCCGTCCATGGGCCTAAGATTCTATCCGCAGACAAACATCTCGCATTACCTTGACTTACTGCTAAAGGCGTCAGATGCCAACCCGGAGAAATTTAATGTTTACACACATGAGACCATGCCGGAGCGTTATCACTTTTCCCATAACGAGCGGATTGCACCTATTTATGTCGTTCCAAATATTGGGTATGCATTAACTACGAAGAAGGAAGGTGATGTTGGGATGAGCAAGGGTGTAGGTACTCTTCTCCTTGTCACTTTCACCGAGCTAATGTCTGTTCTTCAGAACCACGGCTATGACAATGAGGATTTGTCCATGCACGCGATTTTTGTTGCTCACGGGCCCTTCTCCGCCGTCACCAAGGCTCTGCACCCAAGTCGATCGCCAAGTCTATCTGCACGTTTCCTTCACCGCCCAAGTAAGGGCTGGCACTCGACATCAGATGATACATATGTCATGGAGCGCTTCCAAAATGTGCAGGTATACAATCTAGTTCTGAAGCTTCTCGGGATTGAGGACGGGGCGGCGGTTACAAATGGGACGGCAGGATTTTGGGACAAGTACTTCTGATATGGGCTTCTGAGTGCTTGTTATCTACAGACACCTATGCATGTTTGATACGGACTAATTGGAACCACTTATATATGAAAATGTACAGGTTATGTAATATATATAATGTGCTTACAAATTTCGATATCCATTGTACTACCAAACGAAGAGAAGGTAAAGACATGAGTGGAAATAAATGCCACACACGCCATCGTCAACACAGCATGCTCTCTGGCATTCTCAGTGAGTACCAGCATCAAAAACGGTATGATTCCCGCCATCTGGCCCGACTTGTATATGGTCACCCGTTGAGGTGGGTACATATGCTGCCTCTGGGAGACCACTCTCGTCTAGTCCTTCAGCAGCCTCGATGATCTCGTAAAGTCTTGACGCGACCTCTGGGGGAGGTACTCGTCCCCCAAGAATATCCCGAACTGATACAGGTGATCCGTAGAACTCGCGATTGGCATCTTTGCGCTCGATGAGGGCGGTGCCTTCCAGCGATAAACCTGCAAACAGACCTATACCACAGCGATACAGTGTGATTAATATCTATTGCGAGCGGAAAGAGGGAGTAAAGCAGGTATCACATACCCTTCGACTTGGAATATGAGAACATGGGTGCCGGGTGTGCCAAGGACGCTTGCACGCTTCCCCCGGTACCGATCGGACCCGCAGATGCACTGATGTTTCCTCCAATTGTCATATTCCCTCCCATTGAGAATGCCTTGACCGAATCCTCGCTATTCAGCACGATGACGAAATCGGTAATATCGGCACCGATTTGGAGGCCCCACCCAAGTCCACCTGTGGCGATGCATGATGGCGCTGACCAAGAGCCGTCTGGCAGGCGAGCAATGACAACTCCTGAGCCAGCTTTCCCCGAGAAGACGAAACCGGCCTTCAGCACCTGAAATACGGCGAGACCTATCAAGTCCGGAGAACATTACCACTGCACAACGGAATTGACTTTCGACAAAGTACCTCGCGCTCCCTGCAGGACAGCTTTTGGGATGGAATTCAGGGCAGATTCTGGTCGTTCAGGATCGGCTTATATGGTGGAGGGTCAATGGAAGAATTCCGCGACCGTCTGCTGGAAACGCACCAAGGAAACTGTCTAGAATATTGGCCGCCTTCTCCGCTTCTCCTGGTAGGCTAAAACCATGAACAAAGTCTCGTGAACCGCTTGCAACCTTGGTTGAGCTTGCTTGTACGAATGCTGTAGCCTGTAAACCAGCCTTCTGCGCTCCTTTACGAAATCTGTCGAGCATAGACATGACTCTGAAGACGCTGGGGACTACGTCACATGTCACACGACAATCACATATTGATATTCGCAGCACGTGAACTTTTATGACACGCCTCTCATGTATGCTCAGTGTCTGCTACATTTTGTAAAACTACCAACAGTAAATAAATACATAATTCACCGCCATGTATCGTTAATTGTCGAAGTTCCGTTGGCCGGAGTTGTGAACAAGTTGTTCGGATCCGATTCCCATGTCACCGCGCCGTTATTCTTACGAATATACTTGTACTCGAGGTTGGTGCTTGCAGGTACATTGACAGTGACTGTATCATGAATCAGATCAGATATAAAGGAGATATACATGATAATGTGACTTACTGCTCCATGTGGGGTAATGAGCCGACGATAGAATTAGAGCATTGTCGGGCGACCAGCCCTTCAGAGCATCAACAGAGCCAGTGAGGTAGATGTTCTCTGTAATGCAGAATTAGAGCAAGGATTTATCAAATAGCAGTAAAAGCACACCTCCGAACACCGTGGTTGCTTGGACATTGAACGTGATTGAGACTACTGGGCCAGTGTTTACGTTACAAACAGAAGGCACCTTCAATCCCATTGCGCCCCAACTGGCCGGAATCGTCCCCTTCCTGGCATCAAACGCCGTCAATGCAGAAGCATAACTCCATGTCAAGTCAACAGCGCTGAGAGGATGCCCGTCATTTTTACTATACTGCTCTGCCAATGCCCCATTCGATGGCGTGTATTTCGCATTCATGACTAGGAAACCGTCGGCAAAGGTCTTGATCGCGGTGGTGAGGGTAGTAAAAGTGGACGACGAGGACGCGTAGGTTCCTGGTGTGACGGAGGGAGAGAATTGTCTGAAGAACGCAAGGGAGGTACTGGTGACTTGTAATGAGCCCTGGGCGGACCACACGATGAGGGCGTCGTAGAGCTGTTCAGCGACGGCGGCTGTGGTGAGATACCATGGCTATTATAATGAAAGAGTAAGTTCCTGAAGCTCAAAGAAGGGAGTATATGGTACTTACATTTCCACCGAAGTATACGTCTTCTGGATAGCGTCCCGTTGCGACGGCTGCATTCGACGGAATACCACTGTTGATTGGATAAATCGGTCTGAACGAGTCGACGTAGACTTTTAGACTAGCCAAGGCTTTGTCTGAACACGGCTGGAACGTAGCAGCATCGCATCCTGCGGCGGCATCAAATGTCTACCAGGAGCAAGAACGTCAAGAATTGTTATGGCGAAGAGTGAAGAGTCGGTCAACGCACATGAATGGAGGCCAAAGCGCTATTTGCATCTATCCCAGATCGACCACCACCGGTGTTCGAGGTGATGTACGAGCCAGTGGGATTCCAATAGGACTAATCAATGGACATAGAGGGGTTGGGATGTGATGGGTTGTATCGTGTATTTTGACAGCCCACCTGCAAGAAGCACAAAATGTTATCCGCCTGAATGTTATAATCATTGACGACTGATGTTTGACCAATCTTGGTCGCCAATGCAGAGCCTTCACGCAGTGATCGGTGTTGAACTGCAGTTGTAAAGAACGACGACGATGAAACTTCCTCCCAAAGATCGAAACTAGGGTGGAAATGGATTTTCGTGAATGGGACCGCAGGACACTGACAATTGATCCTACCCAGATTGGTTCCAATAATTAGTCACATGGTCGAGGTCGAGCTGGATCACAGGCCACAGGGTATTGGTCACGTATGTGGTATTGGATTGCGCTATTAGCCAGTTTGCATAAGTAATCAAGGCAGTCGCACGCAGGGCGGGCCCATCTGGAAGGGACATCTAAATCTGTACGCTACCTCCAAGCGAAATGTATACAGACCTCGCTGTGGCCTGACAGTCTAGGTGTGAATCAGGAAAACCTTGGGAAATGGAAATAATTACCTGCCCCAAGGACCAATGAAAGCCGTCTCGTCGATGTTAAACTTGGGTTCAGCGAGGCCACCAGTCGACACCGTCCCACTTGGGTTCGAAATTTGCTGTATGTGCGTCTCCGAGTGGACGAAATCATCTATTAGGCTTCTGAGAGATGTGTCCTGACCGAGCGTGTACCTTTCGAATGCAAGTTAGCATTGTGAATTAACTACGACAGAAACTGTGCAGACTGATCGATGATGCTTTTGAAAACAAGAGATGAATCTCTGATCCATGCGTAGAGATAATCGGGGTCAGTTGTACTTGGACTGGCTATAACCACTCCAGCCTGAAATAAAGTGAGACGGTCAGGCAAATCCAAGTGTGTCAAGCGCAGAAACCAGGCTTACCTTCGCACCCGCCGACTTGGATCCATAGGGGCCAATGTTGGCAAGCAGACCGGTCTTAGCGACAGGCGACTCGGTGCTAATGTACGTGTCCACCGTGCCAGACTGAGCAAGGACAGACGCACAAATCCCTAGAGCGGACAATATAGCGAAACGCATCGTACAATTGGTCTGTGGCAGGAGGTCGACACCGGAAGAGTAAAGGAACCATAATGTCTCTTTATACAATGCAATTTCGGGCAACATTTCTTATGGCTCAAGAGGAAAGTAACCCCGAATAGTGAACCAGAAGCTCAAAGAAGATGAGAAGGACCAGGTGTAGTGTGATCGTATATGCGGATTGACCTTAGCACCCAAGTTTTCAGATGCTGATGCTGGACTTAAAGTCTGTCGTTCTGTCAGATGGAGTGGCGACGCCGACGAAGTTAGGTGAAGGGTTTTGGGTAAATGAAACTAACATGCGTACTGTGAGTACTTATGCGCAAACTCAAGAGCTCACTTTCCAGTTGAACTTGGTCCCCTGCCAGTGGTTTATGTAGAGGCTAGTCTGCTGAACGGCTGGTTGGTTTGCAGATTCCAATTGCGTCGAGCATACGGTTCATTGGTGCACGGGACATAGAGTATACGCAAGGTCACCTCGCTGGTGACCCCCATCACGAGACTCGACAGCGTGGTTATATAACAAGAGCATCCCGGTTTACAACAAGCCTTCAAATTTTATTTTATTTATTCACGATGGATTTGTTGG
>Ga0210387_10004484_pt1 | contig 10707 bp, 14 predicted proteins | sample IncBWC7OmetaG_FD_160108 | JGI IMG/M metagenome (GOLD analysis project Ga0210387, IMG submission 160108) | Forest soil microbial communities from Barre Woods Harvard Forest LTER site, Petersham, Massachusetts, United States - Inc-BW-C-7-O ... | reverse complement strand
GTTGCCTTTACTCGCAGCTCTGATCTCTATTGCATCACAACCTAAATTTGCCATTCGAACCGGTGAAAAGACATATCGTACATCGCAAGATAAGGTTTGTTGTTGATACTTGATGATAACCCCAGTGTACTGAATCACCATCTTTGTAGGTGACATTCGTGCATCCATCGAGCGTGAATCATCGCAAGCGTGAACTGCCTGAGCAGGACAATGTTTCTGCTGGCGAGAAGCAACTCTTCGCCTTCGCAGAGAAACGACAAAATGTTTCAGGCGGAGGGGGGGGTGCCCAAACATTCCTCGTTACGACGACAAGACTTGATCCCATGACCTACATGCTCTTTGGAGCATATAAACTTGAAGTCACGGAGCGTGGGCTCGAGTGTGACGGCTGGCTTCCAATCGTCGGTAATCTCGATGCATTGGATGACATTCAGCGGCTTAAGACACTGATGGACTCATGCATGTTGCGGGTATTCGAAGGTATTATGATGGGCAGACGTCAAAGGCGAGGGCGAATGTTACCCGTTTTGCCCCGTGAGGAGGAATCGGAGTCTGGGGACGAGGATGACGAAAGGAAAGACTATTCGATGTCACGGGAGGAGGTCAAGGAACTGGACCTTCTTACCCGTGACATTGTTCGCGTTTTGAATCGATACAGTGACGAGAGGGTCGCAACACAATCGCGCCAGAACTCACGTCCGGCGACGCCAATGGGATCCCCTTCGCTTCCGTCTATCCGACTACCAGGGGGTTCCTCGTTGTCTGGCTATTCGACACCCAACCATGGATCAGCGTACAATTCAAGGCCAAGTACACCGAGTCGACTGTCGAGGAGATTCTAGAGTCACTGACAAGGATGTGAAGCTGGATCGTGGTAGACAAATTAATTACATACATGTATAATATAGATCCTTCCATAATCGCTATATACGTGACTGTCTTTCTACCGAAGTACTAAGTAATAAAGTAGGACGTTCAACTTGAACCTGGCCATGGGTGCTGAACAGTATTAAAATATGAGGTATCTCCACGTGACTCTTGACATCTCTTTCTGGTCGTTTCTCCTCTACTATTATTTACTCATAGCCAGTTCAAATCAACTTGAAGACTGAACTTAGTGAAGCTGTAATACGTTTGCATCGAGTGTCTGCCCTTTCGACTTCCAGGTTCTTTTCAATTGGCTTTTGCCATTCAGTCAGAATGGCAACCAATATGCGCGGACTTACTCAGGTCTGTTCACATCCCCGTCACATCTTCCCGATATCTCTCAACATGCCACGCAGTTCATCGCGGATATACGTGGCGCACGAGTCCGTGAGTTGGAAGAGAAAAGGATTAACAAAGAGATGGCGAATATCAGGAAAAAGTTCAAAGGTCTCGTGGGATTTCCTTGAATTTGTATGTTGTGTACTCACCCTGCCTCCCAGACGGAAATCTGGATGGGTACCAGAAAAAGAAGTGAGCGTCCTGCCTCATTGTTTAGAGCTGTTTCCGAAATGAGTACTCTGTAGATATGTGGCCAAGATCATATTTACATATATTCTGGGTTATAAAGTCGACGTTGGACATATGGAAGCAGTCAACCTAATTTCGAGTCCCAAGTATAGTGAGAAGCAGATAGTAAGTGATATTGCAGCGATAATCTTTCCCTTCGTTAATACTTGTGACAGGGTTACCTCGCGGTGACTCTGTTGATGCATGAAAATTCGGACTTTCTACGTTTGGTTGTCAATTCTATTCGCAAGGATTTGGATGGAAATAACGAGATCGATAATTGTCTTGCTTTACACGCCATCGCTAATGTCGGGGGAAGTGAAATGGCTGAAGCTTTAGCTGAGGACGTCCATCGCCTGCTTATTTCTCCGTGCGTAATCCTTGTATCACAATGTGGAGCACCAGGTGATGTATTTGACAGGACTTCACAGAACTTTGTGAAAAAGAAGGCAGCCTTGACCTTACTGAGACTATATCGCAAACACCCTGATGTTATACCTGCCGCAGAGTGGGCCTTGCGGATTGTGTCTATCATGGACGATCCAGACTTGGTGGGTGTTGTTAGGAATATGTAAAAACATAAGATTTTATTTAAAATATTTCTTCCAGGGTGTTGTCATTTGTGTCACGAGCTTAGTGATGGCCTTGGCTCAAGATCATCTGGATGCGTTCGCCGTCTGCTACACCAAGGCTGTCGATCGTTTGCAGCGTGTAGGAGTCAAATACATCTTTGCACAAACCAACATTCTGACAGTCTCACAGCTCGTCGTTGAACACGAATATTCAGCCACCTATGCATACTACAAGGTACCCTCGCCTTGGCTGCAGGTCAAACTACTACGACTATTGCAGTACTATCCACCCTCAGGTATGTCTGTACTGTTCCATTTATATCAGAATCCTCATTCAAATTATCTTAGACGATCCAACTATTCGAACCGTGTTGCATCAAGTATTACAGACAACTATGAACAACAGCTCCGAACCATCACGAAACGTTCAACACAACAACGCGCAACATGCCGTCTTGTTCGAAGCTATCGGTCTTGCTATTCACCTAGACACCAGCTCTCCGCTCGTTGGCACAGCAGCAGTTCTTCTTGCTCGTTTCATCTCGTCCAAGGAGACAAATGTCAGATACCTGGGTCTTGACACCATGGCCCACCTTGCTGCTCGAGCAGACTCTCTGGAGCCGATCAAAAAGCACCAAAGTACAATCATCCTCTCGCTTCGAGACAAAGACATTTCAGTCCGACGCCGTGCTCTTGATCTGCTTTACAGCATGTGCGACGTAGACAACTCGGAACTAATAGTAGGCGAGCTGCTACGATATCTAAAAGTCGCAGATTATGCCCTGCGAGAGGAAATGGTCCTCAAAATTGCCATTCTCACAGAGAAGTATGCAAGCTCGTATAAATGGTACGTGGACACAATACTGCAGCTGATCAGCGCCGCCGGTGATCACGTTGGAGATGAAGTCTGGTATCGGGTCGTACAAATTGTAACCAACACGGAGGATTTGCAGGAGTATGCCGCAAAGGTGATCTTCGAGCACTTAAAGGCACCATCCACACACGAGAGTTTGGTCAAAGTGGGGGGTAGGTGGACCGCTCTTGTACCCGTCTAGGATCCTGATGTTTCATCCAAGGATATATTCTCGGTGAATACGGCCATCTCATCGCGAACGAACCAGGGTACAGCCCTATCGAGCAATTCCACATTCTGCACTCAAAGTCACAGTTCTGTGTAGCTTCTACTCGATCATTGCTGTTGTCAACATATATCAAATGGGTGAACGTATTCCCCGAAATCAAACCACAGCTTTTCAACATCTTTGAACGCTATCGTCACGTTCTTGACGCAGACCTTCAACAACGTGCATGCGAATTCTACGCTCTTGCCTCTCGACCAGACGACGATGAACTTTTGCAGAATGTGTGTGAAGAGATGCCCCCTTTCCCGCCTAGGGTGAGTGCGCTGCTTGGGAGATTGAATCGAAAGCACGGGGATACGGAAGACAAACGTACTTGGATTCACGGAGGAAAGGAGGCGAACCTAGAACGGGAGGTGACAAAACGCAAAACATTGGGTCCCGAAGCCAATGGAAATGCGTTAGCAACGACTACTGTCTTATCCGATAACCAGGATATTATGGGCTCCCTGGCAGGCCTTGATATATCCGTATCACCTAGCCAGACTGGTGGCAATTTAATACAGGAATCTCCAATGTCGCCGGATGCCGATAATACACCTCGTCTCTCTGCTGGACCAAATCTAGATCGTTGGTTTGACAAACTCACATACAACGCTGAGGGCGTTTTATACGAGGACGTCCAGATTCAAATCGGTGTCAAATCCCGATACCAAGGCCATATTGGGCAGCTGGCTGTTTATATGGGGAACAAAGTCTCAGCTGCTTTGACATCATTTACCACGACGATCCACGTTAGCGATCCAGATGCTGTATCTGTCACTTTCGCGAAAATCCCACCAAGTACGATTGCCCCCCACACACAAACTCAACAACTGTTACACGTCGAATGCAAAAAAATGTTTTCGACCCCCCCGATATTAAGCGTGTCTTTCCTTGCGGGATCACACCAAACCATCGCTGTCCGCCTGCCCATCGTTATCACGAAATTCTTTGAACACGTTAAATTGGGTCAGGCGGACTTTTTCGAGCGGTGGAAACTGATAGGTGGACCTCCCCGAGAAGCTCAAAGTGTCTTCCCAATCGAATTGAGCAGCACAGGGCAACTCGATCTTGTCCATCACCGTCAAGTCGTTTCTGGACATCGCCTCAATGTTCTTGATGATATCGATCCAAATCCGAACAACCTTGTTAGTGCTGGGGTTTTGCACATGTCCGTTGAAGGAAAGGTCGGATGTTTGTTGCGGTTAGAACCCAATCGTGAAGCTAAGGTATGTATACCATAATTCTCCAGAACACCTTTCCACTTATCAGTTCCACGATCTAGCTTTGTCGGTTGACTGTACGTAGTACTTCTGAAGATGTAGCCAGCGAAGTTCAGAAACTGGTGCAGAAGCCTCTGAAGGCTGATCAATAATAGCCCAGTTGCACACCAATTACCTTTCCGTTGGCGTAACAATTATCTGAATATAAAATGTATTGACAACTCTACCGTAGCACTGGTATTAATGCAAAAATTGAATGAATTACGGAAATTTGAACTCATCGCCGTAAAATACCCCGCAACAAACCTCTTTTTCGTTTCCCACCATCGTCTGAAATGTCGGTGGATGGATCCGCCAACCTCAATGGACGCGCTAAGGGAGAGGAAACATCGTTGATTCCATAAGAGGGTATGGAATCGGTTGATGGTGATTTCAAGGGAAGCTGTCGGTGTCTCCGACGGGACCAAGTGCCACGCTCTCCCTCTGGAGATGAGGGTTGTGTCGTGGTATTGGTCGTAGGTTGGGTGTCCCGAGTAAAGAGTCGAGAAGGGCTGGACGGCGTAGACACATCAGACAACATATTTCGACGGGAGAGATCTGTGTCAGACGCAGAGGGGGCGGTCGATGGTCGAGTTAATTTGCGAGCCCGTCTTTGACCAGTGGAAGATATGGAAAGCGGGGAAGTTGGCGAATGATCTGGCCGTGATTGGGCCGACACAGGTGGACTCGATACCTGAGTTGGGCCTGCCGAAGTCGATGGCCAACGACGGTCGGATGAGATACGAGTGGCAAGTTGGCTCACCCGTTGGAGGGCATGTCCCTCGACCTCAAAGCATTTGGCACAGAGCTCATCCAGTGCCCTATCTCCGGGCTCCTGCGACTTGGGCTTAGTGTGATAATCTCTTGAATTGCGTATTACGGCGGAAGTTATGATCGCTAGGTGCCTGGGGATGTCCAAGAGGTAGGGGAGAATAGGAATTGTCTCTCGGTCTAACACAGGCATTGTTAGTGCTCGCTGTCGCAGGGTATTGGCTATGTTTAGTCGGTCGTGCTGGTCGGTTCCGGTTCCTGGATAGGAACCATATGCGTCCCCGGCAGGAGTCGAGACCACCAAAATGTAGTCGACCATGGCTGGTAGACTGTCTTTTAGAAAGTCCTTTACGCCGCGCATAAATTCTTCTTTTTGAACAGTCTAATTCATCTACTCTGAGTGTTGAAAAAGTAAACAGATATGATTCCGTTGCTCACTGCATTCAAATTTGCCAGACTTTGGATGACTTTGGCAATCAACGTGAGGCTACGCTGGACGGAAACACTTGGCAGTCCTGTGAGATATTGTTAGACGGCATGCTGGTCTTCGTGTGAAACATGTATACCTGGACAAAGGCCAAAGAGATGGGGATGGAGGATAGCCGGGACGATAAATCGAAGGAAACAGAAGGCGGAAACACTCTGCCATGGTAACTCTCGATTTTTTTCTTGTTGGGTGTCTCTGATTCGATACCGTTTTTCTACCAAATTGCGGATAGTTTCAAAGAGCTTGCGCATCTCACTATGATATCCCGCATTGTTAGCCGGATTTACACAAAATATAAACATGGACGTACTAAGGACATTCGGTCCTGACAGAGTATATCTGTTTCCAGAACTCCTGGCACCAGTAAATGAGTTGGTCTACATTGCGCTCAACATCCTTTGCACTTTTGCCGCTCCGTATGGGGTCAACCTCTATAGCGACTTTTTCGGCACACAGTCTTCGCAGAACGCTGCCAATACTGGCTTCGAGAAATGCCTTCCCATACCATGTCATACACAACTCCATAACTTTCGTCAAAATCGTATTTCCTCGGAACAATGTTTGATGGGCTACAATCTGGATGAATGATGATAGTCGCCGACCACGGAAAGCGCTCACAAGATGGTGTGCCGTCTACTTCTCGAGATGCTACTTCTTGAACTTGTTCTATTAGGTTATTTTTGGCGACAGCAATCGACATTAATTGAGTAGATATTGTCTTCAGCCGCAGCTTGTTTTCGAAGTCAGTCATCCAGTCTAAGAAGTTTCGGGAATTGAAGGTCTAGTCGAGCAAACAAACCGAGACAACAAGTTAGATCATATTCATACAACAGTGTAAGGCTAATGCGTACTTGCAGGAGCCCAGAATATGCTGAATATGGAAGGACGATCTCTCTATATTGTCATCAGAAAACAGGGAAAGAGTGCAAAAAGACGTGAAACTGACTCATCCACCCTGATTTTTAGTCGGATATCGCCCACCTGAAGATCACTGGCGATTGGACCTGTGTGGAGGACCGGGAACCAACCTTCCACTGCTTCACCACGACGAAAATTGCTGAGTGTAATACGAACAGAACCCATTATCGTGGGCTTGAAGAGCTTCTTCTCTCGCCATACAATGACATCGAGGGTGTCAAATGGAGGCAAGTCAGAGAAAGTAAAGCTCTCGTGCCAATCAGGAGAGCCAATTCCCTTCTTGACAGTTGTACGACCACAGAGCGTGTCATTCAAGTGAATTTCGCATGACACATCCAAGTCAACTGCATCGGGCTCCGAATTAGATTCAACCCCCACAACGCCTGTATTTCCCGGGATCTCAGCGAAAGGTTTGGTATTGCCTAAGTTGCGCCCTTGAATAACAGTAAGCTCCACCTGTCGCCACATTCGATACGACCCTCCGTCCGCGGGGAAGAACCATCTGCCATAAATTTCAGGGATTGCATAGGACCTGAACAGGGCGAGCCATGTATTGCAGGCATCTGAATTTGTAAATTGGAGGTATACTGGTTCAGCGGTGTGGGTAGAACTCCATCTTTGGCCACTATTCACGAAGTTGTCAGTCCAACATCATAAGAAAAGTGGCAAACACATACGCAATACAATAAATTCCCAAACAATCCTTTCGAAAGAACAACGAACAATCTGCTTGACGAATATCGGTGTGGTTGAGTAGATGGATGTAGATAGTTTGATAGAGTATGGTTTCCTGTGTATCAATGATCAGCCCAAAAATTTTCTGTTCATGCCAGCGGCACCAACGTCAACATATATATTCAACAAACATCTTTTTCCTTCCTCGTATAGTTTGCAAGTGGCAGACCTCCAATGTCCTGTTCCGGATGGGCCTCTAGCGAGAGTGAGCCAACTGGATTTCTCTGAACACGAAATAACGAAATAACGAAATAACTACGCAGTTCACTTCGATAATTCGCAGACGACTCTCACCTTTGATCCTCCTGCTATCTTCAGCGGAACCAGTTGATGGTTTCACAGAGTCTCGTTTATCGGATTTCTTACGTTGGGTTGGAGGCTAGATAAATGCATTTATTTTGGGTCCATAGAACGAATATTATGTGTAACGTACTTTGCGAAGGGCTGCACCAGCTGCAGTGGAAATATATAGTTCTGCCGAGACCAGGAATTCCCGCGGTGGCTCAGATCGCCCTGTCGGCGAGCTTTCCAAGGTTTCTGACATATAATAGAAGGCGCCAAAGGAGTCCGACAGAACGAGGAACTTGAACTGGTTGATTAATGGTTGGTTCACTGCCACATTTCAAGTTCCCGCGCGCCGTGAGCCGGCAAATTTCCAAGTATGTCGCCGAGGTAAACAGATAGAGAAGAAAAACCTGCGAGTGATAACAATGCAAGACCCAGACGTCTCCAGAAGCTTGTGGCGTTCCATGTGGGCGGTTGCCATCTGTTGCCAAAAACAAACCTGCGCACTGCATCCAATATTACATAATAAATTTTAATATTAAATAATTGACCTTAATCAATCCTTTCTTCGAACCTTCCCACCACTGGGGCACTGGGGAGGGCAAGGTGCTGTACCATCGATTCAATTCCTCGTCCATGGGTTCCATAATGAATCTTGTAATACGTATCCCATTTTAAAAATTCGGTAAAACCGTAAAAGTCACTGTCAAACTGCTAACGTGGAGATTTCCAAAAAAGGTGAGAAAGATGAAGAAAGGCTGTAAGACGAGTCTCATAGACGTTACGAGCAAGATTACCCAATAACGCGAACCACACATCCTCTCTTTTCCCTCCCGCCTCCGAATCAAGGTCCCGTATAATACTGTTACCGTCGCCGCTGAGGTTGGCACCCAATTCTTCGTTGCCATGACGCCATAAATTAAACTAGACTAATCAGTAAAATATGTATCAAATATTTACTTTTATTAGTATTGACGATGAGTTACTGTCTGTGGAACAAGGCCTTGTTCGAGAAATGGCGTTGATGAAATGCGCGATCAGAGGCCTAGGACGTTCAAGGACGAGGAAGCGAGACATGTTCGAAACAAGTGTGATTGGGCGATGGGAAAAAATACGGCGGACTGGCGATTGGGTATATTTCGAGACTCCGCAAATTATGGGTTACCCCTCTTCCACCCGCCAACTGGTGTTGCCGCAAGGTGGGTAGCTCGACATCAGCTCAGCTCGAGTGCTAACCATATCCGGCAGCTCAAGCTGACTGAGGTTCACCTCGCATCGAGGTACCTCGAGGTAACTTGAACGTAGGCGTGCGCTCGAAGCTCGAGCTGAACTCCGGGTGATCGGAGCTTCAAAAAAACTCACCTCGAGCTCAGCTCCCGGCAACACTTCCGCCAACTGACAAGCGGACTCCCAAACCAACTTCCCTGAACATTTCTGACAGGCGGCATCGCGGCAATGGTTATCAAGAAAATTCGTCTATATTAATTCCAGTAAAGTTTAAGGTATATGCCCCCATATAGCTCGCGATTACAACCTTCATTAACACTCACTCTACTTTGTATCTATCAAATGAAGTGTAATGATCAGATAACGGTAAGACAGGAAGATAAATGGTACGAACGCGTTCCCATTGGCTTTCCCATTTGCAACTCCATTACCATTAGCCATGGTTTTATTCGTCTTAACAGACTTCTTGTACGTTTGGACATAGAAGTTGATGAAGAGACCAAGATAGCTGGTAAGAAGGCAGCAGCCAAAAACGGCAGCCGTTTCTGTTCCAGAGCAGTTGCCCACGTGAGGTAGAATTCCGTCGTAGTATGAGGCCGCGAAATGTTCGTAAGCTATGGACGAAGGTGAGGAGAAGGAAAAACTGCATGTAGAAACATAAACGAACTTCCAAAGTAGACGACAAATATGTCAATGACAAATTGAACGATTTGCATTGTTGTCAAGTACTTCTTCCACTGCAAAAACAGAGTTGAACCACGATTCTGCAGCCAGGAAAACGTACACATACCCAGATTCTCGCTCCGCCAGCAGTCGCGTAATAATAATAATCTGCAGGAGGTTTGACAGGTTTAGGACTCGCTTTTCACTTCAACACTTGTTCTTGCGTACACATTATAACATGAACTGCCAAGTTGAGCGAGATCACAACCCATGACTGAAGAATGAAATGGATATGGCAACAATGGTATGACAACATGATAGCACTCACTACGCTGGTCCTGCCATTCAGCTGTGAGTAGCAGAGCAATGCAGTAGCTGAATGGTGAAAAACATGCAAAAAGGCTGACCATATATTTAAGCATCAGCGCAAGAGGAAAATTTCCAGCCTACATGACTTACCCAGGGGTTTTTTCTTGAAGGCCAGAAAGAGGGTGTCAAGGAGCTCAAGATACTTGAAATAATAATTGATCATGTAATAAAATTCCATTCTCTAGAACTTGGTTCAGCACGAGGTCCGAATGGAAGATAACTGGAAGATCATTACATTCGTCCATGACTCCTCGGCACACATGGCATGAAAAACGCCTCCATTCCACATTCTTGGAAGGATTTCCTCAAGCATAAGCACGAGCAACACCAGACTGCCACCACTCAAGAAGATATTATGGGCTTGAAACAACGGGGTGAGTTTGCGCGGTTGTCGATTTTTCATGACAACTTGTACTCCGAATACGATGGCAAGGTATGATGACAGAGCCCCCAATACCGCTGGAGTTGTTGACAGGGGGGTCTCGCCTCGGACATAAGAAGTCAAATATCGAGGAAGGGTAGGAAAGGGGGCATAGGCGAGGAAGAAATCAGCGAGTGGGGCCATGAGCAAAGAGGGAGAGAGGCCAGAGGAGCGGCCAGAGAGTAAAACAAGTTGAAAAACACAGAAGCAAAAACTGAGTTGAACTGAGCTCAAAAATTATCAGTTTTCGAAGATCTTGACGTGACAAGCAAAACACTGTCACACTTCCATGTGTTTAATCGTGATACACGCGGTTCCAAATATTAAAATCGACTCAGATATTGGGGATTACATAGATACGGGAAGGGCCAACTGCGTCGGC
>Ga0210387_10004483_pt1 | contig 10708 bp, 10 predicted proteins | sample IncBWC7OmetaG_FD_160108 | JGI IMG/M metagenome (GOLD analysis project Ga0210387, IMG submission 160108) | Forest soil microbial communities from Barre Woods Harvard Forest LTER site, Petersham, Massachusetts, United States - Inc-BW-C-7-O ... | reverse complement strand
CGGAATCATCCCCGACTGTGTCAGCTGATTGATCGCGCTGTAGGCCGATGAGGCCGCGCCGGGTGCGGAAGCTGACGACGAATCCGTGTCTGACGAATCCGAGGTCGAACTGCTGGAATCCAGCGTGCCTGCGACGTTCCCTGAAGACAGGCTCTGCGCATCGAACAGCGCGTTGAGGTTATCAGACGAAATCTGGGCGTTGCTGAATCCGGAAACAGGCGATTGGGCCGATGATGACGCGGCGGAACTGTCGCCCGCATCGGAAAGGGCTCCAAAAAAGTCAGACGCCTGCGATGACGACCCCGGCTGGGGCGAAGTCAGCGACTGGATGGCGTCGAGTGCGGCTGAGGCGGCACCGATGGCAGGCAGCATGGCGGAAACTCCGAATAAGCAAGCTTTGAAAATATGCTTGATATCGGTGAGCAAGCGGTGTGCCATGGCAAAAAAGCCAGTGATATGATGGCTTTCGCGATTCTAGATCACCGCCTCCGATCGGCAATTGGTGCCGCTTGACGGCAGATTTTTCCCCCTGCATTGCCCGCAGGACATTCGCATGTTAGGCCGAAAAAGCGCTTTTCGCGCAGAGACAGCTTTCGAAAGACAGCGCAGATGTCCGCTTCCTTCACCCCCCGCCCTCTCGTCATTGCGCCGTCGATCCTGGCATCCGACTTTTCCAGGCTCGGCGAAGAGGTGCGCGCCGTCGATGCCGCCGGTGCCGACTGGATCCATCTCGACGTGATGGACGGCCATTTCGTGCCCAACATTTCCTACGGTCCCGATGTCATCAAGGCGATGCGCCCGCACACCAAAAAGATTTTCGACGCCCATTTGATGATTTCGCCGTGCGATCCGTATCTCGAAGCCTTTGCCAAAGCGGGATGCGACCACATCACGGTCCATGCCGAGGCAGGTCCGCATCTGCATCGCTCGTTGCAGGCGATCCGCGCGCTCGGCAAGAAGGCCGGCGTCTCGCTCAATCCGGCGACGCCGCTTTCCGCGATCGAATATGTGCTCGATCACGTTGACCTTGTGCTGGTGATGTCGGTCAATCCCGGCTTCGGTGGGCAGGCTTTCATTCCCTCGACGCTGGCCAAGGTCCGCGACCTGCGCGCGATGACGACGGGCCGACCGATCGACATCGAAGTCGATGGCGGCGTGGCTGCGGATAATTCAGGCGAACTTGCCGCCGCCGGCGCCAACGCCTTCGTGGCCGGCTCGGCCGTGTTCAAGGGCGGCACGATGGAGGCCTACAAGGCCAATATCTCGGCGATCCGAAACGCCGCGGCGATGGCGCGGGGCGAAGCGATTTAAATCGCCGGCATCGATCGGTCATCGGGCGGCGGCTCACGTTCGCCGGGTGATGTGGCCTGCCGCGGCGGGCGCACCACCGTGACCGTGCAGGAAGCCTCGGTTGCGACCTTGGCCGAGGTGCTACCGAGCAGCAAGCGCGGAAACGAATTCTGCCCGGCGCCGATCACGATGTGATCGATGTGATTGGCTTCCGCAAACTCCAGGATCGCGCCAGCGGGATCGACGGCTTCCAGCACGTGCGCGGTCAACCGGCCCTCGTCGAGTTTGAGCGGAGAGGCCCAATGCTTCAGCGTGACCAGCCGGCCGACATGCTTGTTGTTGCCTTCCTCGTCGAGCGTGCGATCGATGGTGACGCGGCCAAGCTTCAAAACGTTCAGGCAGGCGAGCCGTGCCGACGGCAAGGTCTTGAGGATGCGTCCCACCGTGACGCGCAGCGCATCGTTCAGCTCGCTCGATCCTTCGGTCACGTCAATGGCGACCGCGACGATCGGACTTGCCGCAAGCTGGGCCGCGACAGCGGACTTGCCCCGCGGCTCGATCAGATTGCCGTTGAAGCGGCGGCGCCAGACGGAGGAAAGCGGATCGCGCCTGAGCCGCTCGGCGCGTGCCGTCAGCTTGATCTGGCCTGGATGCGCCAGTTCGAAGGCCAATTGCGAGGCCGTCGGATATCGCCATACCGGATCGATCTCGAGGCAACGCAGCACGATTTCCTGCAACCAGGGCGGATAGTCCCGTTTCAGTTGACGCGGCGGATAGGGATCGCGCCACAGCCGCCGCCGCATCCCGGCCATCGTTTCGCTTTCGCCAAAGGGCCGCACGCCGGTGGTGAAAAAATACAGCAGCACGCCGAGCGAAAACAGGTCGCTGCGCGGATCGTCGCGGACGCCGAGCAGGCGCTCCGGCGCCATATAGGGCGCGGTGCCGTAGGGCACGCGAAATTCCTCCTGCAACAAATCCGGTAACTGGTTGTGATGCGACAGGCCGAAGTCGATCAGCACCGCCTCGCCCGACGGACGAAACAGAATGCTGGAGGGCTTGATATCGTGATGGATGACGTTCTGCCGGTGCAGGTCGGAGAGCGCGGTCGCGATCTTGAACGCGATGTCGCGCGCCTCTTCATAGGGTAAAGGCAGATCGCCGAGACGACTGTATAACGTCGTGCCCGGAATGCGCTCGATCACGACATAGGCCTGGTGCGCAAAGTCGCCGGTCGCGTAACAATGCGGCACGTGGATTCCCTTCAGTTTCGGCAGGATCATCTGCTCCATTTCGAAACTGACGATGGCGGCGGGATCTTCGCCTTCCGAAACCCTGGGTATCTTCATCAGAAGGGGCGCGGCGATATCCGCCCGGCTGACGCTCCACAGTGTCGCCATGCCGCCGCGGTGAACGCATTCGCCAAGCGTAAAACCGTCGAGTTCGGCACCGGGCTGAACCACGAATTTCGCCATTCCCTCTATCTCCCGACAAAGAGGCGATCGGCGAGCGATGGCGGCAAACCGTTCCCGCGGATGCGCGCGGCCGCCGCATCGACGTCATAGGGAACGCGGCAGTAGGTGATTTCGCGCGAGGCCGTGTCGAACATGGCAAAGCATGCCGCCGGATCGCCGTCGCGCGGCTGGCCGACGGAGCCGAGAACGGCAAGCCAGCGCCGGCCCGGCAACAGCTGCACTTTAACGCCGGAAATCGGAATGAAGCTCGTCATCTTCCCGGTGACCGACATCGAATAAAGTGCCGGCCGATGGATATGGCCGCAAAAGGTGATGTGCGCATCGGTCGCGATCAGGCTTCGCCCGGCGTCCGCAGCCGATCGGACATAGCGCCACTTGGCAGGCTGGCTGGCGTCGGAATGCACGTAGAGGCGATCGTCCTCCTGCCGCGTCAACGGCAATTCCGAGAGAAACTTTCGCTCGGGCGCGCTCAGGCGGCCGCGTGTCCACTCGATCGCGGCCTGGGCCTCGGCATTCATGCTTTCCGCTGACGAGCCGACGGCCGTATCGTGGTTGCCGCGCACGGCAAGCGTCCCCTGCGCCACGAGCCCCATCACCGTCTCGACCGTCCATTCGGGATCGCCGCCATAGCCGACATAATCGCCCAGGCAAATGAAACGCTCGGCACCGTTGGCGCGCGCCGCATCGAGACATGCCGCGAAGGCCTGCCGGTTGGCGTGAATGTCCGCAAAGAATGCCAGCCGCACGCACCGCCTCCCCGCCAGTCTTGTTGACCGGTGCCAACTCCGCCTAGACGGATATCAAACTACAGGGGATAGGCGGCCTCGCAAATCGGGCCACATTTAAAGAAAAAGTCGGTAGCGTCCTAGCTCTTGCGGCAGACCTCAACGCCCCTCAAGAGCAGCGCAATCAGCGCATCGATCCGCGCGGGCAGTTGCGGATCATTCCATTCGTCGGAGTGGGCGGGATGGTGGAAGCGGGTGGCGGCGTCGAAAATCGCCTTTGCAGTGGCTTTGGTGTCGGCAATCTCGAAGGTCCCCTGCTTGACGCCGTCGGCCAGGATCAGTTCCAACTGCTCGGTCAGGCACGTCTTGTGCCCGTTGACCGATTTGCAGGCCTCTCGGGCCAGCGTGAGGTAGGTCGCAAACATTTCCGGGTCTTCGAGATACCGTTTCTGCTTGGCAGTAAACAACGCACGCAACCAGCGATCGAGTTTGACCGGCGCAGGTTCCGAGCCTTCGACGATATTGCCAAGCGGCGCGCTCACACGTTCCAGCCAGCGTTTGGCCACCGCCTCGCGCAAGGAGGCCTTGCTCGGGAAATGCCTGTAGACGCTGCCGTGGCTCACATCGAGCGCACGCGCGACGTCCACGACGGTTGCCTTGGCCAAACCATAGCGGCGCAGAACGTCCTCAGTGACTTCCAGAATGCGTTCGGGGGTCAAAACCACATTCTCGTTCATCTGCGCACTCCTGCTGTCGTCAGCCTAACCTATATATTGGCAGGCTATCTCTCGCGGTTAGCGGGCAAGCCGTTCGGCTTGTTCGGCCAGATGCTGGGCAATCCGCTGATTGAGCCAACGCTGGATTTGGGCGGTTAAATGTAGAATTTCGATGGTCATAGCCTTAGTCCCTGAAAAACTGGCCCCGGCTTGCCGCCTCTAGCGGCCTCGCCGGGGGACCCTGAAGTAGGCGTCGAAAGCAATATAGAGCATCTCGCTGACAGATTTCAATATCTGTTATTCAATATCACGTGATTTAAAGGGATATCTGTGGGCTTCCGGCTGGGTCGGCTTCCTGCCTCCAGAAGGCGGTTTTCACCCACTGCCCGCTCTGCTAAAGCCCCGTAATCCCTCAAAAAAGGCCAGAGTCGCCAATGATCCCCCGTTATACCCGCCCGGAAATGGCTGCGATCTGGGAGGCCCAGACCCGCTTCAAGATCTGGTTCGAGATCGAGGCGCATGCGGCTGATGCGCTGGCGGAATTGGGCGTCATCCCCAAGGAAGCCGCCAAAACCATCTGGGCCAAGGCCAGGGACGCCACCTTCGACGTCGCACGGATCGACGAGATCGAGCGCGAGACCAGACACGACGTCATCGCCTTCCTCACCCATCTGGCCGAGATCGTGGGCCCCGAGGCACGCTTCGTCCATCAGGGCATGACGTCCTCGGACGTGCTCGATACCTGCCTCAACGTGCAGCTTGTGCGCGCGGCCGACCTCCTGATCGCCGACGTCGACAAGGTGCTGGCGGCGCTGAAGAAGCGCGCCTTCGAGCATAAGACGACGCCGACCATCGGCCGCTCGCACGGCATCCATGCCGAGCCCGTGACCTTCGGGCTAAAGCTCGCCTTTGCCTATGCCGAATTTACCCGTGCCCGCGAACGGCTGATCGCCGCCCGTCATGAGGTTGCGACCTGCGCGATCTCGGGCGCGGTCGGCACCTTCGCCCAGATCGATCCGCGGGTGGAAGAGCACGTTGCGAAAGCGATGGGCTTGCGGCCGGAGCCGATCTCAACGCAAGTGATCCCGCGCGACCGCCACGCGATGTATTTTGCGACGCTTGGCGTGATCGCCTCCTCCGTCGAGCGTCTTGCGACAGAGATTCGCCATCTGCAACGCACCGAAGTGCTCGAAGCCGAGGAGTTCTTCTCCGAGGGCCAGAAGGGTTCGTCGTCGATGCCGCACAAGCGCAACCCGGTGCTGTCGGAAAATCTCTCAGGGCTGTCACGCATGGTGCGCGCCTATGTGACGCCGGCGCTGGAGAATGTCGTGCTCTGGCATGAGCGCGACATCTCGCACTCTTCCGCCGAACGGATGATCGGGCCCGATGCGACGGTGACGCTGGACTTTGCGCTCAATCGCCTCGCCGGCCTCGTCGAGAAGCTTTTGATCTATCCCGAAAACATGCAGAAGAATCTCGATCGGCTCGGCGGGCTCGTTCACTCACAGCGGCTTCTGATCGCGCTGACGCAAAAGGGTGCGAGCAGAGAGGACGCCTACAAACTCGTGCAGCGCAATGCGATGCCGGTATGGCGCGGCGAAGGCGACTTCCAGTCGCTGCTGAAGAAGGATGCCGACGTCAGGAAATACCTGACGGACGCCGAGATCGAGGAGCAATTCGATCTCGGCTATCACCTCAAGCACGTCGACACGATCTTCAAGCGCGTGTTCGGCACGGCCTGAAGAAAAACCTCAGCCCGCTTTGCCATCCAACATCCGCGCGGCCACGCGGTCGCGCCGGATGAAATGGTGCCAGCTGGCAGCGCCGATATGAATGACGATCAGCGCCAATAGCCCATAGGCGCAGTAGATGTGCAGATCCTCATACAACCCCGCGGCGGCCTTGTCGGGCGACGTGAACTGCGGCACGTGGAACAATCCGAAAAAGCTGCCGTAATCGCCTTGCGGTCGCGCCCCTGAATGGGCCCAACCGAGCATGATGACGACGAACGTGACCAGATAGAGTGCACCGTGGCTGATACTGGCTGCGATCCGTTGCCACAAGGGCGTATCCGCCGGCAGAGCCGGCGTGGGATTGATGGCGCGCCAGATCAGGCGAAGCGCGATCAGAACGAGCAAGAGATAACCGATATCGGCGTGGATCGAACGGTAGAAGAAACGATCCGGCCGCGCCGGGATGTGGTTCATCCACCACCCGTATGCCAGCATCCCGATGATGGTCAGGCCGAGAATCCAGTGAAACGCCCGCGCGACGCTGCCCCAGCTCGAAGTCGTATTCCGTATCATTCGTCATCCCGCCGTTTTGAATTCGCGTTGCTTACATCAAAATGCTCGGTTCGTGACGCCTCAATGAAGGGCGCTCTCTTAGAACCCTTTCAAAAGCTAGAACCATTTCAAAGCGGGCTATTCCTTCGGCCTTCGTTCCCTCCCCCGCCAACAGGCGAGGCCGCAAGGGCTGGCAAAAGCAACTGAAAGGTAACGCGGGATCGGTTACGATGGCTTTCGTGAAAATGCATCCGACGATTCTTGTCTTTGACACCGGCCTTGGCGGGCTGACGGTGCTGCGCGAGATCGTGCGGCTCCGGGACGACGCACATTATATCTATGTCGCCGATGATGCGTTCTTTCCCTACGGCCCTCGCGGCGAGGAGGCCATCATCGCGCGTATGGTGCCGCTGATGGGCGAACTGATATCGGCGCATCATCCCGATCTCGTCGTGATCGCCTGCAACACTGTCTCTACGCTGGTGATGCCGCATCTGCGCGAACGCTATTCGGTGCCGTTTGTCGGCACTGTGCCGGCGATCAAACCGGCCTGTGCGGCTTCGAAAACCAAACGCATCTCGGTACTCGGCACCAAGGGCACGGTTCAGCGCGAATACACCAAGGGCTTGATCCGCGATTTCGCACAAGGCTGCGAGGTAACGCTGGTTGGCTCGGCGGAGCTTGCAACGCTGGCCGAGACGGCGCTCAGAGGCGGCGTGGTCAGCGACGACGCGATCCTGGCCGAGCTGAAACCCTGTTTCGTCGGCGCCGGCGAGGATCCCTCAAAGCGCACCGACACGATCGTGCTCGCCTGCACGCACTATCCGCTGTTGCTGGACCGGCTGAACCGGCTGGCGCCGTGGCTGGTCGACTGGATCGACCCGGCGCCCGCGATCGCCCGGCGGGTGACAAGCCTGCTGCCCGAAGCGCGTGGTAAGGCCGACGCGACCGGCGCCCAGATCATTTTCACTTCGGGCAGGCCACACCGGTTGAGCGAGGCGCTGATGCCATTTTTCGGCGGGCGCGTGCCGGCCTGAATCAGGTCGCCTATATTTCTATATATTTTTCATATATTTATCGACGGTTCATCCAGCGCTCGATAAAGTCGCGCGCGAAAAGCCGGGGCGTCGGCCGCCAGCGGCGATCTCATCGTGGCGCTGAGGCGCGGTACGAACTTCGGAAAGTGGGCACTAGAGCAGAGCGATGCGCGGAACGAAGCGAAAAATCTCATTGCCGCGCCGTTTCATTATCGACCTGATGCATGCGTCGATGGGCGTGCCCTTTATTTCGTTCTCGCGCTCGCTCGATATCGGCCCCTTCATGGCTGCGCGCGCGAAAGCAAAATCTCCGCCCGGCTGGGCGGCCGTATTCGTCAAGGCGTTTGCGATCGTGGCCAAGGAAGAGCCGGTGCTGCGGACGCTCTACGTCAAGCTGCCCTGGCCGCATTTCTTCGAACTGCCGCGCAGCGTTGCGATGGTTGCGGTGGCGCGGGTCGAGGACGGCGAGGATTGCATCCTGCCCGAGAAGGTCCCGGCGCCCGAGGAGCAGTCGCTCGCTAAAATCGACGCCGCGATCAGACATGCCAAAAACGCCCCGCTTCAGGACATCCCCGCCTTCCGGAAAATCCTGATGGCGAGCCGCCTGCCGCTGCCGTTGCGCCGCTTCAGCTGGTGGCTGGGCCTCAATGTCGGGCGGATGTGCGCCAACAATTTCGGAAGTTTCGGGGTGACCTCGGTCGCGGCCTACGGGCCCGGCGAGCTTCAGGCGATCAGCCCAAGCCCGTTCCTGGTCAGCTATGGCGTGGTCGGGCCGGACAACCGGATTGACGTCATCCTGCGCTGGGATCACCGGATTACGGATGCCGTTGTCATCGCCCGGACCATGGGCCGGCTGGAACAGGTGCTCAATACCGAGATTTCCGCCGAATTACTCGCCCTGGCCCCCTGAAAGCGCCGGCCCAAGCCCGGCCCATTCGCATTGACAGGTGAGCCGTTTCTGCCTAGAAACCGCCCTGCTCGCGGGCCGTTTTCGGCCCGCGAAGCGTTTCGCGACCCGCGGTCCATCCTCCAGCTTGGGGCTTGGACCTGTCGGCACCGGGAAATCCCGGCGCACAGGAGGGCGCGTTTCCTCAAACCCAACCGTTACCCAAAGAGGACGCGATGACAAAGCGCAGTGAGGCGAAATACAAGATCGATCGCCGTATGGGCCAGAATATCTGGGGCCGCCCGAAGAGCCCCGTGAACCGCCGCGAATACGGCCCCGGCCAGCACGGCCAGCGCCGCAAGGGCAAGCTTTCCGACTTCGGCGTGCAGCTGCGCGCCAAGCAGAAGCTCAAGGGTTATTACGCCAACATCAGCGAGCGCCAGTTCCACGGCATCTATGTCGAGGCCGGCCGCATGAAGGGCGACACCGGTGAGAACCTGATCGGCCTTCTGGAGCGCCGTCTCGACACCGTGGTGTTCCGCGCCAAGTTTGTTGCGACCATGTTTGCGGCTCGCCAGTTCATCAATCACGGCCACGTCAAGGTGAACGGCCGCAAGGTCAACATCTCCAGCTACAAGCTGAAGGTCGGCGACCTCATCGAGGTCAAGGAATCTTCCAAGCAACTGACGCATGTCCTTGAAGCGAACCAGCTTCCCGAGCGCGACACGCCGGATTTCCTGGAAGTCGACCACGGCAAGATGACCGCGAAGTTCATCCGAATCCCCGCGCTATCGGACGTGCCGTTCGCGGTGCAGATGGAGCCGCATCTGATCGTCGAATTCTATTCGCGCTGATGTGATTTCAGTGTTGATGGCTATCGAAGGCCCCGGTTTTGCCGGGGCCTTTTTGTTTCGATATGATCGCTGAACACATAGTCCGAAGGACTAGCCCGAAAGACCACCAAGAGATCTCGCCCAATGACCTACTACACCCCTGCCCGCCGCGACCCCAAAGCGCCAGCGATCCGCATCAACCTGTTGTCGGACACGCAAACCCGCCCGACACCAGGGATGCGCGAGGCGATGGCGCGTGCCGAAGTCGGCGACGAGCAGTTCGGCGACGATCCGTCGGTCAACCTGCTCTGCGACCGCGTCGCCGATCTCATGGGCAAGGAGGCTGCGGTCTTCCTGCCGTCGGGCACAATGTGCAACGTCACGGCAACCCTTGTGCATTGCCGGCCGGGCGATGAAATCCTGGCGCACGTCTCCGCCCACATCATCGCCCGCGAAGGCGGTACCCATGCAGCGCTTGGCGGATTCCAGATCACGCCGCTCACCGGCCCCGACGGAAAATACACGCCGGATACTTTCCGCGCAGCACTTCATCCGCGCACGCGCTACCAGCCGCCGCAGACACTGGTGAGCGCCGAACAGACTGCCAATATCGGCGGCGGCACCATCTGGAAAAAGGCCGACCTCGATGAGGTCGTCAAAATCGCCAAGTCGGAGGCCAAGGCCGGCCCGCTCGCCACCCATATGGACGGCGCGCGGCTGTTGAACGCCACCGTTGCCACCGGCATCAGCGCACGCGACATGACCTCAGGCTGGGATTCGGCCTGGATCGATTTTTCCAAAGGCCTCGGCGCCCCCATTGGCGCGGCGCTGGCAGGCACCCGCGACTTCATCGACGAGGTCTGGCGCTGGAAGCAACGCCTCGGCGGCTCGATGCGGCAGGCCGGCATCTGCGCCGCCGCCTGCACTTATGCTCTCGACCATCATGTCGATCGCTTGGCGGAGGATCATGCCAATGCCCGCGCGCTGGCGCGGGGCCTGGCGCAGATCCAGGGCATCGAGGTGCAGGAGCCCGAAACCAACCTCGTGTTCTTCCGCCCCGCCGGCGTCAACGCCACCGACATGGTCACTGCCTTGAACAAGCGCGGCGTGCAGATCGCCGTGATGGATGGCCGCATCCGCGCCTGTACGCATCTGGACGTCACATCAGCCATGATCGAGGAAATGCTCGGCCACGTGCGCGAGATCGTGCGCAAGGCGTAAGCGTCCGACCTCTCAGCGATCGGTTTTATCGCTCACAAGCCGCAAGACCGCCAGCATCGCTGTGAAGAACATCGTGAACAGCATGGTGACGACGGCGGTCGCCCTGAGATCGCCGATACGCCAGAGCTGACCCGCCGCATCCACGACGTCGCCGCTCTGGCCGATCAGCCACGGCGTCAGATGGGTGAGACCTGAACTTAAATAGAAGGCAATCGCGACCAGCCGCAGCGTCCGCCCCCATGT
>Ga0210387_10004482_pt1 | contig 10711 bp, 13 predicted proteins | sample IncBWC7OmetaG_FD_160108 | JGI IMG/M metagenome (GOLD analysis project Ga0210387, IMG submission 160108) | Forest soil microbial communities from Barre Woods Harvard Forest LTER site, Petersham, Massachusetts, United States - Inc-BW-C-7-O ... | reverse complement strand
ATTGAATCATTTAATATCATTACTTCCTTCCAGGAAACTTGTGTTTTCAGTTTTCAAATCATGTGTTTACTGGGATGTCAATGTAATTCTAAACAAGAATGGTCTGAGTTGCCGCTAGTGGCAACCACTAGTTATTAGTGTATTTGTATATATACAACCAAATATGCCACAACTCACCACAAACACCTAAATAAAATTTTCAATACTAAAATCTTGGCCAAGACATGACATTAAAACCTCTTGAGATCCTGAAAAAAGGGCTGAAAATCCTGCAGAATCAGGTTAAAGACAAGAAAGAAAAGCTCCAGGCTCAGCTTGGTGTCAATTTCAACACAAGATGAGAAATGGCTGGATCACAAGGCCAATCTGGTGGACAAGCAGTGGGTTGCTGTTATTCTGTCTAGGGATCCTGCACCCATCCAGCCAATAATTTCAATCTTGTCACTTCTTAATGCCCACGCTCAACAAGATCCCAATGCTGAGAAGCATCAACAGTGCACTTGATGAGTTGGAAACAACCAGGGCACTTCAGAAGTTCAGGCTAACAACAGAATGGATATTGACACCCTGCTCAACCCAGAAGATGAATGGAAGAGACAACAACAGACGAAGAAATCTGCCAGGCTGTGTTGGATGCATGAAAGGCAGAGGAAGAGGGCAAAATTAATGGTGGGGATGATGATGTTGATGATAATGTGGCTGTTGAAGCTTGCCCAACACATCATGAGATCCTTCAGGCAGCATCAGTCATCAACAGCCACATTGGTGGTCACAGTGTGAATGATTCCATCACATGTAAGATGGAGGCAATTTTAAGTTCTTTCAGATACCAAATGCACCTGGAAGCGTCTCATTCTGTGACTTCTACTTGTCTCACTAATTACTTTAGTCATAGGTAGTGATTCTACGCCAGAAAATGATCCATAGCCTGAGTACTTTCAAAATTACAGTATAATTTTTTTTAGAATATTTTTTAGAATTTTAAATGACTTTTTCATGAATTTGGGACCTATTTTAGGTGATCCCCTGGAATCCCATACTCTCTCATAACCCATACCCTAGAGCAGTGACTGAGGGGTATGGGCTATCATAGAAACAGAAATGGAGTTGGGCTGACACACTTTGGCAGACAACATAAAGGAAGGAAACAGTGACTTCAATATAATCAGTCTATCACATATGGGCAAACAACAAACCTCCTTTTGGTGTTGAACAGTCTGTTGCCTCAATAGGTCCTGATTACATTTACAGGTATGATGAGACATCCAGTTATATTTGGTTCTTCCCCAGTCTTTCTTTCAGCCATCTCACCAGCAACAAATGTGTGTTTGAGGTAATGTTGAAGTTCATAAGTTCACAACTCACCAGAACAGCAGGCCTGTGTAAGTGAAGAACATTATGCCATAGGAGCTTGGCAGCAGTGACATATTCAGATGCTTGACATGATGATGTAGGTGGTTGTCTAAAGATGGGTATAATAAAAGTGGGTGTTGACAATCAAAAGAGTTGTGTGTGTCTAAGCAGTCCTGGAAAGTGATTCATGTGGCTGGGAAAGAAATTCAATGCTGGAGGGACTCAGTGAACAGAATGTGTTTGCACATCTACAGAATCAAGGAGGTAAGTTGTCTGAAGAAGTGGGGATAGAAGGGAGTTGAAAGAGTTCCAGGAGGGGAGTAGAAGTTGGTGCTGTTAAGCAGCCCTGGCCCCTGGAAGATGAGTCATATTGCTGCAGACAGAGATCCATGCCAGGGATTCTGTCATGTCAATGGATTCATGTTGTCCTCATGAGACATATTAAGGATCTATGCAAAGATTCATGTCAGGGTCTGAGGATGTTGTTGTTCCTCAATCACATGTGCAGCCACCCAATAAACTTCAAGGCTTAAACCACTGGAAGAAGAGTACTTAGCCTTGTTGGCCATGGCACACCAGCAATCCATAGCAATCCATGCAGTGATTCATGCCAGGGATGTTGTTCCTGGATTACACTTGTGGTTGGGCAATAAGTCTGAGGCTTGGGCTCAAAGCTTGAAGCTTGAATTGAAGACAAATGGATATTATTGCAGAGCATTGTTGGCCAAGGCTGCCAGCAACTCAGACACCAGAATCAAGTGTCCAAGACAGCATCACCAGCATGACAACCACTTGGCTAGTGAGTGATGCAAACAGAATCTCCAGAGCAAGACAGTGAAGAAGGACTTGATTCATCAAAGCAGCACTGGACTCTGAGTAAAGACAACAGCGAGAAGGAAAAGGCAGACAAGGTGGAGGTTGATGACTTCGGGAAGATGGCGAATGAGAATTTGTGAACAGTCATTATAAGGCTGTCAACAACACTTGAGTGCCATATATTGTGCCAGACATATTGGTGAGTGTCGCCAACCTCAAGCAATGTTACGAGGGCCTTATAAGTGTAGTTAAAATATACAGATGCCAGAAGTGGACTGGAAAGGAATAGAGAGGAACCCAAATGTGCCATGCTTTCGCAAACAGCGCAAGATCAAACAAAGAAAAAGAGGTTTCGCTGATGTTGTATATCTTAGGTTCTGGAGTCCAGGCTGTCATGATCTCTTTCAACCCGAAGAATGGTCGGGCAGCTCACCAAGCTCTGTAAAGGAGCATACAGTAAATGCGATTGCGCGAGAGAACGCGAAGTACCGACTGTAAGGCCCCCCTGGGATGCTTCACAATTGCAGCCTTGTCAATTTTGCGAGTGTCGCAAGATGGAGGGAGGGTAGCTTCCGGTACCCCACTAGAACCATTCCGGGGATGGGATGACGAGACAGCTGGCGGATGTAGTGGGAAATGTGGGGAGTGGTTTTCAGAAGATCTATCGCATTTCAGTATTGAGAGATCGACGTGGAAGAAGTGAAGGCGAGTTGATGGATGCCAAGTACGAGAAACGATGTCTGGAGAATGGCTATCGTCATGTAGATGCGATGATATTGTTCGACCTCAAATACCCACCAAGGGTTACGTCCTGGCAACGTCAGAACTTGACCTGACGACTAGCAGGAACACTCAGGGTGGGCTGTAGGGTCCCGGCAGAGGAGAGAGTCGGATAGACGCATGCTGAACACTGAGGTCCCGGGCCTTGGCAGAAACTTGAAGAAATCGGAGCCGCTGGGAAAACTCAGCCACATTGACTCCAAACCTTATCTTGACCCGTTGAACTCTCTCGTTCTTTCAACGTATACTTGTTTTTCCCTCTTCACTCTCGAATACTCTAGAAAATTCATCATGACTGAACAACAAACCATCCCAACTTTCAAGCTTGTCCTTGGTGCGTTTTCGTCTCCAATCTGGCTCAAAATCTCACGTTCTAACGCGGTCTTTGCCACCTGTGATCGATTTTCGATTCATCCTCGTTCTCGCGTCCGCCTCTCCGGAAATCTCTCTAAACCACTCTTGATAATATGTGATTTTATTGTGTAGTTGGTGATGGAGGAACTGGAAAAACCACTTTCGTGAAGGCGAGATGAATTTCAATATTGTATTCAAGATCGCGTTTTGATCTTGCCCACTCTTACAGCGCCATTTGACGGGTGAATTTGAGAAGAAGTACATTGGTATGCAGTGACTCTTCCGTTGCATTTCTGCATCTGTCTATTCCTTGTCACCCTACCCTCGAGCAAAATCGCCTACTTATTTGTCTTGTTACAGCCACGCTCGGCGTTGAGGTTCACCCTCTAACATTTTCGACCAACTTTGGCACCATCTGTTTCAACGTCTGGGATACCGCGGGCCAGGAGAAATTCGGTGGTCTTCGAGATGGTTACTACATTCAGGGACAGTGCGGTATCATCATGTTCGATGTCACGTCCAGAATCACGTACAAGAACGTGCCCAACTGGCACCGTGACCTCGAGCGTGTGTGCGAAAACATACCCATTGTGTTGTGTGGAAACAAAGTTGATGTCAAGGTTCGTGATCATGCTAGAGATAGAACCTGCCGCTTCTAACTTCTGGCGATCTTAATCCATCGTAGGAACGGAAAGTGAAGACCGGTGCTGTGACGTTCCACCGAAAGAAGAATCTCCAGTATTTTGAGATTTCGGCCAAGTCCAACTACAACTTCGAAAAGCCCTTCCTTTGGCTCGGCAGGAAGCTCGTTGGGTAAGAGGCTACGGATATCTGGAGATCCAATGTCAGTTTAACCCCTTCCTAGTAACCCTACTTTGGAATTCGTTGCTCCGCCCGCTCTCCTTCCCGCCACAGTCTCCGTCGACCCCGTTCTGTTGGCGCAGTACGACGAAGAGTTGAGAAGGGTGCGTTCTTGATCATTCTTTGCAACTTCTCGCTCTAACAAAAATTCTGATTTCAGGCCGAGGCCATCCCACTTCCTGAAGAAGATGAAGACCTGTAATCTTGTTGTCGTTGGCTTTCTCTTACTTCCCACTACTCCTGTGACGAATACATTTCAAATATACAATACTGAGACCCAGCTCTCACCCTTTTGACAATAGCAACTTCTTTCCCTGTTTATGAACATGTTTCTCCTGTTGGCTTCATTTGGATGGATACAGAGGTGAAGCGGAAGACATCAAGCGGTTGTGATGAATGCTTGCTTAGAATTAGCTACACTGGAATGACGAATATGATGGTTCCATGGATTCACAAACATATACATATATATGCAACAAAGATGAACTGACAGTCTAGCATGTAGTACATTACAATGGTGGAAGTTAGAACGCAAGAAATTTGTACCATATCATTGTACGTAGTTGACTTGCCTGAATGCTAGCTGTAACACCTTGCACTGGAACTCATTCAGTTTCACGACGGGTCCCTTCCTGAACAACTCATCCCTTTTAACCTCACACATCTTTGAGAGCTGCTCGAAGTCATTATCAGTGAATATTCCAAGGCTCGTGAATGCCGGCATCAATTCCTCCATCGCGCAAGCCTGAAGAAAGGTCTTGAGTTCCAGAGAGAATTCCGAGACGACAAGTGGAATGTAGGCGCAGCCCGGGCAACGAACGGAGTCAGCTTTTGGCATAGCAGAGGTCACTGCTTTCACGGTCTGGACTTTTGGTTGTGAAGTTGAAAACCGCTGGACGTGACTGAAATGCTTACAGATCCTACATTAAATTCCCGTTCAGGGGTCTGATGTTCTTTGCCGGCTGTCTGCAAAATGTGTAAAAATGACAGTCTTGACACCGGTTTTGAGACTTGACTCACAGCGGCGGCGAGCGGAATGTCCTCGTCGTCGTCTTCATGATCTTCATCATTGTCATCATCAACATCATTACCGTCGTCGTCCCCCTCCTCTTCAGATGGCCCTTCGTTGGCCTCGAGTTTTATTTTGGTTAGATGGGGAAACAAACCGGGATCGTCCTCCGCCTTGCGTTTCGACGGAATCACCAGTGAATCAGGGTATCCAAGAATTTTGGTATTGATTGTCGCAACTTGGAAGTTGCTTAATCTGTGCGGGACCAGTTTCTCGAAGAAGTCGGTGCGATCCGCCTTGCTCCATTTCAAAAAGACCTGCAACTGGTGGTCATGGAGAATGCCAACGCGAGCGAAGATTGGAAGCAAGTATTCCATTCCCGCTAAGAATTTCCTCAACTTGATAAGACGCGATTCTGGGATGGACGGAAGAAATCCACAACCGAAGCAGGCGATAGGGTAGGATAATGTCGCATTGTTGGTCTATCAGGTGGTGAGCCACATTGGTTTCACGCATAATAGGAAACAACCAACCTGCATGGGCTGAGTGGATCCAATAGTGGGTAGCTTATTCTGGCGCTATACTCGGATGTGAGGATGAGGGACACTGAGTGACGGTGAATAGCAGCTTACGGACAGCGTGGAAGAGCTGAGCGGCAGCTCATGATGTTCGCTTGTCGGTTTATGAATGGAGCGGCCATGGGGCTGGACAATATTGTTGTCTGCAGCCTGTTGGTCATGTCGATTAGCAACATTTCTTAAATTTGCAAATCTGAGCTACATACCGTTGACGCGGAATCAAAACCGGAGCCCGAGCCTAATGACTGAGCAGCTGTACCGTTCGTCTTGCTTTGGTTGCTCTGCAGACGTTGAAAACGGGGTGGAGTCTTCCCAACGAACATGACGTCGAGATTTTGCGAAGTCCCGAGTGCTTGCTTTGGAGCTTGTGGGGGGGCCTATCAAGATTGATAAGGACAACATGTCGTAGAAGTTTGGTACCATCTACGCTGGGGCTCACCGGTCCTGGGACGTTGTCTTCACCGTCCGAATAGGTCGATACATCAACTTCATCGTTGTCGCCTCGGTCCTGATTGTTTCCGCCATTGCATCGCGAAGCGGGATTCTCGATGGACTTCGGTCGTCTCCAATACACATGTTGTAGATATTTTTCTACATATACTTCTACAGGCCAGAGATTTGTGTATCTTTCAAGTGCCGGGTAATCTCTTGCGACCTTGAGAGATACGGCTGAATTTGAGTAACGGAAAAGTTGGTGGAAGGTACATACTTTCTTCAAGAAGGCCTTCCACTGGCCAGAGTCTTGCTCTGAGAATAACTTTGACGTGTCCAGAAAGTGTTTGATGGTGTTTCGAAAGTAAGTCTGAATGGCCGAATCAACGACGACTTATGCAGCGTGTTCAAGTTGATGTTAGACTAACTGTGAGATTTGTGAAGTCTTGTTTGGACCACGTTTGCATGGCAATCCGCAATTTTTCGCAAGCAGTCTTGCTTTGTCGAAGCTGACGGACGTTGACCGGCCACGGGATTTGTTTAGGATATTGAGAAGCAGTCATGTTGGAAATTTAGGGGGGGAATTCTGGAAGTTGGTTCGATGTTGAAGGTATTAATAATGTTGAACTGCGAATATTTGTTGAATCAAAACGTGTTAACAGGTTAGATCAAGATCTATCCCTGTATACTACTCTACTAGCGGAGACGCGACGCGACTTGTACGTAGTACGTACACGCGACGAGCATGTTGCGATCATGTGTCCATGTCAAGGTCATGTGAATTCTAGCTTAGAGGATTTTGGAAGATTGAGGTTGCATTTTGAGGGCTATTAGTGTTCGACATTGAAGTAAGAGACAGAGATTGGACAACATTAGTGTGAGGTACCTACTAGGTTGATTGTGAATCTTGACGCGATGTATAAGTGACACCCGGCCTATCAGTAATCACGTCACTTGGCAAGCTGCAACCTTTCGAGACGGTGAACAAGCCCGATATTGATACATATGATACATACATAAGTCAACAGAATCGATCACTGGAAGGAAATATTAGCGAGTTGCTGGTGAAGGCGGCTGGAGGAATGGACGAACCTTTTGAGCTTCGCCCGTCGATCAAGCATAGCTTCCGCTAAACGACCTTCCTTGCGAGCACGCTTCAACTGGATAGAGCAAGTTGAATAGGCCAGTTATGCGCAGGTATGGGTTTTACCCACCTCTTTCTTGTCGTCAGCGGAAGTAACACTTCGGCCAGCTCCCCAAGCTTGATATATTCGACTGCAGACATTGAAACACAGTCAGAAAACACACAATGAACAAAACCATGTTACTCACTTTGAGCTTGATTCGTCAATCTTGGGCGGACCCGATACGCCATCCTTTTTCTTCTTTTCTTCGTCATTCGCCTCCCTCTTGTACTTGTTCTGAATTTTGACCCAAAATCGTTCCCCAAAACCGACCTCCTCACTGTCTCCTCTCAGCTGCAACGTCCCACCGGCAACTTCATCCACACTCAAATACTTCTCGTACACATTCATGAAAGCGACCATCCCGTCCGGCATGATGACTGGAGTCCACTCCTCTTGAGGCCCACGCGCGTCCCGATCGGCTGAGACTAATCCATGAGCATCACAAGACATAAATTTGCCCTCGCCCGCCCCAGTTCGCAGGTTGACAGTCGACGACCCAGCTACCCGAGTAGTGACCCACACCTGGGAGATATCTGTTGGTATGCGTTCCAGCAAGCTTAGAGGTTCCGTGCCTTCCTCCAGCTTGTCCTTGTCCATCGAATACAGCACAACACGATTTGTGGTAGAGTTGAACGTTATGCAGATGGGTGAAGGGTCGGAAGGGTGTATGATGAATGTAGGACCACGAATTTCGTACGGGTTTTCAGGCATGACCCATGTTTCGAGGTCATCGTCGTCCTCCTTCCGTCGACTGCTACCGGAACCATCCTCATCACCACCTTCCCTCTTGCGTTTCTTTGTTGCCTTTTCTCCCTTGAATTTGAGCTTTGTTGAGCGTACCTTTTCAGCAGACATGCCGTGATAAGGAGACCGGCATGACTCGAAAGAAGTTTTGACAATTCAGCGCTCCACGTGATCTGAGTTAGTTGACCGTGGGAATGACACGAACGCCAATTTCGCAAGTCCTCCCCATCGCCGCCAATCCCTAAGAATCCTCCCGACAAATGAAGTTCAACGCCGGTATGTGTTGTCCCTGCTACATAAACGCCGCTAGTCTTTCTCGTTTCTCGGTAAAACGGCGGTTTTTGGTAGAGAAACCGGTTGGATGATACATCACAAGTTTGGATGACCAGTTGAAGCACAAACGCTGAAGAATGGTTTCCGTTACAGACGTCTCCTCCTCGCGGCGAAAGGCCCGCAAGGCTCACTTCTCAGCGCCTTCCTCCATCCGACGCAAAATTATGTCGTCCGCTCTCTCAAAAGAGCTCCGTGGCAAATACAACGTGCGTTTTCGATTCATCACTTTTTGGCGGAAAACTTACAGTGGTTGTAGACTCGCTCACTGCCCATCCGTAAAGATGATGAGGTCCGGATCGTTCGAGGAAAGTACAAGGGTCGTGAGGGCAAGGTGACGCAAGTGTACCGAAAGAAATGGGTCATCCACATTGACCGTGTGCAACGTGACAAGTCAAACGGTGCAACATCACCCATCGGTGTTCACCCCAGCAATGTCGTTATTACTACTATCAAGCTGGACAAGGACAGGTGCGGTTTATTGTTGGTCTTTGGTTGGGTTAGTTGTGTGCTCATGGGCGATGTTTGTAGGCGCGAAATTTTGGACAGGAAAGATAGGAAGAAGAATTCAAGTGCGCCTGGTGATGATGTTGAGATGGTGGACGTGCGTGTCACTTTCTCGCCTAATTTCTCACCTAATTGATGACTTGCAGTAATCTTACTTGGACTCTTACTTTTACTTTGCCATCCAAAACTCGCCCCTGTAGCTATGCGCCCTGCATATGATATGCCGCATGTCTTCCCGCATTGTCGCTTTACTGCGAGCAATAACAAGATTTTTGAATGTGGAACTGAACCTTTGAATGTCATATTCAGCTTGTTTATTTGAGTCGCGAGCGAGAAATTAGAACAGGTATTATGACAACGTCGTAACAAACAAAGGACAGTTACAGTCGATATCAATGCTCAGAAAATAACGTCCTCGTCCTTACTACTCAGCAAATTCCCTCCCCCTTCTGCTCCCCGTTCGTCATGATCCTCTTGACTTGCCAACTCCCCTAATGCCTGCTGCGCCGCATCCCTCGCAGCCGTGTCCCGCTTCTTCTTCCCCTGCACCTTCTTCAATCTATCCCAATCCAATCATCAAGGTCAATCTCAATCACAACTACAATGATAGCGGTAAACAAACATACCTAAAGAACTCTTCTCGATCCATCTCATCCAGCTCGCTCATGATATACTTGATCGTATTATCCAACCGCGGGATAACGACGTGCTCAATCGCATTCACCCGTCGATTCGTGGCTCGGATCACCTCGTCCAGGATCGTAAATGCTGTTTGTAGAGATGCAAGCTCGACAAGAGTCTCAATCGCCTTCGCGTATACCTCTTTTGCTCGCAGGACTTGTTGTCCGCCGCGTCCTAAACCCGTGAGATTAAAATCTGCAAGTGTATCATATCATATCACAAGTGTTGTCAAAGTCACTAGAGTCGCTGAGCAAACGCACCTGACCCAGCAACACGATCAACATCAAAAGCAGGAAGCATGACCCCAGAAACATTTTCCTGCTTCGCCTTTACTCTAAACGTCGCCAACTTCGCCTGCTCCTGCACGAGGTACGAGATATCTCCAGTAGCATAGGTGACCTCCGCCATCGAGAATGACGCTAGCTGCATTACTCGCCCCATCTTCCTCTTTGCCTACACGCATTAGCCAGGTAATCTTAGCTATTTTATATTATGAATTGATAACACGGATGCACCTCATCGACCTTCCTTAGAATAGCTCTGAACCTGGTGGTCAGTGCATCCCGCTTCTTTGCAAGTAGCGAATGCCCCGTCTGTGCCCCCTTGAGTCGCAATTTGGTGTTGGTAAGTGCCATTCGTGTTGCAAAGACATTTTCGCGGGCTCCAGTTCCGGACATTGGGAGTTAGAACTTGAAGGAGCTACTACTTGTACTAAGGAAGTAAACGCAATACACCAGCAGGTTTGTGACGCACTCGCGGAAATGATACAAGGTCAAATAATGAACATATTTGTAAGCATTGCGGGAGTGTGAGAAATTGCCGTATTGAGTGCCTATAAGACGAATCGGGGTACATATAATATTTTTTCCCACAGATCTGTATGGCCTAATAGTCTAGTGGAATTTACGGGTGGATTTTTGTGTGATGTTTACCGGCGACGAGGGTTCGATTCTCCTGTGTGTTTTTGTTTTAACTTCAATTTTTTTCCCCTACAGGAATTGAACTTTACAAAACCTTCAGCCAAAGACCTCTACCTTTTTTGCGACTCTGAGAAATATATTTTTCTTCACCAATAATAA
>Ga0210387_10004481_pt1 | contig 10712 bp, 10 predicted proteins | sample IncBWC7OmetaG_FD_160108 | JGI IMG/M metagenome (GOLD analysis project Ga0210387, IMG submission 160108) | Forest soil microbial communities from Barre Woods Harvard Forest LTER site, Petersham, Massachusetts, United States - Inc-BW-C-7-O ... | reverse complement strand
CCACGCCACCGGCAGCTACGACGCCGTCGTCTCCATCGGCCTCATGGAGCACGTGGGGCCCAAGAACCACCGCGGCTACATGGAGCTGGCGGCCCGCTGCCTTCTTCCCGGCGGGCGCGCGTTCATCCACACCATCGGTGGGTCCAGCCCGCGCACGCACATCGATCCCTGGTTCGACAAGTACATCTTCCCCAACGCCGCCATCCCCACGCTCGGTCAGCTGGCGTCGGCCATGGAGGAGATCCTGGTCCCCGAGGACGTCCAGAACATCGGCCCGCACTATGACCGGACGTTGATGGCCTGGTGGGCCAACTTCGACGCCGCCTGGCCGCGCCTGCGCGCCAGGTACGGCGAGGCGTTCTACCGGATGTGGAAGTTCTACCTGCTGGTCAGCGCCGCCTACTTCCGCACGCGCGAGCACAACCTCTACCAGATCGTGGCCACGCCCGTGGGCGCGCCGCAGCCTCCGTATGTGCGCGCCATCTGACGGAGCGCGCGCTACCGCTTGAACGTGTCGTAGTCGGCGGCGTGCGGTGCGATCCGCTGCTCCAGCGCTCGCCGCTCGCTCTCGGACATCGGCACGAACGCGCGCGCCACGGCGAGGTTCTCGCGCACCTCGGCGATCGTCGAACAGCCGATGATGACCGTGTCGGCGAGCGAAGCCGAGTAGCGAATCAATTCGGTGGCCTTCGCGTCGCGCAGGAGCGGTCCAGCCGCCAGCACCTTCATCCCCACCACGCCGATCCCCTGGCGGCGGGCCTCGGCGAGCACGGTCGGCGCGAACGGGCGGTGGCGTGGATCGGCCGGGTTCACCGGGAGCAGCACGCTGTCGAAGGAAAACCGCCGCATCGCCTCCAGAAGAATGTCGGGATCGTGGTGCCCGGTGAGCCCGATGAAACGGACGCGGCCGTCGGCCTGCGCCTGGCGCGCGGCCTCGATCGCACCTTTCGGGCCGAAGAGGACGGCGAGCTCTTTGGCGTGCCGAAGATCGTGCATCTGCCACAGGTCGAGCCGATCGGTGCCGAGCCGTCGCAGCGAGTCGTCGAGCAGGCGCAGCGCGCCGTCGCGCGTGCGCTCGTGGGTCTTCGAAGCCAGGAAGACGCGGTCGCGGGCGCCCGGTCCGGCCTCGCGGAACGCCTGGCCATAATAATCCTGGCTCTGCTGGTAGGCGGGCGCCGTGTCGCAGTAGCGCACGCCCAGACGAAGCGCCTCCAGGATGACGGGAACCGCCTGCTTCGCCCGGCCGGTGGTGCGAAGAATCCCCTCGCCGCCGAGAGAGACCGCCAAGATCTGCGCGCCCGTGCGACCGAGCGACCGGGCGTCAGTCATCGCGTCCGGAACCAACCCGCGATGCTCCAACGCTCGCGCGTCGCCCGCTTCGCCTCGTGCAGCGTCTCGTCGCTCATGAAGAGCACCAGGGTCCCGCCGTCGGGGGCCAGCGTCAGTCGGGGGACACTGTGCCCATCGTAGATGACCAGCTCGCCGCCAGCGTCCGCCGGCCAGTCGGAGTTGAGATAGATGACCGCCGAGACGACCCTGGCGTTGGATTGGCGGTGGCGATCGAGGTGCGTCCCATAGCTCGCGCCCACCGGGTAGTGGGCGTACTGGGCCTCGAACGAATCGAGCCCCAGAAAAAGGTCGCGGTTGAGCGAGACCCGCAGCCCCTCCATCCAGCGCATGAACGTTTGGCCGACGGGCATGGTCGCGTCGAGCCAACAGACGGAGCTGCCGCGGATCGGGCTTTCCCGCAGGGCGCCGTCGACGGCGCCCTCGCCACGACCGACGCGCGCCGCCGAGAAGGCGTCGTCGGCAAACAGATGTTCGGCTTCCTGCCGCAGCTCCAGCCAGCCGGTTTCTCCGTCCTGACCGTCTTCTCCGTCTTGGCCGTGTTGGGGCATCGCCCCCGGCAGCACGACGTACCCGTGCTCGGTCAATGCCAGAGCTGCCGGCCCCCAATCGCTCACGCCGTTCGCCGACACCGGGTGAGCATACCGTAAGGCCTCTCCCTCAAATGCGTTCGGGGTCCTGGTCCCAAGTCGGAGTCGGCCTAAGCCTCATCCTCATGCTCGCTCGAACGGTCTTGAGCACCCTGGTGGCCATCGGTCTGCTGGTCTCGGTTTCGGCACGAGCGCTCGCCGACGAGCCGGTGTCGCCGATCCAGCCCGCCGAGACGACGACGGTGCAGGCGCCGCCCCCCGCGGAGGCGCCGCCGCCCCCCAAGCCGATCCCCGAGATCGACGAACGGACGGCCTACATGACGGGAAAGCACACGCTCAAGCTCGGCATCCTGGCGTTCGAATACGGGATCCTCCAGCAGCTGTCGATTGGAACGGCGCCCCCCGCCTGGATCTTGCGGTCGATCATCAACGTCCTGGTCCCCAACCTCCACCTGAAATATCAAATCCTCGATCGGGATCCGGTGGCCGTCGCGGTCTTGGCTGCCGGCTACTACGCGGACATCAGCGCTAGCAACGCCAACGGCAACCTCTGGGCCGTCCCGCTCTCCCTGTTCGTCTCGGTGAAGGTCCACCCGCGGATCACCCTGCACGCGGAGGGGACCTACATCTACGCGAGGGTCACCGGAACGGGCAACGTCAGGTCGGCCTCTCTGGACGGCGCGAGCGCGGCCAGCGCCGGCCAGGTCGGCCTCATGGCGCAGTTCCGCCTGACGCGCATCTTTTCTCTCACCGCCACCGGGCGCTATCAGTTCTGGGTCTCCGATCTTCCGCTCAGCGGCAGCTCCTCGATCGATGCCTACACCACCGGCACCGTGAGCGGCCAGTTCGTTCCCGCGGTCCAGCACCCCTGGGAGGCGATCGGGGGAATCGCGGTGCTCTGGCGCTACTTCCACCTGATCGCGGGGGCCGGCTACGGCTACTACTTCGTTCCCGGTCTCGACGTCGCCAACACGAAAAAGACCTTTGTTCCGGACTTGAGCCTCGCGGTGGTGCTGTGAAGTCTCGGCGCCGGGATCTCGTCTCGCGTGGCGCCGCGATCGCGCTGGGGGCGGTCGCCTTCAGCTGCGGGCCCGGGACCGTCACCCTGCCAACTCCGCCGATGGAGGCGGAGACGGCCGCGCTGGTCATGACCTATCAGATGCCGACGGGGAACCTCGACACGAGCAACATCGATCAGGTGCGGAGCGACGCGCAGGCGCGGCTCGACGAGCTGAACCTCGATTGGCTCCCCGATCTCCTCTCCGATGCACTCAGTCGCCTCCGGAGCCGCCTCGACGCCGGCGGCCTCCCCGACGATCCGTCCAGCACGCCGGACCCGCGCAGGGGGCAGCTCACGGCTGTGGTGAACGTGACGCGGATCTGCGCCGGGTGGAGCGACCCGTCCGGTCCGCCCGACCAGGCCGCGAACGGCTCCGTCGAGGTGACCGCCATCGTCGACAGCGGCAAGCTCAACCCGGAGATCTGGGGAACCGCCACCTCCTGCCTGGCGCGCTTCCCGCCGGCGGGAAGCACGGGCGCCGTCGCCTCCACCACCTCGACGGTGGTGAACGCCACCCTCAACGGGACGCTGATCCTCTACTCCCTGGGGCCGCTGCCGTCGGACCCGAGCGACGCGCAGCTCCTGGTCGTCTTCAGCGGGTCGCTCGGCGTCGGCGATCAGGTTGGCTCCGCCTCGTTCGACTTCGAGATCTCGAAGTCGCAGGTCAAGTTCAGGGTCCCGGTGGCGAGCGGTGGCGATGCGATCGTCACGGTGGGGACCACCCTCGGCATCCAGGGCGCGAACGCCGATTTCTCCTGCGACCTGACGACCCTCACCTGCCAGCAGACGAATTAGTTCGGGACCCTAAGAGGGTCCCGCGCCCCCCGCGTAGAGCTCGAGCCGGCAAAGCCGTCTCTCCCTCACGCGAATTAGTTCGGGACCCTAAGAGGGTCCCGCGCCCCCCCGCGAAGAGCTCGAGCCGGCAAAGCCGTCTCTCCCTCACGCGAATTAGTTCGGGACCCTAAGAGGGTCCCGCGCCCCCCGCGAAGAGCTCGAGCCGGCAAAGCCGTCTCTCCCTCACGCGAACCAGCGTCGGTCCGCGCGTCGCGGGGGTCGGCGGAATTCCAGCGCACCGGAAGCCGCTGTTCATCGTTTGTAACGAGGCCGACGTTCTTCAGCGCCTTGAAACGCTGAATCCTTGACGTTTGCGAAACGACGGTCGAGTTTCGAAACGGCGCGCTTGCCTTCACCGATGGCGCTTCTAGAGTGGGAACCAGGACCATGGTCGGTTGGTTGGGAAGAAGGACTGAGCCGCGGGTCGGTTTTCGACGCGAGGTCCGCGTGATCTGGCCAGGCCAGGTGCAGAGCGTGGTCGCGCGCGCCGTCAACCTGTCGCCGACGGGGATCCTCGTCGACGCGCCGACCCCCGAGCCGTGCCCGGTCGGCTCCCCGGTCGTGTGCGACGTTCCGCTTTCTCATGGATCGCTGCGGCTCCGCGGGCGGGTCGCCCACAACCGGGTGTTGTCGCCCGCGAAGGTCGGGATGGGGATCGCCTTCACCGATCTGTCACCGCACATGGTGGCCGAGCTGCGCGGCGTGGTCGACGAGAGCGAAGAGAAGGCCCAGCTCGTCAAGCTGCGCTTCGCGGGCAAGAGTCAGCTCGTCTGCACGCGCGCGCTGCCGACCGCGGAGGGGTTTCAGTTCACGACGGCGCTCCCCTTCCTGCGCGCGGACACGGAGGTCGAGATCTCCCTCTCGCCCGACGCGAACCTCGCCACCAAAGGTTGGGTCTCTTCCGTCGCGCTCGGCCCCGCGCAGGAGGACGGCATCCCGCGCCTGGTGATCGACATTCGCGCAGGCGAGAGCGCCGCGCCCCGCCTCGCCCCGGACGCCTCGGTCTCAGGCGAGGTCGAGTCGACGGCTGCGTCCGCGGAGCCCGATCTGGGGGCCGTACCCGAGCGTGTCTGGGAGCCCTGGGAGCTGAGCGCGACCAACGACGAGCCGGCGGATCTCCCCTTGGTCGACCCGCAGATCGACTCGTTCGACAGCGCGGCAAGCGGCGTCCCCACGGTTCGCAACGACGCTGAAAAAACGGAGATCATCCGCATCCGCGACCTTTCTCCAGGCAGGAGCCGCCCTCGCGCCGCCGCGGGCCCACGCAGGCTCGCGCTCGTCGCCACGGCGCTGGCGGTGGCCGCGGTGGCCGTCGTCGTCGCCGTGCGGGTTCGGCCGCTGCGCGCCCTGGCCTCTCGTCCCGTCACGGCGCCGGTCATCGTCATGATGCCGCCCGTGTCGCCCGCACCCGCGGCCGCGCCCGTTGTGCCGGCCTCTCCGCCGATCGCTGAGACGGCTCCGATCGTCGAACCGATCGCCAAACCGACCGCGCAGCCGAGCGCGGCAGCCGAACCGGCGCCGCCCGACGAGGCCGTCGACACGTCGAGCGAATTTGTGGTCGGGCTCGTCGGATCGCTGAAGGGGGCGCACCGCTACGTGCTGCATTCGCCCGACGGTGTCGCGTTCAACCTCCCGAACGCCCAGGCCACCATGAAGGTGGGGACCTACCGGCCAGCCGTGAGGGGCTTGCGCGCCGTCTGGGTCCGCGAGCTTCCCGGCGGCGGCACCCACCTGCGCTTCTTTTACACGAAGTCTCGTCTCGTCCCGGAGGTCCACCTCCACACCGACGGCGTCCGCGTCGCGGCCCGCTGAGCGTCGTCAGCCGGTGCGTTGGGCCTTTTATAGGTCCGTACGCGACGCCCATCTTCTGGCGGAGTTGCTTGAGTTCCGTCCGCGCAAAGTTTGTCGCTTAGCGGCCCTCCTCATCGCTCGCCCTGCCGCGCGGATGAAAGCCAAGCCGAAAAAGGGAGCCTGCCCGACGAGCCTTTTGATCCTGACGATAATCCAAATCAGCCTGGATAGCGAAGCCGTCCACCGAAACGGACCAGAATCAATTGGTCAAGAACTGCGAGTAGTAGAGACAGCCGCGACGGAACGTCGTATCCGGCGGGCCTCGCAGTAGGACCAACAGTTCATGATCCGGTACTGCCCGACGGGCCGCCAGCTATGCGCATAAGGCGCGACCATGACCTTCGCTCCCCATCCGAGCCTCCGGACGAGCGTGGTCGCCATCGACGTCGTGGAGAACGCCAGAGGCGAGAACTCGGTGCTGCCCTCGATTTTCAGTGGACGCCCCCTGACGCGCAGCGACCAATCTAAAAAGTTACAGATTGTTAACGGCGTGAAGACTGCAATGGATGTTAGTGGCCTTGGGAATTCATGCGCTTGGGAGCTCTAGTTCTGGCTGCAACTCTTGCGATCGGCTGCGGCAGCGGCTCGTCCGTCAGCCGACCGGACGCGGCGGCAACCGGAGGGGCGGCAGCGGGCGCGGGAGCTACGGCGGGCGCCGAAGGCGGCTCGCCGGGGACAGGCGGGACAGGTGGAAGCGGGGGTGTCGCTTGCGACACGGCGTTCGCGGCCCACAACATCAAAATATGGAAGCAGTTCCAACGGACGTCCCTGTCCGACATCAGCGATGCTCCCAACGGGATAACCGCCGGGCCGGACGGGAATATCTGGTTCACCTTGAGTCACGCAGGCGACACTGCAGGCGACAGCTTCGGCAGGCTTGCCACTGACGGGACCGTCACCTTGTTCCCAGTGCTGACTCCGCCGGGACAGTATGCCGTGAGCGGGGTGAACTACATAACGTCTGGGTTGGACGGTAACCTCTGGATCACCGAGGAAACAGCCATCGCGAAGGCCACTCCCTCCGGATCCGTGATGGAGTTCCCTGTGGGAACGACCGACACGCCCAGCCGCATTATCTACGCGTCGAGCGGACTGATCTGGTTCGTATCTGACGGGTTGGACGGCATCATCACCCACGTCGACATGACGGGCGGTAACCCGAGCATGATCACTTTGCCCAAAACCTGCGACACCTGCCTGGAGCCAGAGGTGCTTTCAATCGCCGAGGGACTCGATAGCGACGTCTGGGTGCTGGCCGCCGTCGGGAACGGCGGCACGTCGGGAGTCGCGCGTATCAAGTCTGATGGGTCGCTCGTGTGGATTGGCTTGCCTGGAATTGCACTGGAAGACAACGCCTCGCAGATCGTCCTCGGCAGCGACAAGAACATGTGGGTGACGGGGCCGGCTCAGATCAGCCGCTTCGCACCAAGTGATATTGCCGCCGATACGTACATGAGCTTCAAGATCCCCTCGGGGGCGCTCGCGAGAGGCATAGCCTCCGGCGCCGACGGGAACATGTGGTTCTCGGAATACAATAAAGCTGCCCTGGGATCGGTGCCCTCGACGGGCGAGGTGAACGAAATTACGTGGTCTTCCGAGTGCGGCGTTGCGGGCGGGGATCTTGCGACCGGCCCGGACGGCAACATCTGGTTCGTGATGCCAGCCAGCGGCAACCAGTACGGCTCGATTGCCCAGATAACGGTCCATTAGCCGTCGCGCCAACCCGACCGACCGAGGTCATGGCCGCAGAAGTGATGCGACGGCTCTCTATCCCCGGACGGGGTCCGCAGGGCCCTGGGCCGGGATCGCCGATGCCCGAACATCCGAAAGCCCTCGCGATGCCACCGCAGGAGGGTCTCGGCTGCACAATGGACAGGGCGGGCGCCACGTGGGTAGGACTGCGGCTGCGACGAGCAGCCGAAGCCGGTCGACCGTCGTAAGCCTCGGGTGGGGAGACTTCCTCCGCAGGATCACGGTCTGATGCCTCAGCAGAGCGTTCTCGATGACGAGTTCCTTTCGGCTTCGAACCGTGTCCGCTGCCACTCCACGCAGCACCCCCGCTCCGTCGTGAGGGGTGACCGCCTTCCAGATGAGGCAACCGCTATCAAGCTCAGGGAGCTCGCCTACCCAGCTCTCTTCGCCGTGGCCGCCTGAAGTGGTCGCCGCAACATCTCGCGAAAGACAAAAAGAACCTACGAAAAGATTCTATCCCATCGAACGAGGCCGTTCGCACGACTACGGGATGGGATTTTTGCGGCGCACCGGTAAATGCGGCACTCCAACAGTCACTCAGTGTGCTGCTCGTCGGTTCAACGGCAGTCAAAGCTTGGCGCGCCGGGACCGTCCACGACACCGACATCCCGGACCGGAATCGGCTCACCGCGGGTGATCCTGCTCATGGTGTTGGGTGGCGGGGGCGCGACGCTGCACCTCGAGGACGCGGCGATTTGCAAATCGGCCTGGCAGCCACTCACCGCGCCGAAGCCGTTCGACGAAACCTCCGCGCTGGTCTACCAGGCGGGCACGATCTACTACTCCAGCTTGAACGCTCAGGCTGCTCTCGGTCCCCGTCGATGGAACCACGCCAACGGCGCTGGCTCCGGTCGTGTCCAGCGAGAGCTTGCCGCTGGCCGGGGTGCCGCCACAACTCGTCCTCGGCGCGCCCCGCCCGACTGTGTATAGTCTCTCCCCAGCCAGGAGGGTCGCGTGGGAGCGGACGAAGACCGGCGTTTCTACGAGATGCAGCAGGCGGAGCGGTATGCGAGCGAGCAGGCTCGCCATCAGCTCGAGCTCGCGCACCAGACGCAACGAGAACAGGAGCGTAGAGCCGCAGAGCAGCGCGCGCAGGAGCAGCTCATCTGGCAGCAGGACGAGCAGCGTCGCGAAAATGACCGCGCCCGAAGGGCGAGGGAAGAATGGAATCGGCGCCCGAGCGAAACAAGCCAGGTCGAGGGACCGGTGCTTCCATACGCTGCGCCCACGACGTACGCATCGGGCGCCGTCGCGTCGCGCAGGAAGCCCAGCGCCGCGGGGAAGATTCTCGGCGTGGCTGTGATCGGGACGATCGTCGCCGTCGCGATCGCGAGCCAGCCCCCGCCGCCCCCGCCGCCTAAGCCGGTGCCAGGTGAAGGCGAGAAGCCTGTGGCGCCGAGCGCCACTGCGCAGCCCCCGGAGGAGGCGCCCGCTACCGCGCCGGTCGTCGCCCCGAAACCGCGCGCGGCGGAGGCGGACGAGCCGAAACAGGAAGAGGAGACCGAAAAGGAACAAGCTTCCGCCCAAGAGGGCGAGACCGAACCGGAGACGTCTGCGGAGCAGCGCTCGAACGCCCGGGTACACCGTGAGCGAGGCGTGACGCTGTTCGAAGCGCGCCGCTACCTGGAGTCGATTCCCGAGTTCGAGGAGGCGTACGTGGCCGCGCCGCGGCCGGAGTACCTCTACGACATCGCACAGGCCTACCGGCTCGCCGGACACCGCGAGAAGGCCATCGAGTTCTATCGCGGCTACTTGAAGAACTTTCCCCACGCGCCCAATCGGGAGGAGATCCGTTCGAAGATCGACGCGCTCGAAACGGAGGGCGCGGGCTCCGAGGGCGGCGGCGAAGAACGTCCCCAGCTCTGACCGGAGGCGGCGCTCTGTCAGCTCTGCGGCCGGGGAGCGGACGAAGACGACGTTTCTACGAGATGTAGCAGCCGTGAAACGGGCACTTTGGGGGCGACGATTGGGCGAGGGATTACCCCGAAGGACATACTATCGGACTTCCGTCAGGCAGATTTGGGTCTTTGAGCTCACTGCCCCCGTCCCGCTGCAATGCCTCGCCGGGCGCGTGAGTCCGGAGCTTTCCAAATCTCGCGGCTATACGTCGGTCTTCGGCGCTACCCGTCGCAGAACGCGTCTTGGTCAAAAAGTAAAATAAGGAACCTTAATCCCGTGATACGGCTGAGTTCGTCGAGTCTGTCCGGCATCAGGAGGGTTGGGGCCGATGCTTGTCACTGGCAGGTCAGAGAAGCGTGTGGTGTTTGCGTCGCTGCGATCGTCTGCAAGAGTGAAAACGCCACGACCTCTTGTGTTGGTTGCCGCGCCGGGCGGCTGCGCCGTGGGTGTTTGATGTCAGCCATCAACGGCTCGCATCGTTTGTTGTTCGATTTCTGGTCGGAATTGGGCCTACCCTAAAACCGACGCCCACATCGCCTTGTACGCCGCTCGATCTCGTTCGTAAAGCTCTTCGTCCAACCTCACGAACTCGGCGATTCCCCGCCCCTTTTCGTCGATTCTATTTTGGCACCAGACGAGGTCGTCGCGACCCGCGCCTTCTGAACGAACCGCCTCGGCCCTGCCAAGGAACGACGCGGGCCCTGGTTCGTAGGATTCGGCGCCGTACGCGATCAGGTCAGCGAGCGCGGTCTTTCCCACTCGACGAAGACCTCGTTCCCGGATGTTGAATCGGCGTTCAGGACCGAAGCGTGGAAAAACGGCGATCGGGTCGCATCACCCAATGCTCCAATCTCGCCATTCTCCCTCCGGCGGGCTCCGGCGACGCGCCGTCACCACGCTACCTTCACTGGCGTCGGAGAATCGATGGTCGTCCCATTGCCGAGTTGACCGCTGGAGTTGAGTCCCCAACACTGCACCGATCCGTCTGAAATGAGAGCACAGTTGAACCCCGTACCTCCCGCGACGGCAATGACGTTGCTCAAGGTCCCGACCTGGACCGGAGTAGAAGAATTCGTCTTCGTTCCGTCACCAAGCTCGCCATTATCATTGCGCCCCCAGCACTGGACCTTGCCGCCGGACACGACCGCGCAGGCATGTTCGTCACCCAGTGCGAGAGCGGTGGCGTCAGTGACGCCGGCGACGGCGACGGGGCTCGACGAATCGGTGGTCGTGCCGTTGCCGAGCTGGCCCCTGCCGTTGGTGCCCCAGCACTGGACAGAGCCACCGGAAAGCATGGCGCAAGCAAAGTCGCCCTCCACGGCGATCGTGGTGCTACCAGCGAGACCTGCGATCGTGGTCGGGGTCGGGAAATGTTGAAC
>Ga0210387_10004480_pt1 | contig 10713 bp, 9 predicted proteins | sample IncBWC7OmetaG_FD_160108 | JGI IMG/M metagenome (GOLD analysis project Ga0210387, IMG submission 160108) | Forest soil microbial communities from Barre Woods Harvard Forest LTER site, Petersham, Massachusetts, United States - Inc-BW-C-7-O ... | reverse complement strand
GAGCGCCTGGCGGCTGAGCGCGCTCTGGCGCAGCGTGTGCCGGGCCGCGCTCTGCACTGCAAGGCCCGAGTGGGGCCCGAGCGCGCGCTGGATGTCGAGCACCGCTCGCGCCGGTGGGACGCCGGGGCGCAGCAAGATGCTGTAGGCGCTCGCATCGTCGCTTCCCCATGCGCGCGCGTAATCGTCTGCGTTCATCACGATCGCGCCGGGCGCCCAACCGATGTTCGTGGAGAGCGCCGCGATCCGCAGCGTCCGCGGTACGGGCGTGGGCAGCGTCAGCGCCTGGCCGATGCGCAGGTGGTGTTCTGCGGCGATCGCCTCGGAGAGGACGAGCCAGCCGCCGGCGCGCACGCGTTCTTCGGCGCGGCCCAGGTCGCCGTGCAGGAGCTGGGTCGCGGGCAGCAGCGGCCGCGCCTGCGCCGGCGGGGCGATCACGAGCACGCGTCGCTGCCCGAAGTCGAGCAGGCCGCTGCGATACAGGCCGACCGACCGCACGCCGGCGACGCCTTCGAGCTTCGCGCGATCGACGGGCGCGAACGGGGTGGTGTTCAGCAGGTTGTAGGAGCCGGCGGGGGAGACCCATACGTCGGTGGCGGCGTTCATGTCCTGAGCGGCGTTTTCCAGGCCGTGGAGCAGGTCGCCGTGGGCGCCCTGGATCGCGACGCTGCCGAAGATCGCGATCGCGCCGGTCGCGGCGATCGCGACGGCGCGCGCGCCGGCCGCGCCCAGCTCCATCGTCGCGACGTGCGGGACGACGCCCGTGCTCAGGCGGGCGAGCCGGCCGACGAGCGCGATCGCCAGGCCGAGCGCGAACGGCAGCACCAGCAGCAGCGCCGCCACGAGCAGCACCATCCCGGGGATGGCCGCGTCGGGCGCCGCCAGCAGGATCGCGGTGGCGGCGATCAGACAGGCCACTCCCGCAAGCGCTGCGCGCGCGGGCGTCGCATACGCGGAAGCGCCGCGGCCCTCGCCCTCGCCATCGTCCGGGCCCGGCCGCAGCCCGAGTGCGGCGAGGGGATCGCGCGAGAGGATGTCGCGCAGCGGCGTGAGCACCGCCACGATCGCGGCGCCCATCCCGCCGGCGATGGCGAACGCGACGCTCTGCCAGCTGACGAACCGCTCCGAGCCGACGGCGAAGGCGAGCGAGAGGAAGGCCGGGTTGGAGTGCAGCACGTGGATCGAGAGCTCCTCGCCGAGCGCCAGCCCGAGCACGCACGCGACCAGTCCGAGCAGGATCGCGTCGAGCAGCAACACCGCGATCACCGTCCGCGGCGTGTACCCGTCGCGGCGCAGATCGACGACCAGCCGCCGGCGCTGCGGGACGGTCAGCAGCACGGCGTTGAACGCGAACAGGAACCCGACGAGCGCGCTGATCGCCGAGAACAGCGCGGTCGACTGGTTGCTCGCCGCGGCCGCCTTGGCGAACAGCTGCTGTTCGTAGTCGATCGTCTCGACGTTCTCGCGCCCGCCCGCCAAGCGCTCGAGCGCCGCGCGCACGCGCGCTCGTGCGCCCGCGGCGGGCTGTATCAGGATGCGGCTCACGCGCGCGTGAAGCCCCGTCATCGCCTGCGCCAGCGAGAGCGGCACGATCGCCACGGAACTGTCGATGAGCGGCCCCACCTGGCCGGCGTGCAGCTGGGAGTACAGCGGCGCCTCGGCCGTGCGCCCGTCGAGCGTGAAGTCGACTTCCTGGCCGAACCTGCTCGCGCCGAGCCGGCGAGCCAGCGGCGCGGGCAGCACGACCGCGCCGATGTCGCCGAACGGCCGCAGGTCGGTGCCCCGCACGAGCGTTCCGCCCAGCTCGGACAGGCTCTTGTCGGCGCCGATCAGCTGCACCGAGGCGCTGCCGTGCGGACCGCTGGCCTGGGCGCCCGCTTCCAGCACGGGCGCGGCGACGCGAACGCCGGGGATGGCGCGCGCGCGCGCCAGCGTGGAGGCGGGAAAGCCGTGCGGGTCGCGTGCCAGCAGCTGCAGCGTCGCGCTACCGGCGATTCCGCGCGAGAGCTGCGAGACGGAGCTCTGCAGGCTCGAGTTGGCGACCTGCGAGGCGAACAACAGCGCGACCCCGGCGGCGATGCCGAGGACCGCGAAGCACTCCTGCCAGAACCGCGCGCGCAGGCGCACGCGATAGAGGTGCAGGGCGTTGAGCGGGCTCATCGCCCTGCATAGGAGCCGTGGTTGGGTGCGTACTCTTGCAGCCGGCCGTCGTGCAGCGCGAGCACGCGATCGGCGTACTCGGCCGCCATCGGGTCGTGGCTGACGATCACCGCCGCGACCTCGCGCTCGCGGCTCATTTCGCGCAACAGCTCCAGCACCTCACGCCCGCGCCGGCTGTCGAGGCTCCCGGTCGGCTCGTCCGCGAGCAGCAGGCGCGGCGCGGTGGAGAGCGCCCGCGCGATCATCACGCGCTGGCGCTCGCCCATCGACAGCGTCTCCGAGCGATGGTGCATGCGCTCGCCCAGCCCGAGACGTTCGAGCAGGGGCGCGATCTCGCGCCGGGCCTCGCGCCAGCGGCGCGTCTTGAGCAGCTTCAGCGTCGCGTTGTCGATCGCGCTCACGCCCGGCAGCAGGTCGAACGTTTGGCGGATGAAGCCCAGTTCGGCGAGCCGGAAGTGCGAGGCCTCCTGCTCGGAGAGCGTGGAGATGTCGCGCTCGCCGATCAGGATCGTGCCGGCGGTTGGCGCCAGCAGCATCGCGACCATCAGCAGCAGCGTCGTCTTGCCCGAGCCGCTCGGCCCGTACAGCGCGACGGTCTCGCCGGGGGAGACCGTCAGCGACACGCCGTCCACGGCGCGCACGGGCTCGCCGCCCACCGCCGGGTAGTGCTTGACGAGGTCGAGTAGCTCCAGCATCGGTGTCTCGATTCAACGATCGGGGGCTCGCCGGAGGAGATCCCCGGCGATCGCCATCAGGCCGAGACCCTGCCGCTTACGTGCACGGTGATCGCGTCGTGGCTCGATTCGGCGATCGTGCCGCTGAAGCTCAGGCCGGACCCGTGCACGTGGGCGTAGCTGCCGGTGCCGCGGTTGATCGACATCGAGCCTGCGAAGCTGGCGGTGGTGCTACCCCGGTGATAGCTCGCGTTGCCGCTGCCCGAGAACGAGGCCCCGTGGGAGTAGATGTTGACTTCGGCCGTCACCCGCGTGCTGGAGACCGCGGTCAGGTGCACATAGATCGTGCCCGCGACCGTGCCGGTCGCCGTGCCTTGCTCGTTGAGGGTGAAGTTGTGTTTGCTCGTGAGATGCAGGTGGCCGGTCTCGTTCAGCGAGATCGTCCGCGACGCGCGCGCGGGCGGGCCGGTGGAGGATGCGCGCTCGCCGGCGCTGAGCGGCGCGAGCGCCAGCAGCGCCACGACGGACAGCGCGGCGGGCGTGAGCAGTTTGCGCAGTCGCCTCGCTGCGCTCATGCCGGGCAGGGGGTCGTGGTCTGCGTCACGCCGACCGTGCCGTCGGCGTAGCTGAATTCGGCGGCGAACGGCAACCCGCCCGCGGGGCACGCGGAGGGCGTGAGGACGGCGTTGGCGGCGCGCTTGCCGTGTCGTGTGCCGCCGCCGATCGTGAGGCTGAACGCGGCGATCGAGGCGTCGGGCTCGAACATCAGCGTGGGGATCGGCGGGATCGACATCACGAGCTCTTCCCCGTAGGGCGGGCTCGCCGGGAGCACGCTGCCGGTGAGCACCTTCCGTTCGTCGACCGGTGTGTAGCCCTGCGCGAGGATCTCGAACGTCGGCTGCAGGTTCTTCGGCGGGCCGAGGAACGCCCACAGGTCGGCTTCCTCGGTGATGTTGCCGGTTCCCGCGTGCACCTCCACGAGCGCGTGGCCGCGGCCGAGCGCCGATTTGGCGGGACAGCCGCTCGGGCCGCGCGCGCGCAGGCGGGCGACGGTGCAGCTGCTCAAATGCGGGATGTCGAGCGTCATCCCGGCGGGCAGGCGCACTATCGAGCGGGTCAGGGGGGCGGCCACGCCGAACTGGGTGCCCGAGAACCGCATCGCGAACGTGAGCGCGGCTTTGGCGCGCAGCCGGTTGGGCGACAGAGAAGGTTCGATCGAAGCGAAGTTTTCCGCCTGCGCGACCCCGCTCAGTCCGGCGCAGATCGTCAGCGCGACGACGGCCGTGCGCGCGACGCCCAGCGCGCTCGTGGCGCGCATACCGGCTATGTCGCCGTGTCGAAGGTTCACCTGCTGAGGAGTATGCCGCGCCGGGGCGCGTCCGTGTGGAGCTTCGGCCGTGGTCCGGTGTGAGATGCGCAGGGAAACGGTGGTCATCAGCTGCCCGGACACGGGATCGTGGTCGTCGTCCTGGCCGCCGTGCCGTCGGCGAAGCCGATCTGCACTTCGATCGGAAAGCCCCTGCGAGGACACGCTTTGGGGGTAACGATGCCGCGCACGTGCAGCAGCTTGCGCCTGCCGTGGACCGTCCGGTAGTAGGCGACGTTCTCAGCGCCGAACGTGAGCGCGACGTGCTGCACCCAGCCGAGGGAGGCGCCGGGGAGCGTATGGACGATTGGGATGTCGAAGGTGATGCCGATCCCGTAGGGCTTGGTCGCGTGCACTTCGCGACCCACCAGGGCGAGCTGCTCGGAGACGGGCGTGACCGCGTTGACGTAGATCAGCATCACGAGATGGCCGTGTTCTCGTGGCGCCAGAAAGAATTCGAGCGTGAACGGTCCGGGGAGGATTTCATGGGCGATTTCAAATAGCCCCACACCGTTGCCGAACCCGATGCGCGAACTCGCCGGACAGGCGCTCGGGCCGGTCGCTTCGAGCGCGGCCGGGGTGGCGGTGCAGGTGCCCGCTCCCTTGACGTCGACCAGCAGGCCCGCGGGTGCATAGGCGGTCACTTTGACGGCGGGCGGCTGGGGGCCCGGGGTGGCCGAGCCGAACACGGCCGTGGCCGAGAGATTGGTCGGCGCCCCCAGCCGATCGGGGGTGAAGCGCGCATGCACGGTCAGCGTCTGCGCCCCCCACGCGACCGCCGTGACGATCAGGCAGGCGCAGGCGAGGCTCGCAGCGAGCAGGACTCGGGTATGGTGCTTCATCACGCGCTCCTCTCGACCGACCGCCATAGTGGTCACCTCGCGCCATCTTCGGCGAGACGGTTCGCTCCCCATTTCGCGTTACCGACAGTAACACGAATCTAGGTGGGTTGTCAACCGCATTTGCGCGGACCGTGGCGCAAGCCGGCATCTGCGGGGATCGCTCAGAAGATCGCCGCCGCCTCCTCGGTCGCCTCTGCGGCGGCGAGATCGCCGCGCAGGCGCAGGCCGAGCACGGGGAAGACGAGCGTCGAGAGCACCGCCGCTCCGACCAGCGCGGCGGCCGTGGAGGTGCGCATGTGCCCCGTTTCCACGGCCAGGGTCGTGATCGCCAGGACGAGCGGCAGCTGGGTCGAGGACATCAGGGCCAGGGCTGCTCGCGCGCGGGCGTCGAGCACGTCGCGGTACAGGAGCAGCGCGGGCGCGCCCCGCACGACGAGGAAGAGGAAGAAGAAGAGGATCATCTTCAGCACGCTCGCGACGCTCGCGAACAGCGCGTCGATGTCCAGGTTCATGCCGCTGACGATGAAGAAGAACGGCACGAACACGCCGAAGGCGACCGCCGTGAGCTTGGAGTCGAAGGCCGGCAGCTCGCGCGTGCGCAGCAGCTGGCGCGTGATGATGCCGGCCGCGAAGCCACCCAGGAGCAGGTCGAGCCCCAGTTCGAAGGCGAGCAGCGCGAGCGCGAACACCAGCACGAGGATCCAGCGCACCGCCAGCTGGGAGCTGCTCTCGAGGGTCTGCTCGAACAGCGGCACGGTCCGCTCGGAGGAGCGCACCGCGAACACCGCCACGCCGACCGCCAAGCCCACGAAGGCGAGCAGGATCAGCCCGTTGTGGACCGTGCTCTGGGCCGAGAGGATCAGCGTCAGCAAGAGGATCGGGCCGAACTCGCCGACGGCGCCGGCGCCGAGCAGGTAGGTGCCGAAGCGCGTGCGCAGCTCGCCGACGTCGGAGAGGATCGGGATCAGCGTGCCGATAGCCGTCGTCGCGAGCGCCGAGCCCGTGTACAGGAGCGAGAGCACGATCCCCAAGGCCGCGAGCACCCCGCCGATCGTGTACGCGAGCGCGAGCGAGAGCGCCCAGCCGAGCAGCGCCAGGCGCAACGGCTTGCCCATGATCCGGTGCATGTCGATCTCATAGCCGGCGAAGAAGAACAGCAGGCCCAGGCCGAGGTCGGAGAAGAAGGTGATGAACTGGTTGACGTGCAGGCCGAGCGCCTGCGGCCCCAGCACGACCCCCAGCAGCAGCTCGACCACGACGACCGGCACGAGCACGCCGTGCTCGCCCGCCACCGCGGTGACGGTGCCCGCGAGCGCCGAGACGGCGATGATCGCGAAGAACGTGCCCGGAGCCACGTGAACGGCGGCGAGCACCATTCAGCGGCCTCCCGAGCCGTCTTCGGAGTGTCCCCCCGAGCGCTCGTGGGAGTGGCCCCTCGAGCGCTCGTCGGAGCGGCCCCCCGCACGGTCATCGACGCTCATCGCGAGGCGACCATAGCGCCTGGGCCAGCGACCCGAGCGCGGGGATGTGTCGATTTTCGGCATGCCCGTTCGTCCTCGAAGGGACTGTGCACGTACCCTACGAAAGGAGAACCTCGATGAAGTACATGCTGCTGATCCACCAGGGCACGACCCCACTGCCGGGCTCGCCGGAGTGGGAGCGTCTGTCCGAGGCCGAGCAGGGCTCGGTCTACGCCGCATACCGGGCGATCAACGAAGACCCGCAGGCAACCTCCGGGGTGCGAATGCAGCCGCCGGAGACGGCGACCACCGTGCGCGTGCAGGACGGGCAGACGCTCACGACCGACGGCCCGTTCGCCGAGGTCAAGGAGGCGCTCGGCGGGTATCTGTTCTACGAGGCCGACGATCTCGACGCGGCGATCGAGCTGGCCGCGCGCATCCCGGCGGCGAGCATGGGCGGCGCGATCGAGGTCCGCCCGATCGCCGAGTGACGGTCCTGCTCGAGCGGACGTTTCGCGAGCACTGGGGCCGCGTGCTGGCGGCGCTGATCGGCTTCCTCGGCGACATCGACCTCGCCGAGGAGGCCGCTCAGGAGGCGTTCGCGATCGCCGCCGAGCGCTGGCCGCGCGAGGGCGCTCCCGTCAGCCCGGTCGGCTGGCTGGTGGCGTGCGCGCGCAACCGTGCGATCGATCGCATCCGTCGCGATCGCACGCTCGCCGCGAAGACCCGCCTGCTGCAGGCGCCCGAGACGGCCGTGACAGACGACGTCGACATCGAGAGGAGCGCCGTGCCGGATGAGCGCTTGGAGCTGATCTTCACCTGCTGTCATCCGGCGCTCGCCGGCGAGGCGCAGGTCGCGCTGACGCTGCGCACGCTCGGGGGCTTGAGCACCGCGGAGATCGCGCGCGCGTTCCTCGTGGCCGAGTCGACGATGGCACAGCGGCTGGTGCGGGCCAAGCGCAAGATCAAGGCCGCGGGCATCCCCTTCAGGGTTCCGCCCGCGCACCTGCTGCCCGATCGGCTGAATGCGGTGCTGGCGGTCGTGTACCTGATCTTCAACTCCGGCTATGACGGGCGCGGCGAGCTGTCCGGCGAGGCGATCCGTCTCGGCGGGGCGCTGGTGGAGCTGATGCCCGACGAGCCCGAGGTGTGCGGCCTGCTCGCGCTGATGCTGCTGCACGACTCCCGGCGTGAGGCCCGCCGGCGCGATGGGGAGATCGTGCTGCTGGCCGATCAGGACCGCACGCTGTGGGACGGCGCGCGGATCCGGGACGGTCGCGCGGCGCTCGAGCGCGCGCTGGCGTTGCGCGGGCGCGGACCCTACGTTTTGCAGGCCGCGATCGCTTCGCTGCACGCTCAGGAGGAGAGCGACTGGGTACAGATCGCCGCGCTGTATGACGAGCTCGCGCAGGTGACGGGATCGCCGGTCGTGGAGCTGGGCCGCGCCGTCGCGGTGGCGCACGCACGGGGCTGGCGCGAGGGGCTGCGGGAGATCGAACGAGTGGAGGGACTCGAGGACTATCACTACTCCCACGCCGCCCGCGCCGATCTGCTGCGCCGCCTGGGTCGTCCCGAGGAGGCCCGCGCGGCGTACGAGCGCGCGCTGGAGTTGGCTCACGCTGAGCCCGAGCGGCAGTTTCTGGCGGGCCGTATCGCGGAGTTGTAAGGGGGCCTTGCCGCATGCGGCAAGGCCGCGGCACCGCATGCGGTGCCGCCACGGAGCCGCACATGTGCGGCTCTGCCGGTGGCGCATGCGCCACCGGCAGACGGTCGCATGCGACCGTCTGGAGGCCGCGCATGCGCGGCCTCTCCACGCGGCGCTTGCGCCGCGTGGCACGACATCGGCCTCAATGAGCCACGCGCGACGCTCCGTTTTGGCGGGCGCTTGCCCCGTGTATGACCGCATTGGCTTTCCAGCCCACGCGGCGCTCCGGTCGCCCATCAAACCGCGCGTCATAATCAGGCGGGGTGAGCGACACGCCGAACATCTGCGCGGGTCCGTTCGGCGCGTTCTATGACTTCTACATCGAACGGCCGCGGCTTATGCGTTCGATCGGACGCCTGCTCTGGGGCATCGACGCCTCGGTCCTGTACGCCAGCATGGAGCCCATCGGTCGTGTTGCCGAGGGCGCGACGATCCTCGATGTGCCCTGTGGCGGCGGTGTCGCCTTCCGTGCCCTGCGTCTCGATCAGGACGTCCGCTATCTCGCCGGCGATCTCTCCGAGAAGATGCTCGCGCGCGCCAGGCGCCGCGCACGGGCGAAGTCGCTCAATCAGGTCGAGGTGCTCGCCGCCGACATGACGGCGCTGCCGTTCGCGGATGGCGAGGCCGATCTCTTTCTCTCATACAGCGGCCTGCACATGGTCGACGAGCCGGCACAGGCGATCGCCGAGATCGCGCGCTGCCTGAAGCCGGGCGGTCGGGTAGTGGGGACGACGTTCCTCGCACAGGGCGCACGGCGAGCGCGAATGGCGTTCGGGCTCGGCAGCCTTCGCGGCCATCCACGGCCGCCACGTCGGGAGGACCTGCTCGCTTGGCTGGTCGCGGCCGGGTCGCCGAACCCGCGATCGGACCGCAGCCCGGGTTCGCGACCTTCACCGCACGCAAGGGCGCGACTTAGCCTCGGGAGTCGATCAGGCTGCGGGCGCAGTCGAGGATCGTCTCTTCGGATGGGCGAGGCGACCAGCCGAGGAGGGTCTTGGCCTTCTCGCTGGAGGTCTCCGCTCTCTTGCCGAGCTGGCCGACGATCGAACGGATGCTGGGATCGAAGAGCGCCATCGTGCGCACGAGCAGGTTCGGCACGGTTCGTCTTGGCACCTTCGCCGCCGCGGTCTCCCCGAGGTGATCGCGCAGTACCGCGGCGACCTCCTCCATCCATTTGAAGGACTCCGCCGCGATGAAGCGCTCGCCGGCCGCCTCGGGAGCGCTCATCGCCCTGAATTGAAGATCGGCGACGTCGCGGACATCGACGATGTTGAAGCCGATCCGCGGCACGCCGGGTATTCCCCGCAACAACCGTTCGACTATCCCGAGCGAGGAGGAGCGATTCTCGCTCAGCACCGGGCCGAGGATCGCGCCGGGGTTGACCACCGCCAGCTTCTCGGTTTCGCCCCGCTCGCGCACGAAATCCCATGCCGCGCGCTCGGCGAGCGTCTTCGACATCGCGTACGGCGTCAGCTTGGGATTATCGGGATCGCTCCAATCGTCCTCGGTAAGCGGTAGCGAGCCGGGCTTCAGGCCACCGGTGATCGCCGCTATAGAGGAGGTCACCACCACACGCTCCACACCCGCGTCGAGGCTGGCCTTCAGGACTCGCCGGGTGCCCTCCCGTGCCGGCACGATCAGCTCGTCGGGGTCCTTCGGCTGTGTCGGGGGGAAGGGAGAGGCGACATGCAGGACGTGGTCGCATCCCTCGACAGCCCGTTCCCAACACGCCTCCTCGCGCAGATCCGCGGCCACCACCGAGAGCTGGTCGCCGGCGTCGACCTCTCGGGCGATCGCAGCGCGCAGCGCCTGCTCGCGCGAGAGATCTCGTACGCTCGCGCGCACCGCATAGCCGCGGCGCAGAAGGTCGATCGCGCACCAGCTCCCCAGGAATCCTGCGCCGCCGGTCACGAGAACCATCTTCAGCTTTGCTTGGGAACCCTCCATGGGAAGGCAGAATATGCCTATGAGGCGTCTCCTGGCGCTGCGGCTTGTGCGGCGCGAGTTTGTGGGTTGCTGGCTCTGCTCTCAAGCTCTGTACATGGTGGAGCAGGCCCCTCGGTATCTGATGTGCTCGCTTTGCGCGGCCCCCTGGCGGTCGCATGTCGCTTGATGAGCGGTCTGAGCTCCGCTTTGTGTGAGCTGCTTTCGTTGTGGCGATTGGCGTTGTCGAGGATTGGTTGTTAGGTGAGCGCGTCGTGGCGACGGTTGCCCGCCCACGTTGTCGCGGCGATCAGCGCGATGATGCCGATCCCGACCGCGAGGCAGTCGCCGGCCACGAGCAGGTAGCCGCCGCCGCGGTGCGGGTTTACGAACAAGTACGGGTACCAGTCCACGATTGCGCCGCGCGTCAGCGTGTAGAGGATGTACAGGAACGGGAAGGCCATCCACAGCACGACCGTCCGCGCGAGATCGAGGCGCACGCGCGGCGGGTCGAGTAGCCAGTCGAGCGTCATCGCCACGGGCATGAGGTAGTGCAGGATCGCGTTCACCCACGGGTATGCCGGAG
>Ga0210387_10004479_pt1 | contig 10713 bp, 10 predicted proteins | sample IncBWC7OmetaG_FD_160108 | JGI IMG/M metagenome (GOLD analysis project Ga0210387, IMG submission 160108) | Forest soil microbial communities from Barre Woods Harvard Forest LTER site, Petersham, Massachusetts, United States - Inc-BW-C-7-O ... | reverse complement strand
CGCCAGTCGGTCGCGGCGGTCGATTCCGCCTCCGCATGAACGGCCGCAATCGCAGCCTGCAGTGTGTAAGGGCCAAAGCGGCGGGAACTCAGGGCTTTCTCCACCAATGTCACTCCCTCCGCGATCAGCTCGCGGTTCCAGAGCGAACGGTCTTGATTTTCCAGTAAAATCAGCTCTCCGGTGGGGGAAGTTCTGGCGGCGCGACGGGATTCCTGGAGCAGCATCAGGGAAAGCAGCCCAATGGCCTCCGGTTTTGGCTGGAGGTCGGTCAGCAGTCGGCCCAATCGAATCGCCTCGCCGGTTAGCGCGGCCCGCGTTACCTCCGCTCCCGCCGTAGCTGAGTAGCCCTCGTTAAAGACGAGATAGATGACCTGAAGCACCGCGTTCAGTCGCTCCGGCAATTCCTGCGGCGCCGGTACCTCGTATGGAATCGGTGTCTCCCGAATCTTTGCCTTTGCGCGCACAATGCGCTGCGCGAGCGTTGCCGGCGTGACGAGAAATGCCCGGGCAATCTCCTCTGTTGTCAGGCCGCAGACTTCACGCAGTGTGAGCGCAAGCTGTCCCTCCGGTGGCAGAGCGGGATGGCAGCAGGTGAAGATGAGACGAAGGCGATCGTCCTCGATCTCCTCTTCCTGAACCGTTTCGCTGATGCGCGCTTCAAGGTACAGCTCGATATCTCTCTGTGCACCGTCGAAGCGCGCACGCCGGCGCAGCCCGTCAATGGCCTTGAAGCGTGCGGTTGAAATCAGCCACGGGCGCGGTTTGTCCGGTATGCCGGACTGAGGCCATCCGTCCAAAGCGGCGGCAAAGGCCTCGTGCATGGCCTCTTCGGCGAGATCAAGATCGCCGAGCAGGCGCACCAAAGTAGCCAGAATCCTGCCCGATTCAGACCGGTAAAGAGTCTCTACGGTCCTGCTCAGATCTTCGGGCGCATTCGGCGGCATGCATGTCAAACTAGCAAACGGACTGACTCGACACAACTGGCTCGCCAATGCGCTCATTGGGGACCGTTGGCACGGGGACAACAGGATAGATCCTCATAAACGATAGTCCCTATCGTGACTGCCGCGGCGCAACGCACAAGAATAGGCGCGTCTTTCTCGGCCGGGGCAGTTTCGAATTGGACAGAGCACACTCTTCACGCTGCGAGAGGTCATCATTGCCAGGAACCACGGTCCGACCCAACCATCGACGGCCGCGTCGCCCACGCTCATTTCTTCTGCAATACCGAAAGCTTGACCTGGGCAGCCGAGTGCGGCTGCATTACAGCAGGCGGCTGCCCATCCGGTGCAAGGTTCAGCTCATCATCGTTCATGCTGACGAGTTGCACACTATCGGATGTCACGTCCACCACCTTGTACGGAATCTCCGAAGTGTAATGCTGCCCGGCAAGCGTGTAACGGATTATGATTGGATATGTCTGTCCCTTGACGGGAGAAGCGGGCAGACCCGAACCGTAGAAGACGCCCGCGCTTTGATCTGTGAACTTACCCGTAATGTGCTTTGGGTGGATGCGCGTTTCGCCCTCTCCACCCTTGCCACCGGAACCAGCGCCTCCACCTTCGGTCGCAGCAGGTCCGGCGCCGGAGCCGCCTTTGGGCTTGCTTCTCTTACCTGCCCCGCCTCCCATGCCTTGTCCGATCCGGCCTCCAGGCCCACCTTGGCCGCCGCCACCGCCTTCCGGTTCTCTGATTACGAGGCCAAATTGCGCACATGGCAATTGAAAGTCAGCTACACACGGATCTGGCGAGGCGCTGCCGGCAGAAGAGGAGAGACCTCGAATCGATGCCGAAACACCTGTCTTGGATGTAGTCAGCTTCAAGCATGGAGCCAACGGATCAGCCGGGATCCGGGTCGTATCCTCTGAAACTTCCCGCGTGATCAGGAAGCCCGAATTGACCATGGCGTTCCAGGGGCTGTGAACGCGATTATCATCATATTCCAGCAGCTGGCGTGTTTCCTGCTTGCCTAAGCCAGTTATTAACGAAATTCGCGTGCCGTGGCGATCGACAACCGGCTGCGGTTCATTTCCGGGTGACTTTACCTCGTCGGCTTTGCCCTCCGGAAAGCCCTTGAACATGCCGGTCGCGCCAGCGTCATCCGTTTCTACCGACTCAATCCATTCGACTCCATCCAGATCGCCTGTATTCCCGCTATCTGATTCCCAGAATGTGCCGACACGGAGAATCATGTGCTGGCCATTATTCACCCCGGACTCAAAGACTACCCTCACGTTTTGGGGAATGGCAGAAACGCCGAAATAGTTGCTTCTTCCAACGACCGCGCCGCCGTATCGTGCCGTGAGTTGGAGCGCGCCGGGCTGCTTCTCGGCTTTTGACATCAGTGTGCCTTGCAGGTCGATGACTGTGGAATCATGAACTGGAACGGATGAGCCGCCATCGAGCGTAGCATTGCCGAGAATAACGCCGGCCCCCTGAATCTCGATAATGATCGGAGCGGCTTCCGCAGGCGGATTGGTCACGATGACCGCGACCGGCGTATCGACACGCGGTGGAATGCGATCCGGCGAACCGGGAGGCGTATTGTCCGCGTTGACACGCGAGAACTCTACCCTGGGCGGCTTCTTCGGCTCTTCGGGCTCCTTTTTCTCCGGTGGCTTGTTATTGTCTGGCGGTTCTGGCGGCTTCGGAGGGGTAGGCGGACCCTCAAAGCAAAGCTCCGGGTTCGCTGCGCAGAAGACCAGACCTCCAAGACCGTCGAGAATTCCTTCACCAACACCCAGAATTCCGGCTCCGATTCCGATCCCTACGCCCAGGGCACCAGCACCGCCAAGGGCGCCGCAGACATACGGATGTCTGTCACAGAAGGAGGTGGCCTCCTCTGTATCGTCGTCTTTCTTAGGCGGCTCCACAGTGTCTGTCGGTGGTGGCGTCACATTTTTGGGTGGTGGGTTTGTGTTCGTCGGCGGTGGCGTTACACCCGGCGGAACGGGTGTCGGGGTGGGAGAAGGGGTAGGTGTCGGCGTGGGTGTGGGAGTAGGAGTTGGGATCGGCCCGGGAGTTGGCGGCTTTGGGCGGCGCATGATTGTCTTGAGAAAAACGAGCTGAATATCCACCCGCCGATTGCGGCTTCTGCCGGACAAGGTGTCATTGCTGTCAGCCGGATCGCCCTCTCCATGTCCGTCAGTCTGCACGTCCGTCAAGCCTTGTTTCCGCAGCGTTGCGGCAGCCGTCTGTGCTCGGCTTTGGGAGAGCACCTGGTTGTGCTGCGACTCACCCGTGGCGTCGGCGTTTCCGATCATCAGCACGCGAACCAGGTTGGCCGGACCGCCCTTGATCATGCTCGCCAGATCCTGCACAAAGTTCATGTGCTCGGTCTTCATATCGGCGCTGTCAATCGCGTAGGCGTACATGCTGAAAGCTGGCGGCTTCACAGTCCCGGTCACCTCGCCGGGCTCCAACTGGGATAATGCGACTTCCGCAGCATGATCTGCGGGAGAGGAAGCTTGTCTTTGGGGGGATGGATCCGGAGCCGGCGTATTCGCGGGGCCATCGATCTGGGGAGCGTTCGGATCAGGGGCCCGCTGCAGATTCATACCTTCCGGTTCCGTCTGGGAAGAGGCCGGTGCCTCCGTCTGCGTTGCCAGCACTCCCACCTGCGAATCCTCATCCTCCATGCTGTCTGAAGTTGTTATAGGGGCCCGAGAATTGCGTAAGAGCGCAGGTTGGCCCATCTGCTGCACCACGTGAGCAAGCTCATGCGCCAAAAGACGCCGCCCGGCCGCGGTATACGGTGCATAACTTCCGGCACTGAATGCAATGGAGTTATTCACCGTGTAAGCGAGAGCTTTAACGGCGCTGGCCGACTGAGCCGCCTGTGAATCCGTATGGATGCGAACGCGACCGAAGTCGAACCCAAATCGTGGTTCCATAAAAGCCCGGGTTGCGGTGTCTAACGGGCGGCCGTGGGCATTGATGACCCTATGCACGATTGAGGGAACAGAGGCCGCCTTCTCATGGCTCACTGATTTGCGATGGATAGTGCCTTTTTCCTCTTCTTTGCAGCCTGCACACTTCTCTTCAGAGTCGGAGCACTCGCATTGGCGCTGGAGACCGTGCATCGCCGTGTGCGGAACAATCCCGCCGGCGCCCGCATCTCCCATGGCACGTGCGGCCATCGCATCGGCTTCCGTCTCAAGCGGATCGTCGACCGATCCGACTTTGAGTTGGCATTGCAATAGACCGGGAAGTGCGGGCCCCGCCGCACGGAGTGGGGCGAGACCACGTGGCTGGTCCTGCGCGGCCGCTGGATGGATCGACTTTGCAACCAGAGGCGAAAACATCATCACTCCTGTTCCGTCGTGACTGGGTCAAGGTCTCTCGAGACCAGGGGGCATGTGACCGCGCCGGCGATGCGCAAACTGCTGTTGCAAGGGCCGTCTCCGAAATCCGAGATCATATTCCCTGCCGATAGTCTGACAGCGGTTTCGGTTCTCCTTCTAAAGTTATTGCCTTTTCATTTCATTCGAGCTTCTCACATGCATATGTAGATGTGAAGCTGCTCGCTCCAGATCACGATGGAAAGTTTTCGAAAAACGACCATCGTTGGCATTATCAATATCGATAAGCTATCGGAGTGCACAAGCGAGACCGAATCCTCGACAAAGCACTAAGTCGGCGAAGGCACGATCCCCTCGTTTTGACATTTGCCGCTCGCGTTCGCCCGTCACAGCGGACCCGGCAACTCTTCATAGCTTGGGATGCAATCCGGGTTCGCTAAACATATTGTGTGGCGAGAGGATCGTTGCATCTCGTCGGTCTGCCTAACGCAATTTGAACATTCAAGGCTTAAGATTTGGAATCGATCAGTGCTATGCAGGATCGTGAAGGGGAGAGAGGGCAAGTAGCGGACCGGATCTCCGTATCTATCCAAGTCAGCATCTGAGAGCCTCTCGGTCTCTTTTACGAAGATCATGCGCGTATTTGAGCCCGGTGACACCAGCGCCCGAAGAGGGTTGGAGTCTACGGACTCAAGATCGACGATCCGGATCATAGGGTCGGCACACATCTGGATAACCAGCGGTTCCATCGCGACCACGAACTCGGATTGTGCGCCATCATGTGAGACAAAGTGAACGGCACTTAATGCTGGAGTGAGCCTACTGATCGTCTCGTCCTCGACTTCGTGCCAGGCGACCGAATAACCAGGGACCGAGCAGAATCCCGCCCATAATCTCGCCGATTACTCGCGCCTGTCCCGAGCCTGCGAGCAACCCAGCCGCAGGCAAGTGTCATCAGCAGCACAACCGCCATTTGCACCAGGAGCAGGGTCATCTGGCCCTCTTTTTGTTATCGCACAATCTTCTGCGTCTCTCAGAAAAGACAATCACCACATCCGCCACCAGCAGTACAAGCCCTGGTGCGAGCAGGCGGGTTCCGATCATCGCCGGCCAGGAAAGCTCGAAGTCTGACCGCCAGTCGATGATCGTCAGAATCAATCCGCCAAAGAACAACACCGCACCGCCCCAGCGCCTGAATCGCGGTCCGATGCCATCCTCTTCCTTGTACGCGCTCCCTCTTAACTCGCGAACGGGAGGCCGGCTGAACCCTTCATGGTCGTAGATCATGCAGCGCAGCTCCGGCCGCCGCGCAGTCTCCTGCCGGGCGTAGGCTTCTGACTCTTCAAGGCTGCTGAACACAGTGCAAAAAGGGGCAGCGCCGGATCCGACCTCGAAACTGGAGTAATGTACCGCGTATTCTCCAGCCGCCATCCGCTCATTCCAGCACGGCGGATGCACTCGTTCGTCATATAGCGGTACCACGCGGCCGCTCATATCCCGAGTGTAGCAATTGCCCCGGAGCTTCCCAATCCGTATGAAGAAGGGCTTGTGAGCGTTAACTCAAGCACCGATTTGCTAATCGGCAGCAACAGGCGACTGAGATTGAGGACTACGGCTGACGGTAAAGAAGCGTAACAGCTCGCGGGCAATTGCCGCGGGTTCGCTCAAGGGGAGGAAGTGTCCGCAGTCGAGGAAGATGACTGCGGATTCGGGGATGAGGCTCGCGGCACGGGTGGCGAAGGCTGGCGGAACGGCCGAGTCTCGCCGGCCGTGAAAGATGAGCGTGGGAGCGAAGAGTTCTGTAAGCCGTTCCGGCATGGCGGCCAGGACTTCGGCCGGATCTCCCCAGCGAAGCAGCGACATGAGACGCCATGCACCGGCGAGTCCATGGAATGGAGCGTGAAAGTCATGCACGATATCGTCGCGGTCATTGTTGGTGTTGGTGTCCTCGTCGAGCCACCCGCATGACGAGCTTCCAGAAGAGCAGATTTTCAGCAGGCGCCATAACCTCGCCGACAACGGGCTTGCGCAGAACCTCAAAAAGAGGAAATGGCTTGAGGTCGGGAAAGATGAATGGTGTGAGGAGCGCGAGTCGTCCTACACGGTGCGGATAGCGATGCGCGCACTCGACGGCGATGGCGCATCCCGCGTCATGGCCCACCATGTGCCAGCGCTCGATGCCGCGCTCGATGCGCAGCGCTTCGATGGATGCGGCCAGGGGGTCCACTTCGCCGAGATCCCCGAGGCAGGCGCGGCGCGCGGCCGAGGCCAGGCAGATCAACAGCGATGCAGGTCAAGTGGCCGCATTATCGGCCGATGACGCGATCCCATGGATGGCAGCTGGTAGGCATTCCGTGAAGAAAGAGCACCGGGTCGCCGGAACCTGCGCAGACCTGGTGCATGCGGGCAGAGCTGGCCGCGATGGAAATGGGTATCATCCGGTCGCCTCGCATGGAACCTGCCCACGCTTACAGAAGGAGTACATAACGGAGGCGGCCACGCGAAATGTCCCGAGCAGGAGCCAGAAGAACAAGGAAGAGATGATTCCGCGCGGGCTGACGCGCGCGTAGACGTTGTTAAGGCTCCAGGCAGGGATGGTATAGAGATCGCCCGCGGTCTTGACGCCAATGCGGTTGCGAATGGGCCCGTCGTAGATGACCTTTTCGATGCCGCAGTTGAAGAAGCGGGCAACGTCCTGCACGCGGCGACTGTACATGGCAGCGGCGATCCAAGGAATGCGCTTGTGGTGACGATATTTGATGATGAGGGCAGCGGCTTCAGAGGCGTGGCGGAGGGCAGCGGTGACGCCATTCGAGGTCATAGGATCGACCATGGCTGCGGCTTCTCCGGCGACCAGCCAGTTAGGACCGAATATCTGGCTATGCACTCGGCAGCGGTACGAAGTAACACTGGTGGAGATCGGAGACGCTGACCGCATTAATTCACGAAAACGCGGGAAGCGCTCGAGCTGCGTACGAAAAATGTCGTCGACGGATAGACCGGAAGCGCGCAGAGATTTGATCATCTCACCGGGCGTGACGAGGCCGATGCTGATGGTGTCGGCATGAATGGGGATCTCCCATACCCAGTCCATATATGAGGGGCAGTCTCCTTCGGCATGAAGCGTGGTGCCTTCGATCGACTCGGCGACGGTCAAGTAGGTCCAGATAGCGACCTTCGGCGGGCCATAATCGGAAGCGGGCAGGTTGAATTTTCGCGGGAAGAGGGCGGACGAGCCGGAAGCATCGATGAACCACGGTGAGGTGATGCGAGGGCCCTGCGCGGTGGTTAGTGAGACGACGGTTCGGCCGCGCGTCTCAATTTCAGTCACGCGATCGTGGAGGACGCGGACGCCGTCGCGGATGGCAATCTCGCGGACCGCGGCATTGAGCCGGACCCGGTCGACGTGAAGGGTGCGCAGCTCGATGTTGTAGGGCGGCCGGCCGAGCCATTCTCCGGGAACGTAGTGTGCAGTTGATCCGTCCGCTAATCGCAAGGTGACGTGGCGCTTCCAGGTACCAAAGCCTTGGTCGATGAGACGCTGCATGGGGAGACCTAGCTCAGCAAGCAGATCGGGAGCAGACCAGTCCAGGGACTCGCCGATAGGTGTTGTATCGGCAATGTCTGCTTCAATGCAGAGCACGCGAAAGCCGGAGCGGACAAGATGGATCGACGCAGCCATGCCTGCAAGTCCTCCCCCGATAATGGCAACGTCTATCTGGTGTGAGTCGTTCTCGCTCGCCAAGCCTGTCGCATCTCCATGGGGGGACATGCTAACCCGATGCATATATCGCGCGCCTCGTCCGAAAGGTTGACCTTGGTCGGGACAAGCAGATACCGGAAGCTGAACCGATCTCTAAGCGGATTAGCTTCCTCCAGCTCCGAAGGCTGCTACCGATTGCTTAATCGAGGGCGCCTGCCCGGCTTCAATGTCGCGACGCCTTCTTCGGTGTTCATTTTCCCGGCGACTGAATCCCTGCGCGTCATCCGCCTGATAAAAGACCCAGGCGGCCTGCCTAGGCGACCATCTTTAATCCCTCATTACCGTCTGCACCAGATCGCCCAGTTCTTCCGCCGTAAACTGATTGCCCTCGAGATTCACCGTCACTTGGCCCTTGCGATCCAGGATAACCGTGTGAAGCGAATGCGTGATGAATCCGTCATCGTTCCAGAAGTTCATGCCAAACATCCCCGCAACCTGCTGAATCTCCGGCAGCGGCCCGTTGAGAAAATGCCACACTGCCGGATTAGCCTTCCACACATCGCCATAGGTTACCAGCGCTGAGCCCTGGTCATATTCCGGATCAATCACAATCGTTGTCAGTACCAGGTCGCGGCCAGCCCGGCCATGAAAGCGCTTCTCAACCCGTGCCATATTGTTCGAGAGCCGAAAGCCGTAGTTGGGATTTGGGCAGCGCGAGTAGCCAAAAGTTAGCAAGACCACCTTGCCAACAAATTGCGAGAGGCGAATCTCTTTCCCCGCTTCACGATTCGGCTAGCTCAAGGAGCCCGTGATGTTCCAAGCGCGACGGAGAGCTCACGAGTCATCATGTTTCTCAACACATTTTTAACCATGAAGAGGTCATCGGCTTCCGGACCCGCGCGGGGTGCCCTATGCTCTCAAGGGAGCGGCGAGTAGACTAACAAGGGGAGGGGTTGCTCATGCCGCACAGATATTGCCCCGAAGGTTTGGAGCTGGACAGCATTCGCTGGGCCGCGACGCGGGAACGCACCCGGACGGAAAGCGAGCTCGGTATCCCCTCCGACGCGCATACGTTTGCCCACCGCTCTGAACTCTCCGAAAAAGCGAGAGACGCGTGGTGGGATGCGTTCGATCGCCTCATAGAACATCGCACACTTTGCAAAGAATGCCATAGATAAAAGAGGCTGGGGCCCCTGTGCCAAAAAAACCTTGGCCACGGCGTGACTCGCAAGCTCTAAATCCCCTTGGCCAATGTTCACCGATCAATTACTAACTTCGCCTGTTCCCGAAACAGTTGAAACAGTGATTGAGGAACAGTCAGAAACGGGATCGTCCTCACTTATCGACAGAAGTTGCGTTTATCAGCTGTTGCACACGCAACATGCTCTGTTGGCCCACCTGAACAAGCCACTGCGCGGCGTATCTATGTCATACGTCAATGCCAGGGCCGCAGCCAAGGCGACCTGCAGCATTCCTCGGAGAATGTTAGAACGTGAGTTCAGATCGACGCCGAGCAGCGCCAATCATCCCAAGCAACAACAATACCGCCCATGACAGCCCCGGAATTCTGTTTTCGGAGGCAGCTGTGCGTTTTCAGCTGCCTGGATTCTATCGCTCAGCGCAGCCAGAAACTGTGTCGTCCCAGGATTGCTGTTGAAGAATGGCTGGACGGCATCGAGCGGGCGAAGGTCACGAAGGCGAAGATTCGAAATATTATGAGCGCAATCTTTCATCACGCTATGCGGTACGAGTGGGCTGAACGCAACCCGATGAAGCTCGTACGTCAGAGCGCGAAGCGAGAGAGAGTGCCCGACGTTCTCAAACTAGCGGAGTTGCAGCTTCTTCTCAGCAAGTTGCCCCTCCGAGAGCGCACGCTGGCTCTTCTCGACGCGGCGACCGGGCTTCGAGTCAGCGAAACTGCTTGCGCTTCGCTGGTGCGCTGTCGATTTCGAGAACTTGGAACTTTGTGTGACGCGATCTATCTGGCATCAAGTTCTGGGCAACTACAAAACGGAAGCCTCAGCCAAGCCCCTTCCGATGGACGGTTACATGGCGGAGGATCTTTTGCGATGGCGCTGCCAGAGTGTTTACACGTCAGATGATGACTACGTCTTCGCTAGCGAGACCATGAGGGGGCAGCCCTATTGGCCGGACAACCTCATGAAGCGACATATTCAGCCAGTGGCGAAAGCAATTGGCATTCATAAGAAAATCGGATGGCACACTTTCCGGCACTCCTTCGGCACGTTATTGAAGGCCAACGGAGAGGATGTCAAACCGTTCAGGAGCTCTTACGTCACGCGAATGGCCGGATCACGCTGGATGTTTACAAGCAGGCAGTGAACTCGAACAAGCGTGCCGCACAGAGCAAGGTTGTGAGGAAGATGGTGCGAGATCTGGGTCAGAAGAGAGAGGAAAATACCCGCAAACTGTACAGTAGCGGGTTTATTGGACCTTAATCGGACCCTGATTTGGTTGTCACTGTAGGATGCCATTTGATTCTAAGTCTTTTAGAATCTACGGCGGGAACGACGGGCTCGAACCCGCCACCTCTGCCGTGTAGACCTCTGCCCTAACCTTTGCCCGCAGCGGCTGTTTTTGTTTGGAGTTCTCTCGTTGAGTGACTTGGCGATAACGCACTCGTTGAGAGCGCTCCTCGGAGTTGAACTACTTGCTTTGGAGGAACGTGACGCACCTTTCCAGGTGCTTT
>Ga0210387_10004478_pt1 | contig 10714 bp, 9 predicted proteins | sample IncBWC7OmetaG_FD_160108 | JGI IMG/M metagenome (GOLD analysis project Ga0210387, IMG submission 160108) | Forest soil microbial communities from Barre Woods Harvard Forest LTER site, Petersham, Massachusetts, United States - Inc-BW-C-7-O ... | reverse complement strand
GACAAAGCGGTCGGGATGGGCGGGGATCGGCACAGGCTGTGTGGAGCAATTATATTCGCTTTTTATTTGCCTTCAATCACGTCGTAGGTGATGCCGAAGGGGTCGCGGAAGTAGAGCGAATTTCTGTCTTCGCGCAGGATGGTACAGCCGTTATCCAATAGCGCTTGCCTGGCTGCGCCAATGTCTTTGACGGTGAAGCTTGGAATGGGCGGTCGTGTGTCCAGATCACGGTTTACGTAGAGAAGGAAGTGCCCTGTGTCGTACTCGAGGTACGCCTCGGACCTGGTCAACAGGGTGAACTTCATCACGTTGGTGTAGAAGTTCTCCGCAGCGGTGATGTCTACGAGATGAATGGCGACACAGTTGTTCGACTTGAACATTTGGGCACGCTCCTGCGGATGTTTGATGTCGATTGTAGCGACTTTGCTGCGCGAGGCCCTTTCGAGGCGCTGACCAGACCGGCGATGTGACGCGCTGCTAGAATCTCGTTCTATGGCTACAGCCGAGCGTCCCGTTCCGAACACCGTTTCCGCAGCAAAACCCGACCCCCATCAACGTAACCTCGCAGAGCTTGCGGCGCGTCATGCCATCGCTGAAGAGGGTGGCGGGGCGGAGAGACGGGAGAGAGAGCGCAAGGCGGGAAAGCTTTCGGCGCGGGAACGGATCGACTTTCTTCTGGATGAGGGCACGTTTGAGGAGACGGACAAGTTTGTTACGCATCGGGCGACAGACTTTGGCATGGCAGAGCAACGCGTTCCAGGGGACGGGTTCATCACGGGATATGGGCGAGTGCATGGGCGCGTGGTGTTCTGTTTCGCGCAGGACTTTACCGTGTTCGGCGGATCGCTGTCGGAGGCGAACGCTGCGAAGATCGTGAAGATCATGGATATGGCGATGCGGGTGGGTGCGCCTGTGGTCGGGTTGAACGATTCAGGCGGGGCGCGGATCCAGGAGGGTGTGGTTTCGCTGGCAGGGTATACGGACATCTTTCTGCGCAATACGCTGGCTAGTGGTGTGGTGCCGCAGATCTCGGCGATTATGGGGCCGTGCGCTGGAGGTGCGGTGTATTCGCCGGCGATTACCGACTTTACAGTGATGACGGAAAAGACGAGCTATATGTTCGTAACGGGGCCGGACGTCATCAAGACGGTGACGCATGAGGACGTGACGAAGGACGCTTTGGGCGGAGCGGTGACGCACAATGAGATCTCCGGTGTGGCGCACTTTATGGCGCATGATGATCAGGAGTGCCTGGCGACGGTGCGCGAGTTGCTGAGTTTTCTGCCTTCGAACAACCTTGACAGTCCGCCGCGGAAGGCCACGCAGGACGATCCGGCCCGCGCCGATGTCGCGTTAGACACGATTATTCCGACGGAGAGCAACCAGCCGTATGACATGGTCGATGTGATCGCGCGTGTGGTGGACGATGGGTATTTCTTTCAAGTGCAGGAGCACTTTGCGCGGAACATAGTGGTTGGCTTTGCTCGGATGGCGGGCCGTACTGTGGGGATTGTGGCGAACCAGCCGGCGTTTCTTGCCGGGGTACTGGACATCAACGCAAGTGTGAAGGGTGCGCGGTTTGTGCGGTTTTGCGATGCGTTCAATATCCCGCTGATTACGTTTGAAGATGTGCCGGGATTTATGCCAGGCATACAGCAGGAGCATGGCGGCATCATTCGACATGGCGCGAAGCTGCTGTATGCATTTGCAGAGGCGACGGTGCCGAAGCTGACGGTGATCACGCGCAAGGCCTATGGCGGGGCGTATTGCGTGATGAGTTCAAAACATCTGCGTACGGACGTTAATCTGGCGTGGCCTACGGCCGAGATTGCGGTGATGGGGCCGGAGGGTGCGGTAAACATCGTCTATAAGCGTGAGCTGGATGTCATGATGCGGCAAGCTGAGGCGATGTGGCCGCAGGGCAAAGCGTTTACGGAAGAGGAGAAGCTGGCTGTGCTGGCGGAGGCGCGCAAGGAGAAGGTGGACGAATTTCGTGAACGGTTTGCGAACCCCTACGTTGCGGCCGAGCGCGGATACATTGACGCTGTCATTCGGCCAAGCGAGACCCGGCGAAGGCTGAACTCTGCGCTGGACATGCTGGCGACGAAGCGGGAAAAAAATCCTGCCAAGAAGCATGGAAATATTCCGCTATGAACTGAACTCCGATGGATAGCTGCCGAAACACCAAAACAGGTGTCCAAGGGGTGTCCGTGTACCAAAAAGACAATCGGTTCTATACCGACTGGAGAGACAGGAATGACGCGTGCTTAGCGATCGGTTGCAGCTTTTTGTTTCTGCATAGCCTCGTGCTAGTATCGTGGAATTCCTTTTAGCCTCTTTCTTCAGGAGATAGTCTCTGATGAGTCCCTCTGTTCGTAGATTTGCACCTGCGTCTGTGATTGCGGGTGCTTTCGTGTTCTCTGTAGCCGGCACTGCCCAAAGCTCGACCGCGCCGGCCGATCTGGTCATCAAGAACGCGACTGTGATGACTGCCTCGCACGGCACGATCCAGCACGGAACCGTTTGGGTGCATAACGGCAAGATCGCCGGGGTCGGCGCGACCGTGAGCGCTCCGGCAGGCGCGACGGTGGTCGATGCGACGGGCAAGTATGTGACGCCGGGAATCATCGACCCTCACTCGCATTCAGCGCTGGGCGACGATGTGAACGAGGCGACGAGCCCGATCACGCCGAGCATGATGATGATCGATGCCTTCGACAACCGGGACAAGGCGCTCTATTTGGCGCTGGCTGGCGGTGTGACCTCGGAGCTGCTGCTGCATGGGTCGGCCAACATGATTGGTGGACAGGCGGTCGTGATTAAGAACAAGTTTGGGTTGTCGCGTGAGGAGATGCTGTTTCCTAACGCGCCGCAGTCGATCAAGTTTGCGAGCGGCGAGAACCCGAAGCGGGTGTATGGCACGAGGAACCAGTTGCCTTCGACTCGCATGGGCAACTTCGAGGTGATGCGGCAGTCGTTTGAGGACGCTAAGGTCTATCGGAGGGAGTGGGACGCTTACAACGAGAAGGTCGCGAAGGGCGATAAGGACGCGCGGCCGCCGCATCGCGACCTGAAGCTGGAGGCGCTGGCGGACATTCTGCGGGGCAAGCTACTGGTGCAGATCCACTGCTATCGCGCTGATGAGTTCCTGACCGAGGAGGCGATGGCGAAGGAGTACGGATACAAGATCCGTGCGTTTCACCATGCACTGGAGATGTATAAGGTCGGCGGCAAGATCGCCGCGGACGGAACTGGGATCGCGACGTTTACGGACTGGTATGGCGGAAAGTATGAGATGTGGGACGGCATTCCGTGGAACGCGGTGATGTCGATGCGCGAGGGCGTTCGCGTAGCGCTGAAGAGCGACTCGAACGACCATATTCGCCGGCTGAACCAGGAGGCGGGCAAGATGGTCCACTATGGCGGAGCGACGGAGGACGAGGCGATCACAATGGTGACGCTGAATCCGGCGTGGATCATGGGGATCGACGACAAGACCGGCTCGCTCGATGTGGGTAAGGACGGCGATGTCGTGATCTGGAACATGGACCCTCTTTCAACCTATGCTCGGGCCGAGAAGGTTTACATCGATGGCGATCTGTTCTTCGACAGCAGTCTGCCGGGATTTGGCACGACGCACTTTACGGGCGTGATGCACGGCAGCGGGTTTGGCGCGGGCGAAGATGATGATGACGACCAGGGAGAGAACTAATGCTGAAGAACTTCTTTGTGGATAGATTTGCTGTGCTTTGGACGCTTTTGGTTTATTTGATTTTCGGTCCCGCCGCCCTATTGGCGCAGGCGCCGATGGTGGACGTTACGCCGGGACCCGGTACGATTGCGATTACGGGTGGCAAGGTGTTGACGGTCTCGCATGGCGTGATCGAGAACGGTGTGGTGTTGATTGAGGGTGGGAAGATCTCGGCGGTTGGAACGGCAGCTTCGGTGAAGGTGCCTAAGGGTGCGACGATCGTGGATGCGAAGGGGATGACGGTCTATCCGGGTTTGATCGATTCGGAGACGCGGCTGGGGTTGTCGGAGATCGCTGCTGACCGGATGACGAATGACACGGTCGAGCCGAGTGAGGAGATCTTTCCTCAGATGCATGTCTATGACGCGTTCCACGCTGAGAGCGAACATATTCCGATCACTCGGTTCAATGGGATCACCAATGCGATCGTTGCGCCGGCCGATACGGACACGATCCCAGGGCAGGACAGCTTTATTCAGCTTGCCGGGCGCGACCGCGACTCGATGCTGATGGTGAAGGACGTGGCGCTGGCGATGAATTTTGGACAGGCCCCCAAGCGGGGTGCACGGGGTGAGGCGGCTGGACCGACTGGCGGACACTACCCTGCGACGCGCATGGGTGAGATCTCTCAGATGCGACAGGCACTGCTCGATGCGCAGGAGTCTATGGCGCGGCGGGCGAGGCCAGCGGCGGGCGATGATAGTGCGGCGGCTCCAGCGGCTAGTGGTCGCGGCGCGGCGGGCTCGAACAGCCTGCGGAACGAGGCGCTGGTCCCTTATCTCAAGGGTGAGAAGCCGGTGGTGCTCGGTGTTTATGACGGGCATGATGTCGAGACGGCGATGGCGTTTGCCCAGGAGTTTCACCTGAAGGTGATTCTGAGCCATGTGACTCGGGCGCAGGACGTGCTGGACAAGATCGCCTCTTACCACGTGCCGGTGATCGTTGGGCCGATCTTTGATCTGCCCGAGGCGAATGAGCGATATGACGCGGTCTACAGCTTGCCGGGCGAGTTGGCAAAACGCGGCGTGAAGGTCATCCTCGCTTCGTATAACGTGAGCAACTCGCGCAACCTGCCATATTCGGCCGGGTTTGCGGTGGCGTATGGGCTGCCGTATGACGAGGCGATGAAGTCGATCACCCTGAACGCGGCGGAGGCGTTCGGATTGGGCGATAAGCTTGGCTCGCTCGATGTGGGCAAGATCGCGAATGTCGTGATTGCGGACGGCGATCCGCTGGACGTGCGCACGAGCGTGAAGCAGGTTTATATCAACGGCGTCGCGGTCCCGATGGAGACGCGGCAGACTCGGCTTCGGGACGAATACTGGCCGAAGAAGTAAGTGCTTTTTTTGCGGTGCAGTTTGTGATTTTTTTGCGGAAAATGGCCGAAATTGAATGCAAAGGCAAGAACAAGAGCAAAAACAGAGGCAATTATTGGGTCGCTTCGCCCTTCGGGCTTCGCTCCGGCCTTCGGCAGAGCGGAAGCGCCTTTCGGCGCGGGGTTTACGGCCGGGCTGAAGCCCGGCCCTTCCGGGATGGCTTTTGGCCATCGGGCTGAAGTCCGGCCCATTCGGTGGTGGCTCTTACGATCGGTCTGAAGCCATGTCCTCCGGTGATGGCTTTTACGATCGGGTTGAAGTCCGGCCCTTCCGGTGATGCCTTTACGATCGGTCTGAAGCCGTGCCCTTCTGATGCTTTCGGCACGGCCTCCTTTTTGTATGCACCTTCGAGTTGTCAACGATGTCTACTGCTGCTGGGCGGCTCTGCGTCGCCTGCTGGAGAGGAGGTAGACATTTGCGCGTGGCTCGAAGAGGGGGTCGGCCGAGACTGATACGCAAAGGCGATGTCTTGCGGGAATGGCCCCGCACATTAATTTTCGGTTGGCTTTTCTTCGATGTGATCGATTACGAGCACTGGGGCGGGACGCCGTTGCTTCTCTAATTTCAGGCCGAGCTGGCGATTGACGGCGTCGAACAAGGAGACGGCACCGCTTGGGTCCGATGCTGTCGGTGATGCTGTCGATGCCGCTGATGATCCGTCGGTTGACGGAGTTCCGCCCCCGGCCGCGCCGGTCCGGAGCTGGTCGATGGAGCTGAAGCTCAGGGTGAAGTCCCAGGAGCCCTTGATTCCCGTGCCATCCTGAACTGGACCGTAGATGTATCCCGCTGCGCGGCGTTGGAGTTCGTCGCCAATTTGCTCCATCGTCATGTTCTGGCATGTAAGGAGGCGGTTGAGCACAGGGTTTGTGGTCCTTGGGTCCTTTCCATCTGGGCCGGGTCCTTCTTTACACTTCGTACGACTTACCGGGTCAGCCTTCCGGAGCTTCGGATTTACCGCGATCAAGGTATAGGCCCAGACGGGACGGTCTTCGAAGTGGGTCTTCATCTTGAAGCGGTCCTCCAAGAGAGCGCGCACCATCTGGCGAAGGTCTTCGATGGCTATGCGCGGGCCGTTTGGGCCGGCATCCATATGAACGTCGCTGGAGACTTTTGCGAGGATGTCGAATTTGTCAGTATCGAGCCATTTCGGCGCTCCTACGAGTTCCTCGGGATCGTTAGGGTTGAGGTCCCAGGCGAAGGTGATCATGAACTTGAGGTTGGTGGCTTGAAGGTTGACCTGATCGCCGTTGATTCCGCCGCGTGACTCTGTGTCCGGTTTGCTCGGCTTGATCGTTGCCACTTCAAATTGGGCCGGTGGCGGCGTCGGGAAGACCTTTTCGAGATCGGGCCGGTTGGGGGTTGGCTTCTGGTTGACGCTGTCAACGATCAGAACGGGACGGGGTGCGGTCTGCAGGTCGAGCTTCAGTCCGAGTTGTTTGTCGACGGCGTCGAAGATCGAGATGCCATCGGCGCCGGCCTTTGAGAGCTGGCCGCGGCCGGTCCACTTGATGTCGAAGTCCCAGGCCCCCTTGAGGCCGGTGGAGTCGACCACGGGATTGGTCAGGTAGCCGCCGGCCCACTCGTGCAGGTCTTTCGCAAATGTCTCCATGGTTGTGTTGTGGCAAGAGAAGGCAATGTAGGGCGCGGTGAGGGGCGGGACGTCTTTCGGCGGGTCCTGAAACTGACAATCGGGCTTGCCTGAGTCATCCGCTTCCTTGAGCTTCGGCTTGCCCTTTCCGACCGAGAGCACGTAGGCCGGCATGGGTGCGCTGCCAGTGTGGATGACGAGCTTGAATCTGTCGGCGAGGAGGGACTGAAGCATCAGTTTGAGGTCGTCCTTCGAGGTTGTGGGCGGGGCCTTGGCGATGATGTCGAAGCGGTCGGTTTCCAGCCAGATTGGCCCTCCCTGTACGTTGCTCGGATCCAGGCCGTAGGCGGCGGCGATGAGATCTACCATGGTTGCCTGGTGCACGATATACCGGTCGCCGCGAAGGGCGCCTCCGTCCATGAAGGGAAACCTGCGAGGCGGGCTCGCGTGGACATCGGCGATCTCAAACGCGGCGGCGGGCGGGGTATCGGTTGATTGGGCGGACAGCGGGCTGGAGAGAAGGGCGAAGAGGACTATGCCGGCGAACGCTCGCATCATCATTCGAACCTCTGGTGAGATGTAAGACTAGATCAAAGACAAAGGACCCGGCGAAGCTGTAAGTGGTCCAAGGATGGACGCTACGATGCGGCCGTTGTTACCAGCCTGCTGTTCTTCGTGTTGGACTTAACGAAGAAAAGCCCTGCTTCTGCAGGGCTTTTGGGTGCGGCGATCTATGGTTAGACCGGGACTGAGGTGAGTTCGGCCGGGTCGACGTTGACGAAGCGGCCGTGCTGGCCCTTGTTCTGAAAGCGGACGATGCCGTCGACTTTGGCGAAGAGGGTGTCGTCCTTGCCGCGGCCGACGTTGGCGCCGGGCTTGAGCGGGGTGCCGCGCTGACGGACGATGATGCCTCCACCGAGGATGGTCTGACCGCCGAATACCTTGACGCCGAGCCGCTGGGCGTTTGAGTCGCGGCCGTTTTTAGAAGAACCTAAACCTTTTTTATGTGCCATTCGATTGCCTCTTTCGCGCTGCCCTCGAGGGCCTTTGCGCCTATTGAATATGGAAAAACGCTTGCAGGAAGATACTTATTTTGCTGATTCTTCCTTGAAGGACTTGCCGTTGACGAGGATCTCGTTGATCTTGACCTCGACGAAGTTCTGGCGGTGTCCCTGCATCTTCTTGTACTGCTTCTTGCGCTTGAGCTTGAAGACGAGGATCTTGTCGCCGCGGCCTTCACCGACGACGGACGCGAGGACCTTAGCTCCGGTGAGGTCGGACTCGAACTTGCCTGCTTCGCCGCTGACGGCGAGGACATCGGAGAACTCGAGCTTGCCGTTCTCGTGGGCGGTGGTTTCGATCTTCAACTTCTCGCCTGGGGAGACCAGATACTGTTTGCCGCCGGTGCGGATGACTGCGTACATGACTAAAACCTCAAGCGTGGCGCGGTAGAGCGCTGACCGCTTTCTTCCAATAGATTGTGCTGCATGGGGCGTTGAATCGAACCGGCCGGGCGCTGTGTGTAGAAGGCCCTGCCGCGAGTCCCTGTAACCCTTGAGATAAAGACACAGGGGCTACAGCGCCAAACTTAATGAGTGTACCGTGTTCCGGGGGTGGGGTCAACGCTGGTTTGGGGTGGTTTTGAGGGCGATATGGAGGGGTAATACCCGGGGTGAGGCGCTGAAGGGGTGAATCCGAGGGCGCGGATGGGAGCGCCTCGGTGCGGAGGCCGCGGGCGTTGTTCGAGGCGAGTTGGAGGCCGTAGAGCAGAGCGGTGGCGCGTTTTAGTCTCGAGTTTGCTGGTGGCCAGGGCGTCGATGACGACCGAGAGGCAACCTGGACGGACTCGCGGTCTGACTGTGCAATACACGCTCTGTCGCCATATCAAGACCAACGGAACCCGCTGCAAAGCCCATCCCTCACCGACGGCCAATGGTGCTACTTCCACCACCGCCTCCATCAGCGCCACGCCACCTTCCGCCACACCGAAGCCACCCGCGGCTACCTCATCCCCGGCCAGCACATCGAGCTCACCGCCCTCGAACTTCTCCTGATCTTTCCGGGGGGTACCCCCGTTGCCTGCGTGTAAGTCGAATGGTTGCAGTAATTTAGCGGACATTAATCCCGCTAAATATGTGCAATCATTGGGGTTAAGTCCAAATATGTGCCAGTAAAGGGCTTAGTGGTTTAAATGCAGAAGCCCCAGCCAATGCTGGGGCTTCTTTTCGATCTATATTTAGTATAGCGGGTTGGACCTAACTAAAATGCCAAGTGTAAGTTGATGACGTTCAATGGGTTAGTTAGTTTTAGGACTTGACACGCGATTTCTGGGCCAAAAACGCAGAAAAAAAATAAGTGCAAAGACAACGGCAATGGAATCAGTCGCTTCGCCCTTCCCTCGGCAGAGCGGTAGGCCGCTTTGCGGTTGGCTAGACGCGGGGCTGAAAGCCCCGCTTTACCTAGATGCAACGGCAACGGCATTGTGGCTGGGTGACGGTTTGCATCCCACCATCCGAGTATTCAGGTCGCTGAGTCATGTTGGGGATACACTTAGGCGTCGTTAGGAATCCCTACTAGGCAGAGTAAGTCATGCGTGTTGGAAAGATTCTTGCGATCTCAGTGGTTGGCCTCGCCAGCCTAATCGTGATCGCCGTAGCAGCAGCTGCCATCACCTTCTTTGTGACAACCCGGAGTGGGAAACAACAGAATTTTGCGCCTCCTGAGGGCCAGCAGGCCGTCTCTCCGGTGGGGGATATGGCTCTCGTCTCGCAAGCCAGCGGGAGCTCATCCTTTCTTTATCGCAAGAGCCCATCCAACAGGACTAACGAACGCCTGACAGCAGCCTCGAGCGGAATCGAATCCGAGGCGAGCTTTTCGCATGACGGCAAGCTCGTGGTCTATTCGTTTGCAAGTTCGCCGGATTCCAAATCGGCGGTCTGGGTGGTAGGAGCAGATGGACGGAATCCGCGTCCCATCACCGGCGTTAACGAGGATGCGCTTCATCCGGTCTTTTCTCCGGACGACTCAAAAGTGTTCTACGCAGCGTCGAGCTTTACGGGGAACCACTCTCCAATCGTACGTCCGGCGCGGCACGATTGGGATGTGTTTTCAGTTCCTGTTCAATCCGGTGCGGTACCTGTCGGCGCTGGACCTACGCGGATCACTCACACATCTTTTTATGATCTGCAGTCCCTCGACGTCGCAGCAGATGAAGTTAACCCAGGCGGAACTAAAGTCCTGATTAGCACAAGCGGTTATCCTATCGGCGCTCTGCTCGAACAGTTCACCGGCGGAGCTTTAGGCAAGGACATGATATTTCAGCCACATGTGCAGGGTGAATCATCGGTGGGACCTTCGTTTGGCGAAGCGCGTTTCATACATAACGGCTGGGATGTATTGTTCCTTGCTGCAACGGACACTTCGGGTGGAAACTACGATTACAACGTTTACTCGATGAGTGACGTGACTGGCGGCGAAATCAAGCAACTCACGCACCTCAAAGGGATGACAACGGAGCTTAGGGTCCTTCCGGACGGAAAAGTCACTTTTGTAAATGGCGGCATGGCTCACGTGTTAGATGTCAGCACTCAGACAGTGAAGCCGCTCTAGAGTCCAGGCCGTCGCCTTTATTGGCAGCCATAGCAGCCATAACGCGAATCGCAGGTTCAGCGAAGGCTGCGCGGACTAATGCATCCAGCACGGAAGATCCACTTCGGGGACGACCAACAAGAGAGGCAAGAACCACAGCAAAAGCAAAGGCGAAATGCGGGGGGTCTCTCCGCTGCGCGACTCACGATGAGACTGTGAATCGCTTCGGTCGAGATGACGATTTTGGGGTTGGGCGGAGGAGAACGGGAACAGGGTAGGTATCAATTCATCCAGCGTTTGTCGTTTGGGTCTTTGCGGAGCTCGTCGGGGTCGACGTAGCGGCCGTCTTTGTCGAAGTGGACTTCGCGGTTCTGCTTGCGCATGTAGACCTCGAACTTGCGGGCGGCGCGG
>Ga0210387_10004477_pt1 | contig 10721 bp, 7 predicted proteins | sample IncBWC7OmetaG_FD_160108 | JGI IMG/M metagenome (GOLD analysis project Ga0210387, IMG submission 160108) | Forest soil microbial communities from Barre Woods Harvard Forest LTER site, Petersham, Massachusetts, United States - Inc-BW-C-7-O ... | reverse complement strand
ATGTCGGTGAGCAGGCTCTGACCGTCGCTGACCAGGAAGGTGAGGTATGCCTTCAGCGCTTCGCCCTTGGCGTGATCCGGCTGCTTGGCGTAAACGATGACCCACGTCTGCGCGGTGATCGGATAGGCCTTGTCGCCTTTGGCGTCGAGCGCGCTGAACAGCAGGTTGTCCTTGACCTCGATCCCCTCGCCCGCGGCCGAGGCGCCGGCCGGGGTCGCCTCGATGTACTTCCCGGCCTTGTTCTTGATGCTGGCGTACTTGACCGCGGAGGCCTTGGCGTCGGAGAGGTCGACGTAGCCGATGGCGCCCTTGGTCGATTTGACGATCTGCGCGACGCCGGAGCTGCCCTGTCCAGCCTGCGTGTCGCTCGGCCACTCGACCGTCGAGCCGCTCTTGAGCTTCCAGACGCCCTTGGCGGCGCCGTTCAGGTATTCGGTGAAGTTCTGGGTGGTGCCGGAGCCGTCGGCGCGGTGCGCGACCACGATCGCGGCGTCGGGCAGCTTCGCGCCCGGGTTGTCCGCGGCGATCGCCTTGTCGTTCCATTTGGTGATCTCACGCTGGAAGATCTTGGCGATCACCGGGGCGGAGAGCTGCAGCTTGTCTACGCCGTCCACGTTGTAGATGACGGCGATCGGCGAAAGGAGGATGGGGAAGTAGAGCATCGCCCCGCCCTTGGCCTTGGCCGCGTCATCCGGCTTGAAGGGGGAATCGGACCCGGCGAAATTGACCACGGCGTCGGCCAGATCCTGTCGGCCCTTGCCGCTGCCGCCTCCGCCGTAATTGATGGTGACGCCCTTGTGCGTCTTCTTGAACTGGTCGATGGCCACTTCCTGATAGGGCTTGGAGAGCGTCGAGCCGCTCCCGTTGAGGGTGATGCCCGCCCCGAACGCCACGCCGATCGTGGTGAAGCTGAGTCCAGCCAGGGTGCCAATAAGAAGCAATTTCTTGATCATCGTTGCGGTCTCCTGAAATCAGTTTGGGTGCTGTCGTGAAATTGATCGCCGTCCATCGGTCTCAGTTGGAAGGAGTTCGCCCGAGGTGCCGCACGTCGGTGGCGGACACCATGAAGATGACTTCCTCGGCCAGGTTCTTGACGTGGTCGCCGATCCTCTCGAGGTAGCGGCTGACCGAGGTGAGGGGCAGCACCCGGGTGACGGTGGCCGGGTCGGCGGCCACGTTGGCGATGAGCTCCGCGAAGAGGCTGGAGTTGAGCCGGTCGATCTCCGCGTCGGCGTTGATGACCGCTTGGGCCTCGTCGAGGTTCCCCTTCACGAAGCTCTCGATGGCAAGGTGGAGGTTGCGTTGCACCAGCGTGGCGAGACGGTTGAGATCGCCGCGCCAGTCCAGGCTGGACAGACGGTTCAGCTCCAAGGCGCGCTTGGCGATGCCCGACGCGAGGTCGCCGATGCGCTCGACATCGACCACGAACTTGAGGGACATGGTCACGAAGCGCAGGTCGGACGCCAGCGGATGGCGGGTCATGAGGATGTGCATCGCCAGCTTGTCGATCTCGTTCTCGTCAGTGTCGATCAGATGATCGCCCTCGATGACCTGACGGGCGAGACCGTCGTCTTGCGCGGTCAGGGCCTCCATCGCGAGCGCGATCTGGTCGGCCGCGCGCGCCGCCATCACGGAGAGTCGCTCTTTCAGCGTCCTCAGCTCCTGGGCGAATTCCCGGTCGGTCGGCTCCATCATTGGACCGGGAACGTACGATGTCTGGGCACCGTCGCGGCGCCCGTAGTCCAAAAATTGCGCTTTGTCACCAAATCGTAATGAGAGCCTCTGGCACGAGAGGCGGCGCCGCCGGGCGTCGAAATTCGGACTTTATCTAACGATTTCCATTTCTTATCATGGCGTGACCAGCCTCACGTTCGTGACGCCCCCCGGCGCTGGCGGGCGGTTCAGGGAGGTTTATTTGGCGGCGCTGGCGGCCACCTGCGCGAGGTGACCGATGATGGTGTCCAGCGCGGGGCGATTTTCGCCCCCCTCGGGGATGACCAGATCCGCGAACCGCTTGGACGGCTCGACGAACGCCAGGTGCATCGGGCGTACGGTGGCGCCGTACTGCTCGCGCACCTGGGCGAACGTGCGGCCGCGCTGCTCGATGTCGCGCTCCAGCCGCCGCATCAGGCGGATGTCAGCGTCGGTGTCGACGAAGATCTTCAGGTCCATGTGGGCGCGGAGGCGCTCGTCCGCCAGCACCAGGATCCCTTCGACGATCACCACCGCGGCCGGCTCGACCCGGCGGGTCTCGGGGCGCCGCACGTGCTGTCGAAAGTCGTACTGGGGAATCTCGATCGCCCGACCGGCGCGCAGGTCGGCCAGCTGGCCGACCAGCAGCTCGGTCTCGATGGCGTCCGGATGGTCGTAGTTGACGAGCAGCCTCTCGGCGGCGGGCATCCCCGAGCGATCGCGGTAGTAGGCGTCGTGATCGATGACCACCAGCGGGCTTCCGGCCAGGCCCGCCACCAGCCGTTCGGCGACGGTGGTCTTGCCGGACCCGGTGCCACCGGCGATTCCCAACACGAACATGCCCCAAGAATACACGGCGATGACACGGCCGAGCGCGGGACGTGGTTCTCGATGCGGAGCGGGCAGGGAGCCCCCGCGAAATGCTCGCGGCGTCCGAGCCGTCCGACCCTTACAGTTAAGGGAGGAGGCTTCATGCCACGTCCGAACGTCGGTGATCGCGCCCCTGACTTCACCCTGCCTGACGCCAAGGGCGCACCTGTCCGTTTGGCCGACCTGCTGTCGCGAAAAGCGGTGGTGCTCTACTTCTATCCCAAGGATGAGACCCCGGGGTGCACCGCGGAGTCGTGTGCCTTCCGCGACGCCTACGACGACTTCACCGCGGCGGGCGCCGAGGTGGTCGGCGTGAGCCGCGACGACGGCGCCTCGCACCAGCGGTTTGCCACGCATCACAAGCTCCCCTTCGTCTTGCTGTCCGATCCGGAGGGGCGGGTGCATGATCTCTACGGAGTGCGCAGCAGATTGGGATTCCTGCGCGACCGGGTCACCTTCGTGATCGATCGCGGGGGGATCGTCCGGCACCTCTTCACGTCGATGATCGACATGCAGGGGCACGTGAAGAAAGCGCTGCCCATCGTCCGCGAGCTGGTCGCGGGCCCGGGCCTGTCGGCCGGCTGATCGGCCGGCCGACTTTTGTCGACTTGGCCGACTGGCCCGCCGGCCAGGCATCGACTCGGTGGCGTGGCTGGCGACCCTCGACACGTGGGTTCGTGTATGGCGGCGTGTGACGGGCGCCGTTGAACCGAACCAGCTCGCTCGTTTCAGGCTGTCCTTGATGTGGCGTTCGGCGGTATCGTAGAAGTGTGCGAACCTGCGCGTATCACGGCAGGCCGTCGGTAAGAGGCGTGCGGGGCGGCTTGCGTTGGCTGATGGTGTGCGCCCTCGTTGCAATGCTGCCGCCGCGGCCCGCCCAGGCGGAAGATCGAGACAGCGCAACGGTTGGCAAGATCACTCTGCTCAATCGCAAGGCCGTTGACGCCTATCAACACTTGGAGTTCGAGACGGCGGTGAAGCTCCTCAACGAGGCGCTCGAGGTTTCGGAGCGGGCGGGCCTCCTGCTGCATCCGATTCGGGCGCGCACGTACATGACCCTGGGAATCGTGACCCTGGGCGGATACAAGCAGCGCGATCAAGCCATCAAGGACTTCCGAAAGGCGCTTCAGATCCAGCCCGAGGTGCGTCTCAGCCCTGGGCTGGCCAATCCGGAGATCCAGGCGGCATTCGACGAGGCGATCTCCAGTCTTGCCAACGGCGCCAGCGACGAGCTGCCGGCCGACAAGGCGCTCGTGCACGAGCCCGTGCACGTCGGACAGACGGGGCGGCCGGTGCCGATCACGGTCGTGCCCGACAAGGACCTGGGGGCGAACGCGATCGTGCTGCGCTTCCGGGCGGGGAACGCCCCCGTGTTCACGGACCTGCCGATGCAAAAGTCGCCGACGGGTGCCTTCGAGGCGGCCATCCCGGTCGCGGCGACGGCGGGCCAGCAGGTGGTCTACTTCATCGAGGCGCGGCGCACGGACGGCTCGGTGATCGTCCGGCGCGGCTCCGCCGCGGAGCCGATCGTCGTGACTCTGGTGGAGGCGACGAAGCCGGTCGTGGCAGCGACGACCCAGGCGGAGAGGCGGCCAGCGGAAGCGCCCAAGCGGTTCTACTTCGCCCTCCTGGGCGGCACCGGCGTCGGCACCGCCAGCGGAACGGGCGAGGAGACGCGCAACCGCGTGGCGTCGTCGGGGATCGGCTGGACCCGGGCCGGCCAGCTGGCGCCGGAGATCAGCTACTTCGTCACCCCGCGGTTGCGGCTCGGCCTGCAGGCGCGCCTGCAGCTGGTCACGGGCGCCACGCCCTACCACCCGCTTCCTTACCAAACGGGCGAGTGCGGGAGCGACCACACCTGCTCGTCGTTCACCGGGGCGTTCGCAGGGCTGGCCAAGGCATCCTGGTCGTTCCTCGACCCGGAGAGCGCGTTTCAGCCTTACGCCTCGCTCTCGGCCGGGTACGGCACCATTCGGCACGTGGTCAAGGTCGCGGGGGCGCAGACCTGCGGTGGAACGGGCCCGGATTTCGTGGGGACCTGCATGGACACCGTCGCGGGCGGGCCGGTGCTCTTCGGTCCGGGGGTCGGCTTTCAGTATCGCGTCGCCGACGCGGTCGGCCTGGTCGCCGAGATCGACGGGCTGGTGGGCGTCCCGAACTTCACCGTCAACGTCGACCTGAATGTCGGCGTCGCCTTTCAGCTCTGACCACCGCCGTCGTTGTCGACGGTGTGCTCACTCGGCGTAGTCGTCGCCGAGATCGAAGTGCTGCTTGAGCTCGTGACCGGGCGCCACCATGATCTGCTCGGCGTGATCGACCCGGAGGTCGCGTCGCTTGAGGGCGAGCTTGTGGGTGCCGCACGAGACCGGGTAGTGCACGACCGGAGTTCGCTGGCCGGTGTCCCTGCCGTCGATCCAGAGATCAGCCCAGGGGAACGAGGCGACCGAGAGCAAGCAGTCACGCGCCTGCTCGGCGGCGGGCGGGCTCTCGATCGGGCGTGCTTCATGGGCAGCCGCCGTGTGGGCGTGCACCGGCGGGGTGTGGTGTTGCTGTTGCTGTGAAGCGAGCGCGCGCTTCGGGTCCGCGGCCGGTTCGGCGGTGAGCTCCGCACGCACGGACTTGGCGAGATCGGGGATCACCTTGTAGCTGGTCGGCGCGAAGCCGGGCTTCTCGAACCGGAAGGAGATGACGTCGTGCCCTTCGGGCAACGTGATCGTCAGCGGGGTGCGACCCACGACCTCGCCAGAGTCCTCACGGGTCACCTGGGCGTCCTGCGGGCTGGAATCGAGCGAGATCTGGACGACGGCCGCCTCCTTGGCAGCGGGCGGAGGCGCCGGCGCCGGCTCGGGGGCGGACGTTGGGACCGATTGGGCGCCGGCCGGCGCCACGGTCACCTCCTGCTGCTGCCCTTTGCGGGGAGATTGCGCGAGCAGGACCAACGCAACCACCGCGCCGCCAAGGGTGCCGAGCGCCAGCCACTTGCGCCGCCCCCGACGACGGCGGCTCGCCACCACCGGCCCCGAGGCGTTGAGGTCCCCCAGATCGATCTCCAGCGGCGGGCCTTCCTCTGGGAGCGGTCGGGTGATCTTGCTCGACGACGCTCGCGAAGCGGTCCCCGAGGGGGTCGCGTGGCCGCCGGTGCCCTGCGGCGCCGACGGCGTCACCGGGAGCTGGACCTCGCCGGTGCGCGATGGGCCCTGCTTGAACAGGGAGACCAGCAGCTTGCGGGGCTCGTGCGGTGAGGCGCGCATCTCGAACAGCGCCTTCTCGAGATCCTCGGCCATCTCGCCCGCGGTCTGATAGCGGGCCTCCGATCTCCGCTCGAGCGCGCGCATGACGATCGGGTCGATCGACGCCGGAACGTCCGGATTCACCGAGGAGGGAAGGGGGATCACCGCCTCGAGCACCAGCTTGGCGCCGGTGAACTCGTTGCCGGACTTGAACAGCCGGCGGCCGGTGAGCATCTCGTGAAGGACGATTCCAGCGGCGAAGATATCCGACCGGTTATCTATCTGCTCCATCCGAACCTGCTCGGGGGACATGTACGCGACCTTCCCCTTCATGGTGCCGGCCTGGGTCTTCGTCTCGCGAATCTCCTCGGTGACGCGGGCGATTCCGAAGTCGAGGATCTTCACGCCACCGTGGAACGAGAGCATGAGGTTCGACGGTGAGATGTCGCGGTGGACGATCCCCAGCGGCTGCCCGGTCGCCGATTGCAGCCCATGCGCGTAGTTCAGCCCCAGGCAGACCTGCCGCATGATCTCCAGGCTGGCTGCCACCGGCGCGATGCGCCGCTCCTCGGCGAGCTTCGCTTGCACGGCGAGCAGCGTCTCGCCCTGGACGTGCTCCATCGCGATGAAGAAGCTCTCGTCGATCTGTCCGAACTCGAAGATCTGAACCAGGTTCGGATGCGAGAGCAGGCCGCACAGCTTGGCCTCGTCGATGAACATCTTGACGAAGGCTCCGTCCTGCGACAGATGCGAGAGCATCCGCTTGATCACCAGCGTGCGCTGGAATCCCTGCGGACCGATCGCCACCGCGAGGAACACCTCCGCCATCCCTCCGACGCCGATCCGATCGAACAGATAGTACTTGCCGTAGGGCTTGGCGCCGGGGAGAGGACACGGCTGACTCTCGACCCCCACGCGCATAATCCTAGGCCGATCCGGAAAGAAGAGCTACGCCTCGCAGAGCGAAACGCAGGGTGGTGGGAGCGGCTCCGACCCGGTCGTACTTCCCCCGCAGAGGCCCGGGGCGGTCACTCGTCGAGGCCGGCACCCCTGAGCTCGTAGTCCCGTTTGAAGTCACGACCCTCATTGACCGTCACGTTCTCAACCTGATCGACTTTCAGGTCCTGCCGCTTGAATTCCAGCCGGTGGGGCCCGCAGGAGAGCGGCAATCCGACGACGGGCGTTTGCTGCCCGGTGTTGGCGCCGTCGATCCAGAGGTCGGACCAGGGGTAGGAGCCGACCGTGATCCGACATTCGGTCGCGGCGGCCCCCGCCTTCGCCTGGTCGATCTCCGACGGCGCGGCCCCTTTCAGGGAGGCCGCCCGCGCGCGCGCTCGGGCCAACGGTTTTCCCGCGGTCGCCGCCTGGCCGCCCGCCGCCGCGCGATCGAACGCGCGCACCTCGGGCAACGGGGCGCCGGGCGGGCGCAGGGAGGCGGTCGTCTCGCCTGGCGAGGCCGGCCTCTCGCGCGCGGGCGCAGGGGTGGGCAGGGCGGTCGCCGCGGGCGCGGGGTGAGCGGCCGGCGGGGCCGCGGCCGGCGGCGACGGGGCGCTGGCGGCGCCGCCTGTCGGTCGAGCGCCACCACGCAAGGCGACCGCGGCACCGACGAGGAGAAGCAGGCCGGCCAGCGCGACGAAGGGACGCAGGCGCCGGTCGCGCCCGATCGCCACCGTCAAGACGGTCTCGGCGTGGGGGGCCATCGTCACCAGCGACGGATCGTCCGCCGCCAACATCGACGTGCTCACCACCGTCGGTTCGCTGGAACCGAAGGGGGACGCGCTCACCACGGTCGGCTCGTTCTGCATTGCGGTCGCCGCCGGCGCGGTGCCGGGCAGGGAGAGCCCCGACGTCTGCCGCAGGACCGCGGCCATTCCCGACGGGAGCGCCGAGACCGCCGTGGTCTCCTCGATGTCGGCTTCGATGGGCGCGTTGACGGCCAGGGGGCGCCCGTTCCGCCGGGCTTCATTGACCGGCAAGCTGGCGGTCCAGCGAAAATGCAGCGCGAACTCCGAGATCGAGGGAAAGCGGGCCTTCTGGTTCTTGGCCAGGGCCCGCGACACCACCTGATCCAGCTCGGCCGGCAGCTCGGGGCGGAAATTCTGGATCGGGGTCACGGCGGCGTGCACGACCTGATAGGCGACGGAGGCCAACGTTTCGCCGGAGAACGCGGGTCGTCCGGTCAGCATCTCGTAGACGATCGCGGCGAGCGAGAACTGATCCGACGCGGCGTCGAGCTCGTCGATCTTCCCTTCGGCCTGCTCGGGAGACATGTACTGCGGCGTCCCCAGCACCGCCGCCATGCCGGTGATCTTCTGGGAGATGGAGGCGATCTTCGAGATGCCGAAGTCCAGGACCTTCACCCGCTCGCCCTGGCCGCCGGTGGCGGGAACGATGAAGACGTTCTGCGGGTGCATGTCGCGGTGGACGACGCCCTCGAGGTGGGCGGCGGTCAGCGCCGAGCTCACTTGATCGGTGATGTCGACCACGCGGGGGAGCGGCAACGGACCGGTCCGCGCCAGGACCTTCCCGAGCGGCTCGCCTTCGAGGTACTCCATCACCAGGTAGGCCACGCCGTCCGGCAGCGTGTTGAAGTCGACGACCGACACGATCCCAGGGTGTCGCAAGCGTGAGGTGACCTGCGCTTCGCGCATGAACCGCGGGAGCGCCTCCGGGTGGTCGCGCATGCCCGGGTGGAGGAACTTGACCGCGTAGCGGTGTGCCAGGCGCGCGTGGGTCGCCTCGAAGACCTCGCCCATTCCGCCGCTGCCAATCCGGCGCACGATGCGGTACGTGCCTCCCAGCAACGTACCTGGCTCTACGTTGGGTATCACGGCTGCGAGGGAATTCTAATGGGGCCGCCAGCCCGTATTCAACGTCCTCCCGGTCATGTCGTCCCAGGTGCGTTCGGTGTCGCCCTGGTACGCAAAAGCACACGTATCGGAACGCGGGCGACTTCTGCCAAACTGAGCTGCCAAAAATCGCGCACCTCATCGACTGCGCTTCCTTGAGGGGGTCTTACGATTCAGATGAACCGCGCCAGGCGTCGCTTTTCGAAATCGCTTTTCGATCGTCGCGCTCAGCTTGGCTGCGTGCCGGTGCTGCGCACGTTCGCGAGTCTCATGATTTTGAGCGCGGCCGCCTGCCGCCGCGACGGCGCAGCCGTCGGAGGCACCGGCGGGGGCCTGGGGTCGACGGGCGGCGCCGGAGGCGGTCGGCTCGACGCGGGCAGCGGCGGCCAGGGGAGTGAGGCCGGCGGGGAGGCGGGCGCGGCGGGCCGTGCCGACGCCACCGTCGATGTGGCAAGGGACGCCGCCGTCGACGTCCGATCGGACGCCGCCCTCGAGGTCCGAAGGGACGCTGCCCTCGACCGCCCCGGGGACGCCGCCGCCAGCGATGGATCGGTCGACGCGGGCCTCGCGATGACGCTCAGGGCGGCCGCCGCGCAGGCCGGCCGTCTGATCGGTGCCGCGGTCGGGGCCTCTCATCTTTCGGAGGCGGCCTACGCCACCACCGCGGCCGCCGCGTTCGACTTCGTGACGCCCGAAAATGAGATGAAGTGGGACGCCACCGAACCCACCCAGAACGTGTTCACGTTCGCAGGTGGCGACGCGATCACCGCCTTCGCCCAGCAGAACGGCATGAAGGTCAAGGGCCACACGTTGGTCTGGCACTCTCAGCTGCCGGCCTGGGTTTCGGGCATCACCGATGCGACCGCGCTTCACGATGCGATGATCAATCATGTCACCCAGGTCGCCTCGCACTACCGTGGGCAGGTGATTGCCTGGGACGTGGTCAACGAGGCCGTGGACGACGACGGCCAATCGCTCCGCGACTCGATCTTCTATCAATACCTGGGCGCCGGTTACATCGACGACGCCTTCAACGCGGCCCACGCCGCTGACCCGGGCGCGCTGCTCCTTTACAACGACTACGGCGCCGAAGGGGCCGGGGCGAAATCCGACTACGTCTACAGCATGGTGAAGGGGATGCTGGCGCGCGGCGTTCCCATCAACGGCGTCGGGCTCCAGATGCACACCGGACCTGCCGATACATCCCCTTCGGCCGCCGAGGTCGCGGCCAACATGCAGCGGCTGGAGGCCCTCGGGCTCAACGTCGTGATCAGCGAGATGGACGTCCAGATATGCGCCAGCGACGTGGACACGCAGAAGACCAGGTTTCACGACATCGTCGCCGTTTGTGCGGCGGAGCCGCTTTGCCTGGCTGTGACGGTCTGGGGCGTTACGGACAAATACTCGTGGCTCAATGGTGTTAGCTGCGCCACTCCCCAACCCTTGCTGTTCGATGATAATTACGCTCCCAAGCCCGCATTCGGAGGCGTCCTGGAGGCGCTTCTAGGTCTTTAGAAAATATCCGCGGTTTCATTGGCAACGTATTGGCGCCCGTCACCAAGGAGGAAGAGAATGGAACGCATGGCCAGTCTCACGTTTCAAACGCGTGGAGTTCGAATCTTGGCCCTGGCCTCCATTTTTGGCCTGGTGGCTTGCGGCGGCGGCGGTGGCACTGACACAGGTGAAGGCGGAGCCGGCGTTGCGGGCAAACCCGGCACGGGCGGCTCGGGCGGCAAGGGGGGCTCCGGCGGCGTCATCGGCACCGGCGGCAACGGAACCGGCGGAAACGTCGGAGCCGGCGGCGGCGTCGGAACCGGCGGCGGCGCCGGGTCGGGTGCCACGGGCGGGGGCGCGGGGACGGGCGGCGCGGCGGGCCTGACCGGCAGCGGTGGGTCGGCCGGCAGTGCGGGGACCAGCGACGCGGCCGCAATGGACGCCGCCCCCGACAGCGGCGCGACGGACGCCGGGAGCGACAGCCGTCCGGACGGCGGCAACGGCGGCCCCTGCAGCGCGGCCACCGATTGCACCAGCAACTTCTGCGTCGACGGCGTTTGCTGCGAATCGGCCTGCACCGGCCTCT
>Ga0210387_10004476_pt1 | contig 10723 bp, 8 predicted proteins | sample IncBWC7OmetaG_FD_160108 | JGI IMG/M metagenome (GOLD analysis project Ga0210387, IMG submission 160108) | Forest soil microbial communities from Barre Woods Harvard Forest LTER site, Petersham, Massachusetts, United States - Inc-BW-C-7-O ... | reverse complement strand
AGCGTCACATGACATGGGCCGGAACTGGCCGGAATTGCCGTGGTATTAATAATCAAAGTAACACGTGACCAACCGCTAACAGCCGTAGACGATCACGGGCATTTGCCGCAATAATAGAATGGCCTCAATTCTTCGGACTCGGAACCGCCTTCCTGATATGTGTCTCCGAGTCTCTGCCTGTAAGTATTGGGTGGGTGACAAAGATACCAGCATTTTGATCTGACCGATCTGTACGCAGATTGTACTGATATCCTTTGTAGAATTCAAGAGTGTCTCCAGGTACGTCAGCGCGAGCTTTTGCATGCCTGAAGAACTTGAAAAGAATTCATAGTTAGTCAGAGTCTCGGACATCTTCTACACCATGCTAGGTGTACCGATAGTTAACCATTTGCAAAAACAGTTGATCGACCAGCCAACAGGAGAGCGGATGCTTAACCGAGGTTAGTCGGGGAATCTGCTCGAAGACAAATAGTTCGTTGAATGATTGTACACTTACTTCAGGGACTGCTCGTGGCGACGCCAATGTCGATTTTGTCACCACCCGAGCTGTCTTACAGACTAAGTCGACGACGGAAAAATCGAGTTAGCTATGGACCTTGGCATCACATCGGGAACACCACACACTGACATCTGCGTTGTAGGAAGGGACGAGATTCTTCTGAAGCTGAGGCCCGAAAGAATGCCAGCATATGATCAACCAGTGTGTTTTCCGGGAACATGTTCGGCTGTTATCGAATTCATCGAGAAATGGATTGATGGTCCTCGTCAAGGTCAAAGGACCGTTCTTTGGCTCTTTGGCCTCAGTGGGTCTGGAAAAAGCACGATCTCAGCCACAATTGCAGAAAAGATGCGAGCTAGGAAACGTCTCGGGGGGTTCATGTTTTTCAAACGAGGTGTAAAAGGCAGTCGCCCAGAGCCTGTTATAAGGACCTTGGCCTATATGCTCGGGTCATTCGATCCTAGAATTGGAGACCCTGTGTCGGCTGCCATCGAGAATCTGCCAACGATCGCCGAGGCACCCCCTGAATACCAATTTCAACACCTCATCACGCTACCCTTGAGCGTGGCCAAGCTTCCTTCGCAGAATCCAATTGTCATTGTCATTGATGCACTGGATGAATGCGGAACTTTGAAGGGGCGGAAGCGTTTGCTTAAAGTTCTCAAGGAAGAGATCAGCTTACTCCCTCCCACTATTCGTATTCTCGTGACCAGCCGACGAGAACGAGACATCGATCAGATTTTCCGAAATCATCGCACTGTCCTTGCGTACGAGCTTGATACCACATCTGCCTCCATGTCAAGGGATATCTTCAAGTTTTTCACACGCCGGTTTTGGGAAATCCGTGAGGAACATGCCAAGGAATATGTTTTGCCTCCAGACTGGCCGGGACCAGACAAGCTCGCAGCCTTGACAACACGTGCTGGGGGCCTTTTCATCTGGGCCTCTACAGCGTGTGCATTTGTCGAAGAGGATCCGATACGACGACTTGACCAGCTCATCGCCATCGCTACATCGCCGATGCCTTTCGAACTAGTTGATATGTACAAGACGGCTCTTCAATCTGCATGCGATGGAAAAAACAAGGCCTTCAAATCTGATTGTCTTGCCATCCTTGGGCTCATTCTTGTTGCTAAAATTGGACTATCGTTCAAAGCAATAGACAGCCTCTTCGATTTATCTTCGCCTTCTCTCCATATTATTTCTCACCTGGGGTCCATCCTACGGTGGAGTGAAAATGGTCCAATCTCTATTCTCCATCCCTCCTTCGGCGACTTCCTTTCACCTCCGAATGGAGCGTCTATAACGGATGGTTGGTTCGTCGATCTCTCACAACATCATCTTCATCTTGCAGAGCGCTGTATTAAATTGCTCGAAAAGAAGCTGGGCCAGAAAAAGTCCAGTCAACCTCTTACGAAACACGACATTCCCGAGGATGTTTCCTACGCTTGCGTTTATTGGATCGAACACATATGTTGCTCATCAGTGGGTGATGCGATCACAGACAAGATCTACAGGTGTCTTTCACGCCATCTGTTACATTGGATGGAGGCCATGAGCGTTTTGAAGATGTCGCGGAAGGTCATCGGTGATCTGCAACAACTACAGGCATTTACGCTGGTATGTAATGCAGTGACTTCTTAGTTCATCATTACACCACATAATAAGGCTCGGATAGGGATTGCACGATGAACTACAGACGCTCACCAAGGATGGTCACCGATTTGCGCAATTTTTCGCTGACATGCTCGAGGAACACCCGTCCCTGGTATATGCTTCAGCATTACCTTTCACTCCAGTCGAGAGCATCATATCCGAGTATTTCCATCATGACAGAATGCTGGAGGTTACAGGTGCAGTCTACGCATCGTGGCCATCACTTCTATTGCACCTTCAAGGCCACGATGAAGGAGTTCTTTCCGTCGCATCGTCATCGGATGCTTCAAAAATTGTGTCTGGTTCACGGGACGGCTCGATTAGAGTCTGGGACATGGACACTGGTACTCAGATCCTCCCGGCACTCTTCACCGATGGAGAGGTCTCCTCTGTCGCATTCTCACCTGATGATACGAAGATTGTGTCGGGATCGCTTGATAAATTGATTCGAATTTGGGATGCCAGCACTGGGGCCCAGACTGTCTCACCACTCTGCGGCCACGAAGGAGAGGTTTACTCTGTTGCATTCTCACCCGATGGTCTTAGAATTGCTTCGGGATCAGGCGATTGTACCATTCGACTTTGGGATACCGAAAGCGGCAAAGAGACTCTTGCGCCTCTGTGCGGCCACACAGCAGAGATTTGGTCTGTCGCATTCTCACCCGATTCCCCCCAAATCGTATCGGGGTCGGGCGATGGAACGATTCGGATTTGGGATACCATAACTGGCGCCGAGGCTCTCCCACCATTTTGCGGCCACGAGGGAGAGGTCTGGTCCGTCGCTTTCTCGCAAGATGGATCGAAAATCGTGTCGGGGTCACGTGATGGTACAATTCGGGTCTGGGACGCCGGGACGAGCAAGGAGACCCTCGTACTACTACGCGGTCATTCTGGAGAGGTGTCGTGTGTCGCATTCTCATCTGATGGTTTGAAAATTGTGTCGGGGTCGCTCGATAAAACAATTCGGGTTTGGGATGCCCGGACTGGAAAGGAGACTCTCCCCCCACTATGCGGTCATGATGAGGAAGTTTGGTCAATCACATTCTCACCCGATGGCTCCAAGATTATATCAGGTTCGGGTGATTGCACGATTCGAGTTTGGGACACTAGCACCTGCACCCATACTCCCCCACCTGGCCAGCAGGACAACGTGATTGACTCTGTTGCATTCTCATCCGATGGTCTTAAATTTGTGTCAGGGTCAAGGAGTGGAATAATTCGAGTATGGGATGCCTACAATGGCAAACAGACTCTTCAAATGCTCAGCGGCCATGAACGAAAGGCTGGGGAGGTGTCGTCTGTCGCATTTTCATACGATGGCTCAAGAATCGCGTCGGGATGGGACGACAAGATCCGTGTTTGGGATGCCCGTAATGGTGTAAAAATGTTCGAAATGTCCGGGAGCCAAGGGATGTGTGTCACCTCTGTCGTATTCTCACCCGATGACTTGAAGATTGTATCAGGGTTAGGTGACGGTACGATTCGAGTTTGGAATGCCAGCAGTGGCGATGAGATTCACCCACCCCTCCACGGCCATGAAAGAGAGATTTACTCTGTCGCTTTCTCGTTGGATGGCTCAAAGATTGTGTCGGGCTCAGGTGATGGGACGATTCGAGTTTGGGATGTCAGCGCTGCTACCCTGACTCTTGGACCGCTCAGTGGCCATGACGGAGATGTGCTGTGTGTCGCATTCTCGTCTGATGGCCACAAAATTGTGTCAGGCTCACGGGACGGATCGGCTAGAGTTTGGGATACTGCCACCGGAACAGAAACACTTTCGCAGTGTTACAACAGAGACGTTCTTTCTGTTGCATTCTCATATGATGATTCGAAGATTGTGGTCTGGCTGGAAGATAATACGATTCGGGTCTGGGACATTGTGGGCGGTATGGAGATGCTTTCGGCATCGCAAAAGTGCCACGAGCCTGCATTAGCGCCGCGGAGTATCTGTAGAGGCATAAATTTGCAAAGAGCCGGAGAGGGTTTGATTTCGCTTGATGAGACGGGATGGTTGACTGATGTTGCAACTGGCCGCCGTTCTAAGCTCCCTACCGCTCCGAAGTTGGTGCGGATCGATATTCACCCGCAGGGTCGAATGTTGATTGGATGGACTGAGGAATGGCGACCTATACTGATACGTTTTCCCCCACCATGACTACAGATCTGCCCATCGAAATTGGCGTCTTCCAAACTTGTGATGTTCATGATACCACAAAAGTCTGTTTTGTGATTACTTCCCAGACGGACAAATTCAGCCACTGTTTTGTGAAGCTGGTACCTCTCGAGGAGGCATGGTTCTATTTTTTGTTTTGCTCAAAGATGGTCCAAAGCATCCTGTGTTAACTGAGTACTACAATTGTCAGTTTCAACTAGAGATGGCTTCGTGCTTGGATTGAGGCCAGAAATTTGTGATTTCGAGAGAAAAAATAGGGACTCAATGGATGACCAAATACCTTGTGTCTCGCATGCCAGATTTCCGAATAAACAAAATATTGCAAGGATTGAACCTAATCCTTTCTACCTGAAATATAACTAATCACTGCAGCTACGATAGTGTTCCACCATGGAGGCTGGTATTGATAGTCTTATTTCAGTATCATCATTGTCATATAACATTTTGACGCACCAGAGGTTGTGAGTCGATGAGGAAGTTGCCACCACCTGTGCATGCAACTTGCTTAATGAGAGCATTCCAGTTGCCAATTGCCTTCACCTGCCCATTATTCATAAGACGTAAATCTGGCTCTTTTACTTGGATCCGTCCAGCTGCCTCCAGGTGACCAGTCTCAACTGAAGGGAAGGGAAGGGAAGGGAAGGGAAGGGAAGGGAAGGGAGGGAAGGTTAGCATAGAGACCAATGCAGTAGACCTGGGGCTAACCCATCAAAATGGCCACTTCACCAGGTTTCCAGATATTCACAATAACCCCTTGGAATCCATCACATCTGACCTCTATGCGAGTGTTCTGGTTTAGCAGAACCTCTAGAGTGACTCGGCCTCTGGTCTTGATACCATTGAGTGTCGAATCGAAGGCTAGCGGTCGGTGCGTAAAATCGTCTCCAAATTCTGTAGCGTGCCGCGGCAGACGGTGGTAGAAGTGAACTACCTGTTCCGAAGTGACCACCTTTTTGTCAATCAGGAAACGCAAGACACGGTCCAATGACAGATGGCCTGATAGTGTTCCTAACGAGTACAGCGCGGTGTCTAAAGCCTCTGAAGATATTCAGGACAAGGACGTACCTAATTTTATGGATATTTGTGACTGGGTCAGCGGGATTCTGCCCACGTAAATTTCGACTTCGACAGGACATTCCAAGGACTCGAGCTATATACCAGGTCTCAGGCTGGTTCATATAGGCGATAATAATGATGGTCCTCACCACCTGGCTCTCTCTGATTCAGTGCCAAAGTTGTCGTTGTAAAATTGGGACGTACAGTGATTCGTGGGTCACCCATGCTTACAGCTTGCTCAATGAGCGCATTCCAATCTCCCTCGTCTTCTACAGGAATGCGTCCAGCTGCCTCCAGAAAACCATGCTCATCTGAGGGGGGAGGGAGAGTAAGCGCAGAGAACGAAGCAAATAAATGCGTCGCACCCTTCAGAATGGCCACCGGACCGGGTTTCCAGATGTTGTCGAAGACCCTGGTAGATTCACGACATTTAACCTCTATACGACTGTTCCGGTTCAGCAGAACCTCGAGAGTGACTCGGTCGGAGTCTGCAATCCTGAGATTTTTCAGCGTTGAGTTGAAGGGTAATGCTTGGCGGATAAAATCGTCTCCATAATCTGTACTTCTTCGCGGGAGGCTCTGGTAGAAGTGGGGTTTCTGATTAAAAGTGACCATCTGCTTCTGAACCAAGGTGGACAAGACATTGTTCAACGACAAGTGGCCTGAAAACGGACCTAACGAATATTTTGTGATGTCTTCCACATCCACAAATGTCAAGAACAGTGACATACCTAGCTTTCTTGGCATCTGTGGTTTAGGCGATGGCAATTTGCCCATATATACATATACTTCGACTTCCACGGAGCATGGAGGTTCGGACTGTAGAGGGTGATTCATCGAGGTAGTATTAATGGCGGCTCTCCCTGCGTGCGGACCCGGCGCCTCCGATTTGTGTAACTGCTCATGGGCCTCGATTTCGTGTGGGGGTTTCTGGCTCTCCACGTTTTAGCATCAACATTATCACCCTAGACGCAGGACGCACAGGTGGTTGTAAATCAATGAGCAAATCATCATCTTCCATTCTTGCAACTTGCTCAATGAGGAAATTCCAATCGCCGGTCCCCTTGACCTCCCCATTATTAGAAAGATACAGATCATTTGATTGTACTCTGATGTGACCAGCTGCCTCCAGAAGACCATTCTCCTCTGGATGGAATATTAGAATCGGATACAACTCCGGAGCAATAGCCTCACCCTTCAGAATGACGGCTTGACTTGGTTTCCAGATATTTGCAAAAACCCTGGGGGATTCACAACTTTTGACTGTGATGCGGTTGTTCCGGTTGAGCAGAACTTCTAGAGTAACTCGGTCTCCAGTCTTGATATCTTTGAGACTTGAATGAAAGAGTAACGGCTGGTGCGTGAAATCGTCCCCGTAATCGGTCGTTCTTCGTGGGAGGTTCTGGTAGAAATGCGGCATCTGTTCCGAAGTGACCATGTTCTTCTGCAACAGGATGAACAAGACATTGTCCAAAGACAGATATCCGGACATCGTTCCTTAACCAATCCTTGGTGTCTTAGCCCCAAAGACGCGAACCTAGCGACGTACCTGCTCTAATCCGGGTCTGTGATTTGGTCAATGGCATTCTGTCCACATAAATTTCGACTTCTATAGGGCACGGGGACTCGAACTGTCAAATAATTTCAGGCTGATGCATCAAATCTGTAGTAAGGATCCTCACTTTGCGGCGTCCTCGTGCCTCGAACTCCCGGGAGCGATTGTGGGCTTCAAGTTCGCGGAAGCGTTTCGAAACCTCATTATCTTTCGCCCTCGCAACCCTCATCTTCTCTGGGGCGTTCAACTACAAGATCCGTGAACAATAGTCGCAAATGGTAGCATCGTACAAAGTGAGCATTACACTGGGATAACTGGCCAGCCGCACTTCGACGGTCTGAAAGGCACTGTTGGTATCATCTCTTTCCACTGTCTCTGCCTTGACCGCCGATTGTAGTGCTTGATCAGCTGCTTGGAACACGCTATCCACGCTGAAAACCGGTGTTACCGGAGGTTCTTGTTTCGGAGGCCTGGCGGCCGAGCCCTCCTTGAGACCAGACGCGATGTCTAGCAGATCGCGGCACAGTGCGACCAACTGAGAAGCCTGGCAGTAATAAAGTCGCTTGATCCTCCCAATGAGGGCTCGGAATCGTCTTAGCTCGCTTTCCAACTGCATCAATGTGTAGAGGTTAGGAAGCGTTCAAGATTGGTTTAAGACGTAGGTGTCCGAGTGGTGGACTCAAATGTTACTTTCGAGTCCGAGTCGATAAGTTCACATGCCGCATCAGCATGGTTTTGTTGTGCGAAGCCCGCTGGATTGGCAAGGAGACAACAATATGCCAGGAAGATAACCTGACGCTATCATCGTGGCGTATGTTTTTTGACTTATGTAAACCTTAATTTGTCCAAACTACCTTCGGGGATCTCCTTTCCGAAGTCACCGACTATATAATTTGGTTGATAAGGCATTGCAAACACGAGGGGAAGTGGCCATCAATGGAATTCCCCTCTGTTGCCCTGAGATCTAGTACTCAACGGCCACTTTCTGCTCAACCCAAGCGCGCTCTCGTTGATTAATTATCGTATACGGAAACGTCACGGTCACGGTGAAGGTATGCCATGTGGTGTCATTACAGTATGCAATTTTTAGTATTTACGTAAGTAAACGTGAAATTTGAATTTGGTACTGCAATGCTTTTTCAAGTTGCCTATCTAATTTCAATGGATAGTAAACTCTGGTCACCTCATGAAACGCACATTCCACCTGTTTTCGCCCTGACCCTGAACATTTTTACAACGTGAAATTTGAATTTGAATTGTACTCCGGCGCTTTTTCAAGTTGCACCATCTAATTTCAATGCATAGTAGACAACTCTGGTCACTTCATGAAACGCACATTCCACCTGTTTTCGCCCTGACCCCGAACATTTTTACAACAACAGCTTACTGTACTTCCGATCTTCCCTAATCACTGCTTTGACTCGCCGTTGGACTCTCACATTCATCGAAGTATGCCAAAAGTAGGAAGTTTTGTTGTTTGACTGGCGAGATGACCGATTCCCTTCACAAGGGATTAGCCTGATGGACCCTTCGGCGCTGACATTGCCATGGTTCCAGCGATTGCTATGGAGTACTAGGAGTCTAGGACCCCTATATTGGCTGCAGTTGGAACGTGGGGAGTCTGGGGACGTCCTTCCGCCTCCGCCCCCAAACGTTGCTAACGATAGTTGCAACGTCACCCCGATTTCGATGATCTACTCCTGACCTGATAACGGAGGCCCATCATGTCGAAATACCCCATTCGTGTTCGTGCGTTGAAGTGCGTGGAAAACCTGTCATTGCCGGGAAGTACTGCGCACCTCTGCCACGCGTTGTATTTTTGACGCCCAGACGAACGAAAGACAACGAGTGTGCAACTGACGCTCGGATCAGTGACGGCCCATCATGTCGCAATCCCTCCTTCGCGTCCGTGCATTGACATGCATGCAAAATGTTATCTCTGCCAGGCTGTGCAAGTGCCAGCAGGTACTGTGCACCTATGCCACGAGTTGTCAAATTGACGCCCAGTGAACAAAAGTCAAAGAGTATGGAACTGGGCCAGGTCTGTGGTGGAATCTCGATTTGAAATTTGAATGCCCTCCTCAAACAATACGAAACAAGAAGCCCTGGCTTTAATTCGAATCGTGACCTGGACTTGCATGTTTGGCCACATGGGCGCCACGTGTAGGGTTTTGATTCTGGCGAAAGAATGTGTGCAACACACAATTTATCGTAACTCTATCCCGTCGGCGCTGTGTAACATTCCGTATCTCAGATGTGACCACGGTGTACCCTCACCGGTATAATTTTGATCTGTCAATGCGTGTCCCCACCTCACGTTCTTTTATTCAAATCTGGGAGCCATGTCAGTACCCGCCATTTTCCCCATATTTAAAGCCGTATAATTGTCCGCCTCATCGGTATTCGCCATCTGACACTTAGCGTCCAGACTTCCCCATGGCTCCTTCCTCACTTCGTTTCGACTCCTCTACCACTACTTTTTCACTTTACGATGATATCACCCAAGTTTCTGGCAAAGGCTATGGCGCAACTGACTTGAGCAAATACTTGCTCCAGGCTGTCGGCAATGACGTCTGTGCTGTCAAACGCAATGCGTTGGTTGCCTACAAGCTCGTCAGCGCAGCCAGCTCCATCTACAATGCCCTCAATGCTCTCATTGAGAAGGTTGACAAGGACCCCATCGACAAATGGGATAGCTATAATCTGTATACCCAAGCGATAGATCCGTTAGAGGAGTGAGTGCTATACACGCATTTCTACTTCGACGACACTAATCTGTATCGACAGATTCCTGTTTAAATTCGCCATTCTTGCAGAGGACGAGGCGATTCAATGGTTGCCAGACAATGACTCGCTCCAGGATTGCCTCATACTAATCAATGATTGGAAGAGTCACCGACGGGATCTTCGTGATCATTTACAGAAGCTGTTGTCTACTCCTGGCATTAAGGTATCTATCATGGTCGTCCGAAGTTGAAGATCACCATCCCAACTGCTTATGCAACAGGAATTGGGATTTCAGTCTCCCTCAGAGGCGGATCGTATCAACGCAGGGAGACATGACGACATGACGTTGTTATCAGCCCTCTGCAATAGTGTCAGCACTCCCAGGTTGACGAATGACCCGTAACTATCGATTCATTCTATCAACGTGACACAGGCTTCAGATAACGAGATGTTTTCCAGGAAGTCGCGCGTCACAATAGTGCAGACAAAAGCCGGCACCATTCCGTCGAAGATCATCCCAAAGACCAGCGACGTGAGTCTTCCCTTCCCCAAGATCCAGTTTCCTGTACAGTGAAACTCATTCTGCGTGCACAGGACGCGATGGTTCAAACTATTCGGGGCCTCATGCTTTTATATTGGGTCATAATGGTATTGACGAATCGGACTGCGCAAGACACTTTAAAAAAGCAACTGGGATCCTTAGAGGTCTGGGTTGGAGCTGAAATGTGGGTCTCTTCTTAGCTCTGCTAATTCGTCAAGCAGGATTCCCCCGTTGATTACTTTTTTTTCAGGCTGGTTGAGAGTCTTATCTTAAATCTTGTCAAATCCGACGACAAAACGCTCAAGAAAGCGGTCGATGCCTTTGAAGAGCGTCTCAAGGTGTGGATATCTTTGTCAAGACTCCCCTCAGTTTCTGGTCACTAATTTTCACCGTGATCCAGAGTCTCCCAGTTGTGAATCAGAGTCTCCCGGTTGTAAATCAGAGTCTCTCGATCGGGGTAGAGCTTCCGGAGGCGTATACACAGCTGAAGAAATTAATGTCGGCAGTCAGGCGACC
>Ga0210387_10004475_pt1 | contig 10723 bp, 9 predicted proteins | sample IncBWC7OmetaG_FD_160108 | JGI IMG/M metagenome (GOLD analysis project Ga0210387, IMG submission 160108) | Forest soil microbial communities from Barre Woods Harvard Forest LTER site, Petersham, Massachusetts, United States - Inc-BW-C-7-O ... | reverse complement strand
CTACGCGAACGCCAACGCGGGTGTGATCTTCGTGGAATGGGACGAAGGCAGCAGCACCCTAAAAATGCCGTTTTTGGCGATCGGACCCGGCGTCAAGGTCGGCTACGCGGGTAGCGTGAGCTACGGCCACAGCTCGATCATCAAGTCGGTGGAGGCGATCTTGGGGTTGCCCACGCTGTCGAAGGTGTCGAGCGCGAACACGCTCTCTGATCTGTTCAAGACGGGTCAGTACCCCTGAGCCCAGCATAGCGTTCGAGATGCCCCCGCTGCTCTCGAGAGCGGGGGCGTCGGACGATGAGCCTGCGAAGGCCGGGCGCTCGCCGGAAACGGTCGCGTAGCTTTTTAGCCCTGCCAGATCTCTCGTAAGATTTCGGCGACGGCCTCGTACAAGGCCTCCGGGATCTCGTCACCGATCTCGAGATCGTTGAGCGCGCGAGCAACGGGGACGTCGCGCACGATGGGCACACCGTAGGCGCGCGCAGCCTCGATGATTTGCTTTGCCATTTCACCCTGGCCTTGCGCCACGACGGACGGCGCTTGGTCTTCTTCTTCGCTGTACTTGAGGGCGGTGGCTAGATGTGTGGGATTCACGATGACGACGCTCGCTGTCTTGAGTGCACCGAGAGTCGCGCCGGTAAGGGCTTCCTGATGAGCGCGTCGGCGCGCGGCTTTGACTGCTGGGTCGCCCTCGGACTCCCGATATTCGCGCTTGATTTCGTCTTTACTCATGCGGTGGCGATTGAACCAGGCGCGCCGCGTGAGGAGCAGATCGACGAGGCCGAGCGAGAGTCCGATGGCCGCCGCGAACCAAGCGACACGCGACGCTAGGTTGCCCGCTAGTGCCACCGCGGCGCGCGCGTCACCCACCGCAGCGGCGAAGTCGGCGCCGTGACTCGAAAGCTGACGTAACGCGAACCAACCCACGAGAGCCGCCGCAACCAAGGCGCGCGCGATGCTGACCACGCGTTGCCAAGAAAACAAACCCTTGAGGCCCGTGACGATGTTGAGCTTGTCCAGGTTCGGCGACAGCTTTTTCAAGCTGACGGTGCCGCCCGTCTGGACGAAGCTTGCCGCCGCGCTGGCGGCGGCGGCAACGGCGACCACCGGCACCGTGATGCTGAGCACGATGCCGGCCAGGCTCGGCGCTGAGCCGACGCTGCTCGGGCGCGCCAATGCGGCTGAAATAAGGCCAGCTGCGCGCTGACACGCGACCGCGACGACGCCATTGAGCACGGCCAGAGCCGCCACGAAGCCCACGCTCTGCGAGAGCGCCGCGGAGACCGGGCTGTCTCCCTCGGCGCGGGCTTTCGCGAGGCGTTTCGCGCTGGGCTTCTCGGTCTTGTCGCTCATCGGTTTGGCCGCGCCGCGCGCTCATCGGTCAACGTGCGGGTCGAGTTTCGCCCCGCACGCTAAAACAAGTACGGAAGCCCGGCGCCGCCGGTCAGTTTCCAGGCGGCCGCGGTCTGTTGAATGATGGGTGAACGCAGCACCGCGGGCGGGTGAGTGTTCTCGAACGCAAAGAGTAAGGCGTTAGCGCTGAACTGTTCGAGGCCCGCGAAGAACTGCATCGTGATCAGCGCGCCTCCTTCGGTCAGGTGATAGCCGCTGCGTCGAAAGCCCATCGTGAGCAACGTGTTGGTGCCCGAGGCGTCCGCCGCGATTTCATTGGGTTGATTGAAGAGGGGCACTGCGCCAGACAGCGCTTGCCCGAGCTCCGCGAGCGGCAACTGACCCGCCGAGGTGCACGGCAAATGCCCGAGGTAGTGATGTGCGAGCTCATGGCCAAGCACGAAGCCGATCTGCTCTTCGAGCAACTGGTGCTGGCGCGCCACTTTGCGGCCGTCCATCTGCTGTATTGGGTCGAAGAAACCCGCGGGCGGCTGCACGATGGGTTGTTTTGGTTGCTGATTTTTCGCGATCAACTGGATGTAGTCGTTCAGCTTGTGCGTACCGAACGTTTCATCGGTCGCTCGCGCTTGCGCCAAGTGAGCTTCGATGTCGAGCAGCCCGTCCGTGATCGCCATCGCGGCGTGACCACTCGAGGTGCAGGTGGCGAATGCGTTCACGTCGCCCACGGTGCTGTCGACGACGAGCGGGATGCCTGCGACGCGCGACCGCTGCGGCGGCGGCAACGTAGCGACCAGCTCATTGAGCAGCGACTGCGCCTCGCCGCGTAAGTATCCGAGATCGACGTTCGTGATCGGGTCGTTCGGCACGGGCGCGACGACCACGCCTGGCGCGGGCAGCGCTGGAGCTTGGCCGACGCTCGTCGTCCCTGGCTGAGCGGGGGTGGCTTGGGTCGCAGCCGGATACTGCCCCGGCGCGCTCGGAGCCGCCGGATTCGGCGCCGCATATTGCGTGGGCGCCGCGGGCGGCGGGTCGCTACTGCTGCTAGTGCCGCAACCCAAAGCCAGTGCGGACACGCAAACGCTGGCCAAAGTCATGTGCAAACACGGAATCTTCAGCGTCATGGGGTCCGCAGCATATCAATCGACACCCGCTACTGTGCGGAATTAGTGAGCCGTTTTGTCACAATTGTTCGCTGCGCGGCGACAAGACCGAGCTGGGCTAGGCTCGTCAGGTGACTGCCGCCGAGCTCCCCGTGCCGTTTCGTGATCCGGGCGAGCACTTCGTCGAGGGCAATCAGGTGCGCTTACTGCGCAACGGCTCGGCCGCATTTCCGGAAATGCTCGCGGCCATCGCCGCGGCCGAGCACCAGATTTTGCTCGAGATGTACTGGTTCGGCTCAGATCACATCGGCAGAAAGTTCGCGCGAGCTCTGGCCGCGGCGGCCGAGCGGGGCGTAGAAGTGTCGATCATCTTCGATGCGGTGGGTTCGGTCGGCGCGAGCGACGAGATGTTCGCCGACCTGATCCGCGCGGGTGCGGAGGTCATCGAGTTCAACCCCATCGCGCCCTGGAAACGACGCTTTCGACTGTCGCGACTGACGCGACGCGATCACCGAAAAATCTTGGTTGTCGATGGCCGCGTGGGCTTCACCGGCGGCATCAACATCGCCGATTTCTGGCTGCCGCTCGATGACGGCGGAGGCGGCTGGCGCGACGACATGGTGCGCATCGACGGGCCTGCGGTAGCGGGCTTGCGCGATTGCTTCGCGCGGGTCTGGGGCAGGTTACGCGGTCGTGAGCTTGGGCTGATCGGCTTTCCGGCGCTGCCCACGGCCGCGTTCACGAGTACACCCGGTAGCGGACAGGCGGTGCGCGTGCTCGGGCAGCACTACTTCCGGACGCGGCACGAGATCTCGCGAGCCTATCTCTATTATTTGCGCCGGGCAAAGGCGCGTATTTTCATCGCCAACTCGTATTTCGTGCCGGACGGCCGCGTACTGCGCGCGCTCGGCCAGGCCGCTCGCCGCGGTATCGATGTACGCATCATCGTGCCTGGGCAAAGCGACGTGGATATCGTGCGTCACGCGAGCCGCGCGGTTTGGGGACGGCTGCTTCGCGCGGGAGTGCGTATCTTCGAATGGGACGAGAGCGTCCTTCACACCAAGAGCGCGGTAGTGGACAGCGCTTGGAGCACGACGGGCACATTCAATTTCGACTATTGGTCGTTGCAGATGAATCTGGAGGTGAACGTCAGCGTGCTCGACGCGCGCTTCGCGGCGACGCTGGAGGCCTCCTTCGTCGACGACTTCGCGCGTTGTCGCGAGGTCATCTTGGCGGATTTTCGCTTTCGTCCGCTGGGCCAGCGAATCCTCGAGTTCATCGCTTACCGGTTGCGCAAATTCCTGTGATCGCGGACGCCCTAGCAGGCGCGGCCGGTTTGCGCCGGGTGAGCGGGACTCACCCCACAAATGCGCTAGAGTGACCCCCGAAAGTGCCTCACCGAGTCGAACCGTTGGAACTTTCGTTTCGCACCCACGAACGCATCCGAGACATCGGTGAGCCCGCATGGCGCGCGCTGGCAGGTCCAGATTGCGTGCCCTTTTTGCGTTACGAATGGCTCTCGGCACTCGAGGACACGGGCTGTATCGAGCCCTCGCGCGGCTGGCTCGCGATGCACGTTGCTGCCTACCAGGGTGACGAGCTCGTCGCGGTCGCGCCCTGTTACTTGAAGGGCAACAGCGAGGGCGAGTTCGTGTTCGATCACGCTTGGGCGCGCTACGCGGAAGGCTCACTGCGTCGCGAGTATTACCCGAAGCTCATCGTCGCCGTGCCGTTCACGCCAGCTACGGGACCGCGGCTCTTGATCAAGCCCGGTGCCGACGAAGCGCGCATTACCGAGGGCTTTGCTCGAGCGCTCCCGCAGATTGCAGAGCGCCTATCGGCGTCCGGCGTTCACGTGCTCTTTCCCGAGCGCGCCCAGGCGGAAGCCTTCCACCAGGCCGGGTATTTGCAACGGCACGGCGTGCAGTTTCATTGGCGCAACGCCGGCTACCAGAAATACGATGATTTTTTGGCTCGTTTCTCGTCCAAGCGCCGCAACCAGATCCGCCGCGAAATGCGCGAGATGCGCGACCGGAACATCGAGCTCGACGTGCTCACGGGCGATAGCCTGAAGCCGACGCACGTCGATTTCATTTTCGACTTCTACCGTTCGACGGTCGAAAAATTCTTCTATGGTAGGCAATACCTGACCCGTGCTTTCTTCGAGCAGGTGTGCGTCACCATGCCCGAGCACCTGCACGTGGTCGTGGCGAGCGACGCCGGCTCGAAAAAGCCCATCGCCGGCGCGTTCAACCTGCTCGGCAAGCGCGCGCTCTACGGACGCTACTGGGGCGCGCTCGAGGAGCGACCCTTTCTGCACTTCAACGTCTGCTTCTACCGCGGTATCGAGGAATGCATCACTCGCGGTCTCGAGCTCTTCGAGCCAGGGGCAGGCGGTGAGCACAAGCTCGCGCGTGGCTTCGAGCCGTCGCTCACGTACAGCGCGCACTCCTTTCAGGATCGCCGGTTATCAGCGGCAATTGGCGAGTTTTTAGGGCGAGAACGTCAGGCGATCGAGCAACACATCCTCGAGGCCCGTGGCGAGTCGGGTCTGCGCGAGTTGCCGGGCGCTTAAGCGAGGCGGCGCTAGGCGCGGGGCATCATTCGCCGTTGCCGCGCTTGGCAGGCGGCGTCGAGCCGGAGGCGCGCGCCGAAGGTTGCCGTGAGCTCGAGCCCGACGGCGGGCGAGACGAGCTGCGTACGGCCGGCATGCCGCCCGCAGAGGGACTGCGCACCGCGGCCATCTGGCCCGCGGAGTCCAGGCGACGCGCTCCGCTGCCGCGGCCCGGTGGGATTGAGCGCGTGCGATACACTTCACCGTCCACGAGCACCTCGACGCCGAGTGCGCGGCAACGCCGGGCGACGCGCTCCAGATCCGCACCCACTGCGAGCAACAGACCCGATGGAGGCGAGGGATCGACGAACAGATCCGCGCTTTGACGGCGCGTCCGCAATAGCTCTCGGACTTCCGGATCCTCGACCCACAGGAAGCCCTGGGTCATTACGAACTCAGCGCGGCCGATCACCGTACTGGCTTGAGTCAGCGTGCGCGCGATCGGATCGGGAAGGGGCGCGAGCGCCTCCAAGCGCGCGCGCATGACCTCGCCGTCGAAACCAGCGCTGAGCGCGTGCGAGAGTGCTTGCGGCGTGATCAGAATGTCGAGCGCTGCGCCCGTCACGCCGCCGATCTCGACGAATGGCGCGAGCGAGATGACGTTGCCCACGCTGGCCTGCGGCCCGACACGCAGCGCCTGCGTGTCGAGGAAACGGCTGGCTTGTTGCGCTGGTGACTTCGACTCTGGCACCGCGTCCGAAAGGAAGGCGCGACCACGCGGTGTGATACGGAGCGTGGGGCCGATCGACTCCGCGTCGTCGGCTTCCGGATCGCCTAGATCCACGATGCCGAGCACGTGCAGGGTTTCGAGCGCGATGCGTCGCGCTACTTCCGCTGGGGTCATCGGTTCTACAGCGGCGCGCTGTGCCCAGCGCTCGATCAACCGAGCCACGCCTGGCGCGCGCGCGTCCGAGCGCACGTAAGCGGCGATCGCTTCCCACGGTGCCCAGCGCCCGTCCCCGAGCTCTTGCAGGGCCTCGAGCACTAGCTCGCGCACGACGCCCACGGCGCTGGTCTCGCGCGCGTCGGCGGTGACACGGAGCGCCTCGCCGTCGGGTCGAGCTTCGTCCCAGGCGCCACCGCGGCGCCAGGCGTCGAACAACGCACGACCGAGCTCACCGACGCTGTGTGAGCCGGGTGGGGAAGCGGTGCTCACCGCCGACGGGTCCCACAAACCAATGGCTCGACTGAGCGACGCTACCAGCGCGACGACCTCCGGATCACGGCCGAAGCGCGTGGCAAACTTGGTGATCAGCGAGCGCGGCGTGCCCACGCCAGCGCGCACCTCGACCGACGGGTCGCGGACGGCCAGGGCCATGGCGAGCGCGATGGGCGCAGGGTCCTCAGCGAAGCGCGCGCGCCGCGGCGCGTGATCTTCAGCCAAAACGAAGGTGCGAATCTCCCGGCGCTGCGCCTCGCGCTCGACGCGCCGCTGGATGCCGACGACCGCCACGACCTCGCTCGGAATGACGTGCCGGTTCGGGTGCACCGGGATCAGGAAACCGCGACGCTCCAAGGCAAAACCGACGCCGCGCCGCGATGGGGTGGCGCCCGTCGCGCCGCGCAAACGCATCGGCTCGCGCTCGAGATCGAGTAGCTCCTCGGTGTCGACCTCTCCGCCGACTTTCTCGATCGCGTTGAGCAGTTTGCGCTCGAGCGGGGCGAGCTCCTCGACCTCTCGTTCGAGCCGCTTCGCGTCAGCGAACACCTCCCAAGCGGGCTCCAAGCAGAGCGCGACCGGCGGCGTCGCAGGTCGCCCCAGGTAATGGCTCGCGATGCTGCTGGCCACGTCCGGGTGAAGCTGGGCGAGCAGCGCGCGCGCGCCGCGTGGGTCCTCGCCCTCCCAGGCGCGCAGTTGGATCATGTGCGCGATGGGGAGGAGTAGCTCGACGCCTTTGTCTCGGCCGCGGATGAAAACGATGCCGCGGGCGACGAGCGGCTCGACGGCGGGTGGCAAAGTCTGCGCGAAAAGCACGCCCTTGGCCTCGGCCACGCGATACAGGAGCTCGCGCGTCGGTCCCGGCAAGATGCCCGCGTCGCGCATCTCGGGAAGCTGGAGCAGCATGCGCGCCACCTGCGAAGGCACGTCGATGCGCTTGGCTTCGTCGATCCGGATCTTGAGGCGAGCGATCAGCGAACCCAGCTCGCGCTCGGGTAGCTGGCGCAGCACATCCACCAAACGGATCGCTCCCATGCTGCGTGACTCTTGGTCTTTACGGGAGGGCATGGGATCGTCCTAGCAAACCGCGAAAACTGCCTCCTGTCCAGGCCGGCTCGCGTCCATTTTTTGCCGCAGTCGTGGGTAATGTGGATAGCGTCGGTAGGAAAGCAGGAGTGCTCGCTCTGGCTTCCGACCTGCGTCTTCCCCTAAAATCACCCACGAGATGCCCCCACTCGAACTAGTACCGGATTTTCCGGGCAGTGTCTCGCGCGTTCTCTTGGCAGCGCGGGGAATGCGTCGCCGCATCCGCGTCCTTCACATTCCCCGCGTCCGCGTCGTTTCTCGCATTCGCTTCCCGCGTTGCGACGTTCTCCGCGCTTGGGGTCATTTTCTCTCGTCGTGCGCGCTCTTTTTCGAGAAAATCAGATTGAAAAAATGATCGTTTCCGAACCGTTCCGACATGCCAAGTCAGGGCGGGAAGGCATGCCTTCCGGGTGATAGCGCTGGTGCGTTTTTGACACGGAGCGTCTGCCCGGCTTGGGCACGCGACCAATCCGAGATCCCTTGGCGCTGCTGCCGCTCCTCCGCAATGGTCCAGGTACAACTTTTTTTCGACCATCGCCCTTTGGGGCAATTTGTCTGTCTCGCCGTGCGTGCCGTGCTCGAGAGTGAGCCGCTTTCACCCGGTGTCCACCGCCTGGTTTCGGCCTTTCTGCGCTTTGCGCTAGGACCAGCCCTCGCTCTGCCGACGATTCTCGGGTGTTTCCGGGGCGCGCTCGGCCCGCCGAAGAACGCATCTCCAATGTTGATACACTGCGCGCCCGATGATTCTTAGAGACCCAGTCCACGGCCTCGTCTCGTTCGAGACGCCCGAGGAGGCGATTGTTCCGGCGCTGCTCGAAACCGCTGAGCTGCAACGTCTCAGAAGGATACGGCAGACCGGTCTCGCCTCTCTCGCGTATCCAGGCGCCGACCACACGCGCTTCGCGCATGCGCTGGGCGCCGCGTTCGTGATGACTCGTCTGATCAGGCGTCTGCGCAGTTTGCACGACAGCCTGCCGTTCTGGCAGCGGCTGACCACGGAACGCGCGCGCGACGCGCTGGCAGCGGCCCTGCTGCACGACGTAGGTCACGGTCCGTTCTCGCATCTGTTCGAGCAGGCGTTGCCCGATGCAATGAAGCACGAGGACTGGACCACGCGCATCGTGCTCGACCCGAGCACGGAGGTGAACGCGGTGCTGAGACGCTTCGATCCGGGGCTCCCGGAGCGGGTCGTCGACCTCGTGCACGGACGTCACGAGCTCACGTTTCTGGCGCGCGCGGTCAGCGGCACGTTCGATGTCGACCGCTGTGATTATTTGCTGCGCGACGCGCACGCGACTGGCGTAACTTACGGGTCGTTCGATCTGGATTGGTTGCTGCGGAGTTTGTGCTTCGGAGTCGCGGATCAAGGCCAAGCGCCGCCGCTCGCCATCGACGGCGCCAAGGGCATTCCAGCCATCGAGTCTTTCATCCTCGCGCGCCTGTTCATGTTTCAGCAGGTGTATTTCCACAAGACCGAGCGCGCGAGCGAGTGGATGATGGCGCGCATCTTCGGTGAGGTCGCCAAGATGTTGGCCGAGGGCGAGCCCTTGCCATCGACGCCTGCTGCGATCGTTTCCTTCGCGCAGGGTGGCGACGCGACACTCAGCGACTACTTGGAGCTCGATGACGCTTCGCTGTGGGTGGCGCTCAGTGCTTGGCGGAATTCCAAGAACCCGATCTTGTCGGACTTGACCCGCCGTTTCCACGCGCGAAAGCTATTTAAGACGTATGAGCTGTTCGACGAGCGCGCAACGCCCGAGGCGCGCGTCGGGGCGCTCGATATTGCGCGCGAGATCGCGGAAAAGGCCGGGCTCGATCCGCAAATCTACGTCGGGCTCGACGCGGCTTCGACGGTCGCGTTCGACGACATTCACGATCCCCTCACCGTGATGTTTCCAGGCGGGAAAACCCGAGCTCTGGCCGACGTCTCGTTCCTGCTCGGTCGGCTCCGCGGTGAAAAAATGTCGCGCATTCGCTTGATTTTCGCGCCTGAGCTGCGAGACGACATCATTCGTGCGCTGGCCACGAGCTGAGCCGTCTTTGGATCAACACGGACCGACTCGATGACTCCGCGCTTCGTTTGCTTGTCGACACTCGCGGCGTGCCTCGGCTGCGCGAGCGCCGCTCGTGCCGACGGCGCGGACCTGGCGAGACACGTCAACCGGAACGCCGACAGCTCACGTGACGGCGTGTATGACCGCTTCGACGGTGATCTCGATCTGGGGCTCGGACTCGGCGCGGAGCTCGGCTCCGCTGGCGCACTAGCGCCGGTCGTGCGAGGCACCGCACACTATTTTTCGATCGCCGGGCTCTATGCGGGCGGTCGCTTCAAGGTGGCCCAGGACTCCGCGCCGTCTCTGTTCGATTTAGGCCTCGATGTGCGCCCGCTATTCGTGCCCCGTTGGGCCAAGGGCTACGAGACCGGTCCTGCATTCTTCGATCTCACGCTCGATTCCCTGTCCTTGTCCTTGGGTGGGTTTTGGTCCGGAAAGAGCGATTCTCGCGAAGCCGCGCGCGGCTTCGAAGCCGGACTCGGCTTCGGGTTGCCGCTCTTTTCCCGCGCCGCGGGCCCATGGCTAGAAGCCCGTGGCCTGCTCCGTTATCCGGACTCCGGCGCGCGGGAAGAAGCGCTGCTGATCGCGATTGCGTGGCACGGCTTCTTGATCACGCCGCTCGTCTCGTCACAGTCGGAGTAACGGTGCCGTCTGCTCCGCTCAGGCCTGCAGCCGGCGCTTGACCCAGGCTGCTGCGCCAGGGCTCGGGCTTTGCGACACGATGCGCCCGCCTTTGACGAATACTTCGCTCGGCATCGCGCGACCGTTGTACTCGCTGGCCATCGTGAACGAGTAGGCCCCCGCGTCACGGATCACGACGATTTGTGGGATCTCCCTGCCGATCGGGTGGGCGCCGAAGTCGTCCGAGCTCTCGCAGACCGGTCCGACGATACGCCACTCTTCCGTGCCGGGCGCGCGATCGAGCGCTTCGATGCGGTGCTTCGCGCCGTACAAGGCAGGGCGGAGGAGATCATTCATGCCGGCATCGATCATGATCCAGCGATTGTCACCGCTGACTTTGCTCTGCACGACCGTTGCAACGAGCACGCCGTGAGCGCCGACCAAGGATCGACCAGGCTCTGCGACGATCATCAGATCCGACAAGCCTTGGCGCGCCACTAGATCCACCGCCTGGCGCGCAAAATCTGCGGGCTTTGCGGACTGGCCCCCGCCGTAGTCGATGCCGAAGCCGCCGCCGAAGCTCACGTACTCGAGTCCCGGCTTGCTCGCGCGCCGCGCGCGCGCCACCTCACACACGTGAAGCGCTGACTTCAAGTAGGGCGCGACCTCGTGCAACATCGAACCGATGTGCGTCGACAAACCGACGGCGGTCAGCGCTGAGCCTGCCGAGTCGACGGCG
>Ga0210387_10004474_pt1 | contig 10724 bp, 9 predicted proteins | sample IncBWC7OmetaG_FD_160108 | JGI IMG/M metagenome (GOLD analysis project Ga0210387, IMG submission 160108) | Forest soil microbial communities from Barre Woods Harvard Forest LTER site, Petersham, Massachusetts, United States - Inc-BW-C-7-O ... | reverse complement strand
TTTGAGAAAATCCGATTATTCGGCGGGCGCTTGATCCCCCGCAGGCTTATTCCGCGGGCGCCTGGTCGCCCGCTTGGCTGCGGGCTGCCATCAGCCCGAGCGCCAGCCCACCGATGGCAAGGATCGGCACCAGCCGTTTGACGCCAACCAACCGCATTAGCTGGATACCGGTCGCAAGCAACGCGGGATCTGCAAGGAGGCTGTTCGCAGCGGCCTTTGCCCGTGCCGCCGCGCGCGCCTCTATCTGCCGCTTGCGCACCAGATAGATCACGGCGGCCATCAGCGTGCAGATGAAGAAGATCGCCGCACCGGCGAAGCACGCTTCCACCGGCCCGTAGCGATTGAGCACCGCGATAAAGGCGGCCGCGCAGAGGAAGGCGGTGGTGATGAAGAGGCAAATGGCCGCCATCGCCGCCAGCGACGTCTGCCGCAACGCGGTGCCGGTCGAAGTCCTGAAATCATCGATGAACCGCTGCAACATCACCCCGCCTCGATCTGTAAAGGGCTTCGACGAAGGCGACCGTCGCCCACCATCGCCGCCAATGCCTCAGGAAGTTTGGTTTGCTATTTGATTTGCGGGAGACCATCGCTGCTCTCCTTTGCGAATGTCCGATGGTGATGCGCCTCAGCGGCGCCACGTCACGCCGATCAGAAAGCCGAGGCCGAGCGCAAGGCCCACGGTCGCGAGCGGACGCTGGGTGATGACATCTTCCAGCGTCTCCTCGATGGTGGCGGCCGCATCCTGCGCCGCTCCCAGCATCGCGCCGCCACGCTCGGAAGCGTCATCGAGCGCGGAATCAACGTGCTCGCGGGCCTGCTTGTAGCCGCGCCGCGCCTGCTTCTGGGCCTGGCCGGCAAAGGTGTTGATGGCATCGGTAATCTGGTCGGTCAGGGCTGCGATATCGTTTTTCACGGAAGTTACATCCTTCTCAAGGCGTTGATAGTTGGCGTCGTCAGACAGATTTTTCATCGCGTCTCTCATTGCGGTCTCGCCGTTGCTCGTCGACATCGAAAACTCCTGAAATCTTGCCTCGCTTCAAAAGAAAAACGCGGCGCTGGTCGCGAAGGTTCCATCGCGCAAAGGAGCTTAATCCGACGGCAACTGCGGCGAATTGACCGGCATCAAATGCTCTTTCAGGATGAGCCCGACGATCAAAAGCGGCGACGACAGGAACGCGCCCATCGGCCCCCACAGCCAGGTCCAGAACGCGAGCGCCAGAAATACCGCCAGCGCATTCAGCGCCAGCCTGCGGCCGATGATCGTCGGCGTGACGAAATGGCCTTCCATGAAGGCGATGGCGACGAAGGCAAGCGGCGCAACCAAACCGGCGCTCAAAGTCGGCAGCGCGACGATGCCGACGGCCGTGAGGATGGCGAACATCGCGACTGGCCCGATGATCGGAATAAAGTTCAAGGTCGCGGCGAGCGCCCCCAAGCCTGCCGGATTGGGCATGTGCGCGATCGCGCACGCAATCCCGGTCACGATCCCGACACCGGTATTGATGAGGGTGACCGTGAGCAGATAGTTGCCGAGATGCACCTCGATTTCGTTGATGATCCGCAGCGTGCGCAGGCGTGCATCGTGATCGGTGAAAGTCAGGATCAGGGTGCGGCGCAGGTCGCGCCAGCTCGCGATGAACAGGATCAGGGTCGCGAAGAACAAGAGGAATTCGGTAAAGGTCGGTGACAGGAACTCGATGGTCGGCTGCACCCAGTCGACTTTCGGCAATTGGAAGCTCGACAGCGTTTCGGGACTGCCGACCATGCCTTGCAGGTCCTGCCACAGTGCAATCACGCGGTCGAAGACATGCAGCTTGTCCTTGAGCCGCGCGCCGACTTCCGGCAGTCGCGTGCTCCACTCCACCAGCGGCGAGGAGATCAATCCGACCATGAACACGGCAGCGGCTGTCACCGCGACCACGAGCAGCACCGCGCCGACCGCGCGGGGAATGCGGTAGCGCTCGAGGAGGCTCGCCGCCGGCGACAGCATGGTGCCGACCACGAAGGCCATCACCACAGGCAGGAAGAAAGCCTTGGCGAGATAGAGGACGGCGACGACGCAGATGAGAAGCAGCGCGACGAGCGCGAACGCCACGACCTCGGCGCGGCGGATCACCGGCGGCTGTTCGCTCGAACTGTCGGGCAAGGGTGAGCCCGCATCCGTTTTCGGAGGCAGTCGCTCGGTGGGAAGCACACGCACCACAATTCTCCCCCTACAAAGGGCGACAAGCCAAGCGGTCGCGAAGCCGTACCTTCCCCGAAGCGAATGACTGCAGCGCAAACTCGCGGGTGCTCTGCAAGTTCCATCGCGGGATCGTGAGACTGCTTGAGCTTGACAGATGCGTGTGCGCAACGCGCGCCGGGAACTGCGGGCGGGTCATCGCGTTTGATTCACCAGCGCATCAATCTGATGCACATCCAATGGGGCAGCACACATGACGCAGAATTTTCCCGCCCGCCGGCATCAGTCGCGCGCGTTCACCGCGCTTGCCTTCGCTGCCGCTCTCCTTATGACTTCATCGATCATCTCGTCCGCGCATGCGCAGTCGCTCGGCTACGCGCCGCAGGACCCGAGCGCGTTCCCGCAAGGCTACGGCAATGACGACCCGGTGCCGCAGGATGAAGACAGCGTGCTGCCGGATCGGTTGCGCCGCCAGGTCGTGAATTTCGACACCCGAGAGGCGCCCGGCACGATCATCATCGATACCGGCAATACCTATCTTTATTACGTGCTCGGCGGCGGTCGTGCGATGCGCTATGGCGTCGGCGTCGGTCGCCAGGGCTTTACCTGGACCGGCGTGCAGACCATCAGCCGCAAGGCGGAATGGCCGGACTGGTATCCGCCGTCCGAGATGATCGCGCGCCAGCCCTATCTGCCGCGTTTTGTTGCCGGCGGTCCCGGCAACCCGCTCGGTGCCCGCGCGATGTATCTGGGCTCGAGCGAGTATCGCATTCACGGCACCAACGACCCCACCACCATCGGCAAGTTCGTCTCCTCGGGCTGCATCCGCCTGACCAACGAGGACGTCTCTGATCTCTTCAGCCGCGTGAATGTCGGCACCAAGGTCGTGGTGCTGCCGAAGAACGCGCCGCTGCAGGCGCGCGGGGGCGCCATGCAGCCGGTCTCGACGGTCTCACGTCCGCTGCCGCCGGCGGGCCGTGAAGCCATGAACAACCCGGCCTCGGGAACGTATTGAGACAAGTCTTTGGGAGGCCGTTATGCGCAAAGGTTGGCAAGTAGCGGGTGCGGCGGTCTTGCTTGGCGCCGCGACCCTGTCGGTTCCGGCCCAGGCCGGCGATTTCTTCTCCAATCTGTTCGGCGCCTTCGGCGCGTGGCCGACAGCGCCTCACCAGCAGATGAGCCTGCCGTATGGCGACGAAGGTCCTCAACCGGCGGAAGCGCCGCGTCCGCGCGTGGCTTACGGCGGCGGTAAGGCCTGGTGTGTTCGTACGTGCGATGGGCGCTACTTCCCGATCGCCGGGAACGACGCCGAAGGCAAGGCCGAGTCGTGCAGCAGCTTCTGTCCGGCAAGCCAGACCGAACTGGTCTATGGCAACGATATCGATCATGCCGCGACGTCGTCCGGCAAACCCTATTCCGCACTGCCAAATGCGTTCAAATACCGCAACGAGATGGTCGCGGGCTGCACCTGCAACGGCAAGGATTCGGCAGGCCTCGCGCCGGTCTCGATCGACAAGGACCCGACCTTGCGCAAGGGCGACATTGTCGCTGGCGCGGATGGGCTCATGGTGGCCAATCCCGGGTCCGGCAGGCGTGCCGAGCTGAACTTCACCCCAGTATCGCCAGCGATTCAGGCGCGCATTCAGGGCGCGCCGGTGGTGGCGAGGGAGTAGCAACTGATCAACTGCAAATGAAAAAGGCCGCCGGTGATGCCGGCGGCCTTTTGCTTCGAAACTCTGCGCGAAAACTTACGCCGCGCGGATCTTGCCGAGGAAATCCGTGACCTGATGGCCGAGGTGCTGGCTTTGGGTTTCCAGCGTCTCGGAGGCGCCCTTCACGTTCTCGGCGGCGGCGGCTGACGCATCGGCGTCGGCTTTGACGCCGGTAATGTTCTCCGAGACGTTCTTGGTGCCCTGCGCCGCATATTGCGTGGAGCGGGTGATCTCCTGGGTCGCAGCGCCCTGTTCCTGCACGGCGGCGGCAATGGCGGTGGCGACCTCGTTGACCTCGCCGATGATCGAGCCGATGCCCTTGATCGCGTCGATGGCCTCGCCCGCGACCTTCTGGATGTCGGAAATCTGTTCCGAGATTTCATCGGTCGCTTTCGCAGTCTGGCTCGCCAGCGATTTGACCTCGGAGGCGACGACGGCAAAGCCGCGGCCCGCTTCGCCGGCGCGTGCCGCCTCGATGGTGGCATTGAGCGCGAGCAGGTTGGTCTGCGCGGCGATGGTGTTGATGAGGCCTACGACCTCGCCGATCCGGCCCGCCGATTTGGCAAGGCCCTGCACGGTGTCATCGGTCCTGGCGGCCTGGTCGACGGCACGGCTAGCAATGCCCGCGGCATGCGCGGCCTGCTGGCTGATGTCGTTGATCGAGGCGCTCAATTCCTCGGCCGCGGAGGCCACGCTCTCGACGCTCATCGAGGCTTCGCCCGAAGCCTTCTGTGCCACCTCGACGCGCGTATTGGTCTGGCGCGACACGCTCGAAAGGCTGTTGGAGGTCTTGCGCATCGTGCCGGAGGCATCGCCAAGCTGCTGCAGGGTCTGGCGCATGGTGCCTTCGAACTCGGCGACATGGGCCTCGATCGCACGCTGTCGTGTCGCGGCCCCAGCATTGCGTTCGCGCTCCAGTCCCTCGATCTTGAGCTTCTCCTCGGCCTGCTGCTTGAACGTTTCGAGCGCCGTGGCCAGGCCGCCGATTTCGTCCTGCCGGCCGGCATAGCCGGTTTCGACCGACAGATCGCCGGCGGCGACCTTCAGCATGGCGTCACGCATGTTGTGCAGCGGCTTGATGACGCGGCGAGTAACCATTGCGAGTGCACCCAGGGCCAGCACGATAGCCGCGGTCAGCAGCGTCAGCTGGACGATCAGCGAGTGCAGCGCCGCCGAATGCAGATCGGACGCCCGCCCTTTCGCGGCGTCCAGCGCGGACTCGGCGACCTTCACGGCCGAAGCCATGCGGCCGACGGTGATCGGCGTCCACTGGTTCGCGGTAATCTCGGCCTTCTCACCCTTGACCAGAGCATTCGCGAGGCGATCGCGCAGCGCCAGATATTGCGGTTCGAAGTAAGCGGTTTGCGCCTCCGCCATTGCAGCCGAGATCGCCGGCGGCAATTGCATGCCGGCCGCGGTGAGTTGTACGGCGTTCCAGGCCGTCTCGGCGCCGCCGATGTATTTCGTATATTTTTGCAGCGTTTCCGGCGTCATGCTGCCGGCGGCGAGCCCGGTCGAGACCAGCAGCGAGCCTTCGCCGGCGGTGTTGCGCAGGAGCCAAGCGGTCTGCTTGATCATCAGGAGCTGGTCGATGGTAGCGTCCTGGTGGTTGACGTCGGCGGCAAGGACGCCGGAAATCTTGTCGAGGACGGCGAGCAGCTCCTGCACGTTGGCGAGATATTCCTTGCCGAGCGCGACGCGGCGCGAAGCCTTCGGCTTGACGATCTCCTGCCAATACTCCTTCTGCTGGTCGGTCAGCTTCTTGAGCAGGCGATCGAATTCCGGCACCAGCGTGCTCTTTTGCGCGATCTCGATATCGCCCAGCATCGCAAGGCCGTTGTTCATGGCCGGCATTTCGACGTCACGCAGGGTCCGCAGATATTTCTCGACCTCGCCGTCCAGCGCAGAATCGGCGTTCAGCGACCGGTTGGTCGTCGACATGTCGGTGCGCAGGCTGTGCATCGCCTTGAACAGGTTCGCCGAGATTTCAGCGATCACCGAGATCCGGTTCGCCGCTCGCAGGCGCCCCCAGGATTCCCAGGCGCTGAGCGAAAACATCGCAACAATGACGAGGGCGGTGCTCAGGATCACGGCCTTGAGCAGCGCCGAAACGGTCAACCGGTTAAGCATTAATGACCCCATAATAAGTACGGGCGCCATTTGGCCTAAAAAGGGTAAAATTTTAGGCAGTCGCCTTGGGTAGAACTACGTAAAGCCGTTGAAAAAGTTCAGCTTCCTGTCAGGTTCCGGGGGCGGAACCGGTGTCATGGTGCGGCGTTAACGTGGGTCGTCGGTTAATGAAACGCTAACAACGCCAACTCGGGGGTCTTCAGATGTCACTTCTTATCAGTGCGCTCGTCACCGTTCTCGTCGTCATTCTCATTCTCTATCTCATCAACATGCTGCCGATCGACGGCCGCGCCAAGCAGATCTGTCGCGTCATCATCATCATCCTCGGTGTGCTGTCGCTGCTGCGGTTGATCGTGCCGTTCTAAAGCCGCGTCGCGAAGAACTGCGAAGGAAGGGGCCGCGTCTCCGCGTCCCCGCGGCACGACATGCCCGAGTGATGCATCGTACGTCGCCCTCGAACAGAAGAGGGCGCGGGGAATGCCGGATGCTGGCCGCACCCATGGCCCGCCTGCAACTAGGAAAGCAGGCGGCAGTTACCACAGGTTCAGCCGGAACAACCGGCATTCCCCGTGCGATGGTGTTAACGGCTGCTCCGCGCTCTCCCCGGTGTACCGACCGGTGTACCGGGCTTGTTAGCCACCGTCGCCTGGCGACATCAGTCTCGCAGGCTTGACCCCAGCGTCGGGGGGACAGGACCACACGGCTTGGCCGTCCGAGCGGACGCCTTCGTCGGCGCGCAAGCGCGCCTGAAGCATCCTCTCGTCCACCGCATCCCGCTTCCAACGTCCGTGACGATCGCGATACGCCCCTCTTGCGGCGGCGGGATGGGCGGAGACTAATCATGTTTTTCGGAAAAACGGAAGAGGAATATTTTTGTGGACAGGGCTTGATAGATTCTGATTATGCGAAGTGATTTGCCCGTCGCGGTGCCTTAACGCTAGTGCAAAGTTCGGAATTACGGTGACAGTGCACTAAATTTGACTCCCGTACGCCTGATGGGCATCATGCCGTATGGCCCGCCTCGCTCGTGTCGTCGTCCCCGGTCATCCGCACCATGTCACCCAGCGCGGTAATGGCCGCGCGCAGACGTTCTTTGGCGACGGCGACTATGCGCTTTATCGCGACCTGCTTGCCGCCAATTGCGCCGCGGCCGCCGTCGAGGTGTGGGCGTGGTGTCTGATGCCGAACCACGTTCACCTCATCCTGCTGCCGTCCGATCCCGACGGATTGCGCCGCGCGCTGGCACGCGTGCATCGAACCTATGCCGGAACGATCCAGGCGCGACGTAAGCGCACCGGGCATTTCTGGCAGGGCCGGTTCGGCGCGGTCGTCATGGACGAACAACATCTCGCGGCGGCGTTGCGCTACGTGTCGCTGAACCCGGTGCGGGCGCGTCTGGTGGAGCGGGCGCAGGACTGGCGCTGGTCGAGCACGCGCGCCCATTTGCGCGGCAAGGACGACGGCGTCACGGCGCTGGCACCGGTGCGCGACCGCTTCCCGGACTTCGCCGGTCTGTTGGCCAGCGAGCCGGAGGCGGACCTGTTCGCTTCGCTCCGCGCCGCGGAGAGCATTGGCCGGCCGCTCGGCGACGACCGTTTTCTCGCTCGCCTCGAGCGCAAGACCGGGCGCGTGCTTAAGCCGGCCAAACGCGGGCCCAAGCCATCGGCGGAGGAGGACGATTGATCGCTGATTGAATTAAGTGCACTGTCACCGTAATTCGATTGAATTAAGTGCGCTGGACTGCACCCCTGGAACGAGTCACAGATACTGCACGCAATTCGGATAGTTGCGCCCTGATGGTGTCGCCAGACCCGCGCCGGTCAGACAATCACCTCCCGCTAAAGCGAAAAAGCCCCGGCGAGAACCGGGGCTTTGGTGTTTTGACAGCTCATCCCGCCGCCTTGGCCTCGCGGCGGCGGGCGGTGAGGATGTATTCGGTGTAGCCGTTCGGCTGCTCGCGTCCCTTGAAGACGAGATCGCAGGCGGCCTGGAAGGCGACGCCGTCGAAGGAAGGCGCCATCGGCTTGTAGAGCGCATCGCCGGCATTCTGCTTGTCGACCACGATGGCCATGCGCTTCAAGGATTCCATCACCTGCTCTTTGGTGATGACGCCCTGGTGCAGCCAGTTTGCGAGATGCTGGCTCGAGATGCGCAAGGTGGCGCGGTCTTCCATCAGGCCGACGTCATGGATGTCGGGCACCTTGGAGCACCCGACGCCCTGGTCGATCCAGCGCACGACATAGCCCAGAATGCCCTGGCAGTTGTTGTCGATCTCCTGGCGCACGTCATCAGGCGCCCAGTTTGATTGCGACACGGGAATGGTGAGGATGTCGGAGAGTTTGGCGCGCGGGCCGCCCTTGGCGAGCTCCTGCTGCCGCGCCAGCACATTGACCTGGTGATAATGCAGGGCATGCAGCGTCGCCGCGGTCGGCGAGGGGACCCAGGCGGTGGTGGCGCCGGCCTGCGGATGGCCGATCTTTTGCTGTAGCATGTCCGCCATCTTGTCGGGCGCCGCCCACATGCCCTTGCCGATCTGGGCGTGGCCGGGCAGGCCATCGATCAGGCCGGTGTCGACGTTCCAGTCCTCATAGGCCTTGATCCAGGGCTGCGCCTTCATGTCGTTCTTGCGGATCATCGCCCCCGCTTCCATCGACGTATGGATTTCGTCGCCGGTACGATCGAGGAAGCCGGTGTTGATGAACATGATGCGCTTGGACGCATTCTGGATGCAGGCCTTGAGGTTGACCGTGGTGCGACGCTCCTCGTCCATGATGCCGACCTTGATGGTATCCGCCGGCAGCGACAGCATCTTCTCGACGCGGGCAAAAATCTCGCAGGTGAGCGCGACCTCGTCGGGGCCATGCATCTTCGGTTTCACGATATAGACCGAGCCGGTGCGGCTGTTCTTCGTCTTGGAACTGCCCTTGAGGTCGTGGATCGCGAGCAGGCCCGCGACGGCGGCGTCCAGAATGCCTTCCGGCACTTCCTCGCCGTTCTCGTCAAGCACGGCATCCGTGAACATGTGATGGCCGACATTGCGCATCAAGAGCAGGCTGCGCCCGTGCAGCTTTAGCTCGCCGCCATCAGGCGTCTTGTAGACGCGGTCGGCATTGAGGGCGCGGGTCATGGTCTTGCCGCCCTTGTCGAAATCCGCGGACAGCGTGCCGTTCATGAGGCCCAGCGTGTTGCGATAGACCAGCACCTTGTCCTCGGCGTCAACGGCGGCAACGCTGTCTTCCATGTCGAGGATGGTCGAGACCGCGGCTTCCATTACCATGTCGGCGACCCCTGCGGAGTCGTCCTTGCCGATGACGTGCTTGCGGTCGATCTGGACGTCGACATGCAGGCCATTGTTGACCAGCAGGATCGAGGTCGGCGCGTCGGCACTCCCCTGGTAGCCGGCAAACTGGGCGGCGTGCTTCAGGCCAGTGGCGTTGCCGCTCTTCAGCTTGGCGGATAGCTGGCCGGCGATCACGCTATAGGACGTGACGTCGGTGTGGCTCGCGGTCGCAAGCGGCACGGCGGCATCGAGGAAAGTCTTGGCCTTGGCGATCACCTTGTCGCCGCGCACCTTGTTGTAGCCCTTTCCACCGTCGCTCGGATCGTGCGGGATCGCGTCGGTGCCGTAGAAGGCATCGTAGAGCGAGCCCCAGCGCGCATTCGCCGCGTTCAGCGCGTAGCGCGCATTGGTGAGGGGGACGACCAGCTGCGGTCCGCAGATCTTGCCGATTTCCTCGTCGACATTGGCGGTCTCGACCTTGTGGGTCGCGGGCTCCGGCAGCAGGTAGCCGATTTCCTTGAGGAAGGCGGTGTAGGCGTTGAGGTCGAACTTGCCCTTACGGGCGCGATGCCAGGCGTCGATCTTGTCCTGCAAGGTATCGCGCACCTTGAGCAGTTCCCGGTTCTTCGGTCCGAAATCGCGGATGATGGCGGCCACTCCCGCCCAGAACGCATCCGCCTCGATCCCGGTCTTGGGTGCGGCCTCCCTGGCGATGAAATCATGGAGAACCGGGGCGATCTTCAATCCGTGAGCTTCGATACGCTTCATGATGGGCTTTCTTGGCAGGAAGGGGCGTTGGGGTGCCGTTTTCAGGGATGAAAGTAGCAAAACCCGCGCCAAAGGGCGATTTTCAAGGCCCTTTCTAGCGCCAAAGCGGGGCCCGTGAGAAGGGCTAAGCTGAGCCCTAAATCACGTGCACGGCGTCCGAGGGATCAGGCGGATTCGTGCGCCGCCTTAGCGTCTCCGAACCATCGCGAAGCAGCCTGGACCGCCTCTTCATTGTCAGGGGCGCCCTCACTGGCCCAGGCAACGAAACCGTCGGGGCGCACGAGCACAGCGCTCAAGCCCAGCCTGTCCTTGACGTCGCTTGCGACATAAGTGATCCGCCCACGCCAGCGGCTTGCCAGCGCCTGCAGCGGTGCTTCAGAGTTGAAATCCAGCAACAGACCTCTCCCCGTTCTCAGGAGATCACCGACCTTCGTCCCGTCGGCCCCTTCGAAGTCGGGAACGCTGCGGCCCACCAGCGGATGGCTGCCGCCAAGATCGTAGCGGAGAGAAACACCCCACACGCGCTCGGCGAAGTATGTCGCGCCATCGCGTGTCTCGATGAGATCACGGACGATGGCTTCGAGCGCGCGCGTGCTCCGGGTCGGCCTCATGAGTGCGACCTGGGCGCGCGACCAATCGAGAATTTGCGCTC
>Ga0210387_10004473_pt1 | contig 10725 bp, 10 predicted proteins | sample IncBWC7OmetaG_FD_160108 | JGI IMG/M metagenome (GOLD analysis project Ga0210387, IMG submission 160108) | Forest soil microbial communities from Barre Woods Harvard Forest LTER site, Petersham, Massachusetts, United States - Inc-BW-C-7-O ... | reverse complement strand
AACTCGACGCGCGCGCCGACGCGCGGTTTCGTCTCGGTGCCCATCCCGACGATCATGGGAATCGCGTCCGGCGCGAGGATGTCCGGATCGGCGTGCTCCGTGTGCGACGACACCGTGGGAAACAGCGAGCGGAACGTGACCGTCGAGTCGGCGTTGACGTCGGCCGTCGCGTGATACCAACCCGTGCTCGTGTCGATCGCCGCATCCAGTGACTGCACCACGAAGCGGCGTGACATCTTGGACTTGAAGGACACCGCCATCCGACGCGTCGAGTCGTGGCGCGCTTGGATGATCAGGTAGTCATCGAACTCCAGACCGGTCGGCGTCGTGTCGGCGCTCGAAGACGCAAAGCCGATTTGATGGCCGTCGCGTTCGACGAGGTAGTACGCGGGACCCGGGCTGAACCGGGTCGCGGCCTGGGTTCGCTCGCCGTCGAGTCCCGGCGGCTTGTGTTGGCGGTGAGCCAGTGTCGCCAGGCCGCCCGCCCACAGGAGCACCGCGGCACCCGCGGCCGCGCGTCGTGTCGTGTGGACCATACCACACTACGACGACTATCTCTTCTGCGCGTCTCTCGCTTTTTGGTAGGCGGCCGCTGCCTCTTGGGGACGACGCATGCGGTCCAGCACGATCCCGACGCCTTTGAGGGCCCGCCAGTTGTCCGTCAGGAGCTGGGCCGCGGTCTCGAAGGCTGAGAGCGCTGCCGGGAGTTGGTCTGTGTGGTTGTATGCGTCACCGAGATAGTAGAACGCCTGCCCTTCACTCGGCGCGAGCTCCGTGGCCCGCCGCAGCGGCTCGATGGCGTCCTTCCACCGGGCTTTTCGGCAGAGTAGCATGCCACGCTCGGTGAACGTCTCGGCGTCGACCGCCGCCTGTGTCGCGGCAGCGGCGCCATTTGTTTCTTGGGCGGGAGTTTCTGGAGATTCTGATTCGGTCATGTTTCGCGTCCGATCCAGCCGAGATACTGCTCCATTCCGGCGCTCACGGGAAGTGCCAGGAGCTCGGGTACTTTATATGGGTGAAGCTCGACGAAGGCCGATTCCAGTGCGGCCACCCGCTCGCTTCGCGTCTTGAGTAGCACAACGACCTCGGGTTCATCCGCCACACGGTCTTCCCACCGATACAATGATCGCGCGCCCGGCAGCAGCGTGCCGCACGCGATCAACCGACGCTCGAGCAGCGCCCGCACGAGCAGCATGGCCTCGTCTTCGGTTGCGACGGTGGTCAGCACGACAATGGCATCTGTCATCCCAAGGACGACCCTCGCTTGCATCGCGCCACGGATTGGCGCGAGCTTACTAATCTATGTCCGAAGAATCGCTGGTCATCCGTGGCGCGCGCGAGCACAATCTCCGCAACATCGATGTGACGATTCCGCGCGACCGGCTGACCGTGATTACGGGGCTGTCGGGGTCCGGAAAATCGTCCCTCGCTTTCGATACTATCTATGCTGAGGGACAGCGGAGATATGTAGAGTCGCTGTCGGCCTACGCCCGACAGTTCCTCGGGCTCATGGAAAAGCCGGATGTCGACTCGATCGAGGGCCTATCGCCGGCGATCTCGATCGAGCAAAAGACGGCCGGCCACAACCCGCGATCCACCGTCGGGACCGTCACCGAGATCTACGACTATCTCCGCCTGCTCTATGCTCGTGTCGGCACCCCACATTGCGCAAGCTGCGGGCGGCCCGTCGAGCGGCAGAGCGCCGGTCAGATCGCCGAGATCGTTCTCGCGTGGCCCGCGCGCACGCGGATCGAGGTCCTCGCGCCTCTGGTCCGTGGACGGAAGGGCGAATTCCGCGAATTGTTCGACTCGGCTCGTAAGCAAGGGTTCGTTCGTGCCTACGTCGACGGCGACCTGATCGAGCTGGCCAATCCACCCAAGCTCAACCGCCGCCAGAATCACAGTGTATCGGTGATCGTCGACCGGTTGGTGGTCGAACACAAAGATCGTGGTCGTCTCGTCGACTCGCTCGAAACCGCTCTTCGTTTGGCCGATGGCCTCGTGGAAGTCTCTCGCGCGGACACCGCCGAAACGCAGATCTTCTCGGAGAAGTACGGCTGTCCGACGTGCGGCATTGCGCTCGCGGAGCTAGAGCCTCGCCAGTTCTCATTCAACTCGCCATTCGGGGCCTGCCCAGCGTGCAGCGGCCTCGGTACCCGGCGTGAAGTGAGTGAAGATCTCATTCTCGGCGACGCGTCCATCTCGCTGCTGGAGGGCGTGATTCTGCCATGGGGCGAGCCCGACGGGTACCTACGCAAAGTCATCCTGCCGGGCCTCGCCAAGCGCTTCAAGTTCGACCTGAATACCCCGTGGGGAAAGCTGCCGCCCTCGGTGCAGCACATGTTGCTGCACGGGGCACCGAGCGGTGACGCGACGAAGTGGGAGGGCATCATCGCGAATATCCAACGTCGCCATGATGAGACCGAGTCGGACACGATCCGGATGGAACTGGCGCAGTACATGGTTGCCGTTCCGTGTTCGGCGTGCGGTGGTCGCCGACTCAAGCCAGAGTCGCTCGCCGTGACCATCGCCGATCGCAACATTGGCGAAGTCACGGAATTGTCGGTCGCGGATGCCGATCGGTTCTTCGACACGCTGACGCTCAGGCAATCGGAGATCGCGGGGCCGATCCTCAAGGAGATTCGCGAGCGCCTGCGGTTCTTGGTTGATGTGGGCCTGGATTATCTCACGTTGAATCGCTCGGCCGAATCCCTCTCGGGCGGCGAGGCGCAGCGCATTCGTCTCGCGACGCAGATCGGTTCACGGCTGGTCGGCGTGCTGTATATCCTCGACGAGCCATCGATCGGTTTGCACCAGCGCGATAACGCGCGTCTGCTCGCGACACTCGCGCGACTCCGCGATCTCGGCAACTCCGTGATCGTTGTCGAGCACGACGAAGAGACGATGCGCGCCGCGGACTACTTGCTGGACCTGGGCCCAGGCGCCGGGAAGCACGGCGGACTCGTGGTCGCCGAGGGCTCGATCGCGGACATCATGAGCAACCCGGATTCCCTCACGGGAAAGTACCTGTCTGGCGTGGTGTCGATTCCGGTGCCGACCGTTCGGCGCCAGTTCGACAAAGCGCGGGTGCTCCGGATCGCCGGCGCCCGCGAGCACAACCTCCGCGACGTGACGGTCGACATCCCCCTCGGCTGCTTTGTCGCCGTCACCGGCGTCTCAGGTTCAGGCAAGTCGACGCTCGTCGAAGATATTCTGCACCGCTCGTTGGCCCGGCATTTCTATCGCGCCCGCGTGATCCCCGGCGCGTACGATCGCATCACGGGACTGGAGCACCTCGACAAAGTCATCGACATCGACCAAAGCCCGATTTGTCGCACCCCTCGCTCGAACCCCGCCACATACACCGGCCTCTTCACACCAATCCGCGAATTGTTCGCCGAGATGCCGGAGGCGAAGATCCGTGGCTATGGCCCGGGTCGATTTTCATTCAATGTGAAGGGTGGCCGCTGCGAAGCGTGTCAGGGCGATGGCCTGGTGAAGATCGAGATGCACTTCTTGCCGGATGTGTTCGTCCCGTGCGAGGTGTGCAAGGGCAAGCGCTTCAATCGCGAGACGCTAGAGGTACGCTTCCGCGGCGCGAGCATCGCCGACGTGCTCGACATGACGGTCGAAGACGCCTGCGAATTCTTCGCCAACCAGCCGCGCATCGCGCAAAAGTTGGAGACATTGCGTGACGTCGGCCTCGGCTACCTGCACTTGGGCCAGAGCGCGACGACGCTCTCGGGTGGTGAGGCCCAGCGCGTCAAGCTCGCCACTGAGCTCTCCAAGCGCGACACGGGTCGCACGTTCTATATCCTCGATGAGCCAACGACGGGCTTGCATTTCGAGGACGTGCGACTGTTGCTCGATGTCCTGCATCGCCTCGTCGATCGGGGCAACACGGTACTGGTGATCGAGCATAACCTCGACGTGATTAAAACGGCCGACTGGATCATTGACCTCGGACCCGAGGGTGGATCGCGTGGTGGCGCGGTCATCGCGACGGGCACACCCGAGGAGGTCGCGGCGACGGACGCGTCCTACACGGGCCAGTACTTGCGGCCGCTGTTGGACCGCGTGCCGGTCGGCGCCGTCAACGGAGCATGGCAACGCCGAGCAGGATAGCGCCGACGCCGGCCCACTGACGCCGCGTCAGCCGCTCGTCGAGCACGACGCGCGCGAGCAGCACGGTGACGCCGCTGGCCAGCGACGAGAGCACCGTCACGATGGCGATGTGTCCCGTGCGGAGTCCGCTCGAGTACGCGATGTAGCCGAGCACACCGCAGGTGCCATGGACGAGCAACAGCGCGCGGAGCGTCGGCGCCGGGAGTGCCAGGCTGTAGCCGCGTGATAGCGCGATGGCGCCGGCGGCGAGTGCGCCCGCTCCGTAGTAGATCCAGACGGGCAGCGCCCACCCGAGCTTCGGCACGGCGAACGCGCCGATGAGCCAGAAGCCGACGCCGAACGCAACGGCGGAGTAGATCGCCGGGCCGAGGCCCGGCATTGCCGGTGCTGGCGCCGCACCGTTCGCGCGTTCGGGGGCCGACGTGCAGGCGACGCCGAGGATGGTGACCATGAGGCCGCCGATGGCGACGGCACCGAGGACTTCGCCGGTGGCAACCGACAAAATCATCGTGACAGCGCCGTAGCTCGCTGAGATCGGAGCGACGATCGAGACGACGCCGACGGTGATGGCGCGATAGAGACAGAGCGTGCCACTCAGCACGATCGCCGAGCCAAGGAGCGCCGCGGCCCACGCCCACCACGGAGCGGTCACCGCAAATCCGCCCGGACTGGCAATGAGCCACACACTGATGAGAACGAAGGCGGTAGTCTGCGTGAAGAAGACGGTTCGCAGGACACCGACCCCGCGCCCGGTGAACCGGGCCAGGAGGTCCGCCGCACCCCATGCACAAGCGGCGAGCAGTCCGAGTATTACACCAGTATATGACCCCATACCGGTAAAATATACAATACTGGTGTTATATTGATAGGGTGTTCGAGTATATCAGCGGCGACATGGCCGCCGACCTCGTCAACGCCGGCGAGCGCCTGAGTGACTATGGCCTGCTCCTCGAGTGGGCCCAAGGGGCGGGGGCCATTTCAGCGGCCACCGCAACCCGTCTCGGGAGCGTGGCCCGGGCGAGACCAGTAGAAGCGGCGGCGGCGCTCCAAGCCGCGCAACGGCTGCGCGAAATCATTCACGATGTATATGCCGCGGTGATCGCAGGCCGCGCGCCCGACCTCGCCCCGCTGAACGCCGAGCTCTCGCGGGTGCTCCCGCGGCGGCAGTTGGAGGGCAACCATTGGATATGGCTCGGCGCGGACCGCGATCTCGAATCGCCGCTATGGCCGGTCGTCCTTGCGGCCGCGACGCTCCTGACGTCTCCCGATGCCGCGCGACTGCGGATCTGCGCCCAAGCGGACTGTGGGTGGATGTTTGTGGATCGGAGCCGCAACGGGTTCCGGCGATGGTGCTCGATGGCCGACTGCGGGACCCGCGAGAAATCGAGGCGTCGCGCCGCAAAACAAAGCGCAAGCGTTGCTCGTAGAGCCCCGTAACGTCTATTATCGTCTATGGTCACCCGCGAAGACATTGAGAGCTTTCTCGACCGCCTGAGCGCCGATGGGGCGAGCTACAGCGAGGTCGAACCGGGGCTCTGGATCGTTAAACCCAATGGCGCCCTCGATTTGGACGTCGTGGTCCACTACTCGCCGCCGGTAGTCGTCTTACGTGTGAAGGTGATGAACCTCCCGCGTGACGAGTCGGCGTCTGGCCACCTGGCCAGGCGGTTACTACAGTTGAATGCAACCGATCTCGTCCACGGCTCGTACGGTATAGAACGGGAAAATGTCGTGCTCACCGAGGCGCTTGAGCTCGGCTCTTTGGACTTCGACGAGTTTCTCGCGGCTTACGAGGGTATGACACTGGCGCTCGGTGCTCATTTGAAAGAGCTCGGCGCCTACCGCGACGGGCGCTGACCTCAGGACGCATCCATGGGCCTTTTTGATCGCTTATCAACGCTGCTCAAATCGAACATCAATGATCTCATCTCCTCGGCGGAAAACCCCGAGAAGATGCTCAACCAGATCATTGTCGACATGCGGTCGCAGCTCGTCAAAGCCAAGCAGCAAGTCGCGACCGCGATTGCCGACGAGAAGCGCTTGCATGACCAGGCTGACACCGAATTCCGCCAGGCCGAAGATTGGGAGAAGCGGGCCGTGCTCGCCGTGCGCGAGTCGCGCGACGATCTGGCCAAGCAGGCTTTGGTTCGCCAGTCGGAGCACCTGACACACGGTCAGGTCCTCCAGCAAACGTGGGAGTCTCACCGGCTGGAGACGGAGAAGCTCAAGAACTCGCTGCGCGATCTGAACGACAAGATCGAAGAGGCGAAGCGCAAAAAGAATTTGCTCATCGCGCGCCAGCGCCGTGCGCAAGCCCAGAAGCGGATCGCGGAGACGATGTCGGCCCTGTCCGAGAAATCCGCGTTCGAAGCATTCGCCCGGATGGAAGAGCGCATCGAGCAGAGTGAGCGCCAGATCAAGGCGTCGACCGAAATCGACGAGGAGTTCACTGGCGATCGCCTGGCGAAGGACTTCAAGCAGCTCGAGGTCTCGGCCACGGCGTCCAATGCCGACTCTCAGCTGCTGGCGCTCAAGCAGAAAATGGGAATGCTCGGCTCCGGTGCCGCGCCCGACAACCGGCAGCTCGGCGCCGGAGAAATCGCGCACGAAGAGATCGTGCACGATGCCGAGGTCGAGACACCGGACCCAAAGAAACCGGCTTGAGCCCGTGTGACCACTGACGGACGTCACATAGCGGGCGCGGCTACCCAGAAGCCAGTCCGGATCGCCCCGATCCTGACGGCGGTGGTCCTCACGGGCCTGTTGCTCTGGATGTTCCTCAAGACATCCGATGTCTTCCTGCTGCTCTTCCTCGCGACGCTGTTGGCGCTCTACCTCGGCGCCGTCGCCGATTTCATCGCGCGCCGCACGCAGCTCCCCCGCCCGATGGCATTCGGGCTCGGCGTAGTTCTCACGCTGTCGGTCGGCGCAGGCATCGTCGGCCTGCTCGTACCACCAGTCGTGCAGCAGTCACAAGAGCTCTTCGGTCTCGTTCCATCGACCGTGAGCGCCTTGCAACGCGAGATCGCGACACTCTCCGCCAAATTCCCGGGGCTGGCCAAGCAAATCGGCCCAATTCAGGACCAGGTCCTGAATAACCTGCCGGGCCAGATCTCGGCCGTCGTCGGCGACGTCGTCCCTCGCGTCTTCTCGGTGCTGGAAGCGATCACCATCCTATTCACCGTTCTCATCATGGGGATCTACCTGGCACTCGAGCCAGCGGTCTACCGCGAGTGGGTGATCGCGCTCTTCCCTCCGCTCCATCGCGACCTGGTCCGCGACATCCTGACCGACATGGGCTCCAAGCTGCGCGACTATATCGTCGCCCAGCTCCTGACAATGGTGATCCTCGGCGCCCTGACCGCCTTGGGCCTCTGGGCGATCCATGTCCCGTTCTGGCTGACGTTCGGCGTCCTGAGCGCGGTTGCCGCGATCATCCCCGTGTACGGCGTTCTCCTGTCGACGGCCGTTCCCGCGCTGTTCGTGATCAGCCAGCCGAACGGCCTCGTTCGCGCGGCGCTCGTGCTCGGCCTCGGCGTATTGATCCACGTCATCGAGGGCAACTTCGTCGCGCCGAACATCATGTCGAAGCGCGTCGATCTGCCACCGGTCCTGACGATGTTGGCCGTGCTGATCTTCGGCGAGCTCCTCGGCCCGGTCGGCTTGCTCGTGTCCGTCCCATTGCTCGTCGTGATCATGGTGCTCGTCCACCGCTTGCTCGTCGCGCGACTCTACGAGGGGCGCGGATTCCGTCGCGCGCGCCGCGATGGTCCGATCACCGTGCGCGTCCCGGCGGCCGAGGGTGGTGGCAGCGGAATCGCTGTCTCGGCGTACGATGGCATGCCGCTCGACGTCATCGCGCTCTCCGAGCGCGCGCGAGCCGGTCCCAGCTAGCGATCGATAGCGATGGCGCGCGTCGTGGCGTGATGACGGGCCTCAGCCCGCATCACGCCATTTTCGTCTCCACACTTCTTCCTGGAGACGGCAATGTGTTTTTCCACGGCGTTCGGCAGTTGCACCGATGACTTCTGGCAACTGACGGGACTCTTCGACTTCTGCGGCTGGAGTCGGTTCTTCCCCTGCATTTTCGGTTTCTAGCGGCCAATGCCTCGGGTCCTGTCGCTCCGCTCGCTCCAGAAGTCGTACCGCAGTGGCGTCTCCGGCTGCTCAGCCGTCGTGCGCGTCCTCCGCCACGTCAACCTCGACGTCACGCAGGGCGAAATCGTTGGAGTGGCCGGGGCGCCAGGCGCGGGGAAGTCGACTCTTTTGCTCTGCGCCGCCGGCTTGCTCCGGCCCGACGCGGGTACGGTTGAACGCCCGCGCAGCGGGACCTATGTCGCCGTCTTTCCGCCAGCCTACCGGTGGATGGCCGTCCTGGACATGATCTCCCTCGTGACGCGCGCGTACCGTCCACGGGCCGTCCGCGATGCGCTCGACCGCGTCGGCCTGGGCTACGATCTCGCGCGCCCGGTCGGCACGCTGTCGGGCGATGCATTGGCTCGACTCCACATCGCATGTCTCTTGGTCACCTTGCCCGTACTGGCGCTCATCGACGGACCGATCTCGACGCTCATCGGCTTGTTGCCACCGGCTGGTGTCACGGTCGTGCTCGCGGCGCGCGATGCGCGCCAAGCCGCGTCGCTCGCCACTCGAGTGGTCGTTCTCGCCGATGGCGTGGTGCAGGCGCAATCGCGGATCACGCTCGCGCCCGTTCCGCGGCTCGGTTAGCTTGTGACGCTCCGATGCCGTCTGGGCCACCCTTCCTTCTGTACGACACGATGGCGCGCAGGGTCGAGCCGTTCGCTCCGGCGGACGGGAAGACCGTGCGCCTCTATACGTGCGGCCCCACGGTCTACAACTTCGCGCACATCGGAAATTTTCGGACGTTCTTGTTCGAGGATCTCCTGCGCCGCGCGTTCAGGCTGCGCGGATGGAGTGTGGATCAGGCGATGAACCTGACGGATGTCGAGGACAAGATCATCGCCAAAGCCGTGAAGGAACGTGTCCAGATCGGCGACGTCACGGCACCGATGATCGTGCAGTTCTTCAAGGACCTGGACTACCTCAAGATTCAGCACGCCGAGCACTATCCGCGGGCGACCGAGTACATCCCGCAGATGATCGCGCTGGTCCAGACGCTCGAGGAGCGCGGCATCGCGTATCGCGCGGATGACGGCTCGGTGTACTTCGCGATCCAGCGGTTTCCGTCGTACGGCCGTCTCTCGCGACTCGACAAGCGCGAGCTCAAGCCCGGCGCTCGGGTATCGAGTGACGACTACTCGAAGGAAAACGCCGACGATTTCGCCTTATGGAAGGCGGCCAAGCCCGAGGATGAGCAGACGGGCGCCGCATGGGATTCCCCGTGGGGCCGCGGGAGGCCGGGCTGGCATCTCGAGTGCTCGGCCATGGCGATGTCGATTCTGGGTCAGACGCTCGATCTCCACTGCGGAGGGATCGATCTCATTTTTCCGCATCACGAGGACGAGATCGCCCAGTCGGAGGGCGCGACCGGGGTGACGTTCGCCCGGCATTGGTGCCACGGCGAGTTTTTGCTGATGGAGGGGGCGAAGATGGCGAAACGGGTCGGCAACGTTGTCACCGTTGCCGACTTGCAAGCCGAAGGGATTCCGGCGGCGGCCGTGCGGCACCTCATCTACAACACTCACTATCGGCAGGTGCTGAACCTGACGGACGAAGGCTTGGAGGCATCCAAGGCTGCCGTCATGCATTTGGCTGAGCTCGCTGAGCGCCTTGATTCGCCTATGCCCGGCAGTGGTACTCCTGCCATGGCGACCTCCGTCGCCGAGCTCGAGCAGGGTATCCGGGAGGCGCTGTTCGACGACCTGAACTCTCCGCGTGCGCTCGCCGCGGTGTTCAATTTCGTTCGGTCGGCCAATGCCGACCTCGACCGTAAAGGCGGGGACGCATCGGCTATCTCTCAGGCCCGTAAGGGGCTTGATGCTATCGAGGGTGCGCTAGGCATAGTCCCCCCCAAGCGCCTGATGGGGATCTATCCCTCGACACAGGACAACGCTGACGAGGTCACCCAGTGGGTAAATGGCCGGTTGGCGGAGCGAGCAGCTGCGAGGGTCGCTCGGGACTTCGCCAAAGCGGACGCCATACGGGATGAGCTCGCTAAAAAGGGCGTCCAAATCAAAGACTCGGGCGTCGGGACGACGTGGAAGAAAGTCAGTTAGCGTAACCCTGTAACGATCGATCTCTTAACACGTTGACACTCGTTCACCAGTCGAGTATTGTACGGGCTCGCGCAAAATTGCTGTGCTGACGTAGCTCAATTGGCAGAGCAGCTGATTTGTAATCAGCAGGTTGCGAGTTCAAGTCTCGCCGTCAGCTCTCTGGAACACGTCAGTGCGGCTCTTTGCGTGGGTATGTAAGTAGCTCACGGTGGGGTACCCAAGTGGCCAACGGGAGCAGACTGTAAATCTGCCGGCGTATGCCTTCGAAGGTTCGAATCCTTCCCCCACCATTCGCGGGGGACGCGGGAGTAGCTCAGTTGGTAGAGCGCAAGCCTTCCAAGCTTGATGTCGCGGGTTCGAGCCCCGTCTCCCGCTTGTTGAGAGGATGCAGGAGCTGGAGCTA
>Ga0210387_10004472_pt1 | contig 10725 bp, 13 predicted proteins | sample IncBWC7OmetaG_FD_160108 | JGI IMG/M metagenome (GOLD analysis project Ga0210387, IMG submission 160108) | Forest soil microbial communities from Barre Woods Harvard Forest LTER site, Petersham, Massachusetts, United States - Inc-BW-C-7-O ... | reverse complement strand
GGCGGTCCCCCCTCGAAGCCGCCCCTCGCGACATTCAACACCACTTCACGGCACCGACGGAGCGGACGCCCTCCAGGGAATCGGCCGGCAATGATGTCCATTCCCGGTCGCGCCGATAAGTGCGAAATGGAACGCGAACGAGATTTCCCTTCTGTTGAGGCGCGCGCGCGGAAACTGCTTTGCTGGATCGCGCTAGCTATCGTGCTAGTGACGATCGCTGTACACCTGGGGCTGGTGGATATTGGTCAATGGGCATATGACGAATTTGCCATTATTAGTTCCTATAGGGACAACGGTTTGATAGCCCTGAGCACGCGATTGTTTCACTGGAGTCCACGTCCAATATCTGAGATTCTCATTTGGATATACGGCTGTCTCGTGAATTGGACACACCGGCCTCTCATAGGTGCCTTTCTTGGTTTGTTGTGGTTGACACTAATCTCGGCGCCATTGATTGCGTTCGTCCAGATCCGCAAGGACTTCCGCGTGAATTCGCGTAGATCTGCAGTGTTCCTAGCCCTTTTTGGCTTCGGAGTGGTCGTCCTTTTCCTCGTGGAACATGATCCGAGTTCATTGTTTTTTTCTCCGGTGGTTTCTGCCGCTTACTTGACGACTCTCAGCGCGATAACTCTCTGCTTTTTCCAACTTGCTTTTAGTTTAACGGAGCGCCGTCGAGGACGAGTAATAACAGCGTTGGCATTGATCGTGGCGGCCGCTAGCAGTGAAACCGGAGCGTTTTTTGCAATCGTATTCGGCTTACTATCATTGATTTTCATGTCCGCTGAAAAGTCATGCGGCTCATGGCCTAAGTGGAAGATGCTTTGGTATCTTGTTCCGGCTCTTGTCGGAACTGGCATTTTTTACCTGATAATTTCACATCGCATTCGAACGCAAGAGGCGTTGTTTGCGACTGCGGAGTACCATAATGTTGTCATCAGTCTGAAAACTGCGCTTGGTCAACTAATTAAAGAATACCTCATATCCGGTCAGCGACTAAGCAATCGTGGCATCTTTTCGAGCCTATTGCTTAAAGCATGGTTCTTTGTTGGTGTCCGATACTGTTGGTTATCGAGCGGAATGAAGGTAGCTCGCAGAGAAATGTTGATTGTCCTGGCTCTGTCAATAATCGGGACGACGTACTTTTCTCTGGCAGCTTCTTACTACGGTTATGGTGGGATCACTAACTTCTGGCACCAGGGATTACGACAATGCCTGATTATACTATTCGTGGCGACCGCTGCCTTGCTTTCCTGTTATTACCACGCGCCGAATTTGTCTGTGGGAAGATGTGAGTGGTTCGGATCGATAGCGTTTTGTATAACCCTCATCCTTGTTGCCCCGGCGCGGGTCAGAGGTCTCATCCATGACTACGAAAACTATTCAGTGTGTATCGAGAGCCGCGAGAAATCCTGGAGGTCCGGCTTATCGGACGGCAATACGATGATCTGGTTCTCTCCCCCGCGAGGCCGAGTGGCGGACACGTTTCTATTTGCGCCTGGGGTTTATAACTCCGAATCAAAAGCACCAGGCGTTCTTGCTATCCTGAATTTTTTCCATAAAGAGCATCTGGAAATACGGCCGTGGACGGGGAGCGAAAGCAGAAGTCAGAGTGCAGAATACAGGAAGTCAGAATGGTGAACCCCCGAACGGCGAACGGTGAACGGTGCAGGCTCAAACTCCGAACGAACTCCGACCCCCCTTTTTCCAGTGCTGCGCTACTGCTGGGTCAGGAGTTCAACAGCTTTCGACGGAAGACGCGGTCGAATGTACTGCACGAGTTCAAGCTGCACCGACAGGAAAAGTTCCTCTACGTCTGCGACACCCTGGATATGTGGGAGTGGGACGTTCGCGTCGTGCGAGGCGACAATCGCGCCCAAACGGCAAGCAGTTTCCAGAACGGTTTGAGTGTTGGCTCCCCGTGTCAACCCAACGATCAGGCCAGCCATAAAGGCATCCCCAGCGCCAACCGTATCTTTGACGACTACTTTCGGAGCAGGAGCGCTCACCAGGCTGCCCCGATCCCAGAGCGTCGCGCCCGCCGGACCCATCGTGACGCAAATCCGAGGCGTGTGCGTTGCTTCCGAGAGAGCGGCACATTTGGCGATAGCGTCTGCATCGCCGGGCGGAGTGGGTGTTGCCTCGCCGGTTCGCAGCCATGAACCGATCTGGCCGACTTCGTCATGATTGAGCTTGAGAACATCAGCGCGGGCTGCTAATTGGACGATACGCTTCGGATCGGCGAACGGAGGACGCAGATTAACATCGAAGAATTTCAATGGACCCTTGACCGCAAGCAGACGATCCAACTCACAAAGAAGCTTGCTAGTTTTTCGGGTTGTGACGTTCTAGCAAACATCACGAACAGCGCTACATGGACACCCTTTTCCTGGTTTTAATACTGTCGACCGCATTGGTCCTGGGCAACGAATTCTCAGTCGCGGCATTCATCCACCCCTCATTGGCGCGAGCCGGGCACCTGCGTTTTCTTCCGGCGATCCAGATCTTTGCATCGCTGTTTGGAAAAATCATGCCGTTCTGGATGGCCTCGACCTTTGTACTACACCTCGTTCTCCTGGCCGCTACTTGGAGGTGGCCGTCGCTTCGTTCGCTTCTCCTTTGCCTGGCAGCCGCGATGTGGCTCGTCATAATCGTCTTTAGCTTGATCGGTCCGGTGCCAATAAATGAAAGAGTCAAAGCCTGGACGGTCGACAAGCTACCGGCAGATTGGGAGCGACAGAGACGGCGGTGGGACGCAATGAACGCAATTCGGGTTGTCATGATTGCGGCGGCTTTTATGGCTTTGATCGCCGCGTATAAAGATTATTAGCCTGAAGGAAAAGCTTGAAACAGTCTCTTCGAATCCTCTCTTTCCTTGATCAGGTAGTAAAGCCAGTCCGCGACCCCTGGTACGAAATCAGTTCTGGCTATGGCTTCCCGCCGACCGGCTACCGTGAGGCGGCTTTCGTTCGATCCGCGTCGGCATTAGGAACTGATGAACTCAGGAGCGTGGAGCTGCTCGGCTCGGGATATTCCGCTCTTCCGATTTGGCCCCGACGGTAGAACTGTCGGATGATTGAACGTTACTTTTCACAGGCGAAAGTGCTTATTCGTCTGCGATCTGGCTCAGTTGGACCGCATCTGTCGCGCTTCGTGAGCGCTCTGGAGCAGAGGCGGTTATCACGGGATACCATTCGTCGCTATATTCGTGGAGCGGACAGTCTGTGCCGCTGGCTCGACGGGCAAGGTGTCGCGGTGGGTATCTGCGTTTTTCCTTTTAAGATTTTAGCGGCCGGATGCGGCTGGCAGAAAAGTTGAGCATTCCTTTTCCAAAGGACTAGTCGCTTTATACCAACGTGTAATTGCAGATCCCACGAATAGCGGCGTATGTTTATTGAGCGAATTCTTCTGACTCTGACACCAAATTGGGACCGGCGCATCATGCCCGGTAGCTGCTTGTGTAGACGCACCCAAGGATGGGCTCGTGGCTGGAGCATGATCTGACCACGGTCGAATAATCACGCGAGAACAATTCAAGAAGAACTGATTCCAGGAGACAGCCATGCCCTATGTAACCGAAGACAACCTCACCGACGTTCCCGGGCCACTGCATGACGAAGGGGACCGCTTCAACGATGGCATCCATAGTCGAATCACTCGGTATGGGCTCGCCGCATAACGCGGCAATTCCTGCCGTAGACGCCCGGCGCCAAGTACTGGCCCATCTGGCCGGTCGGCGCATCGTCGAAATGGTGCGCGATGACTCTACCCGTTACCGCTGAATCCGTTGACCATGCTGCGCGCGATGCTGTTGCAGGTCCCACGAATGGGGTCCTAGTATCTCTGCGAATTTCGCCGAAGCAGAGAGCTGTCGCACGATGGCCAGGAGGGTCTCCGGGCAGACACCTCAAGGTGGTGGTCTTCAACGAACAGCGACAGGGAAACCGTCCGATTCCGTTCGAGGCTCACGGGAAGTTGCGCCGGAATACCATATAATTACGATAACTAAAGTCGGTCGAATCAGATTGATGACGACGAGGTCCAGGAGGGAAATGGGCTCTGGTTTTGTTCATACCCTTAGGCGGTGTTCCTGCGCTAAAAGAGGCAGAAGAGATAACGAGAAGAAGCTGGAATGAAGAAGTTGTTTTGTGTATCGATTTTGTGCGTGGCGCTTCTTTCGGCGCTTGGCCCAGTTTGCCCAGCTCGTGCGGCCGAAAACAAGCAATTGGAAGTGTTCTCCTGGTGGACCTCCGGTGGAGAGACGGTGGCCCTTGATGCGCTCTTTAAGGTTTACAAGCGCAAGAATCCCGACGTCGAGGTCTTTAACGCCGCCATTACCGGAGGCGGCGGCTCGGCGGCGCGGCTCGTGCTGCAAACCCGCTTGGCAGCCAGTAACCCACCCGACACCTGGCAGACCCATTCGGGTCACGAACTCCTCGGCCAGTACGTCCAGGCGGACTACTGCGTTCCCCTCACCTTCCTCTACCAAAGTGAGGGTTGGGACAGAGTCGTGCCCCAAGGGCTGCTCGATCAGGTCAGCAAGGGAGGCGAAGTCTACGCCGTGCTGGTCGGGCTACACCGGGGTAACGTCCTCTGGTACAACAAAAAGGTCCTTAAGAAACACGGCATCGAGGTCGGTGACACGCTCAGCTTCGAGCAATTCTTCTTCGCAGCTCAAAAGTTGAAAGCCGCGGGCCTAGTCCCCTTAGCGATGGGCGATGCGGGTCTGTGGGCCACGGCCGAGTTATTTGAAAACACGCTCTTGGGCGTGCTGGGGCCGCAGGGCTGGCAAGAGTTGTTTGGCGGCAAGATGATGTTCGATGACCCGCGGGTCAAACAGGCGGCCTGGCTTTACGGCCGGATGCTGGACTGCCAGAACGCAGACCACTCGGCCTTGCGCTGGGACCAGGCGGTCCGGGCGGTTATCCAGGGCAAGGCGGCATTCACCGCCATGGGCGATTGGACCTATGGCGAACTGGCCAAGGCCGGCCTAAAGGAAAACCAGGACTTTGGCTGGGTCAGCTCCCCCGGGACCGAGGGCGCCTTCTTGATGGTGGCCGACGCCTTTACTTTGGCAAAGGGCGCGCCGCACCTGGCCGAAGCGGTGGCATGGCTAGAAATGGTGGGCAGCAAAGAGGCGCAGGAAGCCTTCAACGCGCTGAAAGGTTCCATCCCGGTGCGCACCGACGTGGACAAGGGCAAATTGGGCGCCTACCAGCGGTGGTCGATGGCCTCCTTTGACCACGACGTATTGCTGGCAAGCTGCGTGCATGGAGAAGCGGTCCCGACGACCTTCCAGCAAGAATTGAACGACGCGATCAGCTTTTTTGTGGCCGACCGGAACGTGGATCGCTTTACGGGGGCGCTTGTGCAAGCCGCCAGAGAGTCTGGTCTGGCAAAGTAGATGACATGGGAATAATGGAAGAGGCCGGCGTGCCAAAGGCTCCCAGACTTGGACACGCCACCTCACATCAAACACGTCCGAATCCAGTTCGCGACGATAGCGGTGCGGATCTGTTCATACTCCACCCGGACCAACTGTGGGGGAGACTCCGTGCCAGCGAGCAAACATCAGCGGCGACGCCGATACAGCTACGACACAAGTTTGGCGCAGGATACGTTGTGACACCCTCGAGCGTCGTGTAGATTTTCTTTCGCGGCTTGCAACAACGTGTGGATGCGTAGTGGGACGTCACCGCTCTGCATCGAAGGAGAAATAAACAAATGAAAAATGGCGCAACGAGTCCTGACCCGCTTTGGCGGCGAGTGAGCAAGGGGTTAACGGCAGCGCTCATGTTTTCGGTCTGGTTGGTAGAGGTTCGTGGGGACGCTATTAGCGATCTGACCGACTATTACAACAAGGTGGATGCGGACTTGGCGAGCGCGATTGAGCGCGGGGAAATAGAGAAGGCGCGAAACCTATTAAAGCTTAGAAACAATGTTGCAAAAGAACTGGCGCAGAAGAAGAGCCTTGCGAATGGAGCGAGCAATTCGACACCGACACCTGCGCTTAAGACGCCGCCGGTTGAACCGACAATAATAGCGACGCCGAGTCCGCAGGTCAAAGAGAAATCGGAGCTGGAGCGGGCGCCTCGAGGCAAGCATAAGGTATGGTACGGACGCCGCTATCGTTACGTAAACGATGAGGAGAAAGAGGAGTCCGGAACGAGAGCCAAGGTGAGTGCGACACCAAAGCCGACGCCCAGCGCTACACCCAATGGTACGGATACCGACACGAGTTTAGAACGGTGGATGGGACCGAACTTCAACAACCCTCGCTAGTCTACCAATCTGCGGATATGTAAGCCTTCAGGAACGGTTCAATTCCCCTCGAATCGCGTCATGTGCTACAGTCACTAGGACTTGTAGAAAACTGTGTGGGACTTTACGTACCTTTGTTGGAATTTAACCATCATCGATCGCAGGATTTGGCCCGGTTCGGTCTTAATTTGAAAGCTGATGCCGACTCCGACCAGAACTCGATTACCGAGAAGTGGGAGGGACTAGCTCTCATCCCCGTTCGCGACCCGCGTTCAAAAGACGACTACATCTTGCTCGTCGGCAAACAACAACGATTTCAAAGCATCGACCGTCTATCATAACGGTGTAGCCATCGCGGCCAACGCACAGACTCTCGATACGTTCATTCTGGCCTATCGGGTCCATTTGCCAGGCGTTACCGATTAGGTCGGGAGCCATATGGACGAGACGTCAGTCAAACTAAGAAGGCACGAGCGCCCACGTTTAGCCCTTTGACAGGTCTATATGTCGCGGGCTTTAGCGGCAGCTGCAGCTCCGTTCGGCGTGCCGAGAGAAAAGCATTACCGTTCGTCGCGAAACTGGATTTGCGCTGGGGCATGCTCAGAGCATTCTTCGATGCCACCGCTACCAGTTCTGCCTACAGGCTCTCGCCCAGCTTTCAACCCACTACCCTTACGGCTGAACAGATCTAGGACTGCCGGGTACAGCCAGCCCTCCAAGGTCGCCACATAGCGCGGCCAAGGCTTGGGTCTCGGGACTCGGGCCCTTTCTGGCCGCTAGAAACGCAACCAGTCTCGGCAACGTTTGGTCGGCATCGTAAAGCGGACGTTCCCGCGGGCTCGCGCCGTTGAGGACCGCGCGCTCAATCACGTTTTCGGTTTCGCTTTCGCGGACGCAACGATCTGAACGCCCAACGAAACGACCGCGACGTTCCGCGCCAATAAAAAGCGGATCAGTTTTGGGGGTTCCGCCAGCATTTCCGAGGCCATTTTAGAGCTCGCGGAGGAGGAGACACAATTTCGGGCTCGCGCTTATCCAGTAAATTTTTGTGGAGAAGGAGATATACGATAAAAGCAGCCAAGGCGGTGAGGGAATCAACCTTCAGCGATTTAGACTCCCGCTAGACGAACCTATTCTGGTTTCGTTGAGCGTTATGGCCGACGCGTTTGAAACGGAGGTGCGGAAGGTCAGCGATCGCCATGCTTCCGCCATCGCGAAATGCAACACAGCGAAAGCCGTCCCACTTAGGCTCGTATTGCCAGTCCCCACCCTCGGGGATGACGTCGACGGAAAGAGCTTCCATGGGCGGCAGGGGGGAGGGAACTTCGAGCGGCATACTCGTTATTCGCGTGTGGGGGTGGGAATGGGGTTGCCTCAGGCGGCCCGAAAACTCGCTCAGGGACTGCGAAGGAAGCAGGCGTAGAAGGTGGCAAAGGATGGTCAGCGCAAGAGCAAAGAAAGGGGGAGTCTGTGCCGGTCGGACACCAGATCTGAAGGTTCGAAGGTGGCTGAATCCGTGATTTGGTTAAACCATCCCTTGCTATACCTGGAGGCAAGCACAGCTTGGCGAATAAAGTATGGGAGATGGTGATAGAATGAGGCGAGATTCATCCATCCTAATCCTTGGGACAGATTCCAAATTCACCGAACTCAGACGTAGAAAGTGGCCACCAAATTACTTTTATCGCCGCAAAAATCGTTACTGTCGATAAGCAAGCGGACAAACATCGCGTCATCGTGCGAATCTTACTTCGCAAATATAGGGGCTCATTCGGCACTCTGATGTTCGGAGAAAACAAACCACTCATTGGTTCCTGTCAGGAAGGCCGTTTAGATCTTATTTATTATCGAGATCCTGGGCTTAAAGAAGAAGGGCAAACGTTCCCGTTGTGGACTATTCAATAACAGAGTCACGCTTTGTTATAAGCAAGCATTGGGAGCCGCGCGTCGACTGTGCGCTGGAGTCCTTCGGACCGCCCGGCGGGCCGTCAATCTAAAAAGATCCTATGTTTTCCCGAAATCACGGCAAACCCCACACCGAAACGTATCGCTTTTCGGCGACTCCTACTCTTAGCGACTTCCCACTCCTGATCGGAGAAATGTTGCGTCTTAGCGATCTGCGTTCCAAACGGCGAGCTTCACGTAGGTCGCTTTTTCAAAGGATCAGATCTCGACCCGGTACTTAGATTTTCCCGTTCGTGCGTGGGACTGGCACATCAACACAGAATTGACGAGATCCTGCCTAGAAATTGTTCAATCAATTGAAAAGCGTTTCAAACAGTTGCCAGGGCCGCGCTTCGTTGGGCGCATGTGCCGCTGCCTTCGCGCGTTTCGCCCGCAGTGAGCAGCGGCTGAAACAGATGGAGAATGGCGCGATCGATCAAAACGATGCGGGCAGAAGTATTTCTGAGAAATCCAGCCGGTACTTCAGTTAATTGTGGACGCTTGCTTTTCCTGGATGTCTTGTTCGGGAAGGTTGGAATCTCAATGAGTTTATTCAGAAATCTATGAAAGCACGCATAATACTCGCAGTAGCCGCTGCGGCGATTACGCTTACGTCAAGCGCACTGGCAGACAAATATAGCGATCTCGTCGCGAAAGGATATCGTTGGGCGATCGCCCAGGGCCTTTACGCCTGTGTTTCTAAAGATGACGTACGTCAAATTGTCAATACCCCTTCGTCGCCGGCCGGAGATGTAGTCGAGCTAAAAATGGTCGAACAGGTCAAGGCGTACTTTCTGATACCGGGAATGATCGTTCAGGAAATTGAGGAAGATTCATCCTCTGGGCTGTCTAAGATTCGTATGTCTGGAATTACCACGGATCTTTGGACGCTAACCAGATTTCTCAGCAAGCACGCCGTCAAGGATACATATGGGGTTATCGAAACTCCCGAAACCTCGGGTCTCATTCCGACAGCGGCATCAGGAATCGACGCTGGTCCGACGCCGTCGACGACCGATTTCAGCCCGATACCCGGCGCAAGCCCGACTCCCGGCGTGAGTCCGACTCCCGGCACCAGCCCAACGCCGGCGCCTGAGACCAATCAGTAGTCCGATGTTCCAGCTCTTTTTGGCAAGATCTCGCCGGGGGAGTACAGTCGGAACTCGCCCGCCGCGGGTACGACCACGGGCAGATTAACGGAGCGATGGATTTCCCGCGCGCTACCGAAAGCGTAATGACACCGGTGATCGTTCCCGGGCTGGCCGCGAAGAGGATCAGTGGCCAACAAGCGATCGAAAGTTACCGAAGGCGAGAAATTCAGGATCAATCATCCGAAGAGCGTCGAAGCATCGACTTTGAGCCTTTCAGCTTGGTCGGCGATATCGTTGATTGTTGTCGCCGCAAGCGGAATCCCCTCAGTCGCATAGGCTCGCTCGAAACTGGCTTCGAGTTCACCAGGAACTAGCACTCTATCAACACCCTCTGCGCGGCGGGAACCATGCACCTCTCTGACAATCTTATCGACGCGTCGCTTGAAACCTTCGACTTCCTCGAAGGTCGCAATATTGATGGCCAGGAAGAAATGTCCATCTCGGCCAGCCTTGGGTCCGTCCACCATATTGCCAAGCTCTGTGCCGTAGGCGGCGCCCGACAACAGGGTTGAGAGGATTCCCACGACCATACCAAGGCCTACACCCTTGTGCTGCCCGATCGGCTGAATAAGACCCACCAGTGCGGCCTCTGCGTCGGTCGTTGCCCGGCCGTTTATATCAAAAGCCCAGCCGTCTGGAATCGGGATGCCTTTCTGGTGGTAGACGCGAATCTTGCCATGAGCAGTCGCTCCGAAAGCAAAGTCGAGCACCAGCGGGCCCTTTTCTTGCGCCGGAATGGCCACAGATAACGGATTTATGCCGACGATCTTATCAAGACCGCCCCACGGTGCCATTGTCGGCAGCGCGTTCGTGCCAGCGACACCAATCATGTTTTCCCGGGCGGCGAGCAGGGTGTACCATTCCATCGCCCCACAATGATTGGAGCCGCGCACGGCGGCAAAAGCAATACCTGTTGAGCGCGCGGTCTTGATGACCTCCCGCATCGCGTAAGTGCCAACGATCTGGCCCATGCTATTGCCACCGTCAACCACGATGGCGCCGCCATGAATAGAGGCTATACACGGTCGCCCGGCCGGATTGACCCCACCGGTCGTTAGTTTACTGACATATTCCGGTACCCGCAACACGCCATGGGAATGGATGCCGCGCAAATCGGCGTGAACCAGAGTTTCGGCGAGAAGATCGGCATCGGGCTCTGACATACTGCACCGGACGAAAATCTCCGCGACGATCTTTTTCAGCTTCGGGTGGGGGACGCGGCGGTCAGTGTCGCTTTTCGGGTAGATAGCCATAGCTTTGCTATTACAAGCGGTAAAATTCGATCGCGTTGTCGCGGTAAAGCTTACGAATTTCTGCTTCGGAAGAACCGGCAACTACCCGGTCGACGAGATCGACCCAACCCTTGTAAGTT
>Ga0210387_10004470_pt1 | contig 10726 bp, 12 predicted proteins | sample IncBWC7OmetaG_FD_160108 | JGI IMG/M metagenome (GOLD analysis project Ga0210387, IMG submission 160108) | Forest soil microbial communities from Barre Woods Harvard Forest LTER site, Petersham, Massachusetts, United States - Inc-BW-C-7-O ... | reverse complement strand
CAATTTGTGCCAGTCTTTCAAACCCTTCAATGAAGGCGGGCCGGCAATCCGGGTAGCCGGAAAAATCGACCGCATTTACGCCGATAAAAATATCGTTGGCGCCCACCACTTCGGCCCAGCCCAGCGCCAGCGACAGAAACAGCGTATTGCGCGCTGGAACATAGGTGGTCGGAATCCCCGGCTGCGGCGTCTCGGGCACCGCAACTCGGGAGTCGGTCAGCGCCGAACCGCCGATTCCCGCCAGATCTACCCGCATGACCCGATGCTCGTGCGCCCCAAGTGCAGCCGCGACTTGCTGCGCGGCATCGAGCTCCGCGCGATGCCGCTGGCCGTATGCAACGCTCAGCGCGTAGCACTGATAGTTTTCTGAGCGTGCCATGGCGAGCACGGTTGCCGAATCGAGGCCGCCTGACAGCAACACAATGGCACGCGCAGGGTCACGCATCATTTGCCGGGCACATCGCCCCACAGAACCTTGTGGAGCTGCAGCTGAAAACGTACCGCCAGCCGATCGGCCAGAATCCAATCGGCCAACAAGGTGGGCGAGAGCTGATGGTAGCTGGGCGAAAATAGGATGCGACAGCGCTCCGCGAGACCGTGCTCGAGCAGGAACGCCTTGCTCCACTCATAGTCCGCGCGTGAACAGATCACGAACTTGAGCTGGTCGCGCTGCGAGAGATGCGCGAAATTTTCAATGCGATTGCGCGAAGCCTCGTTTGAGGCCGGCGTCTTGACGTCAATCACCCGCGAAACGCGCGCATCCACCGCCGCTACATCGAGCGCGCCGCTGGTCTCCAGCGACACCGCAAAACCGGCATCGCACAGGCGTTCGAGTAATTTGAGGCAATTCGGTTGCGCCAAGGGTTCGCCGCCGGTGACGCAGACATACTTGGCGCCCATCTCGCGCACCTTGCCCAGGATGGCGTCGAGATCGAACCACTCACCGGCGTGAAAGGCGTATTCGGTATCGCAATATTGGCAGCGCAGCGGGCAACCCGTCAGCCGCACGAACACCGTTGGAAAGCCGACGCAGTCAGCCTCCCCTTGCAGCGAATGAAAGATTTCATTGATGCGCAATCGTTCGGGTTTGACCGCCTGCTCACTCAATGTTTCTCGGCCGACATCTTATCCAGCCGCTGTTGCGCCAAGCGCGCCGCGGGGGTGTCCGTAAATCGCGTGACCACTTGGCCGAGCACTTCGCGGGCGGACTGCCATTGCTTGGTCTCATAGCGGCAGAAGCCGATCTTCAGCAGCGCATCGCCGAGCTTGCGTGATTGCGGATACTTGTCGACGACGCGCTGAAATGCCGCCTCCGCCTCCGGATAGCTCTTGTTCACATAGAAGGCCTCGCCGAGCCAGTATTGGGCATTGTCAGCCAGGGAACTATCGGGATAGCTCACCAGGAATTTCTGGAACGCCCCAATGGCGCGGTCATATTGGCCGTCCTTCAGCAGGTTGAAGGCCGCCTGGTAAGCGGCTTTGTCCTCGCCGGAGTCCGCGGAGCCTGCCCCTGCCGCAGTGGCAGCGGCGGCACCCGCAGCGCCGGCGGCGCCTGCCCCCGCCGCTGATGCTTCGCTCGCAGCGGACGCCACGCCGCCGCGCGACTCGATTTTCTTCAGGCGCTGATCCAGGTCCGCATACATGTCCCTCTGCTGTTTGCGCCCCGCTTCCAGTGCATTGCTCAACTGATCCACATCATTGTGCATGGCGCGCACGTCGCTGCGCAGCGCTTCGAGCTGATTCGCCACTTCGAGCAGACTCTGATTGGCCATCACCCGTTCGATACGCACGAGTCGGGTATCCAAGTCCTGCAATTTGATTTGCACCGGATCTTCTTCCGGCGGAGTCGATGCGCAGCCGCTCAACGCCCAGGCAAGGCAGACAGCGCTAACACCCAGTACCGCGCGCGTACTCACGGCAGATAGACCACTTCCACGCGCCGGTTTTTCGCCCACGCGGCTTCATCATCGCCTTCGGCGGCAGGCCGCTCGGCGCCGAAACTGACCGTCGTGACCTGCGACTCCGCCACGCCCTGCAGCATCAACGCCCTACGCACGGCCTGCGCTCGGCGTTCGCCCAAGCCGATGTTGTATTCTCGCGTGCCGCGCTCGTCGGTGTTGCCCTCGAGTTTCATCTTCAGTCTGGGATTGGCGGTCAGATTGTGGGCCGCCGTGGTCACGATGTCCGCGAATTCGGGTTTGATCTCCGACTTGTCGAAATCGAAATAGATGATCTTGCGTGCGAGGGGTCCTGTGCCTTCGCCGCCCAGGCCGCGCGCGGTGCTATTGGCATCCCCGTCCAGCGGCGAGGTCGAGGTCGAGGCGCCTTCCGCGGAATTACCGCTTGAATCCGGAACCTGGGTACCGGCGACGGGCGCGTCATTCACATTGTGCTTCTTGGGGCAACCGGCCAGCAGTGCAGCGCCTGCGATCAGCACAGCGATTGATAGGATGCGTTTCATTTAATTCTCCGTCCTAGGTCCGATTGGATCCAATGGGTTGTAAGGGTACCGACGATGAGTCTGTTTGTGTATTAGTTTGTATATTTAGAATGGCGCCCAAGCCGGTTCTTGAAGCTCTCCCTCGCTCGAAACCAGCCGTTGTTGCACTCGGCCATCGGCGCTGACCAGCGCCAGCACGCCCCTTCCCTTGTCCCGGCTGGCGTAAATCAGCACCGCCCCGTTGGGCGCATAGCAGGGCGAAACATCAAAATGGCCCTTGGTCAGCACTTGGACATCGCCGCGCCCGCGAAGATCCAGGGTCGCAATTCGGTAGGCGCCATCCTCCTGGGTGACAAATGCCAACTGCGATTCATCCGGGGAGATGCGCGGCCGCGCGTTGTAGCTGCCTTGAAAAGTGAGGCGCCGCGGCTTGTCGCCGGGCCTGATTCCGACCTTGTAAATCTGCGGCCCACCCGCCCGATCGGAGGTGAAATAAATACTCTGCCCATCCTTGGACCACTGCGGTTCGGTATCGATTCCAGGATCATCCGTGATTCGAGTCAGCTGCTGAGTCGCCAGGTCCTTCACGTAGATGTCCAGGTTGCCGTCGCGCGTGGACAGCACGAGGGCCAGCTTCTTGCCATCCGGGGACCACGCCGGCGCCTGGTTCACGCCGGCATTCGCGGAGACCACGCGCCGATCGCCGGTTTTCAAGGTTTGCACATACACCGTGGGCAATCGTTGCTCGAAGGAAACGTACGCCAGACTCGAGCCATCCGGCGACCAGGACGGCGACATCAGCGGTTCGCGAGACTGCATGACGACGCGCGGATTTTCGCCGTCGGCGTCAGCGACGATGAGCTGAAAAGTCTTGTCGGGCAGGTGCCCGAGCACGGAGATGTAGGCAATGCGCGTGGAGAATGCGCCGCGGATTCCTAAGATTTTTTCAAACACGGCATCGGCGATTTGATGGCTCGCGGATCGCAAGCCGGGTCTATTGGAGCTGACCTGAAAGCCCAGCAGCCGCTGCTTGGTGAGCACGTTGTAGAGCTCGTAAGTGATGTTGTAGTGATCCGTGCCGTCCGCTTGCATCGAACCCACCACAATGTAGTCGTTGTTGAGTCTGCGCCAATCATCGAATCCGACTTGGGCGCCGGTGTGCGGCTGCTCGATCATGTCCTTGCGGTCCATGGTCTTGAAGCGGCCGCTGCGCGCCAGATCGTCGCTCACCAACTGCGCGACGTCGAACGACGCCGCGGTCAATTCCGGCGATGCGAACGGCACGACGGCAATCGGAATCGCTTCTGTCTGACCTTTCGTGACCTCGACGACAAACTCGCTGGCGTGCACCCAAGGGCACGCCCATGTCAGCGCGAGGAAAGCCAAACAGGAGAACAGCTTGTGCATGGGTAACTCTATTCGTCAGGATGGAAGTGGATCACAAGGTTGCGCTCGAACAATGCCGGGTCCGGGGGCGCCGGCAAAGGCGAGGCCCGGTATACCGCATTCTCGATCGACTGGCGCGCTGCCGCGTCGCCGTTGCACTGGCTGACGTGAGCGCTGGTCACCTCGCCGCCCGGAATTTGTGTAATGTTTACAATGCAATCAAGCCCGGCACGCGCCGATGGCGGCTTGATCCAGGCATTCTGAATTCTGGCGGCCAGGCGCGCAATATATTGGGCGCGCGCAGGGCTCGCCTCCACCGCGCTCACGTGCTCCTCCTCGGCGAGCTGACGCTTGAGCTCAGCCTCGCGCTCGGCCTTCGCCTTGAGGTCTGCGGCATGCTTGGCATCATCGGCTTGCTTGGCTTCCGCGGCGCGCTTGGCCTCATCGGCGCGTTTGGCATCCTCCGCCCGCTTCGCATCCTCGGCGCGTTTCGCATCGTCGGCACGCTTCGCGGCGGCGACTTTCTGCGCCTCTGTAGCCCGTGCCGCTTCGGCTTGCCTGGTGCGTTCAACCTCTGCCGCGGCAGTCTTGGCCTCGTCCGCCGCCCGCTGCTTTTCCGCGGCCACTTGGGCATCCGCGGTGGCCTGCGCAGCGGCGGCCGCCGCGGCTGCTTTCGCCTCCGCGGCCGCGCGCACCCGCGCCGCTTCTTGTTCGGCCCGCTCGGTCAATGCACGCTGCGCGGCGTGCAGCACTTGTGAATCGACGACCACGGCATCGACGGGAATCGGCGTCAGCTTGGGCAGCGCGTGGTTGATGGAAATCAGGGTTGCCGCCAACAGCGCCGCCGCCAGCAACCCGTGCAGAGCCACGGAGAAGACGATCGGCCACGAGTGTTCGCGAAAGAAACCAGGCATTCAGCGCGCCCCGCTGGCGGCTCCATTGGGTGCGCCGCGCGGCCCGGGCACATTGCGTACCGGGTCAGTGAGAAAACCAACCTTCGACGCGCCCGCCTTCTGCAGCAGTACCATCGCCCGCACCACCGTGCCATAAGGTACCGTGGTGTCCGCCTTCACCAGCACCGGGGTCTGCGGATCGCGGCGCAATAGCGCAGCGGTACGCGAACTGACGGTCGACTCCGGCACCGGCTGATCTTGATTTTGGCCGAAATTGATGAACAAGCGCCCGCCGGAATCGATCGTCAATATGAGCGGCTCGTGTTTTGCCAGGAAATCGGCATCGATCGGCTTCGCGCCGGCATCCGGCAGGTCGACCTTGACCCCTTCTTTCAACAAGGGCGCCGTGATCATGAAAATGATCAGCAGTACCAGCATGACGTCGATGTAGGGAACGACGTTGATTTCGCCCATCAATCGTCGGCGGCGCTGCGGCGTCGGCATCTCTTTAGCCCTGCACCCGTGTCGGGCCGTGGCGCTGCAAAATGGTGGAGAACTCTTCAACGAAGGTATCGAAGCGCAGCTCGAGGCGGCTGACCTGATCGGCGAGGCGGTTGTAGGCAATCACGGCGGGGATGGCCGCAAACAAGCCCACGGCCGTCGTGATCAGTGCTTCGGCAATGCCCGGTGCGACCGCGGCGAGCGTCGCCTGCTGCACATTGCCGAGATTGTGGAACGCACTCATGATGCCCCACACCGTACCGAACAATCCCACATAGGGACTGGTTGAGCCGACCGTGGCCAAGATCGCCAGGTTCTGCTCCAAGCGGTCCAACTCGCGCAGTTGCGCCACCCGCATCGCACGCCGCGCGCCGTCCAACAGTTGCTCCGCCGGCACTCCTTGCTGGCGCAGCCGGCTGAACTCGCCGAACCCCGACTCGAAGATGCTCTGCAGTCCCGTTCCCGCACGGCCCTTGGTTTCGATGTTGCGATACAGAGTGGCGAGGTCGCCGCCCGACCAAAACGCGGTTTCGAACTTCGCGGCCTGGCGGCGCGAGCGCCCGATCACCTGGCTCTTGTGAAAGATGACCGCCCAGGAGGTCACCGAAGCGATCAGCAGCAGCCCCACCACCACCTGCACGATGGGGCTCGCATCCAGCACCATGCTCCAAACTGACAAGTCATTGGGCATTGCGCCACTCCGTGAAAAGATCCTTGGGGATGGCACGCGGCTTCAGCGTGCCGGAATCGAGGCAGGCAACACGCACAGTGGCATCAATCAACTGCTCGCCGCCCCGCTCTATTGTTTGCTTGAAATGTATTGTGGCACCCGCCAGACGCTCGAGGGTAGCCGTGACGAGAATTTCATCATGCAGCACCGCGGGCCGCAGAAAATCAACGGTAATATTTACCACGACGAACTGCAGGCCCCGTACGGCGCGCAATTGCTGTTGATCGACGCCCATCGCCCGCAGCCAATCCGTTCGGCCGCGCTCCAGAAACTTCAGGTAGTTCGCGTAGTACACGACGCCGCCCGCGTCGGTATCTTCCCAGTAAACATTGAACGATTTGGCGAAGCTCGGCGCAGAAGCCATTTACGGGCTGTCCCGGAACAACGACAGATTCATCTCCCGCTCAGGAATGCTTAGCCCAAAATGCGCATACGCGGCGCGCGTGGCTACCCGCCCGCGCGCCGTGCGCATCAAAAATCCCTGCTGTATGAGAAACGGCTCGATGACATCTTCGATGGTGCCGCGCTCCTCGCTCATCGCCGCGGCCAAGCTGTCCACGCCCACCGGTCCGCCGTCGAATTTCTCGATGATGGTCAACAGCAACTTGCGGTCGAGCATGTCGAAGCCTTCCGGGTCCACTTCCAGCATCGTGAGCGCCGCCAGGGCCACCTCGCCGCTAATGACCCCTGCAGCTTTCACTTCGGCATAATCGCGCACCCTGCGCAGCAGTCGATTGGCGATACGCGGCGTGCCGCGCGATCGCTCCGCGATACGGTCGGCCCCGTCCGGTTGCAAATTCAACTGCAGAATCGACGCGCTGCGAGTCACGATCTGGGTCAAATCCGCGGTGCTGTAGAACTCGAGCCGCTGCACGATCCCGAAGCGATCGCGAAGCGGCGAGGTCAACAAACCGGCGCGGGTGGTGGCGCCCACCAGCGTAAACGGCGGTAGATCCAGTTTGATGGAGCGCGCTCCGGGGCCTTCGCCGATCATCAGGTCGAGTTGCGAATCCTCCATGGCCGGATACAACACTTCCTCGACGATCGGACTCAGGCGGTGGATTTCGTCGACGAACAGCACATCCCGTGGTTCCAGATTGGTGAGCAGTGCCGCCAGGTCGCCGGCGCGCTCGAGCACCGGGCCCGAGGTCTGCCGCAGATTCACCTTCAATTCGTTGGCGATGATGTGCGCCAGCGTGGTCTTGCCGAGGCCTGGCGGCCCGAATATCAACACATGATCCAGCGCCTCGCCGCGCATGCGCGCCGCCTGGATGAAAATATCCATCTGCGTTTTGACGTTCGGCTGGCCGATGTAATCGCTTAAGGTCTTGGGCCGCACGGCCCGATCGATCACTTCATCGTCGCGGCGGCTGGTGCCGGCAATAATCCGATCCTGTTCGATGCTCATACGTGATTTTAAGCTTTCACCGCGGATTTGAGGGCGCGCCGGATGATTTCGGTGGTGGACAATCCCGGCTCATCGGCCGATTTCAACAGCCGTGTCACTTCCGGCGGCTTGTAGCCCAAGGCGATCAGCGCGCTGAATGCCTCGCTCTGCGCCGATTGCGCGGCACCCGGGTTTAAGGGGTTGCCTTGGAGCGTGGGCAAGGACAGTTTCTGCACGCTGTCGCGCATTTCGATGATGATTCGTTCCGCGGTTTTTCGGCCGATGCCGGGAATTCGCTGCAGCATGGCCACATCCTCGGCCTCGACGGTGCGCAGAAAATCCTCCACGCTCGCGCCGGACAGCACGCCCAATGCGATCTTCGGACCCACTCCCGATACTTTCAGCAGCCCGCGGAACAAGCGCCGCTCACTGTCAGTGCCGAATCCAAACAGAATGTGCGCATCCTCGCGCACCACCAAGTGAGTGAACAGCGCGACCGGTTCGCCGGTCGAGGGCAGTCCGTAAAAAGTCGACATCGGCGCTTCCAACTCATAGCCGACGCCATTGACGTCGAGCATCAGCATCGGCGGCTGCTTCATCGCCAGCCGGCCCTTGAGGAAGCCGATCATCGGCCTAAAGCCGCACGCAGCAGAATCGCCCGTCCGCGCAGCGCGTGGCATACCGCCGCGGCCAGGGCATCGGCTGCGTCCGCGGGCACAGGCCCGTCGAGCTTGAGCAGGCTTCTCATCATCAGCTGCACTTGCGCCTTTTCGGCATTGCCGGAACCGACCACCGCCTGCTTGATCTGGCGCGTAGCGTATTCGAACACTTCCACTTTGGCATTCGCGGTGCCGCAGATAGCGGCGCCGCGAGCCTGGCCCAACTTCAGGGCGCTGTCGGGGTTGCGGTTCACAAAGACCTTTTCAATGGCGATTTCCTGCGGCTGATATTGCGCAACGATGGTTTGCATGCAGCGAAAAATTTCGCATAAGCGCGCCGCAAAATCGACCTGACTGGTGCGGATGACGCCGCTCGCCACGTAGGTCAAACGAGAGCCCGCGGCATCCAATACGCCGAAGCCGGTGCGTTGCGAGCCCGGATCGATGCCGAGCACACGGATGGCCGCGATCTCACGCTCGCGCAATTTGATTCGTCGTAGGGGCTGGCATAGCCCTAGTATGATACCGGCAATAGCCGCCTAAACCCACCCAAAGCATGGAAACAACCGCACCCACCAGGATCCCCAGCGGCCGATTGCATGCCGCCATCACCGCGTTGCGCGAGATCGAATTGCCGCCCGAAGGCGACACGCTGCGCAACGCCGCTTTGGAGGTGGCCGAGATCGTGCGCTTACTGGACGCGGATGACGAGGTCGTCGTCGCGGCGCTGATTCAACCGCTGCTCGACGCCGGATACATCGAGCGCGAGGGTGCGGCGAAACGCTTCGGCGAGGAGCCGTTGCGCCTGGCCTTGAGCTTAAGCCAACTGGGGGAGTTCGGGCTGCCCGCCGACTGGGCCCCAGAGCGTCGGCTCGAAGCGGCGCAGGCCGAAGCCCTGCGCAAGATGCTGCTGGCGGTGATCGGCGATGTGCGGCTGGTCGTGGTGCGCCTCGCGGAACAACTGCAGCGCATGCGCTCCGCCAAGAGCGTGGGCGCCGCAAGGCAGCGCAAGCTCGCGGTCGAGACCCGCGAGGTGTATGCCCCGCTCGCCAACCGCCTCGGGGTATGGCAGGTCAAATGGGAACTGGAAGACCTCGCGTTTCGCTATCTGGAACCGGTGCAGTACAAGCATATCGCCGCCGCGTTGAAAACGCGCCGTTCCGAGCGTGAGCACTACATCGACGAATTGAAAACGGTGCTCGCGACGGCGATGCGCGGCGCCGGCATAGAAGCGGTCGTCGAGGCGCGGCCCAAACATATCTTCAGCATTTGGAAAAAGATGCAGGTGAAACAGCTGGCTTTCGAGCAGCTGATGGACATTCGCGCGGCGCGTGTGCTCGTCAACAGCGTCGCTGATTGCTATGGGGCGCTCGGGGTGGTGCACTCGCTGTGGCAATTCATTCCCGGCGAGTTCGACGACTACATCGCGACGCCGAAGGACAATCTGTACCGCTCCATCCATACCGCCGTGATCGGTCCGGGCCAGGAGCCGGTCGAGATCCAGATCCGCACGCACGAAATGCATGCCGACTCCGAGCGCGGCATGGCCGCACATTGGCGCTACAAGGAAGGCGGCCGCGGCAATCAGGCCTACGAGCGAAAAATCAACGAGCTGCGCTCGCTTCTGGCGCCCGCCGAGGGCAGCGAAGGCAGCGATTTTCTCGATCGGGTTCGCGTCGATCTGTTTCAGGACCGCATTTATGTGATCTCGCCCAAGGGTGAAATCGTCGACGTGCCGGTGGGCGGCACGCCGCTCGATTTTGCCTACCAAGTGCACACGGATTTAGGGCATCGGACCCGCGGCGCCAAGGTCAATGGGCGCATGGTGCCGCTCGACTATCAATTGAAGAACAGCGAAACCGTGGAAATCATTACCGCCAAGGTCTCGCAGCCCTCGCGCGACTGGCTGTCCGCCCAATCGGGCTTTTTGGCGAGCCCACGCCATCGCAACAAAGTACGGGCGTGGTTTCGCAAACAGAACGAAGCGCAGAACAAGGTCGAGGGTCGCGCCATGCTGGAGCGTGAGTTGCAGCGCCTGGGCCTGAAGAGTCCGCCCATGGTTGAGTTGCTGCGCGAACTGGAATTGGACAGCGCCGAGTCGTTGCATGAGGCGTTGGGCTTGGGAGAGATCAGCGGCGCGCAAGTCGCCGGCGCGATGCAGCGCCTGCTGCATGCGCGCGACACCCAAATCCAACACCCTCGGCCGCCGGTGAGCGGCCGCACACCCGAGCTCGCCGTGCAAGGGATCGGCGATCTCCTGTCGACCTATGCTCGTTGCTGCAAGCCCGTGCCGCCCGAACCCATCGTGGGCTACATCACGGTCGGACGCGGCGTGAGCATCCACAGTCAAGCGTGTGCCAATCTTGCGCGACTTCAGCTTAAGTCGCCCGCCCGGGTGCTCGCCGTCGACTGGGGCAAGCTTGGGAGCGGTGAATTTCCGGTCGATATCGAGGTGCAGGCTTTCGACCGCCGCGGCCTGGTGCGCGATGTCAGTGCCGCGCTGGCGGACGAAAAAATCAGCATTCAAGGCATGACCACGGTCACCGACAAGCAGGACAATGTGGCGCACATGCGCATCAGCATTTCGATTTCGGGGTTGCCGCAGCTCTCCAAGGTCCTGTCGCGCATCGCGCAGCTGCCCAACATCATCAGCGCCAGACGAAGAAAATAGGTCCTGCGCGACTATTGCGCGTGAGGCGCGCTGAATATTGCGCGTGAGCCGCGCTGAAT
>Ga0210387_10004469_pt1 | contig 10727 bp, 21 predicted proteins | sample IncBWC7OmetaG_FD_160108 | JGI IMG/M metagenome (GOLD analysis project Ga0210387, IMG submission 160108) | Forest soil microbial communities from Barre Woods Harvard Forest LTER site, Petersham, Massachusetts, United States - Inc-BW-C-7-O ... | reverse complement strand
TGATTATCTGGGTATGTGGTCGTACTAACTTGAAGGGATGTACGACTTCAATTGACAATTTAGCATCACGTCGACGCGACCCCACTCACTGTGTAAAACACAGGTGAGCCTACAATACAGCTTTTTTAATTCATGATTGGACCTAGGAAGTAAGTGGAGGGTTTGACACCGCTGCTTGCTAAAGTACGGACGGAATATTATCAAAGGGCGGTTCAGAACATGAATAAGTGAGCCCGACCCTGATTAAACGTATAAACTGAAAAGTCTCCAATCCCAAGCGCAGTCAATATCCTCTGACTAGCACTCCACTAACCCACCGTCCAAACCGTCTCCAATCCTTCCCATGCCCATGAGCATCGCCACTCTGGAATAACCCTGGCCCTCGAGTGCGAACCCCATACACTGCTAAAGCCACCCCAAGCACCACTACGGCCCCAGCAACCATCGTCCTCTTCTCCACCCTCCCGAAGGGAGATTTCCGCAACTTTTGGCGCTTCCTGCGCTTCTCGCCGATGCTGTCCTGCTCCTTTGCAACCTCAATGTAAGGACGGACGATGAGCTCGGGTTTGTCTACCATTCGCTCGGCTTCGTCATCGTCAGGCATGTCCATAGGGAATTCGGACCAGGTGAAAATAGTGCTTTGCGGACCCATGATGGTAGAAAGGGCGATCGAGGAATGAGTTGGGGGGTACGATTTACAGAGCAAGTCGGCTTGGGTTAGGAGGGATGTGAGGGAGACGCTAGGGTACCGGTGATAAGAATGCGAGGATGATGGAGCGGAAGCTTGCTTTTCTTCGTCTTCCAAAATTTCCTCCACAATTGCTGGGTCGAGGAAGGGTCCCAAATATAAATTTGACGGGTGGGGGTCTTCTGGAAGGGACTTAGCAGGGGATAGCTCGCCTCCAGAGGGAACAAGCCGGTTCCCAGAGTCGACAGACTCTTCCGTTTTCGAAATCGGGCTGTTGCCTGAAAGTCTGTTGACCCCGGGGAGGTCTGTGGAAGTCGGTTCTTGCTTGACCACCGTCTCTTCCAGGAGTTCGGAATCACCAGGGACTGATAAGTATTGCCTTCTGTCACCAGCGTCTTCGTCCGGTCTGGTATTATCTGGGTCGTTAGTGCTGTCGACAGTTGCCGAGTCAAGCGGTTGCTTTTTAACAAAGAAAGAAGATTCTTCGTCGGATATGTTCGGCAATCCACTGAGGAGGGAGTGCACCATGCCCTCTTCCCCTTCCTTTTCTAGTCGTTCCACTTCTGCCTTCCTCGACAACACTATCTGTCGCCATCAACAACAGTATGAATGAAATGTCAAGTCTTTGAGTGGGAATTGAGATTACCGCAGCTGCAAGATACACAGTCATAATTGGTGGTCGACATAGCAAATAATCAAAGACATGTTGGATCAGCGGGAATGAAGGCATGTCATGCGAAAAGAGGGTGAGGAGATTTGACAAGGCGTAGTATGGTAACGGAGAGCTCCTGCAGAGCCGTGCTTAGTGGCGCGAATACACTACGGATATTGTTCACAACATGCCGTTCTAGAAGGTCTGCATAGTCCGGGTCGGCAAGTCGCAACAAATTCTTCATGATTCTAGAACATTGAATATTTCAATTTGTGAGTTTATCATGTCAGTCGGTAAAAGGATAGACGTGTACCGCAAAAGGCCAAGTACTGGTTCAAGACTTGAGCACATTGAATCTCTTACCCTCTGCAGGCTCAATTTCTCCGCGCAGGACAACTGCATGTCCGGAGGTAGGGTTAGAAACAGGACAGTTATTATATCATGGTATCCCTTCACACACACAGATTTGATCATTAGCCTACCTGTTGTGCATTAATTGGTGATCAAATTTCTCACTTGGAAGTAACTCAGTTTCGGCCGCCTCCGAAAAATGGCCACGAGTAGCTCGTGTAATTCGGCCTGAAGTGAATCCTTATCTTTCGTCCCGCCTGCGAGCATGATTTGTTAATTGTTGGTGGGGGAAGATACTCGATTAGGGGTATAGTTCACCTACTGGATAGAGAACAAAGCTACGCTCCGTATCGAGCCTTATCTGCCGTTCGTCCCGGTGACACGATGGTTCTACATCAGCAGACGACTCGTCATCAGGAAAATTTTCTGTCTCTTTCATGCATTCTGAAGTCGGTGATACAGTTGTTGCCAGGAGGAGTTGCGGCCTACCAGTCGGTCCAGCTGTCATTAGTGTCAAGTGAAGCAAAACAGGATTGGCCGCTCACCAGAGATCTACCCTCTTAGGTCCAAATCCTCCGGGCGAGAGGCTGAGTTTTCGAAGAATGTTCCAGTCGAGTCGATGATTTAAGACGTTTTCAGCATGAGAATAAGTCGTCTCGGGCTCCCCAGAACCACTTTCTTCAACCATATGTATCCCGTGCTATTGTGGCAATAAAGAAGGGATCTGAAAGGGCATCAATGTTGAGGCAACTATGGCACTTGGAGGGGAGGTATGTCGGAAAGCTGGATTCCAGGTTCAGTACTCTGAGCAGACTCGGACTACTCCAGCCTGAGAGCGTGCAGCATGGCAGTACCCGAAATGGAATATGTTGTTACCAAATTATATAAGTTACGTATATTATTTATTATTATTATTATTATTACTATTATTATTATTATTATTATATTAATTAAATTTAAATATAACCATACATATTTTGTCCCACAATATTACAGAAAAACAATTGAACAAAGCTGGAAATGGAAATTAGTGTACAATATTGTAGGTCAAATAATGAGTAAACAATTTGAAGTTCGTGCTTTATTCCATTTCACCAGTCAAAGTTCTACTAGTTCGAAACTTCTTCTGGGCGCATAGTATGGCTTCCACCAGGTCTCGTCGCTTCGATGTCGATACCAGGAACAACCACGACGGAGAACTGATCCTGAAAAACACGATCAGTTTGACTCAACTGCCTCTTGATACCCTCATCCAAATTCTGTCTTTCCTTGCCCCACAAGACATCATTTCTCTCCGCAAAGTAAGCCGGGAAAATGTTTATCTTTTCCAACTTGACGTTATTTCACAGTGTTCTAAAGCATTGTCGGCAGCAAGCAAAGTACGCATCGTGTGGATGAATGCCCTTCGTCGCGTTTGCTTGCACCACGAAGCGTTTGGCCCAACATTTCCTCTTGAAAAAATGACATTATTAGACTTGGAACATGCCACCACTTCCCCTGACCGTCTCGCTGGCCGTTTGCGACGACAATTGCCGGGAGGAAGGGTTGAGCCTCTGGCGACACGCATCCTCAAACCCCACCGACCTGTGCAGCCCTCAGACGTTGCACCCGACCAAGACCTGGGACAATTTCACGACTTGGCATTGGTGTCTGGTGGACGCTTTCTAATTACAAGTACTAGCTCCGGGGTCGTACAGATGTGGGATCTTGGCTACAGTCCAAACATGCTGATCAAACCATTCCCATTGGCTTCTCTCCTTGAGCAAGATCTCATCATGGACATGCTGACTCAGTCTACACCTGATGGGACTGTGCGTTTACTGTTAATCTCCCGAGCTGACATGTAAGTATCGCATTCGTTATGATCAAAGCCTAATTGACCATGTACACCACAAGTCGTCTCAAAATTGAGGTCTTTGAGGTGAAACCGTTGTCACCCACGCCCCGTTTTGAGACTGTTGGAAATTTTTCTATAGGCCTCGCTAACCCTGGTTTCGCCAACCTCGATGCTTATTGCCTCACGCGGGACCAAATTACGTTCCAGATAGATGGCCGTACATGTGTTTGGAATTTTGTCTCCGATTCATGGTCAATGTGGTACAGTGGGCGATCTTGCTACCAAGTGTGTGTTCCCTGTATTTTTCTTGCTTACGTAGATATTTATTTGGGACCTTAGATGCACGTTGCGGACCAGAACATTTTCATCTTGAGTCCCGATGACATTACGATATGGGGTATCCCTCCCCTGCGTCCCAGGGTTACCGCCGAGGAAGCGTTAGTTGAAGGCCAGACACCCTTACTAACTCTTGTCTGCCCACTCGCGGAAGCCCGATTCCCCTACCCGTCGATGTGGTACTCGGGTGATAATCTCTCCCGCGACCGACCACTGCACTTTGACGTCATAGGACTGGACTCCGAACGCCAGAATGCCGTCGTTCGTTTCGTTATTAAGCCAGCAGACATCGTCAAGCCCCACATCGACTTTCCCCGTAGCTTACCGGTAAATGTCGGGAAATCTGTCTTGGAAGGCACATCATTCGAAGGGTGTAATGGGTTCAGGTCCGGGCGACTCGGCGATCATGATGTGCTTCTCCTTTGGCGCGGGAACATAGGGACAGTGAATGCGAGTCTTTCACCCTGGTCGCAGGAAAGGGGAAAGTCATTTGACTCGACATCGGGGACCTTCTGGATGCCTCCTACTGAACTTACGGGAGGGAGTGCGTTTGATCATTGTCCGACATCTGGACGGCTGTGTGTGATGTCTTGGGGGGAGATTCGAGTGATGGATTATGTGCTGCCTCCGGTTTGAGTTGGTGTGCGATGACCTCCCTGGACGAGAACAGTTGGACTTGGCCGATATATAGAGAAACCTAGTGATTCATGAAGCTGCTCGTTCCATTGGACTCGTAGACAGATAGGTCACCAGGAACGTTAGTTCCCATCTCTATGTATTTCTGCCACTGGCACATATCATTGATTACCCAGCATTTAGAATTTCTTTCTATTATGCATGTCATATAAATACTAGTCCCTCAGGCGTAGTAACTCGAAAACAAGCAAAGTAATGTTCAATAAAAGTTATTAGTAAAACATGGGGATCGACTGTCACCACTTCGGAGAGACTAGAACTAGCACTGCTTTACCACTGTGCGCGTTTCAAGTGCGTTTGCACACTCAAGGAATTTGCCTGGTTGGGGTTGGGGTGCGCATTCCATCTCAGACGTCGCTCAAACATCAGCTCTGGCATCTCTTGGTCTTGAAAGCGGTCTTTATTACTCAAGCCGATTCCTGGCATGAGGCGTTCTACCTTTCCACGTTCTGAAATTCTCGTTCTCGGGCCAAACTCAATCCAGTCGCTGGTTCCTTCTACCCTCATCTCTCAAGCGGAATCTCTGTTGGATAGTCACAGGATTGAAGATGCAGTTGCTTTGGCGGACCAGCAGCGCAAAAAGTTGAACGGAAGCCTTTCCGTGGATGAGGAAGAAGTGAGTACTTGACATCAGGTATCAAGTGGAAATATCGCTGATTTCGGGTGTTTCATTTCATGTCAGGTTGACGAATTGTGCTACGTATACCAACGGATAGGCTTCCAATGTTTTGCGGAGACTCTATTTGAAGACGCTGGAAAAAACCTGCTCAATGGAAACCTGGACCCTCGGCTTCTGGTCAGCTATTACCCCGATCTTCGCGGTTCGCTTTTCGGTGCGGACGATTCCATGGACGTCTTCGCTGGTGTTGCAGAGCGCATGCCCAGCGAAACTTCAGTTGACGACATCAGTAAGTTGTTATCCCCGCCCTCTATTATCATGTCCATATCCACTCTTCTGGTCTCCGATCCTACCTCCCCTGTTTAGATATCCTTCTCACCATTCCACGTTCCTATTTTGAGCTGATATTAGTTGCAACGAACTTAGTCAGGAATTACTCGCCCCATCTTTCCCCGAACACTCTTTCTGCACCCCCCACGGCGGAGTTGAGGAAGATACTGGTCATGACAGCAAACGAGATGCTCGAAGGGTTTCTGCGGAAATGTCGGACGAGACGACGAGTGGATGATGCCGCCGGATCTACGAGGGGGAATGCTTCATATGCTGTGTGTAGTTCCTGCATCCATACCGTTTCCGTGTGATGTGACGCTCATAGGATGGTGCGGGTCCAGACAGTGGATACTGTCCTCGCAAAACTTTTCGCTCGGTCTGAAAAGACCACAGACCTGTACGCCCTTCTTCAGGAGCCGAACGATATTGTCCTTTCAGAAGTTGAACCCGTGCTGAAAGAAACTGGGCAATACAACGCACTCTGCATGTTGTACAAGCAGCGCGGAGATGATATCAAACTCCTTGAACTGTGGTCAAAGTTCGTAATTTTAATACTCTTGTGATCGTCACTCTTATGTGTTCGGGTTCCTTGCCGCGTCTTTGCAGACTAGCTGACGGTGAATGGTCAGATGACGACATTAAAGATCCTCTGTCAGATATGGTTATGCTCTTGACCGAGAAGCGGGATCGAACATTGACTCAGGAATGGGGTATTTGGCTTACCAAAAGGGATCCGGAGCGTGGACTCAAGGTATGGGAAGAGTGTTTGGCCACACTATGTGGATTGTTGATGATTTATTTCTGCTTGTGGTTTTGCTAGTTACTCATGCCTCGAGACATGGGCAAACGGAGGGAGAAATCTGGCGACGACATTTCGTTGCTGCAACAAATAAGAGATGCTAATCCTGCCGCGGGTGCCCAATTCTTGGAGTATTTGGTCTTGCAGAAACGGAGTTCAGTAAGCCGAATATTTGCTGTATTTTTTAAAGTAATGTGGTTGATTAAATAATATTTGTACCTGGTGCCAGTCTCGAAACTTACACATGCAACTCGCCATGACCTGTGTCGACCAATTATTTGCCGTTCTCGCGGATCCGTCCGTCTCAAAGCTATGGCGAGCAAAATGTAAGCGAACTCTCTCTGTTATCAGACCTATGGTTTACGGTAGCCAATCCTCAGCGTCCTCCTATGCTTCCAGCCGTAGCGAATCCTCTTTTCTATCATACTTTGCATCAACAACACCTGACTCGGAACATAAACGTGTACGGCTAAAAACGGTGCTCTTTCTGCAGGGATCAACATTATACGAAGCGGAAGTTATCCGCCCACGACTCCTCGAGCACGAGAAAGTGCTGAAACTGGAACTCGCAATCGTAGATGGAAAGGTGAGATAGGAATCTCTCCAGTAACCTCTTCGCATCCATTTATATATTCTCGCCCTCATCACTTGCCTCGCCTGTGCTGTGTCCTCGTAACACAGCTTGGTAATCATCGATCCGCTCTCGCTATCCTCGTCCATGACCTTCGGGATGCCAACTCTGCAGAGGCATATTGCACGCTTGGGGGAGATGTCGTTCCAGGCAAAATTGCACAATCAATTGCAGAGAAATCGGAATTACAACAGTGGGCTTCTGCGTTGTTCTCTCCACCAACTTCAATAGCCAAATCTGGCCCTACAAAGTCTATTCCGATGAGCAGACAGAAGAGTGTTGACGAGGGTGTGAAAAAAGATCTTTTGAAGATTTTGTTGGAGGTCTACATGAGCGACGGGTGCGTCCTTTTGTTTGTCTTAGACGAATTCAGGTTATGCATCCACAATACAGGGAAGCTACCGCTAATCGCGCTGCACATCTCCTCAATTCCCAAGCCATGAACCTCGATGTTCTTGATGTAAGCCATGCTTGTTGTCATTTCGTCACGATCTGCATACATAGATTGATATTGACGGGTCGTAGGTCATTTCATTGGTTCCTCCAAACTGGCCCCTTAAAGTGATGTCATCATTCTTGGCGCGATCATTTCGACGGACGCTGCATGCACGTCACGAGGGTCAAATTGTGAAACCAATCAGTGCCGGGCAGAATCTTGAGGTACAGCTCCTTCTTTATCATGTCAAGTGCTGTCCTCACCCGTGGTAAAATACGTACAGGTCAAAGATAGAACATGGCTTGTTATTCGGGAGGAAGGTATGGTGGTTGAAGAGGCTGCTGAGGGGAGTGATGATAGCAATGGTGACCATGAAGAGACATATGACGAGAAAGGCGCCCTCGTAAAGGAGGTTTCTCTGCAATTGCAGGCCGACCTTTCGTTGGAAATTACAGATTCGAATCAGAATGGTGAGAAACATGGATCAAACTGGCCAGCACGCGGTCGAGATACAAATATACTACACAATACATGAAAGTTTGGTCAATCAATGTTGGAAATATTTCCTTTCTGTGTCCGAAAAACTTTCTCACTGCTCAGACTCTTGTGACTTCCTAATTGAGCCCTAAAGTCTCCATTATCTTTCTGTCTTTTTGGCAGGGACATAATCTAAGTGGAAAAGATAATGGGGATAATGGAGATCCCAAACAGGGCCTAAATTATACATCCAATTTCTCAACCAGCCCATCATGCATGTAACCCTTCAGCTATGGGCCAGGCCAGTCAGAATCAGTATCGGCAGTTTGTTTTGAATAAACTAAATCAATTCATCTGACCAGGTAACCATGACACTCAGACACGGTATGCTACGTTGGCATTGACCATTCAGGAGCAAGGAAATAGCTTCAATACATTCTATATACTGGAGGATCATCATTCAACGACTCGGTCGATAACTCGCCCGGCGGTTGTCCTTCCTCTGATGGCCCTCCTTCAAGGCGTGCACCCCCACCTTCGTGTAACTGGATCGAGCTGGTGCTGGCGTTGGAAGCGGTGTGTCCTCCATTTCTGGGATTACGACGTCTGGAGGGTGCTGCGGCCAATTCCGTCGGATTGATGCCATGAGACAGGGCAGTTGGGGGCGGAGAACCCCTCTGCTTTCGGGATATAGAGTTGGCTGGTATAGTGTTGTCCGATGATGTGTGCGTTTGAGCTACGGGGAAAGGCGCATGGCCTGGAGGCAAATTTTCCATTTCTGACCGGTCGAAATACGAAATCAGTCGCTGATCATCTTTATACAAATGAAGTGACAAACCTGACGAAAATAGCCTCGTGGACGATGTAGTGGCGTACCTCGAAGGCGTTTGCCACGAGATTGGGTATGAAGTCACGGCTGTATGACCTGGAGTCGATGATTCCATTTCTGACCGATCAACATGCGAAATGAGTCACAGCGATCATCTTTATAACGAGAAGCAACGAACCTGGGGAAAGTACACTATGTTTGTCAGATAATGCATATCGGGACTTCCGTCGACGATAGAGAAAGAAAAGTACTGCAGCTACCAACAAGAGTAACACGCTCCCTATTGGCCCTCCAACCATTGCTCCTACTGGTGTCGATTTTGTCGAAGGTGCGACATCGTTCGCAGAAGTTACAGAAGAATTAGGCCCGGAAGGCGCTGTAGTCGCTGTAGTCGCTGTAGTTGAGGTTGCGCTTGCGGTCGATGAAATCGGTGTCGATTTTATGGAAGGTGGGACATCGTTCACAGAAGTTGCAGAATAATTAGGCCCGGAAGGCCCCGTAGTTGAGGTTGTTGAGGTTGCGGTTGCGGTCGATGAAGTCGGAGGCAATTGAAATGATATATAGTCAAGGAAGAAAGAACTACCAGAGCTCTTAAATGTTATGACTAGGGTATGCCGTCCGTTTTGTAGAGGGGGGGACTGATAGAATGGTTGCGAATACAGTGCGATTGAAGTATTCGGAGCAGCGAAAGTCACATCCGATAGATTGTCAAGACTGTACAGCGATACTGGGGGACCAAAGTTATCTGTTGGTCCCACAGTGCCGAACACGGTTACACTGGTACCTGGAATATTTTAGCCTACAGTGTCGATTTCTGGTTCTAAGTTTGTGCACTCACCGTTGAAGGTGAAAATCGCCTTTGACCCCGATACCTGAGTTTTGTGGGTAGTAGAAAGGTATTCTTCCGGTCCCCCAGCCGTACTCCAAGCTCCTTCATAATCGATCAGGCTGTCGGTGTCGTCGACTTTGAATGTCGGAGCAGTGTCAGAGCCCATTTCACAAAATGAAGACTTGAAAGGCACCTTTGGCAATCCTGGATCAAACGCTTTTGAGTGGTGTATGCTCGCTGAGCGGCCGCTTTTGGGCGTATTTTGATTGTTTCTCAGAACCCATTGAACTTGCATCCGAGAGCAGTTGATATCGAGTCTCGACAGCTTGACTTTGTCAACACTGCAGATCTTCAAAAAGGAAGGGGACAAGGTTGATCATGAGGCGCCACATGGAAAGCCACATCGTGGGCCACATGGTAGGCACATGGTTGGCCATGTTTTGCCACGTGCTTTCCATTTCGTTTGTCCCACGTCTCGCTGAATTTGAAATTGAGTTTGAACCTTCCAAAACTCCGGAACATCAACAGCCGGAACATCAAATTTCCCCTGTGTGCAAACTGCTGCGGTCTCAACTACTGTTTCTGGCACTGCTGTTCATACAAAATGTATGCATTGGTTTCTCTGGCCCAATTAGAGGGAGGATCTAATTCTGTTGAGGGTTTCCAGAGTAATCTTCTTGATAACCAAGATTATTGGCTGGTCCTGCTTTTGAAAGTTGACTGCTCCCCTTTTGGCAGGTGCCAGTGTTCATACCATCACAACCATAATGTGCATAGAGACACCTGCATTTTGTGCCAATAACAGGTGTAGTCACACAATGTTGAATAAACTCTAACAACAGGGCACAAGATACCACATTTCTTCCTACACTTTCTAGTCCCCTTTTCTATGTGATTCTGTGCCACTGAAGTGTCGTGCGCTACAGCTCTCATACCCTACCGGCTGCTCCGCCTCGTCCTTTCTATCCTGCACCTCTGTCCTGCTAACAGCACCCGGAGTGAGCGAGGCAGAATGCACACCCCGAAAGCTGGCCATAACGTACGCATATCTATCAACACATATTGAGGACGAGAGCAGTCGCCAGCGTCAAACGGACACAATCAATACTACCCCTTCCCTACCCTTCCAACTAATAATGTACCGCACTGGTCGCCAACACTCACGGAGCACGAGCAACATTTCCACTGCCGACATGATGCAGTGTCGGGATCCCTTT
>Ga0210387_10004468_pt1 | contig 10728 bp, 7 predicted proteins | sample IncBWC7OmetaG_FD_160108 | JGI IMG/M metagenome (GOLD analysis project Ga0210387, IMG submission 160108) | Forest soil microbial communities from Barre Woods Harvard Forest LTER site, Petersham, Massachusetts, United States - Inc-BW-C-7-O ... | reverse complement strand
TGCGCACCGCCGTGGGCGATCGCTATGTGCTTGAAGAGATGCTCCGCATCGGCGCGAATTTGGGCGGCGAGCAGTCCGGCCACATTCTATTTCTCGATGACGCAACCACTGGCGACGGAATGCTTACAGCCGTGAAAATCGCATCGATTGTATCGCTCGCGGGGCCGCTCGATTCGCTCGTCGCCGGCCTGAGAATCTTTCCACAAAAAATAGTGAACGTTCGCGTGCAATCCAAGCTGCCGCTCGAATCGTTGCCGGAGGTTTGGCGCTTGCTCGGTGAAGCGGAAAAGACGCTCGGCGATTCAGGTCGAGTCATCGTGCGCTATTCCGGCACCGAGCCGCTCGCCCGAGTGATGGTAGAAGCCGAGCGCGAAGAAGACGTCCTCCGCTGGACCGATTCTCTGTCTTCCGCTCTCCGCTCCGCCATCGGCGCGTAGCTTTACCCTCGGCGCGCAAGAAATCGCTCCCCGCCCGTTCTCACTAGGTGATGCCACGAGGACAAGACCGCCCAGCCTCATTATGTTTTCCCTGCCCGGAAATCCTGTGGTCATGGCACGGATCACGTGGGTTCACTCGCACAAATCGCTCAGTAGGGGTACGGCTCGTCGAAGATCCGCCGTGGCAGACCGTGCCCTCTCGACCGACGCTTGCACACCGTTCGACCAGTGTGATGGTCGATCATCAAATATCTTCGTCCGCCGGGAACTTTTCACCTCCCCGCGACATTACACATAGTAGGAGAACCAAGAACCCGGAGTAGCATCGCGGCAATGCGGCGGGCTTAGAACGCAATGGCGACCGACGAACAACTCATCCTCGAGTTTCAAAACGGCTCGCACGAAGCCTTCACCGAACTTTTTCTCCGCTACCGAGAACCGGTCTATTCATTCTTCCGCCGCCGCCTCAACGATCCGGCGCGCCCCGAAGAACTCGCGCAGGAAACATTTCTTGCCGTCCTGCGAGGAGTTCAGCGTTACGAACCTCGCGCTACTTTTCGCACCTACCTCTTTGCAATCGCTTTCAAGATCCTCGCCAACGATCGCCGCAAAGCAGGCCACCACTCGAACGGCACCGCACCGGTAAGCGATTACGTCGATCCACCCGCTCGCGAAAATACCGACGCCGGTCTCTGGGTCCGCGAAGCGATCGCAAAACTCGAGGATACCGACCGCGAAGTTCTCCTTCTGCGCGAATACGAAGATTTGAGCTACGACGAAATTGCAGGCGTCTTGCGCGTCCCCATCAATACAGTCCGCTCGCGGCTCTTTCGCGCGCGCACGGCGCTCAAAGAAATTCTGATAAGCGTTCCCGCGAGACCAGTGAGGAAAGAAAATGCGTTCGGCTCATCCATTTGAACAGGAAGAAGTAATGGCGTATCTCGACGGAGAAATATCCGCGAACCGCACCGCTGAAATCTCACTGCACATGCAGCAGTGCGGCGAATGCCAGGCGCTCGCAGCAAGTTTTCGCAATCTTTCGCAGCAGCTCGCCGTGTGGGAAGTGGAATCGTCGCCTGCTCGTTTGACGGAGTTTTTGAGCGAAAAAGTTGCCGGAACGTCTGCCGGGCGGGTGCCGGCAGTCTCAGGAGATCTCGACAGCGCTTTCGAGCGGCGCATAGTCCAATTCTTTCGATCGTCGAGTGTGTTGCGATGGGCCGGGGCAGCTGCCGCGCTAATCATTCTGTTGGTCATCGCTGGCAGGCCAAGACTATTCAGAGTTTCCGACGCTGCTCGGCACGCTGTGCGTCAACACAGTATGGGGGCCATCCAACCAGGCGCTGAGGGGATCGTCGGTGGGACGGAATCGAAAAACGTTCCGCTAAATGGACGGAATGTTCAAGGCTTGACTCACCTCGAGCCGGGAATCGCAGCGTCTGCGCCAGTACCGCCACCGAACGCGCCGTCCGCGCCGCCTACGCCCATGATCGCGCGCACCGCATCGCTGTCGCTCGTCGTAAAGGATTTCGGCAGTGTCGAATCCGCAGTGAAGAGCGTCACCGCCCGCCACTCCGGCTACATTGGCGAGCTCAATACCGCTATGCCTCCCGACGCGGCGAAGACTCTCTCCGCCACGCTCCGAATCCCGTCTGCGCAACTCGATGCCGCGCTCGCGGAACTGAAGCAGCTCGGCCGCGTCGATCAGGAAACGCAGGCCGGTGAAGAAGTCACCAAGCAATACGCAGATCTCGTTGCGCGCCTGAAGAATTCTCGCGCCACGGAGCAGCGGCTGCTCGATGTGCTTCGCAATAACACAGGCAAAGTGAAAGATGTCCTCGACGTAGAAAATGAAATCGCGCGTGTGCGCGGAGAAATTGAAGAAATGGAGGCCGACCAGCGCGCGCTTCAAACTCGCGTTGATTTCGCCACGATCACGCTTTCGGTTACAGAGGAATACAAAGCCAGCCTGCAAGGCTCGCCGGCGTCAATTAGCACGCGCCTCCACAATTCCTTCGTCGAGGGCTATCACGAAGTAGTCGAAAATGTAATCGGCCTTCTCGCATGGCTCCTCGAAGCCGGCCCCACGCTGCTTCTATGGGCCGCTCTGCTCTTCTTTCCTGCCCGTTGGATCTGGAGGCGCGCGCGGCGCGCTGTCACGTCAACGGCGAAAGCGTCCGCAGCCTAGGCATTTCCACTCAACATTTTCCGTTGCGTGTAAGTTATTCTTCGTGTATCTCTAGCGCGCCCTAACGCACTATCTAATGCGCCATAGAACCCAACGCTTCTCAATGACCGTCTCCGGCCCGATTGCGGCTGTTTTGCTCGCGATCATCGTGATGGCTGGCGCGCTCTTCGCACAGGAACCCGCTCAGCCTGCACTGGTAACGGGCCAAGCCGCTGCGCCGGCGATTCCGTCCTATCCGAACTCCACAAAGGGTCTCGAAGAATTTGTGAAGGATACGATGAACCTCGTGAAATCGGGCGATATGAAGGCTGTTGGACCGTACACCAGGTCACTGGCGGTTCCGGATCCGCACAGTTGGTACAAATCAGTTTTCGGCGAATACGTGGGCTTGCAGTTAGCGGAAGCCGCCGAAGCTTCGCGCAGCAACATCGAGGGTGGCGCAGAATCCACTCTATCAATGGTGCTAAATCAGAAGATGACGGACATCCATGTAGTTCGATTCACAGATTCCTGCAACGACCTCGCGACAGCCAAGGAATATCCAATCCTCGCGTTGCGCGAACATCCCGAACCATTTTTCGACGTTCGCTTCCAGAGCAATCCGAGTACGGGAGCTGCGTGGGGCTTCTTCGCATATGTCGATGGCGGCTTCCGGTACATCGGCGACATTCAAAAGGGACTGCCTCCGCAGTTGGCAAGTCACCCAGGAGTAAAGGTTCCCGGAAACGTTCAGGCTGCGAAACTAATCCACTTTGAGTCGCCCGTTTATCCCGTAGTTCAGAACGCACACCATCGCCCGGGTACGGTCATCCTGAGTGCAGTCGTTGCGAAGGACGGGAGCATTCAAGATTTAAACCTGATCGAGGGCGAATGTGCCTTCGCGAAATCTGCCTTGGAATCGGTAAAAAAGTGGCGCTACACTCCCACATTATTGAATGGCGAGCCGGTCGAAGTGAATACAACGATTACGGTTGTGTACAAACCAGGCCGTTAGCCTTCCAAAGATTGTAGAAACATGCAGTCGCAACTTTCAGAAAGTGTAGACACCCGCTTTTCCAGATCGCCGCAGGTACCACTCTCTGCCGTTAAGTCGCATCCTGCCAACCCCGAACGAGCGCTGTTGAAAAATGGAAGCCGTGGCATTGCGCGTGCACTTCAATTGCACGGCTGTCTCTTATCCCGGGGTGGGCCGGTTTCGCCGCGCCGAAACCGGAATCTTGGGTAGAGCAAGAAGAAGGGAGTCCCAAACGGGGCTCCCTTTTTTTATTGGATCACCGAAGCCGAGGGATCTCTCCTGGGCTCTTTTCTCCTCTAGTCGACCTGCCACAGTGGAGTGGCACACGCGTCGCAAGCCATCTGGACGTAATCGAGCGCGCTAAGAATTTCCCCGAACTCGGGAAACTTATGGCGTTCGATCGGCCATTGCGCTGCGAGTTCGCCGTAGCGGTCGGTCACGAAGACGCCGCCGCTCACGAGCCCGCGAGCAGAAAATGCATCTTCGCCGAGAAACGCTCGCGCCGCCCGTCCCGGTATGTCCGACCCAACGATAATTTCCGCTGGAAGACCATCTGTAATTTGTGGCGACGCCTGCTCCAGAAATACGACCAGCGCAACCGCCTCTCGCTCCCGCAGTTCAGCCACTCGCGCCGCGATGCTCCGCAAAAATTCCGCGCAGGGCGCGCAATCTAAATCCAAAAACGCAATCACCAGATTTTTCTTCTGTTTGTAATCCCAAGCGCGCACAGTGCGGCCATCAGGTGTGTGAATACTAAGCGGCGGGATCAGTTGCCGTATACGAAGCACGACGCCTCTCGCAAGTTCTCAACGAACGCGCCATCATAGCACCGCCGCCAACCTCGTCGAGGTGCGAGCCGTGGAGCGTGGAAAATAAAAAAGAGCGTCCCGGGAACCGGAACGCCCTGTGAAACCAAATCCCGCAGCGATTCGCGCTAGCTGCAGCCAGACGTGCTGCCGCAGTTCGCGCATTTGTAGCAGCTTCCGTTTGGCGTCATCAACATGCCGCACTCGGAGCACGATGGCGCGTCATCAATTGCCGCTCGCGGACGCGTGGAAGCTTCGGGTTCGGCCGCCTTCGTTGCTGCGGCTGGTGCCGCAGCTTTCGCCGGAGCAGCCGTTGCGATGGCAGCAGCCAATTCCGCTTCCGATGTAGCCGCAATCGCTGCATCCACGTCGAGGTAGTCGGGCGAGATGAATTTCGCTCCGAGCCATCGGCCGATGTAATCCACGATCGATTTCGCGTAGCGAATTTCCGGATTGCCTGTGTAGCCAGAAGGTTCGAAACGCGAATTCACGAACTTATCGACAAGCGCGCGCAGCGGAACGCCATACTGGAGCGCGATGGAGACGGACAGCGCGAACGCGTCCATGATCCCCGACAGCGTGGAGCCTTCCTTCGCCATCTTGATGAAAATCTCGCCCGGCGTGCCGTCCGCATACTTGCCAACCGTCAGGTAGCCTTCGTGCCCGCCAATCGAAAACTTGTGCGTGATGGACGTGCGCTCGTTCGGCAGCTTCCGGCGTTGCGCCCGCGCGAAAAGTTCCTGTTGCGCCGGCGTAAGGACTTCCATTGCCTTCGCGGGAGCCGCCACTTCGGCCGCCACAGCTGCAGCAGCCGGCTTCTCCGTTTCTTTCTTGCCCGCTGCTGAAAGCGGCTGCGAGCGCTTCGAGTTGTCGCGGTAGATAGCCACAGCTTTCAGTCCGAACTTCCAGGACTCCGTGTAAGCCTCCATGATGTCTTCCACCGTGGATTCTTCCGGCATATTGATCGTCTTGCTGATCGCGCCGGAAATGAACGGCTGCGCCGCTGCCATCATGCGCAGGTGGCCGCGCCAGGAAATCGAGCGGCCGCCGCCCATCGAGGTCAGCGAGCAGTCAAACACGTCGAGGTGCTCGGGTTTGAATCCGGGCGCGCCTTCGATGGTTCCATTGGCATCGATGTAATCCACGATCTGCGCTACTTGCTCCGGCGGATAGCCGAGCTTCATGAGCGCCTGTGGCACGGTATTGTTGACGATCTTGATCACGCCGCCGCCAACGAGCCTCTTCTGCTTCACGAGCGCAAGGTCGGGCTCGATGCCGGTGGTGTCGCAATCCATCATGAAGCCGATCGTTCCGGTGGGAGCAAGCACGGAAACTTGTGAATTCTTGTAGCCGAAGCGTTCGCCGAGCGCGAGCGCGTCGTCCCACGACTTTTGCGCGGCATGCAGCAGCGAAGGCTGGACGTTGTCTTCCTTGATTGGCCGCAGTGCGTCGCGGTGCATGCGAACCACATCGAGCATCGCATCCCGATTTCGCAGGTAGCCACCAAAAGGACCCATGCGCTCGGCAATGCGTGCCGACTGCGCGTACGCCTCACCTGTCATCAGCGCGGTGATTGCTCCGCAGAAGTCGCGGCCGCCGTCGGAGTTGTAAGGAAGCGCGAGCGACATCAACAGCGCGCCGAGATTGGCATAACCCAAGCCGAGTGGCCGGTAGTCGTGCGAGTTGCGGGCAATCTTTTCCGTCGGATAGCTGGCGTTGTCGACCAGGATTTCCTGCGCCGTGATTGTCACGTCCACCGCATCGCGGAATCCGTCGGTGTCAAACTGCCCGTTGGTACCGAGGAACTTGAGCAGGTTCAGCGAAGCCAGGTTGCAGGCCGTGTCGTCGAGGAACATATACTCCGAGCACGGATTCGACGCGTTAATCCGGTCGGTGGCTTTGCAGGTGTGCCAGCGGTTGATCGTCGTGTCGTACTGCATGCCGGGGTCGCCACACTGCCACGCCGACTTTGCCATTTCGTTCAGCAGGTCGCGCGCCCGGAATTGCTCGCACGGCTTGCCGTCGTTCACGTTGCGCGTCCACCAGTCGCGGTCTTCCTCGGCGGCACGCATGAAATCGTCAGTCACACGCACCGAATGGTTCGCGTTCTGGAAGAAAACGGAGGAGTAAGCCTCGCCGTCGATCGACGGGTTATAACCCTGCTCGATCAAAACGTGCGCTTTGCGCTCTTCCTTCATCTTGGATTCGATGAACTCCATGATGTCCGGATGATCAGAGTTGAGGATCACCATCTTCGCAGCGCGTCGCGTCTTGCCGCCACTTTTGATCACGCCCGCAAACGCGTCGAACCCCTTCATGAAACTTACCGGACCGGATGCGATGCCGCCGCCCGAGAGCGATTCCTTGCTGCCTCGGAGTGAGGAGAAGTTCGTGCCAGTACCAGAACCCCACTTAAAGAGCATCCCTTCGGTTTTCGCCAGGTTCATGATCGAGTCCATGTTGTCCTGGACGGAATTGATGAAACACGCCGAACATTGTGGTTTGGCTTGCAAGCCGACGTTGAACCATACTGGCGAGTTGAACGCCATTTTTTGCTCAACAAGCAGGTGGGCCAGTTCGTCGCGGAAAATATTCTTGGATTCAGGCGAAGAAAAGTAGCCGCCTTCATCGCCCCAACGCACGATCGTATCGACCACGCGCGCAATTAATTGCCGCACGGAAGTCTCGCGCTCAGGGGAATTCGGCTTGCCGTGAAAATACTTCGATACCACTATGTTCGTAGCAGTCTGCGACCACGACTTCGGCACTTCCACATTTTCCTGCCGGAAAATCACCTGGCCTTTATCATTGCCTATGAGTGCAGTACGGCGTTCCCATTCGACTGCGTCAAAAGGTGACACTTTACCGTCTGTAAACCGGCGTTGGAATTCCAACCCTGTCGCTTTTTTACTAAGCTGTTCCATTTCAGTGCGTCCGTTCAATGCTGTTCTCGTTTCTGCCATCTCTGCCTCCGCGCCGGCAGTAATTCCGCCGTCATGTTCGCCGGGAAGCCTTGCGGGGAGGACAACATCCATTTTACTCCCACACGCTCGGGCCCGGAACCTGGTTGTTCTACTTAGCTATATACGGAACTCGTTACAAGAAGACCGCTCGAGGCACGTCGATTGAAGCTAGATCGTGCGCCCCAGACGAAAAAAAGAGAAAAGCCCAGCTAAGCCGCGCAAGAATTGGAAGCGCGGTGCGAAGTGCGGGCGGTTCCCTTCAGTTTTTCGGTAAAACCCGGTCTGCTTTCGGCGCTTTCCGGTCGAACATTTTACCTCAACAACCGGTTTGCGTTCCCCCGAGTCTGGATGCGAAGTATCGGGGGTTGTGGAAAACTTGTCAAGAAAAATTCATACTCCAACCACAAAATGTCTGGTCAAGGTTGTCGAAAGCGTCTACCCATAGTGGTACATATGCGCCGCACCACATGCTGCAGTTTCACTCAAACTCGCATCTGAGCTACCATGAGACGAATGATTCCAAATTTTATTCGCGTGCTTCTGATCGCGTTCTTCGCCATGTCGCTTTCTGCTGCCGCGAGCGCGCAACAGACCGCGAACTCCGCCACTCCTTCGGTCTCCGAGCGGCCACTCGCGCAGAAATTGTTCCTCAACGGAGTGCCGAACTTCGGTGGAATCTCGCCGACGCTGTTTCGAGGTGCCCAACCTTCACAGGAAGGCCTCAACGGGCTCGCCAAAATGGGAGTCGATATAGTGATCAATCTGCGCGGTGATCAGAATAATGAACAGGAAAACGTTACAAAGCTCGGAATGCGGTACGTTTCGATTCCATCGCAATGCTCGCACATGACCGATGAGGGCATCGCAAAATTCCTCAGCATTCTGCGCGAAAATCCGGACAAGAAAATCTTCGTTCACTGCCAGTTTGGTGTCGATCGCACCGGAATGATGATCGCTGCCTATCGAATCGTCGAGCAAGGATGGACAGCGGAAGAATCTCGCCGCGAAATGGAAGCTTTTGGATTCTCCCGGTCCCATCGGATGATTTGTCCGGGGCTTGCGGCATTCGAATCGTCGTTCCCGGATGCATTCGCAAACGATTCTGCTTTCGACAATCTTCGTCCAGCGGCCAACGCGGCAGCGAGCTCGAATCGAAATTAAGAGGAATGAAGAAACCGAGAGTGCGGAAAAACCTTCGACTTCACTCGTAACGCAGCGCTTCCACCGGATTCAACTTCGCAGCTTTCGTCGCAGGCCACACGCCAAAAATCAACCCGATGCTGACGGACACCGTAAAACCAACAATCACCGCCCACAGCGGCACGATTGCTTTTAGCGAACTCACCACGGGAATCAGCATCACGATCGCGCTTCCAACAGCAATCCCAATCAGCCCACCGGCGCCCGTCAGCGTCATCGCCTCAAACAAAAACTGCCACGTGATGTCGCGGCTCCGCGCGCCGATTGCCTTGCGTACTCCAATCTCCCGCGTCCGCTCCGTCACTGAGACAAGCATGATATTCATCACGCCCATTCCGCCAATCAGCAGACCGATCGAACTCAGCACCACAATCACCAGCACCACCCCGCCGATGATGTCGTTGAACTGCTTTACCATTTCGACGTTGGTCTGAATCGCAAAATTGTCAGGCTTGTCGTACGGCACGTTCCGCCGCCGCCGCAGCACGTCGCGAATTTGATCCACCGCCAGATCGAGCTTTCCGGGATATGCCAGAATCCGCATCGCGAGTTCGAAGCTCGCCGGATAAATCTTGAAGAACGTGTAGTACGGCATCACCACGCGGCGGTCTTCGTCGGACGTTCCGAAAAGCCCCACCGGTTTTTCCAGCACTCCAATCACGCGGAAGTTCACTCCGTCGACGAGCACCTGCTTATCCAGCGCCGAGTCAACCTTTCCAAACAGCGCCGTGGCGATGTTTTCACCCAGCACCACCACACTGTCGCGGTGCTCGTTCTCTGTCTCTGTAAAGAATCTTCCCGCCTTTATGTTGGCGTTTGAATAGACCTCAAGATACGCCGGAAAAGTTCCGCGAAACTCGCCGCCCGATACTTGGCTGCTCTGGTAGCGGACAGTGTGCGGTTGCGTCCACTCGAATACCGAAATTGCGGTTTGTTTCACGGCTGGACATTGCTCCATCACCGCCAGCGCGTCACCAAATACGAGCGGTTTGCGCTCCCGTTCTTCTTTCGGCCGCCTTCCGTTGAGGCCCGGTCCCTGTGTAAACCTCGCGACCCATGCCGTATCCAGACCTTCGGACGCAATCTCCTCCGAGACCGAATTCTTGAACCCCTGGACCAGCCCCACAACGAGAATGATTAGCGCCACTCCGATCAGCACGCCCAGCACCGCTAGAAAACTTCGCAGTTTGTGCGTTCGTATCGTGTCGAACGCGAGCCCGAAATTTTCGCGGAAATCCTGCCTCACCGGCATCATCTCAGTTCTCCGCCCTCAACGCCTCGATCGGGTCCAACTTCGACGCTCGCATCGCCGGATAAATCCCGAAAAACAATCCGACCGCGGTGGACAGCGCCAGAGCAATGGCAATCGCGTAGATGGGAGTTGAAATCGGCACCGGACTTGCTGCCCGTACGATCGCCGCAATTCCCAGCGCCAGAATCACTCCCACCACTCCGCCCAGCGTCGCCAGCATCGAGGATTCCACCATGAATTGCATCACGATATGCCCGCGCCTCGCCCCCAGCGACTTCCGCAGCCCGATCTCCCGCGTTCGCTCGGTCACACTCGCGAGCATAATGTTCATGATCACAATGCCGCCCACCACTAGAAACACCGACGTCACCCAGATCGCAATCCCGAACGCATTTCCCGTGATTCGATTCCAGATTCCGGTAATTGAATCGGGCATGATGATCGCGAAATTATCGTCGTCCTCGTAGCGCAGGTGCCGGCGCGTCCGCATGATCACTCGCGCTTCGTCTTCCGCAGCGGACATCCACTCTGGCCCGCGCGCCTGCACGAACATCGTTACTGAATCTCCGTGCTGCAGCCACACCGACCGATATGTTCGCAACGGGATCATCACGAAGTTATCCTGCGGCTGGCCAAGCACGGTCCCCTTCGGTTTCGCCACGCCGACGATTAGGTATTGCCCTTGCCCCGCGCGAATTTCCTTCCCGACGGCATCGACTCCCGGCATCACTTTGTTCACCACATCCATTCCCACGATGCAGACATTCGCAGCCTGGTCCTCATCGGTTTGCGTCAAGAGCCGCCCGCTCGCCACTTCGATCTGACGAATTTCCGGAAACGCCGGCGTCACTCCAAGGATTGTCACGTCCT
>Ga0210387_10004465_pt1 | contig 10729 bp, 12 predicted proteins | sample IncBWC7OmetaG_FD_160108 | JGI IMG/M metagenome (GOLD analysis project Ga0210387, IMG submission 160108) | Forest soil microbial communities from Barre Woods Harvard Forest LTER site, Petersham, Massachusetts, United States - Inc-BW-C-7-O ... | reverse complement strand
CAATCATCTTCTTCACGCGATCGACGCAGTTGTCGACTTCCGTCACTCCGTCGAGCCTGCCACTTCGAGCTTTTTCCCACGCATAGTCGAACGCGTCCGCCGCGAGCTCTTCTTTGCTTGCGAAGTGACGGTAAATGCCGCCCTTTTGCAGCCCAGTCGCAGTCATCAAGTCAGAAAGGGAAGTACCCTCGTAGCCGTTCTGATTGAATAGCGGCGCGGCAGACCGCACGATTTCTTGTTTCGTCCGTTCGCCTTTCGTCATAAACGGCTCCCTCAAAGATGTCCCCGCCAGCGGAACAGTCGCTGGCCTTTTCCCGAGAACTATCATAACATATTTGCGACCGAACGGTCTCTTTTACATCGAACCCTCAGTAACGGATCGTCGAACGGTATATGAGCGAGTCCATCGCAGCCCCGGCGCTTCTCGCGGTTCCCGCTCCCCGAGTGGGAATCAACCCCTGGTTCATCGCGATCACCGTCACCCTCGCCACTTTCATGGAGCTGCTCGATACCGCGATTGCGAACGTCGCGCTCCCGCATATTGCCGGCGGCCTAGCCGTCAGCTATGACGAAAGCACGTGGGTGCTCACCAGCTATCTTGTAGCGAATGCAATTGTCCTGCCGCTTTCCGCGTGGCTCAGCCGTGTGTTCGGGCGGAAGCGCTATTACATGACGTGCGTCGTACTTTTCACTGCGAGCTCGCTTTTGTGTGGACTGGCGCCGAGTTTAGGGCTTTTGATTTTCTTTCGCGTGTTGCAAGGAGTTGGCGGAGGTGGACTCGCTCCGGTGGAGCAGGCGATCCTCGTGGATACATTTCCCGCTTCGAAGCGCGCCTCCGCGTTCGCACTCTACAGCATGGCGATCGTTACAGCACCCGTGGTAGGCCCTCCGCTCGGTGGATGGATCACCGACCATTGGAGCTGGCGCTGGGTTTTCTTCATTAACATTCCGATAGGAATTATCTCGCTGATACTTACGAGCCGTCTGGTGTCGGACCCGCCGGAATTCACCAAGGAAGTGGAAGCGGCGCGGCGCGGTGGGAAACTGAAAATTGACGGACTGGGAATCTTGCTTGTGGCGCTCGGATTTGCATGCCTCGAAGTGGTGCTCGATCGGGGACAGACGGAAGACTGGTTCGAGAGCAAGTTCATAGTCGTGTTCTTCGCAATCGCGATTGTGGCGCTCGTAAGCGCGGTCACTTGGGAGTGGCGACATCCGGATCCGGTTGTGGAACTGCGTTTGCTGCGTGACCGAAATTTTGCTCTCGCCAACGTCTTTTATTTTTTGTTTGGATTCGCATTATTCGGATCGACCGTGCTCATTCCTCAGATGCTGCAGCAACTCTATGGATACACGGCTACCGACGCTGGATTGGTGCTGGGCCCGGGCGCGCTCGTAATAGTGATGCTGGCTCCGATAGTGGTAATGATTCTGCCAAAGGTGGGTGTACGGCCGATGATTGGCGTCGGCTACTGCATCTTTGCGATCGCCATGTGGCATTTCGCCACTTTTGATCTTGGAACCGACTATCGTCACTTTGCGTTGGCCCGCGCGCTGCAAGGACTTGGAATCGCGCCACTTTTCGTTCCGGTTAGCCAATTGGCCTATTCATTTCTGCCGAAGGATAAGAATAATAAAGCCTCGAGCCTGACGAATCTGTTTCGGAATCAGGGCGCCAGTTTCGGCATCGCGTTCGTTACTACTCTCCTCGCGCGCAGAACTCAACACCACCAATCGGTGCTTGTGGCGCATGTTACTCAAGGCGACCCACGTTACCGCGCGACGCTGCACTCTTTCACCAATCACTTCGCGGTGCATGGGTTTTCACCGGCAGACGCCGCGCATCATGCCCAAGCGAAATTAGCACAACTTCTTCAGCAGCAAGCCTCGTTCCAGGGATCTCTTGATTGCTTCACCGCGCTCGGGTGGATTGTCCTGTGCGGAGCGCCGCTCGTCTTTTTCATTCGAAAATTTGGCGTCGGCAGTTCCTCAGCAGCGCACTAGCGCCAACATCGCACTTCGTCGAATATCTGTGATATGCCTTAGACGTACAAAGCAAACCAGTGTGGCATCCGGGGTGGCTTCGATGACTTTTCCACAATTGGCACGGTTCACTGACGTCGCGCTGTTGCTACTGCGCTTGATGGTCGGAACGGTGTTCATCACGAGCGGCTGGAAACACGTCAGCGATGCCGACGCGCGAAGCAAAGCCATCGGAATAAGCAAAGGGTTCACGATTTTTCTTGGTGTGGCAGAAGTGGCGGGAAGCCTGGGGGTGATGTTCGGCGTTCTCACTCAACTTGCAGCTCTTGGCCTGATACTCGTTATGCTGGGCGCGATTCAAAAAAAATTGTTCGTCTGGCATACAGGATTCTGGGGCAAGTCCGGCACGAACGGCTGGAGCTATGATCTGATGCTCATACTTATGAATTTCGTGATAGCCACGACAGACGGTGGCAACCTTTCGCTGATGCGATTGTTCAGGTAGCATTGCTGATTCCAGTTGGCCGGAATCGCGAACGCTGGTGGTTCGATGAATGACTTCGTAAATCACGTATTCACACTTTCGCTGTTTGGAAAATGCGTCGCGGCGGTTGTCGGAATTCTGTTTATCCACGCGTCGTTTCGCTTAATGGAACAAACGCTGCCCCGGCACTTCGGCCGCGCGGACGCGAGATACAAGGTACGGAAGTTCGTCGTTTTCTCCGGATATTTTGCTGCGCTGCTGTTTCTCACCATTCTGTTCGAAGATCGGCTAGGCCGGCTCAGTTTTGCGCTTGGCGTCGCGGGTGCTGGAGTGGCAGTTGCGCTGCAGGACGTCTTGGCAAGCATTGCTGGAGCCTTCTCGATCGGGTTTTCCAAGCTCTACACCGTGGGCGATCGAATCCAGGTGGGCGACATCCGCGGCGACGTAATCGATATCGGACTTTTGCGAACGACATTGATGGAAACCGGCAACTGGGTTAATAAAGACCTCTACAATGGAAGGATCGTTCGAATTCCCAATAGCGCAGTATTAAAAGGCTCGGTATTCAACTATTCGCAGGGATTCCGATTCCTTTGGGATGAAATTAAAGTTGTGCTCAGCGGTACAAGCGATTGCGAGTTTGCGAGGGAAATGCTTCTGCGCGTGGCGAAAGAAGCGACGGGCGAGTACCTGATCGAGGCGCAGACCTCGTGGAAGGTAATTAGTGAGAACTATCAGAGCGCAAATCCTCCGTTGGAGCCCACGGTCGCACTCGTGGTATCCGGCGGATCGCTCGTGTTCACGCTCAGCTACGTGGTCGACTACACGAAACGGACCTCGATGCAGGACAAGTTGTTTACGAGAATCGTTAAGGAGCTCGCCGACAGCAATGGAAGTCTCGCGTGGGCGTCGCAAACGGTGACTCTGACAAACCCGCCTTCGAGCACGGAATCGGCCGAAGCAAGCCCGCCCTCAGCGTCGCAAGCCGCCGCGAAGGCCGCAGATTCCCATTAGAAGCAGCAATCGGTTGGGCGTCTTGACAATCCGAAAAAGGGAAGTCAGACTACGATTCGATGAAAGAACTTCTGCGGCGTGTCTTCCTCGTTGACTTACTCAAGGGTATGTGGCTCACGTTCCGTTATCAGGCCCCAAAGAACATATACACCGAGCAGTATCCGCTTGAGCGCCCGATGGTTGCCGAGCGCTACCGCGGAGCGCCCCGCCTGAATATGAACCCCGAGACCGGCGAATCGCTTTGTATCGCTTGCAATTTGTGCGCCTTGGCATGTCCGGAGAATCTGATCGTTGTGGGCTGGCTACGCGACGACGCCACCCGCAGAAAGGTCCTCACCAATTTCACGTACGATACATCGCGCTGCATGTTTTGCGGGCTGTGTGAAGATGCTTGCCCGACGGATTGTCTGGAACTGACGCAGGACTTCGAGATGGCGAATTACAGCCGCGAAGGTGCCATCTGGGACCGGCATCGGTTAGAAGCGGGCCCGACTCCAACCCACTACACTCGTTAAATTCTCTCGTTTGGTCGTCATTTGGTCGCCGCCATAAGCGCAGTCCTCCTCATGAAGTCTTAGGTTTCACGATCTGCGTCTTAAATATTGCGACTTCTCTTTGCCGTCTCCGAATCGTCGTTATAAGATGAACCCGCCATCCCTACATTGAAAAATGGAACTTCGCAAAGATCCGATTACACGCAGTTGGGTTGTGGTGGGCCATCCGGAGCGCGAGAAGCTACGTCCCGACCCGTGCCCGCTCTGCCCTGAAAACGGCCTCGAAACCCACGCACTTCTGGAACTGCCGCAGCAGGGAAGCTCGCAGGTCCGCGTGTTCCCTCATTTTCGACCGCTGTACCGGATTGAAGGCGACCCGGCTCGCGCTGCCGAAGGCATCTACGACCGGATGACGGCGACGGGTGCGCACGAAATCGTCGTCGAAACCCCCGATCACGGGCGCTCGCTCTCGAGGATGGCGGACGAGCAGATCGAACGCGTGCTCGAAGCTTATGCGTTGCGCATTTCCGACTTGAAGCGCGACGCGCGATTTAAATATGTAACAGTGTTCAAGAATCAAGGGCCGCAATCGGGCGAAGAATGGGTGCACTCCCATTCCCAGATTACGGCGACGACTTTTGTCCCGCGGCGCATTCTTTACGAGCTTCGGGCTGCACGTGAATGGTTTCGCGATCGCGAACGCTGCGTTTTCTGCGATATCTTGCGGCAGGAAGTGCGGCAGAAGAAACGGATCGTCGATAGCGTGGGCGACTATTTCGCATTTTGCCCATACGCGTCGCGCGTGCCTTATGAAATCTGGCTGATGCCGCGCACTCACAATCATCAGTTTGAAACGCAGTCACCAGGAGAGAGTCGTCGAAACCTCGCGAATCTCCTGGGCCGCACGCTTCGCCGCCTGCTGCAGATATGCGGCGCGTATCACATGGTGCTGCACACGGCGCCCAACACGCTGCAAACTAAAGGCGAGCTGAGCGCCTACTGGCGTACGATCGCCGGCGATTATCACTGGCACATCGAAATTCTTCCCATCGTAGAGGCGCGAAGCAAGTCCTACAGCATCAAGGAAGTCTATTTCAATGGATTGCTGCCCGAGGACGCCGCCGAACAGCTGCGCCAGCTCGATCCTGCGAAATGAGAGCAGTCTGCAGAGCGGCTGAAGCCAACGTTAAGGGAATGGCTCAATCGCAACGCGGAGGAATTTTTTTCAAGCTGATATTCCTGATTTTCCTCGTCGTACTTGGATTTGTTATCTATCTCGCGCGCTATCCGATCCTTCGTTTCGCTGGAAATTTCTGGGTTGCGGACGAATCGCCGCAAGCGTCTGACGCGATCGTTATTTTGAGCGATGATGATTACGACGCCGTGCGCGCTTCGCGAGCCGCTGACCTCTTCAAAGCGGACTGGGCGCCGCGAATCGTTGCCAGCGGCCGCTTCTTGCGGCCTTACGCGTCGATTGCCGAATTGATGCAGCACGATCTGACTGATCGCGGCGTGGCTCCCGATGCAGTAGTCCGTTTTCCGAATCGCGCGCGCAATACGCTCGAAGAAGCCGGTGCCGTATCAACGTTTCTCGCTTCGCACGGTTGGAAGAAGATATTGATCGTCACGTCGAATTACCACACTCGACGCGCCCGTTATATCTACGAGCATGTACTCGGTCCCGGCACAGAACTCCGAATGGTCGCCGCTCCTGATCCGGCTTACGATCCAAATAGCTGGTGGCGCACTCGGGAGGGGCTGAAGACTTTCTTCTATGAATGCGTCGGATTCATCCTGGCGCATTGGGAACTGCGCGATGCAGACGTTCACACAACCTCTTCCGTCCTTCTAATGCTCGCGCGACCCGTACCCAGTTGACATACTTCAAGTTCGAGCCGGTTTACAGCGCCCGGTGCATATACTATAGTTCGTGAACGTTTTGGAGTCGCCCGCCGCCCAGCGCAGCGATCCTGGCGATTGTGCTTGGGGGAGAAATTTTAATGTGGCGTAAACCCGCAGAGGCGAAGCCTTCTTCGCTAGCTTCAGAACCATCCGTGCCGGGCTCAGTGAAACCGGACCCGGCCGCATCGGCTGTGGCGCCCGTTGTTGTGCGAGCAACTCGGCCCGTCGGCATTGCCGTTGAGGCGCCGCCGGCAGCCTCGAAAAATTCGCTCGCCGCCCCGCCCGTGCCTGCTTCTGCAAGTCGGTCAGCCTCGCATATTTCTTCCGGGATCCGAATCAAAGGAGAGATTTCCGGAAATGAAGATCTCTACATCGATGGGCTCGCGGAGGGGCAGTTCCGCTTCACCCAAGCCCGAGTGACCGTGGGGCCCAACGGGCGAGTCCAGGCGAACATTGAAGCGCGTGACATCGTCGTCGAAGGCACCGTGCAAGGTAATTTGAAGGCATCGGAGTCCGTCCGGCTGGGCGGATCGAGCCAAGTGCAGGGAAGCCTGATCACGCCCCGCATCTCGATCGACGATGGCGCGCGGCTACGCGGCAAAGTGGAGATGACTCGCGCGAGCGACTCGAAGACTGAAGCGAGCGCTCCGAAGTCATCCTCGGGAACTGCAGAGAAAGTGAACTCTGGGCCGCAAGCAGCAGCCCGAGCCGCAGGAGAATAGGTTTATCGATGAACTGGATGGCGAAAACCCGTTCGAGCAATCCGCCAAGCGCGACGGCGTCGAAGTCCGGGTCCGGCGCGTCCGCAGCATCAGCAACGTTACCCACGAATTTTCGCGTTTCCAATGGTCTGAAAGAATTCTTAGCGCACATTCAGGACGAAAAGAATCCGCGCATCCTCGATCTTGGTCAGGTATCGCAAGCTACACTCACGTTTTTCATTGAGAAGGGATTTCGCATCACTACGGAAGACTCGTTGCGCTCCTGGAAGGAATTTCTTACCGCGGAAGAGGAAGGACTGCGCCTTGCGCCGGTGGGAAATGGCGGTCAGAAAATTTCGCAAGCATATCTCGCTGAGAAGTTTCTCGAGTCCGGACTGCGCTATCCCGATGAAAGTTTTCACGGCGTGCTTGCGTGGGATTTGCTCGATTACTTCGACGCTGAATTACTGCCGCGCGTGATGGAGAGGCTTTACTCGCTCTTGGTTCCGTCGGGCGTGGTGCTCGCGATGTTTCACAGCCGCGCCGCCGAGCGCTTTCACCGCTATCGGATCGTTGATACACAAACGATCGAGGTGCTCCCCGCAGCGACACTGGCTGTTCACGCTCACGTATTTCAGAATCGAGAAATCCTCGACATCTTCGGGAAGTTTCGCTCGTCGAAAACCTTTGTAGGCCGCGACCAGCTCCGCGAAGCTCTCTTCCTCAAGTAACGATCATTCCTGAGCGTCACACAAAACAGAGCCGGCTCGTATATCACTGAGCAGGCGTCACTGCGTACTCGAAATCATAGGAATGCTTTCCTGCTTCGATGATTACCGTCAGCTTACCTACGAGTCCCTTCAGTTCACCCGTGCCTGAATCCGGCACTACTGTGATGCTCTGCTCGGGCGCGCCGCGCGTCAGCGTCCCGCTGTGCTGTAACACGAAGCTGCCGCTTCGCCCGCCGAGCTTTCCGGTAACGCGCTCCATCGCCACATAACCCGCAGAGCCCTTCACGTCCGTTCCAGCTGAGAGCATCTCGCCCGTCGCTGTTGCTTCAAGATCACCGTGATACTGCTTAGTGACTGACATCCTAGCAATCGTCGATCCCTCTGCCTTATCCAGTTCACCCTCCGGAACAATTTTCACGTCGAACGGCCCTTTTGCATGTTGTGTTGTCACGGTCTCTCCCATTTTCGTCTGGCTCAGTACCTTTTCCGCCCCGTCATCTCGAGTTGGCACATACATGCGCCGCGCGGCATCGGCCTTTGCTCCCACTCCAATTCCGATGCAGATTGCTGCGGTCAGAATTCCACATTGGATTCGTTTTTTCATCTCCACTCCCTAGTGCGATTCCTTAAATGGCTCGGAAGAAGTAAATCGCCCCGATAAAGATACAGACGATTCCAGACCACATCAGGACAAATCGTGTCCACATGACGAAACGGTGAAAGGGCAGGCTATGATCGTTGAGTTCCTTTAGTGGGACTATTCCAATAACAGTCGGGAAAATCGCGCCCGTCCACCAATGTAGAGCCGCGCCCAGAGCAGTTCTTCTCGAGGGATCCAGAGTTGGGGTCAGGTAGGTGACTCCGGCAACGATTGCGAAGCTGAGGAATATCAAGATTTGGCTGGACGTGTTGTTCAGCTCGTTCAGCCGCGCCGTTATTCGATTAAGCTGCCCTTGTTCGGCCCGGGCGTTCGAATCCGTTTGCACGCGGCGATTTTACCGCAAACTCTTGTAAAAACGTGGATGCATGAGATTTGGCTGCAATGCAATTCCCGCAGGACTCCAACAGACTCAGCCCGTACCTCCGAACTAATCACCTGCTCACAATTTCCTAAGTTCGTTACCGAATTTCTACTTCGTGGAAACCGAATCCCTGAAGCATCCCTGAAATCGTGCTTCGCGCGTTGTCGGCCGCAGTCTTAAGAATGCCGTCTTGCAAGGCGGCCTGTTGAAGCTGGCGCTCTGCTTCCTGGCGGACTTCGCTCTCGAGATCGGGGTCCGGGGACGAGAACAGACCAGTGTCGCGGGAATATACTTTCGTCCGCGCATTATCGATTCGTGTACTGAAGAGTTCCGCGGCGGGAAGCTGGATTGTCACTTTCTGCCCTTGGACTTGGACATCGCCGGGCTTCAAATTAGCAAGATTGATGCCTCCAATAACTTCTCCGTGCACGACGAGCAGTAGGCGATCGCCTGCCAGGAATTTCGGCAAGTACGCATTGGCGTGCTCACCGGAAATGATTTTGTCCATGGTGTAGCTCACAGTTTCGAGCCGCTGCAGCTGCTGAATTTGACGAACCACCGTCGGTTGGTCGACGTTCAGGCGAGTGCGCCCTCCGCCGAAAATTCCCAGCAAGCGCAGGAGCCCGAATCCTGTTGAGAACCATGCGATCGTCCCAAGTAAAGCAACAGTCAGAATCATGCCCAGGATGGCTCCACGAAGCCATGCGGAAGCCCGTCTCGGCGCTTCGTGTATTCGGAGCGGTGTGCTGGATTCAGCTGGGCGAGTAGAAGTTTCGATTGTCATCTGTTTAGGTAGAATCTCAGTGTAATCCAAGCACAAAAACATTGCCTGGTTTCATTGGCGATGCCGAGGCGATGGAAAGCAGACTCAGTACTGGCTATTGCTCCGGCAGCTTGTCTTTGAGTTCGCTAGCCAATTTCTGCACGTCTGTTGTTTCGCTAAACCCCTCCACTTGTTGCGTGGAAGAATCCACGTTGACGCCGGCGTGCTGGCAAAGTTTCTGCAGCATCTGGAGCATCACCGTGAGTTCTTGCTCGGCGAGCATGCCAACTTGCAGGTCGAGATGAGAGCGCCGTTCGGCTTCGCGAGACATTCGGTTCTGGCTGATCAGCACGAAGATCGTGAGAAAAACGCTCTCGGCAGCAAGCAGGAGAGCCAGGATGCCGAAAGGAAAGGGATCGAAAGCTCTGACGCCGGGAATCAAGTTGAGATTCACGGTGCTCCAAATCGCTACCAGCAGGATGTGCAGCAAGAGGAACGGCGTGCTGCCAATGGATTTCACGATAGCGTCGCTAGTCCGCTCGGGTCCTGTCCGGCGGGCTAGAGCTTCTTCTTCCAGCTTCGCAATCGCTTCGATGTTGTACTGCGTAGGGTGCGGCGTGGCTTCCCCGCGCGACATATCATTCATGCAATCGGCCTCGCCATTCGCGTTCGATGATAGTTGATTGTGCAGGTTTCAGACTCACTGAAATACAGTAGTTTCCGTTCAGAATTGATTGTATTCGGCCCCCGGACGGTAAAGCTGGGGATGGCTCATCACTCTTCATTTTGTCAATATCGGTCGAATGCGGCTTTCGCTTTACGGAGGAAGTAGAGTGGAAAGCTTGGCGCTATAGCGTGGTGAGGATAGTGTTTCCAAACTTTCATAGTTCAATTCGCTGCCTCGGTTGCTTTGTGGGAATCGAACCGCCGGGCGGACAATCTGCAGCTGGTCACCGTGCTAACATAATTTGCCTGGGTGGAAAAGCATATCGGGGAACTACGAGTGAGCTTGGATCGCCGAAAATTCCTGACGACATTGGCCGCGACGGGCGCGGCGATGGCGTTCCCTACGCTTTCCAGCGGCAGTCAGACCTCGCCCGGTTCATTTGACTTCGTCTATTTCACAGACACGCATATTCAACCTGAGCTTGACGCGGCACACGGCTGCGACATGTGTTTCCGCAAAATCGCGTCGACCAATCCTGAATTTGCGATTATGGGCGGCGATCACGTTTTTGACGCGTTTGGAGTCAATGCCGCGCGCGCCGGGTTGGTCTACGATCTTTATAACCGAACCGAGCAATTGATCGGTGTGCCGTTACACCACGCGATCGGAAACCACGATGTATTTGGCGTGCTCAAATCGAGCGGCGTTGCTCCTACCGACCCCGCATATGGCAAAAAGATGTATCAGGATCGGATGGGCCGCACCTACTACTCGTTCGATCATAAGGGCTATCATTTCGTAATCCTCGACTCGATCCAGCCCACTGGCGATCGAATGTGGGAAGCACGAGTCGACGACGATCAGCTTCATTGGCTCCGCGACGATTTAAAGCTTCTAGCTGCCAGCACACCGGTCATCGCCGTCATTCACTGCCCGATGGTGACCGCCTTCGCCACCTACAGATCGGA